>ERZ808041.10-NODE-10-length-321797-cov-12.904616_pt1 | contig 321797 bp, 296 predicted proteins | sample MGYA00380192_ERZ808041 | MGnify/ENA primary metagenome ERZ808041 (study PRJEB31490, sample SAMN06133412) | mouse gut metagenome | isolation source: Z1_1 | host: mice | place: China: Chengdu | collected 2015-05 ...
AACTCCGATGAAAAATGGCACCAAATTTCATCGGAGTTCTTTTTACGGCACCGTTTTGGCACCGCTTACAACTTTTTCACTGTTGCAAAATTTCAAAAAGGGCTTCCCGATTTCTCGGAAAGCCCCATAAAATCTAGCTTTTTACTGATTACTCAATAATCGTAGCCACACGACCAGAACCTACTGTACGTCCACCCTCACGGATAGCGAATGTAAGACCCTGCTCCATAGCTACCGGATGAATTAACTCAATTGTCATCTCGATGTTATCACCAGGCATGCACATCTCTGTACCAGCCGGTAAGTTGCAGACACCAGTTACGTCAGTTGTTCTGAAGTAGAACTGCGGACGATAGTTGTTGAAGAACGGAGTATGACGACCACCCTCATCCTTTGTCAGAACGTATACCTGAGCTGTGAACTTGCTGTGACAGGTAACAGTACCCGGCTTAGCAAGAACCTGACCACGAACGATCTGGTCACGGTTGATACCACGAAGTAACGCACCGATGTTATCACCAGCCTGAGCCTCGTCTAACATCTTACGGAACATCTCGATACCGGTAACAACTGTCTTCTGAACCTCATCCTTAACACCAAGGATCTCAAGCTCGTCGCTTAAGTGCAGGCATCCACGCTCAACACGTCCGGTAGCAACTGTACCACGACCTGTAATGGTGAATACATCCTCAACTGGCATAAGGAAAGGCTTATCTGTGTCACGCTGCGGATCCGGAATGTACTCGTCTACAGTAGACATTAACTCCATGATCTTGTCGCCCCACTCGCCGTTCGGATCCTCAAGAGCCTTCAAAGCGGAACCCTTAATGATCGGGCATCCCTCGAAGCCGTACTCCTCAAGCTGCTCTGTTACTTCCATCTCTACTAACTCAAGTAACTCAGGATCGTCAACCATATCACACTTATTCATGAATACTACGATGTAAGGTACACCTACCTGACGGGATAACAGGATGTGCTCCTTGGTCTGAGCCATAACACCGTCAGTAGCAGCTACTACGAGGATAGCGCCGTCCATCTGAGCAGCACCGGTAATCATGTTCTTAACGTAGTCAGCATGTCCCGGGCAGTCAACGTGTGCGTAATGTCTCTTATCTGTCTCATACTCAACGTGTGCAGTAGAAATAGTGATACCACGCTCTCTCTCTTCCGGAGCCTTATCGATGTTCTCGAAATCTGTAGCTGTGTTACCAGCAACTCTTGCAGCAAGAACCTTTGTGATTGCTGCTGTTAAAGTAGTCTTACCATGGTCAACGTGTCCAATGGTACCGATATTACAATGCGGTTTTGTTCTTTCAAACTTAGCTTTTGCCATTTTGAATATCCTCCTTAAATTGATGCCCCTTTCCCGGGCTATAGTTATTATATTGGAATAACTCGGCTAACTCTGATTATATAAAATAATCGTTGGTTTTTCAAGCTATTTCTTTCCGGATTCCCATAAAATGGGGAAATGCGGAAAATTTAAATAAATACATACGGAAAACTTATTTCGTCTTATCTGCTAATACTTTTTCCGCAGGAAAATCCTACGTACTTTATTTTGACTTATCCGCCAATACTTTTTCCTGTACGCTCTTCGGTACCTGCTCATATTTCTCAAAGAACATAGAGTAATTACCGCGTCCCTGCGTCTTGGAACGAAGATCGGTAGAGTAACCGAACATCTCAGCAAGCGGAACATACGCTTTTACAAGCTTACCGCCGCCGATATCATCCATACCCTCGATACGTCCACGACGGGAATTGATATCACCGATTACATCGCCCATGTACTCCTCAGGCATTGTAACCTCTACCTTCATAATCGGCTCAAGCAGTACCGGGCTCGCCTTATGCATAGCCTCCTTAAACGCCATAGATCCGGCAATATGGAATGCCATCTCAGAAGAGTCGACCTCATGGTATGATCCGTCATATACGTTCGCATGAACGCCAAGTACCGGGAATCCTCCAAGGATACCTGCCTGTGAAGCCTCCTCGATACCTTCCCCGACTGCCGGAATATATTCCTTCGGAATTGCACCGCCGACAACGGAAGATTCGAATTTAAACGTCTCTTCGCCGTTCGGATCCATCGGCTCGAACTTCACTTTACAGTGTCCGTACTGTCCACGTCCACCAGACTGCTTTGCGTACTTGTACTCAACATCAACCGGTTTTGTGAAAGTCTCTTTGTAAGCAACCTGAGGTGCGCCTACATTTGCCTCGACTTTAAACTCACGAAGCAGACGATCGACGATGATCTCCAGATGAAGTTCACCCATACCTGCGATAATTGTCTGACCTGTCTCCTGATCTGTATGCGCACGGAATGTCGGGTCTTCTTCTGCAAGCTTTGCGAGAGCCTCGCCCATCTTGCCCTGTCCAGCCTTGGTCTTCGGCTCGATTGCAAGCTCGATAACCGGCTCCGGAAACTCCATGGACTCCAAAATTACAGGATGCTGCTCGTCACAGATGGTATCACCTGTTGTGGTGAACTTAAATCCAACTGCTGCCGCAATATCTCCGGAATAAACCTTATCAAGCTCCTGTCTCTTATTTGCATGCATCTGAAGGATACGTCCTACACGCTCCTTCTTATCCTTTGTTGCATTCAATACGTAAGAACCGGAGTTCATCGTACCTGAATACACACGGAAGAATGCCAGCTTACCTACGAACGGATCCGCCATAATTTTGAATGCCAGAGCGGAGAACGGTTCCTCGTCAGAAGAATGTCTCTCAACCTCATTGCCATCCAAATCAACACCCTTAATAGCCGGAACGTCTAACGGCGACGGCATATACTCGATAATTGCATCCAGAAGCTTCTGGACACCCTTATTTCTGTATGCAGTACCGCAGCATACCGGAATTGCACGGCAATCACAGGTGGCTGTTCTCAATACCTTCTTCATATCCTCAACGGATGGTTCCTCACCCTCAAGGTACATCATCATAAGATCATCATCCAACTCGCAGACCTTCTCAACCAACTCTGTACGATAAAGTTCTGCATCGTCCTTCATATCGCCCAGATCGTCGGTAACAGTGATATCGTCACCCTTTTCATCGTTATAGATATATGCCTTCATCTCGAACAAATCGATAATTCCCTTGAAATCATCCTCTTTGCCGATCGGCAACTGGATTACAATTGCATTTTTACCCAAACGATTGCGAATCTGATCTACGCATCCGTAAAAGTTTGCACCTAAGATATCCATCTTGTTGACAAATGCCATTCTAGGTACATTGTAGGTGTCAGCCTGACGCCATACGTTCTCTGACTGCGGCTCAACGCCACCCTTTGCACAGAAGACGCCGACAGCGCCGTCAAGTACACGGAGTGAACGCTCTACCTCAACCGTAAAGTCAACGTGTCCCGGAGTATCAATGATATTGATACGGTGCTCTAAGGCTCCTGCCTTCGGTTTTGCAAACTCTTCCAGAGTCCAATGGCAGGTCGTAGCGGCTGACGTAATTGTGATACCTCTCTCCTGCTCCTGCTCCATCCAGTCCATGGTAGCAGTACCCTCGTGAGTATCACCAATCTTATAATTTACACCGGTATAATAAAGAATACGCTCTGTCGTTGTGGTTTTACCCGCATCGATATGCGCCATAATACCAATGTTTCTGGTTCTCTCTAATGGATATTCTCTTCCAGCCAAGGTATTTCCTCCCTAAATTAGAAACGGTAGTGGGCAAAAGCTTTGTTTGCCTCTGCCATTTTGTGCATATCTTCCTTCTTCTTCACAGATGCTCCGGTATTGTTCGCAGCATCCAGAATCTCATTTGCAAGTCGCTCTTCCATGGTCTTCTCGCCGCGGTTACGGGAGTAAGCTGTCAGCCAGCGAAGCGCTAACGCCTGACGACGATCCGGTCTGACCTCGATCGGCACCTGATAGGTTGCACCACCGATACGTCTTGCCTTTACCTCGAGAACTGGCATAACATTGTTCATGGCCTCTTCAAATACCTCGAGAGCGGGCTTCTCTGCTTTCTCCTCTACTCTCTTGAAAGCTCCGTATACAATCTTCTGTGCGACACCCTTCTTACCGTCTAACATAATGTTGTTGATAAGCTTGGTAACCACTTTATTGTTGTACATCGGATCTGCTAATACATCTCTTTTCTGAGTATGTCCTTTACGTGGCACGGTTCTTCCCTCCTTAATCATAATAAATTAATTCAACGGTACTCACTTTCCCCAGTGTTCGTGCGGAAATCTATCTAACGTGATAATAATCCCAACACTAAACCGCAAGTTCTGTTATGTGATACTATTGGTTCGCTAAATTACGGTAACGCTCTGTTACTATTTAGCAGCCTTTGGTCTCTTAGCGCCGTATTTGGAACGAGCCTGCTTTCTGTTAGCGACTCCTGCGGTATCGAGTGTACCACGGATGATGTGATATCTTGTACCCGGCAAGTCCTTAACACGACCACCACGGATCAGAACAACGCTGTGCTCCTGCAAGTTGTGTCCCTCACCCGGGATATAGCTTGTTACTTCGATTCCGTTGGAAAGACGTACTCTGGCGATCTTTCTAAGAGCTGAGTTAGGTTTCTTAGGAGTTGCTGTCTTAACAGCAGTACAAACACCTCTCTTCTGCGGAGAAGAAGTATTGGTAGGTCTCTTCTGCAGAGAGTTGTAGCCCTTCTGAAGTGCCGGTGCTGTAGACTTCTTAACAGATGTCTGACGTCCTTTTCTTACTAACTGGTTAAATGTTGGCATTATTTTCACCTCCTGTTATATTGATAAAAAAGCTTCTCAAAGGCGCAACGCGCCATTGGCGTGTGTATGCACGCTAGATTATTATATAAATCCCGTTTGCCTTTGTCAAGCAGATTTTCCAAAAAAGTCCCTAAAAAAGGGCATTTCTTCAATATAAGAAAAGGCGGAAGATATCAAAAAGAATATCTCCCACCTATTTTTCCACTTTTTTACAGGCTTATGCACTTATCGTGCCGTCTCATACTTTTCTTTCCTGCTGGTAAGAATCATGTAAATTCCGAGCAGCATGACACCGATGCACAGGATATATTTCGGATTCATCGCCTGTCCCGTCGTCGGCGTATCATCCTTCTCCCCGGCGATTCCTGTCTGCTCTTCCTCCGCCTCTTCCGTTTCACTATCCGCGTCATCCGTATCGGCAGAGGCTGCGTTTCCGCCCGTAGTGACTGCCGGCGTCCAGTCTGTCTGCAGCGTATTCTCCGACACTCTCTGGTCTACGACGATAACATAATCAGATGCATGTTCAAATGCAAACGCGACATTGCCGTTCGCATCGGCAGTCGTCTGTCCCATATATTCCAGTCTGTGCTCCGGCTCATTATAATAGAAGAGAGTCGTCAGCTTTCCGGCATTTGAAGCACCTACATTGATTGTGAGCTGTGCCGCCATACCGAATGCACTGTCATGCGCAAGCTGCATCTGCGTAGACCATCCAGTACCTGTAACTGTCTCCTGCAGATCCTGCGGTACATTCTGCGTTCCCAGAACAACGCCGAAATCAATATCTGTCAGGGCTTCGGTAGCGATACTGCCTCCGTTAAGTCTCCACTCGATTCCGTTCCCTATGTCCAAGATCATCGCAAGCTGCTTTTCCGCTGCTAATGCAAGAATATCCTTCGGCACGACCGTCGTTCCGTTCATCGTGATCGGAACGGTATCACCCGGATTTACCGCCGCCATATAGGAATAAATAGCATCCCAGCCTTTCATCGATTCATTCCCCGTGATATAAGCTGTTCCCTGCTCTGCAAACCGGTTTGCAACCGGCGTCTGATTCTCTACCGCGACCTGCTCTACGCCGCCTGTTTCCTCCGGCTGGCTCTGCGCCACTGGAGTCGTATTAGACGTGCTGCTTCCCGGTGTATTGGTGCTGCTTTTACGCCTTGTCGATCCGCTGCTTCCTGATGTAGTACTATTTCCGCCTGTTCCGCTTCCGCTGCTGCTTCCTCCTGTCCCTGTTCCGCTTCCGCTGCTACCGCCCGATCCGCCGCCGTTCGTATTATTGCCTCCACTGTTTGTATTGCCGTTATTATTGTTATTCCCATTATTGGTGTTATTGCCGTTATTATTGTTATTGCCGCTATTATTGTTATTCCCTGGATTCTCCGAACCTGATGGCTCCGTATTCGGCTGCTCTGTCGGCTTCTCCGTAGGCTGCTCTGTCGGTTTCTCTGTAGGCTGCTCTGTCGGCTTCTCCGTAGGCTGCTCTGTCGGTTTCTCCGTAGGCTCTTCCGTTGGCTCCTCTGTAGGTTCTTCCGTTGGCTCTTCCGTGTCAGGCGGCACATAATCTGTCACGACGATTGCCCCGTATGTCTCGACTAACTTCGGAGTTACCGGAGCATTTCCCGGCACTTCGATGGAATGAATATCAAATGAAGTGTCCTGCTCTCCAAAGGATTCCAGTGTGCTCCCGAGAATCAACGTCTGTATCTCACTGCCCTCGAATGCGCCGTCACTGATCGTTGTAACACTCTCGGGAACCTCCACCGTTCCAAGTTTACATCCGTAGAATGCATTGTCACCAATCATCTTTGTTCCGTCATATATCTCAATGGACTGCGCCCCCTGCGGGCAGCGGTACAATGTCACGCCGTTCACTGTGTAAAGTACGTTGTCATACGATGTGTAATAACTGTTGTTCTCCTCCACATCGATTGCCTTCATATTTACGCATCCGTCGAACGCGTCCGCCGCAATCGATTGTGTCGCTTCCGGCACAACAAAACTCTCAAGTGATTCGCAGTTCTTAAATGCCTCCTGCCCGATTGACGGAAGCTCATTTGAAATACTGAGATCCGTTAAGCCTGCGCACTCCGCGAATGCATTGTCCGGGATTCCCGCACTGCTTTCCCACGAAACCGTCTCTAAGCTGGTACATCCGTAAAAAACATTTTCCCCGACATCCGTCACGCTCTCCGGTATCGAAACCGTTGTCAGATATTCACATCCGGCAAACGCATTGTCCCCGATTTCCGTCACGCCCTCCGGTATCTCCACCGACGTGATTGTCGTGTTCAAAAAAACATTCTCATCAATCTTCGTGATTCCCTCCGGCATCGTGATTGCATTTTCAGCGCCGACATAGCCGATCAGTACATCATCCTGAATTACAAATCCGTCCTCCTGACTGGATGCCGCGCTAAGTTCCCCCGGATAGATCATCACGACTAACATCGCAATGACCAGTACATATCCTAATTTTCGTTTCACCTGGTATTTCATTTGCACTCTCTCCCATCATCCTTTATTTACACGCGAAACTGCACGCGTTTATTCTGCATCCCTGCATTTCTTTGCCACCAGAAACAGCCGCCCATCCTCCGCAAAACTATTGCAGGTCGACAGGGTGAGTAATTCGTCCCCATACGCCGGCAGTTCCGTTCCGGTAAACACCGAGAGTTGTATAATATGATCGAGGTAGTCGTTAAACTCTTCCTCAGAATCCGCCTGAATAAAATCATAATACCGGAATTCCTTTGAATCCTGGTACTGCACCTCCGCCAGACATACGGCAAAAATCTCATAGGTGCCCTTCTCATAAATTGTGTCAAATACGATCTGCTTGTGCGCCTGCCAATAATCTTCGTCGAGATAACGCTTCAGATCACCGAACATCGCACCGCTCTTCATATTGTGTCCGTAAATAATAATATTGGTGCTGCGTTCCACAAGATTCGTTCTGGCATCCATGAACAGAGTTCCGTTGATATCCTGCTCCCCGTTCACATTGCGCCTCAGGTAAAAATCTTTATCCGCCGGAGTCAGCATCACGGGATAATCTACCTTCGTTCCCTCAATCGTGATCCACCCGGCAAAATCACTGTGTTCCGCCAGAATCGCCTGATACTCTGCGAGGACAGGCGGCGCCGCCCCCTCATAATACGGCACGTCCCCATCTGCTGCAAGCTCCGGCGCGTCCTCTAAGAAAAATGTGTCATTATCGACCATCTCTACCGCTTGATCGGGATTTTCCTTGAGCATCTTTAGATAATCATTCGCTTTATCCCCGCGGTAATTTGTAAAATCAGACCAAAAATACCAGACAAAGCAGGCGATCGCCGCGATAAAACACACGCCGCCTAAAATCATGCGACCCCGGTCATTGGCTGTCTCTGCCCCACGTTCACCCTTCTTTGGCGCCGCTGCGCTTTTTTCGTTACTATTATTAGTCTTCTTATTTTCGATCGAGCTTAATTTTCTCTCTCCTGCATTCTTTGCTACTCTGTCCGCAATATCCAAAAAGAATTTCTTTCCTATTTTGCTCTGAAATGTCAGCTTTCCGCTTCTCATGAGCCAATAGAGGCGAAGCGCGGTATCCGGATCATTGATATCTACCTTGTGCGTAATCTTGTCAATCTTGTTGACATCCGACATTCCTTTGGCATATTCCTCTTCTGTCTCAAATGTAAACTTGCCTATGTTATATGCCGCCATGATCCAGACCGCCCTCCCTCCTCTCTGTTTTTCCTGCGTCCTTTTGTTTGCGCAGCTTTTCCTTTATCTTCCGTCACATATACCTGTTCTCTTTTATCTGCTGCCTCTTACTTTGATGTCGTTCCTGTCACGACCGCCGAAAATGCTCCGTAATACGTCTCGCCATCCGCTACAAGATAACTTCTCACCTTATAGGAATACGTTGTATTTGCTTTGAGCTTCTGATCCGTACAGGAAGTTCCTCTCGTCCTTGTTACCTGCTTCCACTTTCCGTCTGCACCCGCACGATAGACCTCGTATCCGGTCGCAACGCCCTCGCTCTTCCAACTCAGGCTGACGGTGCTGTTCGAGCGCCCCGTCACCGCCACCGAGCCAACGCTGCACGGTCTGATGTCAAATGTAAGGTTCTTCGTCGCTGTATAGTTTCCTTTGCCTGCAACGGCTGCCACACCGGTACCTGCCTTGCGGTTGTTGGCATACATCAACGTGTAGTCCTCCAGTTCCACCAGTGCAGTGCCTCCATCTGCTACCGTTACTACCGGCTTGATATCCGCTCCGGTATATACCTGCGTCGGAATCGCCCCAATGTTACACAGGTGAACGCTCTTTCTTAAGATATTAAAAGTAACTTCTTTCGTTCCGTAATAATGCAAGCCTGTTCCCGTAATCGTCACTTTCGCAACGCCTGCATCTACATTATTCTCATAGGAAACTGTATAATCCGCTTCCTCCAACTGCTTGCCGTCCGCCCACACGGTAAACTCCGGCTCGATTGCCTGACCTGTATAAGTATAGGTCGATGAAATTCCTTTCACCTCAATGCCGTCAATTGCCGTCTGTTCAACGGTAAACGCTCTTACCACGGTTCCCGTATAATTTCCGATTCCCTTCGCTTCCATCTCGTAGGCTCCCGCCGTACCGGACGGTCTGCAGGTCACGGTGTAATCCAGATTCTTTACAAGCGAGATTGCTCCCCATGTAAATGTGACATCCTGCGTGATATTATCGGAATATGGAACACTGTCCTTAAACCCTGTCATCACGACGTCCGCCTCAGAAATATCCTTCGGAGTGATCGTGATCGGGATTTCTTTCCTGCCGCCGTAGCTGCCCTCACCGACCAGAAGAAGCGTCTGCTCTCCTGCACTCTTTCCGTCGCTGCCCGCTGCAAATGCAAAACCGTAAGACTCTGGTGAAAGAACTGTCTTTCCGATCCGCACCTCGATATTTCCGAGATCAGCCTCTGTATATACTGCCCCCGTATACGGATAACTGTCTTTGATTCCGCTGACTTCTGCCTGTGCAATGTCACTCGCGATTGCAAAAGACGCCTGGCGGTAATTCGTAAATCCGCCGGTTCCATTGATACGCATAAGCACTGTGCCGATCTGCGTGTTGTCCGTATCAAACGTCAGCGTAAAGTCCACGCCTTGCTGCAGCTTATAGTCTCCACAGGTCACCGTCACCTCCGGGATAACCGGCTGACCTGTATACGCCTGATTCGGAATCGGTGCAACTGTCACATCTGCCGCCGCAATATCGTGGCTCTCAATTGTAAATGCCTTCGTCACGCTTCCGGCATAGCTGCCCATTCCTGTTACAATTACATTCGCCGTGCCAACTGCGCGGTTGTTCTGATATTCTACCTTGTAGTCCGTACCCGCTGCCAGTGTCATGCCGTCCAATGTCACCGTCACTGCCGGTTCAATTGCTGCGTTGCTTCCCATATATGGGTAAGTATCTCCGTTCGGCAGGCTTACGACCGCCCCTGAAAAATCCTTCTCAGTAATCGTAAATTCTACCGTGCGCGAATTCGTGTAATTGCCCTGCCCGGTCACGGTCGCTTTCGCCGTTCCCGCATTGACGTTATTGCTGTAACCCACCGTAAAATCAACGCCCTCTGTGAGCTGGCGGGTTTCCGACTCTGTTCCGTACTGATATGTCACGATGACCGTCGGTCTCTTTTCCGTTCCGTCATATGCAAAGCTGTCCGGTACCACTTCAACGGAAATCGTATCTGCCGCCGAACCTGTCGGCTTTGCAAGGGACTTCGGTGTAATCCTGAATGTCACTTCCTTACTTCCGATGATATTCGTGCCATCGCCCGTCACTACAATCGTGCCTGTTCCAACATTCACGTTATCCGAGCCGTTTTTCTTTGCAATCGTATAACCCGACTCCGGCATTGCGAAATCCGAGGTTCCGATGGTCGCGTTCAGCGTAATCTCCGGAAGAATTTCTTTTCCTGTGTACTCCCTGCTCTTCATCGTCGTCTGGTTTCCATCCATGACCTTAAGGTCTGCCATCCTCTGCGGCTCAATATCAAAGAGCACCGCCTCGACGATTCCGGCATATGAATTCTTACCCTTTACGACAACGCTTCCCGCGTCTTTTCCCGCATTCATATTCGGTCCGTAAGTTACGTCATAATCCGACGTCGACAATACCCTGTTACCTGCCTTTACGGTAATCTGCGGTCTAATCTGTGCGCCGCGATACTTATAGCTTGACTCCACACCCGATACCGTCAGAGTCCCCGGTGCAGAAACAATACTGAAGTTTGCGGTAAGCACTCCTGAAAAACCGTTTCTCTCATTTCCGATCAGTTCCACGCTTGCCGTATCTTTTCCGATATTAACGTTGTTCGCATAAGCTCCGACAATGAAATGCTTGCCTGCCTTGAGTTCTGTTCCGTAATAAGTAACGCTCGGCACTGCCTCAACCGGATTTCCGGTATACTTCTGGTCGCCGACTGTTACCTCAATAGCAGCTTCGTCAAAGCTTGCTTTAATCGGCACGATCTTCTCAACGCTACCTGCCAGACTTCCTTTTCCCTTGATGATAACGCTCGCGTTTCCTACCCAGGTATTATTCGCATAAGTGATCGTATAATCCGTATCCTTCACGAGTTCTGTTCCGTCCAGAACGACTTTGACATCATCATCGAACGTAATCTCCACATCGCCAAACGCTACATCCGTTGCTCCTGCCGGCACATAATCCTTGAACCACAGTTCATCCGGCACCGTGATATTCGCATCCGCGATATTACCGCAGATTTCAAATGTCTTCCTCACACTTCCGGTATAATTCCCAATTCCAGTGAGGATTACGACCGCATTTGTTCCGGTTCTGTCATTATTCTCATAGGTGCAGACATAATCTCTGCCGTACACAAGCACCGCACCGTTGTAATACAGCTTTGGCTGCGGTGTTGCAACGCCGTCCACCAAAGGCTGTGCCTCAATCGCCCCGATACGGAACCCGTTCGCCGGAACATATCCGCCGTTTCCGATACTTGCCACACCGATCTCAAACGTGGTACTTCTCGTTCCCGTGAAATCCGTGCCGCCGTTCGCCGTTATACGCAACGTTATGATTCCTCTGTTCGTATTGTTCGCTCCATAGGAAATCGTATAATTCGACGCTTCGACCGGCTTTCCGTTAAAGGTAACTGTCACCTCAGGCTCCACCGGATTTCCGGTATATGCCGCCACATAACTTCCGTCTGTCACGCCCTCAACTGCAAGCACGATCGCGCTGTCCGAAAGATCCCTCGGTGCAATCGTAAAGTTCCTCTCCCATGTTCCGGTATAGATACCCATTCCTTCCACGGTAATCGTTCCCTTTCCCGCATGGATATTCTCACCGTAAGTTACCTTATAATCCTTGCCCTCCTCGAGTTTGCGCGTCGTACCTCCCTGAATGCGCGTCACCGTTACTTCCGGTTTAAATGCTTCTCCGGTGTAAATAAAAGCAGTTCCATTTTCAAGATCAGGGCAGTTGATTTCAAAATCGCCCGCCTCGATAATGGATTGACCGATGCGGAACTCCGCCTCTATACTTCCCGTAAAGTTGCCGCCTGCTTTCGCTGTCACAATCACCTTCGCCGTTCCCGGTCCCTGATTATTCTGGTACGCCACCGTGTAATCGCTCTCCGGGCTTAAGGTATAAGTTCCGTCTCCGAAGTCGTAGTTCACGACCGGAGCAGGCGTCACTGCAATTCCGTCATAATTCTGCGAATCGATCGGCGCGATTGTGACATCGGTATCTGCTAAACTCTTCTGCAGGATCTTAAATGTCTCTGTATGAGTCCCTGTATAATTTCCTTTTCCGTCAATGGTGATTGACGCGTCTCCCGCATCGACATTCTTCTCATAAGAAATGTCATAGTCGTCTGACGTAAGCTGCTTCTTCAAATCTGCACACTGTACCGTTACAGTCGGTGTAATCTCCTGCGACGTATAGGTGTAACCCGTCGTATTGATGCCGGAAACCGCGCAGTTATTGTCGAGACTTCTCGGCAAAATTGCAAATTCGAGAACCCTGTCCGCGGTCTCGGCATACTCTCCCTTGCCGGACACCGTAATGCTTGCCATGCCCGCATCAAGATTGTTAGCATAGGACGAATTGTCATAAGTGATAATATCGCTGATTGCAGGCGTCGATGTCTTCGTCAGCTTACTGCCATCTATCATGGTAATCTCAGTAATCTCCGGATACAGACGTTCGCCAGTATAGGTGGTCTGTGCATCGTCCACTTTCCAGCTTACGATATCATCCAGCGTTTTGCCCATAATCGTAAATACGATGACCTTCGTGCCTGTATAATTGCCCTTGCCCTCTACGAGCATATAAGCCAGAGATGTCGGCTTATCATTATTCGTAAAACTGTTCGGAACAATCTCGAAGTCTCTCGGCGACTCAAGACTCTGGTTCCGATATGTCATCTTAATTGCATCCGTTCCAAACGTGACCGGCTTGCCCTCATACTCGAACTTAAGCGGTTCACATGACACCTCCGTTGCAATATCCTTCGGAGAAATCGTAAAAGTTCCGCTTAATTTCGTAGCTCCGTCCTCATAGACATAACATCCGTTTGCAGTCGGCTGCTTCTCAAGCGGAATCTGCTCAACCGTCGCCGTCGCCTCGCCCGCGTTAATAGCATCCGTAAGCGCAGTATCTTTCGGGTCTTTATAAGATAATGTATAATCCACATCGCGCTCAAGCACTTCCTTCCACGGTCCGATACCATTGTTCGTGACCGTGACTGCATCTGCCCCAAGCTCGATCGGCTCTCCGGTATAGACCAATTTTTCACTGTTGTCTATGGAAGCCGTATACTCCTGATTCAACGGTGCCGCCAGCAGATACTTAATCTCCACCGAGCCGTAATACTTACCCTTGCCCTTGACCGTAACCGCAGCCGTAGCGCCCGTCCTGGAAACCGAGTTCAGATTCTTCCAATCTGCCAGTTCATAGTCCGTACCCTTTATAAGCTTATTCCCTTTTGGATCTGTAATTTCGACCTCAAGCATATTATTGCTCTTATTATTATCATACCACAGCATCGCCCAGTACGGTCCGTCATATCCCTTCACCATTCGATCCGCCGGATTCGTGACCTTCATATAGTTGCTGTTCACCAGCATCTGAATGTCAACGGCTGTGACCTCGAAACTCATCGTCACGATGCCTTCATAATTTCCATTCGGATCCGCGGTAATCAGGACTTGATACGTTCCGATTTCCTTAATTGTGGACGGCGTATATGTCACCGTGTAATCTGTCCCTTTTGTCAGTTCATAGGTTGCTCCCGATTTGGAACGGTATACAAGGCTCTCGTCCGGCGGTGTAATCTCCGCACCGGTATAGTCAAATACTTCCTTATTCAACGTCGCCGTAATCTTGGTACTGTCCAATCTACATTTCTTTATGTTGTAGGTCAGACTTTTCGTCGTCGTTGTAAAATTATTGTTCTTCGGTGTAATTGTCACGGTCTGCGGTCCGAACGCATTCGTCGTATCCACAGAATAAGTCAGTTCGTAATCCGACTCCGGCAGCGTCACATAGCCGGCACCGCTTGGAAACTTCACGACAACGCCCGGTCTCACGTCAGCTGCATCCGGCGAAAACTCAATCTGATAGCCTGCGGTCGATACCTCTTTCCCGTTCTCATCAAGGAAATTGCAGATTGCATTGTTGATATCCGCCTTCTCAATCGTAAATGTTCCGGAAATGCTTCCGCCATAAGTACCGATGCCCTGAAGCGTCACTGTTCCTGTCCCTGCATTGATGTTGTTTCTGTATGTGACAGTATAGTCGACGCCTTCTGCCAGCCCTGCCGTATTACTTCCGCCTACCCAGCCAATCGTATATGCCGGAGTCTTTGCTGTTCCGTCATAAGTCGCATTTTCGACCGCAACACTGTTAATGTAATTTGACAGTGCCTTTCCGACGCTGTACTCTACCGTATAGGTTCCCTTATAATTACCGATACCGCGTAAGACACGACGGTATGTACCTCCCTCTGTAGGCGTCGCATCTGCGTCGATTGTATAATCCGTATTCTCCACCAGCGTCATGCCGTTGTAAGTAACCGTGATGACCGGAACTGCTGTCGGATCATTCGGATCCGCGCCGCCTGCCGCTGCCGTCTGAACATTTACCTCCATTCCGACCTGTTCCTTATCGGTATTTCCGATATCCTTCGGAACGATCGTAAAATACGCTTCCTTTGTGCCGTAGAAAGAGCCTCCCTTTCCTGTGACAGTCACCTTGGCTCTCGCCGTCTCAGCCTTCGTATCATTTGCCAGAATATTGTTCTCATAGACCACATCATAATCGGACTGTGATAATGTCACGCCGTCCACTGTTACCTGAAGCGCAGGCGTCCATTCTTTTCCGGTATATACATACCCGCTCTTATCAAATGCGATCACAGCTTCCGTCAGGGAACGCGGCGCACCGCAGTAACGGTTTCCGGCATAATTGCCCATTCCGGTTAAGATGATACTCTTCCCGTCCTCTCCGACTGCAAGCGTGTAATCCGTACCAAGTACAAGATCCGTCACACCGTCCACACGACCGTTATCCTTCACATAATCAAAGCAGCCATTCAGCGTTGTCTCATCCGGATTGTTTGCAAGCACCGCATCCCAGTCAATGCCTTCCTTTAACTTCACCTCAATCGACGCATCCGATACATCCTTCGGCTCAATCATATAGGTCTTCAGGCAGGCCGCGCTGCTGCTGTAGCCGTTCTGTCCGATTATCTGCACATAATATGTTCCCGCGTTCACGAACGCACTCGTATCTGTTGCCGGGAACAAATCCACAATACCCCCCGCCGAATTCATACGGTAGAAAATCTGATAATGTTCAATATAGGTAAGCGTGTATCCGCCCACTTGTACAGATACAGCCGGAACCTGCTGTCCCCCATTATAAACGCTATTTTCCGGTGCTAAAGTGATGGAATCTTCTTCAATCTTTGGAGTCACTGTAATTGTACACGGGAATGTCTGTCCGTCGCACGTAGCGTTGATGGTTGTAGTTCCAAGCCCTGTTCCCCTGACAGTCGCAGTACTTCCATTTCCGCTCACCTCTGCAACACTCGCATTTTCGGACGACCATGTCACTCTTCCGGTGGCGTTCAACAGGGTAAGATCCGTATCGACCCAGTCTACCGCCATCATCATGTCGCTCTTATTCAGATACATCGGATCGCTGCTCTGCGCGTTTGGCGCCGCTGCCGCATTCTTCGACGACGTGTTCGCGCTCGCCGGCTTTCTCGATGCAGTCTCTGTCACATCATAGGTATATGCTGTGATCGCAGCACATTTTCCACTGGATGTATACATATCCTGCCAACCGTTATTTAAGACATAACTCTGCCCTGTCTCTGTTCCCCCATATGTATAGAAGGAAGCGCCCTGCAGCGTAATCATCACGGAAAAGGCCGATCCGTTCGTCATGACCTGGTTCGCCAGTCCCGCACTGTAGGTATTCTTTCCTTCCGCCACGCTCATTACCTCTTGGAATACGACTGTGCCGGAATCCGGAGCTGCACTTGTCAGATCCTTGCTATACGCCACAGTAGCCGTCGCCTGACCGCCGCCCTCCACATGCGCATAGAAATCAATGCTGTCCAACAACTCCGCTCCGTCGGCATTCCGATTCGCCGTAAATACCGCCGCTACGGTCGTGGCAGCATACGGCTCTGAGTCGAGTGCTCCATTTCCGTTCTGGTAGGTGTTCACCGTGCCCTGTGCAGCGTAGACTGTCGTCGGCCACTCTACCATTGTCACGACGAGGCACAGCATCATCACGAATGCCCAAATCCGCTTCCATACATCCTTGTACATAAGTCCATCTCCTTTGACTGTTTCCCTTAGCATTTCTCTCATATTATTAAATCAGAAACTAAACCTTATCTATTTTATCGACATATTTTCACGGTTATTTAACGTTTTATTAAAACTTTGCCCGACTTTTTCCACAAAAAAATGAGACAGCCGTACTTTTTGCACAACTGTCCCATTTCTTTCCAACTGAAAATAATTATTTCAAGGTAATTATTCTTCTTCCTCTGACTCCTCCGGAACCATCTGCTCTAATGTGTAATCTTCATCCATTACACCATTGTCCTCGAAATCGTCAAAATCGTCAAACATGATCTCCTCGTTCTCATCAATGTCGGAATCCAGTTTGATATTGCGGTATCTCTTCATACCTGTACCTGCCGGAATCAGTTTACCGATGATAACATTCTCCTTCATACCGATGAGCGGGTCAACCTTTCCTTTGATTGCTGCCTCCGTCAGAACCTTCGTCGTCTCCTGGAAGGATGCTGCTGACAGGAAGGAATTGGTTGCAAGAGAAGCCTTAGTAATACCAAGCAGTACCTGCTTGCCCTCAGCCGGCTCTTTGCCCTCTTTCTCTAAAACTTCGTTCGTATCCTCAAAATCCAGTGTGTCAACCAGAGTTCCCGGAAGCATATCGGAATCCCCGTTCGTCTCCACGCGAACCTTCTGCAGCATCTGACGCACAATGACCTCGATGTGCTTATCGTTGATTTCTACACCCTGCAGGCGGTATACACGCTGAACCTCCCGCAGCATATAGTCCTGAACGGCACGCACGCCCTTGATCTTTAAGATATCGTGCGGATTGACAGAACCTTCGGTCAGTTCGTCGCCCGCTTCAAGAACTGCGCCGTCCATCACCTTGATTCTGGAGCCATAAGGAATCAGGTACGCCTTGCTCTCTCCAGTCTCATTATTTGTGACAACGATCTCGCGCTTCTTCTTGGTATCTTTGATATTTGCCACACCGCCAAATTCGGTGATGATTGCAAGTCCCTTCGGTTTTCTCGCCTCAAAAATTTCCTCGACACGCGGAAGACCCTGTGTGATATCGGTTCCGGCAACGCCTCCCGTATGGAAGGTACGCATGGTAAGCTGTGTACCCGGCTCACCGATGGACTGTGCCGCGATGATACCGATTGCCTCGCCTACCTGTACCGCCTGACCTGTCGCCATGTTCGCGCCGTAACACTTCGCACATACTCCCATATGGGAACGGCAGGATAACACGGTACGGATCTTCACTTTGGTAAGCGGCTCGCCCTTCTCATCCACACCTTTGCTCATGACAAGTGCCGCGCGCTTCGGCGTAATCATATGGTTCGCTTTCACGAGAACATTACCCTCTGCATCACAGATCGTATTGCAGGAGAAACGTCCTGTAATACGCTCCTGAAGACTCTCGATCTCCTCCTTACCATCCATAAATGCAGTCACCCACATTCCCGGAATCTCTCTTCCCGTTCCTTCACAGCAGTCGGACTCGCGAACGATCATGTGCTGCGATACGTCGACAAGACGTCTCGTCAAATAACCGGAGTCAGCCGTACGGAGCGCAGTATCGGACATACCTTTTCGTGCGCCATGCGCAGACATGAAGTACTCCAATACGTCCAGTCCCTCACGGAAGTTCGACTTGATCGGCAACTCGATCGTTCTACCGGTCGTGTCCGCCATAAGTCCACGCATACCTGCAAGCTGTTTGATCTGCTTATCGGAACCACGGGCTCCGGAATCAGCCATCATGAAGATATTGTTGTATTTGTCCAGACCGGAAAGCAACGCGTGTGTGAGCTGCTCATCCGTCTCCTTCCACGTCTCAACGACTTCCTTGTAACGCTCCTCCTCGGTGATAAGACCACGCTTATACTGCTTGGTAATCCGGTCTACCGTATCCTGCGCGTCCTTAATCATCTGGGGCTTCTCAGGCGGCTCGGTCATATCGGAAATCGATACGGTCATCGCTGCCCTCGTAGAGTACTTGTAACCCATTGCCTTAACAGCGTCAAGCACCTCGGCGGTTCTCGTCGCGCCGTGAATATTGATGACCTTCTCAAGAATCTGCTTATTCTGCTTCTTTGCTACAAGAAAATCTATCTCGAGCTTTAATTCATTCCCCGGAATACTTCTGTCTACAAATCCAAGATCCTGAGGGATGATCTCATTGAAGATAAATCTTCCCAATGTGGACTCTACCATATCCGTAAGGACAGTTCCGTCCGGCATGGTCTTACTCATGCGGACCTTAATTCTGGAATGAAGCGTCAGCGCTCCGTTCTCGTATGCCAGAATCGCCTCGTTCACGCTCTTGAAGAACTTGCCTTCTCCCTTCGCGCCCGGTCTCTCCTGCGTCAAATAATAGATACCAAGTACCATATCCTGTGAAGGAACTGCAACAAGACCTCCGTCGGACGGCTTTAACAGGTTGTTCGGAGAAAGCAGCATAAAGCGGCACTCCGCCTGTGCTTCCACGGAAAGCGGAAGATGCACAGCCATCTGATCGCCGTCGAAGTCTGCGTTGAATGCAGTACATACGAGAGGATGCAGCTTAATCGCCTTACCTTCTACAAGGATCGGCTCGAACGCCTGAATACCAAGTCGATGCAGTGTAGGCGCGCGGTTCAGCATAACCGGGTGCTCTTTGATGACGTCCTCAAGAACGTCCCACACTTCTGTCTGTAATCTCTCGACCATCTTCTTCGCACTCTTAATATTATGTGCGGTTCCGTTTGCCACAAGCTCCTTCATAACAAACGGCTTAAACAACTCAATTGCCATCTCTTTCGGCAGACCGCACTGATAAATCTTCAACTTAGGCTCTACACAGATAACAGAACGCCCCGAGTAGTCAACGCGCTTACCAAGTAAGTTCTGGCGGAAACGTCCGGATTTACCCTTTAGCATATCCGACAGCGACTTAAGCGCTCTGTTTCCCGGTCCCGTCACAGGGCGTCCGCGGCGTCCGTTATCAATCAGCGCATCGACCGCCTCCTGGAGCATACGCTTCTCATTGCGGACGATGATATCCGGCGCGCCAAGCTCCAAGAGTCTTCTCAGTCGGTTGTTCCGGTTGATAATCCTTCTATATAAATCATTCAGATCCGAGGTTGCAAAACGTCCGCCGTCCAGCTGAACCATAGGACGCAGATCCGGCGGAATAACCGGAATCACTGTCAGGATCATCCATTCCGGCTTGTTTCCGGACTCGCGAAATGCCTCAACGACCTCCAGTCTTTTGATGATGCGCGCACGCTTCTGTCCCGTCGCGTCGTTAAGTTCTGCCTGAAGTTCCGCAGAATCCTTATCAAGATCGATCGCTTGCAGAAGTTCCTGAACCGCCTCTGCTCCCATTCCTACACGGAAGCCATTGCCGTACTGCTCTCTTGCCTCCTGATATTCCGTCTCGGAAAGCACCTGCTTATACTGCAGTGCCGTATTGCCCGCATCCAACACGATGTAGGATGCAAAGTACAATACCTTCTCAAGAGTTCTCGGAGAGAGGTCTAAGATCAGACCCATACGGGACGGAATTCCCTTAAAGTACCAGATATGGGAAACCGGAGCCGCAAGCTCAATATGTCCCATACGCTCTCTACGAACGCTTGACTTTGTAATCTCAACGCCGCATCGGTCACACACAACACCTTTGTAGCGAATCTTCTTATATTTACCGCAGTGGCATTCCCAGTCTTTGCTCGGTCCGAAAATCTTCTCACAGAACAAGCCGTCCTTCTCAGGCTTTAACGTTCTATAGTTAATGGTCTCCGGCTTCTTTACTTCGCCTCTGGACCACTCGTGAATCTTCTCCGGTGATGCCAAACCGATCTTGATGGCATCGAAAGAGATTGACTGGCCTGCCGCCTCTTTATTCATTGTCTCAGGCATTTATGACACTCCCTTCTAATGTTCCGCCCCTCGGCGGTACTATTTATTCTTCGTCAAGGACATCTTCTGCTGCGTCATCAAAAAAATCGGAATCATCCTCATCGTCTTCCTCTTCAAATTCCTCTTCTTCCACGTCAACCAGCTCCTCGTTCTCTGCATCAAACTTCTTCTGGGAGAATCCCATCTTTGCAAAGGACTCACTGTCTTCAAATGCAAAATCTTTGTCTCCGGAAATAATAGAGTTCAGATCTGTGTTGCCATACTCGCTGGTCTCCATCAGCTCTACCTCTTCCCGGTTCTCATCAAGCACCTTGACGTCCAGCGCAAGTGACTGAAGCTCCTTTAACAATACCTTGAAGGATTCCGGAATTCCCGGTTCAGGGATATTGTCGCCCTTGATAATCGCCTCGTAGGTCTTCACACGTCCGACAACATCATCGGACTTCACGGTAAGAATCTCCTGTAAGGTATAGGATGCGCCATATGCCTCGAGCGCCCATACCTCCATCTCTCCGAAACGCTGTCCGCCGAACTGCGCTTTACCGCCTAACGGCTGCTGCGTTACTAAGGAGTACGGTCCGGTAGAGCGGGCATGAATCTTATCGTCTACCAGATGGTGCAGCTTAAGGTAGTGCATGTGTCCGATTGTAACCGGTGAATCGAACGGCTCTCCGGTACGTCCGTCGCGAAGCTGAACCTTTCCGTCACGGGAGATCGGCACGCCCTTCCATACTGCTCTGTGTGCGCGGTTATCATACAGATACTTCATAACGTCTTCGTTCAGAGTGTCTTTGTATTTCGCCTCAAAGTCTTCCCACTCCATATTTACATAATCGTTGGCAAGCTCTAAGGTATCCTGAATATCAATTTCCTTCGCACCGTCGAATACCGGAGTCTCGATGTTAAAACCAAGCGCTTTTGCCGCAAGGCTCAAGTGAATCTCCAGAACCTGACCGATGTTCATACGCGACGGCACGCCCAACGGATTGAGCACGATATCAAGCGGACGACCGTTCGGCAGGAACGGCATATCCTCTACCGGAAGCACACGGGAAACAACACCCTTGTTACCGTGACGTCCAGCCATCTTATCACCGACAGAAATCTTTCTCTTCTGCGCGATATAGATGCGCACAGCCTGATTTACCCCCGGCGATAATTCATCGCCGTTCTCCCTCGTAAATACCTTGGCATCTACGATAATACCGTATTCGCCGTGCGGTACTTTTAAGGAAGTATCACGTACCTCTCTCGCTTTCTCGCCGAAAATTGCACGGAGAAGTCTCTCCTCTGCAGTCAGTTCTGTCTCGCCCTTCGGCGTTACCTTGCCGACCAGAATATCTCCGGCACGAACCTCTGCACCGATGCGGATAATACCTCTCTCATCAAGATCTTTAAGCGCATCGTCACCGACGCCCGGCACATCCCTGGTAATCTCTTCCGGTCCCAGCTTCGTGTCACGCGCCTCTGCCTCATATTCTTCTATATGAATGGACGTATATACATCGTCCTGCACCAATCTCTCGCTTAAGAGAACGGCATCCTCGTAATTGTAGCCTTCCCACGTCATGAAACCAATGAGCGGGTTCTTACCGAGTGCAAGTTCTCCGTTCGCTGTAGACGGTCCGTCTGCAATTACCTCGCCAACCTCTACGCGGTCGCCCTTGAATACGATCGGCTTCTGGTTGTAACAGTTGGACTGGTTGCTCCTCGAGAACTTCGTGAGCTTATAAACATCTCTCGTTCCTTCGTCACTCTTGATGACGATCTGATTCGACTCGGAGCTTTCTACAACGCCCGCCTTCTTTGCAACCACACACACGCCGGAGTCAACAGCTGCCTTCGTCTCCATACCGGTACCGATAACCGGAGCTTCCGTTGTCAAAAGCGGCACTGCCTGACGCTGCATGTTGGAACCCATCAGCGCACGGTTCGCATCATCGTTCTGCAGGAACGGGATGGATGCGGTAGCGACAGAGAACACCATCTTCGGAGATACGTCCATGTAATCAAACATAGTTTTCTCATACTCCTGTGTCTCGTCGAGATAACGACCGGATACAGAATTACGCACAAAATGTCCATCCTCATCCAGCGCCTCATTCGCCTGCGCTACATGATAATTGTCCTCTTCGTCTGCGGTCATATAAACTACTTCGTCCGTCACACGCGGATTCTTAGGATCCGACTTATCAATCTTACGGTACGGTGCTTCAATAAAACCGTACTCGTTAATTCTCGCATAGCTTGCCAGAGAGTTGATCAGCCCGATGTTCGGTCCCTCAGGCGTCTCAATCGGGCACATTCTTCCGTAGTGGGAATAATGTACATCCCGAACCTCGAATCCTGCACGATCTCTGGACAGACCGCCCGGTCCCAACGCGGACAGACGTCTCTTATGGGTCAGTTCGGAAAGCGGATTGTTCTGATCCATGAACTGAGACAACTGGGAAGAACCGAAGAACTCCTTTACCGCCGCTGTTACCGGCTTGATATTGATCAGACTCTGCGGAGAAATTCCCTCAAGGTCTAATGTCGTCATTCGCTCACGGACAACTCTCTCCAATCTGGAAAGACCGATGCGGTACTGATTCTGCAACAGTTCACCGACCGCACGGATACGTCTGTTGCCCAGATGATCAATATCGTCGTCATGACCGATCGCATATTCCAGATGCATATTGTAGTTGATGGACGCAAAAATATCGTCCTTTGTAATATGTTTCGGAATCAAATCGTGGATATTCTTGCGGATCGCCTCCTTAAGATCTTCCACATTCGGATTCTCATCCATAAGCTGCTTTAAAATCGGATAATATACCAGTTCTGTAACGCCAAGTTCCTTCGGATTACAGTCAACATAATGTCTTAAATCGACCATCATAGAAGAAAGAACCTTGATATTTCTTGTCTCTCCCTGAATCCACACATACGGAACAGCCGCATTCTGAATGTCATCCGCGAGGGATCTCGTCACCTCTGTGCCCGCCTCAGCGATAATCTCGCCAGTGGAAACATCGACAACATCCTCCGCAAGAACATGTCCGTTGATACGGTTGCGAAGCGCCAGCTTCTTATTGAACTTGTAGCGTCCAACCCTCGCAAGATCGTATCTTCTCGGGTCAAAAAACATCGCAGTAATAAGGCTCTCCGCGCTCTCAACGGTAAGCGGCTCGCCTGGTCTGATTTTCTTATATAATTCGAGAAGTCCTTCTTCATAATTCGTCGCAACATCCTTGCCGAAGCTCGCAAGAATCTTCGGCTCCTCGCCGAACATGTCAATGATTTCCTGATTGCTTCCGATACCGAGCGCACGGATCAACACCGTAATCGGCACCTTTCTTGTTCTGTCTACACGAACATAAAATACGTCATTGGAGTCTGTCTCATACTCTAACCACGCGCCACGGTTAGGAATGACAGTACAGGAATACAGCTTCTTACCCACCTTGTCATGGGCAATTCCGTAATAAATACCCGGAGAACGAACCAACTGGCTGACGATTACCCGCTCTGCACCGTTGATTACGAACGTACCAGTCTCTGTCATCAAAGGAAGGTCACCCATGAAAATCTCATGCTCGTTGATTTCATCTGTCTCTTTGTTGTGAAGTCTGACCTTAACCTTCAAAGGCGCCGCATAAGTCGCATCTCTTTCCTTACACTCCGGAATCGTGTACTTCACATCATCCTCACACAATGTGAAATCAACAAATTCCAGGCTCAGATGACCGCTGTAGTCAGCAATTGGAGAGATATCATCGAAAACTTCTTTTAAGCCTTCGCTTAAAAACCACTGGTAGGAGTCTTTCTGGACTTCTATCAGATTCGGCATTTCCAATACCTCTTTCTGTCTCGAGTAACTCATACGTATGCCTTTTCCAGCTTTCACCGGACGTATTCTGTTTTTCTCCATTGACGTTTCACCTCTCGTTTTTATTTACACTAAGCTGTCAAAAAAACGGCAGCACTTGCTTCAATCCACCGCAACCACAAGATACGGTATAGGTACATTCACCCATGTACTACGCAAAAAGCGCGCAATAAGCCCAATGCACCACAATAGTGCAACCTATATGATAGCACAATAGCAAATACTACGTCAAGAAGTTTTTGAAATATTTATTATCTGCACTTTTTCGGTTTCTATAACGGAAAAGGATGGAATCAGAAACAGTCTTCCAATTCCATCCTTTGTATTATACCGCAGCCGAGCGGTATATCATTCTGTTGTGTCGAAGCGCTCCACCCAACCGTTCCTATGCGAACAGGCTGCGCATCCGGTTCACTTCTTCGTCCTGACGCTTTCTCTGCATAAACAGCGCGTACTCCTGAAGCGTCTGCTTCTTCTTCTGCTCGGAAATCGCCTCCGGGAAATCAAGATCTTCCAGCCTGCTCTTCCCCGCCGTAACATTCAGCCTTGTGTTTGTGCTGTAATTATATGCATACTCCAACGCGTTGCTCTGTGCGCCCATGCCGCTGCGTCCGGCATTCACCTTCGCAAGCGCATCATCAATATCGGAGATATTAAAATCCTTCGTCACATCGAAGTCTGCAATTCCAAGCATCTGAAGTGTCGCATCCGTCGTCTGCACGCTCATACTGTTACCGTTCGCATCCGTCGCCAACTCGAACTTTTGATGTGTACCGTCCAAAAGCTCCTTCGTATTAAACGTGGTCTGCGAAGCAATATCCGAAATGCCCTCTTTGAGCCGGTCGACCTCGTACTGGATGCTCCTGCGGTCAGCATCGGTCATCGTCGCCGTGTTGGACGCCTGCACCGCAAGTTCCCGCATCCGCTGTAGATAATCCGCAATACCGGACATTGCCCCATCGGCAACCTTAAGCATGTCCTGCGCCGAACCTATGTTGTTCTCTCCCGCCTTATAGCCTCTGACCTGCGCATCTTCCTTCTGAATAATCGAAAGCTCGGCTGCACCGTCTGCCGCGCTGTTAATCTTCTTACCGCTCGCAAACCTGCCATAATCTGTATAAGACCTTGAAGACTGAACCGACATCATACCACCCATTGGACTGCCTCCTTTCCAAAAATCACTCTATCCGAGACACAATACACCGTTTAACGATACTTATAGCTTAACTTTATCTTAACTCAAAATGATGGCTTTAGCAAGATACTAGATATAGGATTTCTTCTCCGTCAATCCTCCAGCACTGCTTTTATATGAACACGCTTCTGTTTTTCAAGATCAACAAATCCGCCTTCCACCTGCACCAGCGGACTCGAAAGCCTATACTTATTGATCATAACGACCTTCCCCTCTCTCCCGTCATCCAGAAGCACGCTTCTTTGTATCATCGTCTCCGCAATACGATTCAAAAACGTAATCAGAAAATTGGAATCCAGCCTGTTATAACCCTGCTCTTCCATAATCTTAATCGCGTCAAACGTAGACATGCCTGCCGTACCTCCATCCGGCATCATTAAGGCCTCATAGGTATCGGCAATCGCAATGATCCGGGATATCTTATTAATGTTGTCACCCATTACATGCAGCGGGAAACCACTCCCGTTCGCGCGCTCATGGTGCGTCAGCACCGCCTGCTTGATGCGCTGATCGACATTCTGCTTCTTTAGGATATTGTATCCGCAGACCACATGCTTCTCGTATTTATCCGTCTCAAATTCTTTGCGGAACTCCGTCTCCTCCTGTCCGTTTTTCCACAGTTCAAGAAAGCCGATATCATGCAGAAGCCCCGCCGCAGACGCCATCTCAATTTCATCTTGTTCGCAGCCGCTCCATCTTGCAAGGAGTTGGGCGAACAGCGCAACATTAATTGAATGTGCATAAAGCCCCGTCTGCTGATTCTTCATGCAGAAAAGCATATCGGTCAGGTATGTCTCATCATTCGATTTTTCAAGCAAACCATTTAGAAGTCCCAAAAGTTCCGGCACATTCACATCATCGCTACGGTATACGATTTCCTTCAAATGCTCGGAAAGAGACTGCTCCGCAACAAGAAATTTCTTTTCAAATTCCGCGCGGCGCACTTCTCTGTCCGCCGTCTCTGTCGGCGTTCCCGATTCCCGCCGGGATTCCGGCGTATCTCTCTTCACCGGCCCATATTCCACCATCACATCATCAATAAAATGTCTGACAAGCAGCGTCATTACCTCTTTCGTTACGACGGTTCCTTCCGTCACAAGAACCGCGCCTGTCTTGGCAAATACATCCTCCTTGACAACCATTCCTTCACGCATCCGGTTTACCGATACTCTTAAACAGGGCATAGCACACTTTCTACCTTTCTTCTTATGTTCCCAGTCATATGTACACATTTTCCCATATGACCTTTTTCTTATATGCGATATTAATTCCATCATATACCATCGGGCGCAGTTTGCAAAGCAGAAAATAAATATATTAAAAAAGGAAACCGCGGCAAGGATTTCCCCGCCGCGATTCCCTTTATGTCATCGCTCTGCTCGCAACTTACAAAATTATTTTAATGTAACCTTTGCGCCCTCAGCCTCAAGCTTAGCCTTGATATCCTCAGCAGTAGCTTTATCAGCAGCCTCCTTTACTACCTTCGGAGCGCCGTCAACTACGTCCTTAGCTTCCTTTAAGCCTAAACCAGTTGCCTCACGAACAACCTTGATAACCTTAACCTTGTTCGGGCCAACCTCTGTCAACTCTACGTCGAACTCAGTCTTCTCCTCTGCTGCTGCGCCATCGCCTGCGCCTGCTGCTGCAACTACAACGCCTGCTGCTGCAGATACGCCGAACTCTTCTTCACAAGCTTTAACTAAATCATTTAATTCTAATACGCTTAACTCTTTGATAGCATCAATAAATTCTGCTGTTGTCATCTTTGCCATGATTATTTTCCTCCATTTAATAATTGATAAATATGACCGATTCCCCGGCCTGTGTTCCCGGTATGTCTCCCATATATCATGAGATTACTCTGCCGGAGTCTCTGCTGCCTCTTCTGCCGGAGCTTCTGCTGCTTCCTCTGCCGGAGCAGCTTCTACTGCTGCGTCAGCCGCTCCACCCTGCTCTGCGATCTGATTAAGAACACGCGCAAGATTGGTAATCGGAGACTGTAAGCTTCCAAGCAACTTGGAAAGAAGCTCTTCTCTTGACGGTATAGAAGCGATTGTCTTCATGCCTGCCTCGTCATAGAAGTTACCTTCAACTACGCCCGCTTTAATCTCAAGAGCCGGGGCCGTCTTAGCGAACTTCGCCAGAACTCTCGCCGGAGCCGTTGCATCTGTTGTAGAGATTGCAAATGCGTTCGGTCCTTCAAGGACATCCTTTAAACTCTCGAACTGAGTTCCCTCTACGGCACGGCTTACTAATGTGTTCTTATATACTTTATAAGTAACACCAGCTTCTCTTAACGCTTTACGTAACTGAGTATCCTCTGCAACGGTAAGTCCGCGGTAATCAACCACTACGACAGACTGTGCGTCTTTGATGTTTTCAGAAATTTCCTGTACGATAGGCTGTTTTAATTCTACCTTTGCCACGAATCGTGCACCTCCTTTTTAGATTTTCACGCATATAATCCGAAAGGATTTACAAAACCCCTCTCTGCCGAAACAGAGAGGGGTGCAAAATGTCTTCAATGATCACTCATCAAACTTTCCCTCGGCAGGTCTTTATCGGTTACGCCATACGGCACCTGCTGTCTTCGGCTATATATTGCGTTTGTTACAACGCTAAGCATTATAACATTGTATATTGCGGCTGTCAACACCTTTTGCCAACAACTTATGATCCGGAACCATTCTTACTAGTTCACGATCTTTGTGACGTTCAACTTAACGCCAGGTCCCATCGTAGACGCAAGAGTTGCGCTCTTAATGTACTGACCTTTTAAGCTGGATGGCTTAGCCTTATTGACAGCACCCATAAGGGTCTGGAAGTTGTCGCTCAACTGCTCTTCTGTGAAAGAAGCTTTTCCTACTGGCACGTGGATAATGTTGGTTTTGTCCAATCTGTACTCAATCTTACCTGCTTTGATGTCGTTTACAGCCTTGGTAACATCCATGGTAACAGTTCCAGCCTTCGGGTTCGGCATTAAGCCCTTCGGTCCAAGTACACGACCGAGACGTCCGACAACGCCCATCATGTCAGGCGTAGCAACGACAACATCAAAGTCTAACCATCCCTCGTTCTGAATCTTCGGGATCAGTTCCTCGCCGCCAACATAGTCAGCGCCTGCCGCCTGTGCCTCATCTAACTTAACGCCCTTTGCGAATACTAAAACTTTTACAGTCTTACCAGTTCCGTGCGGCAGTACAACTGCGCCACGAATCTGCTGCTCTGCATGACGTCCATCACAACCGGTTCTGATATGAAGCTCGATTGTCTCATCAAATTTCGCTGTCGCATTCTTCTTAACTATGCCGATCGCCTCAGCTACGTCGTACTGAGCAGCTCTGTCAAAAGATTTTGCAGCGTCCTGATATTTCTTTCCTCTTTTCATTGAAATAAACCTCCTGGTGGTAATATCGGGAGAGGACCCTCCCACTAATTTCCTGATTTCGATACATGGGAAGAATGCTGCTTTTGCATTCTTCTAATGAACTGCACTTGTGCAGTTCTATTTATTCTTCCACAGTTACGCCCATACTTCTTGCAGTACCGGCGATCATGCTCATAGCAGCCTCTAAAGATGCTGCATTTAAATCCGGCATCTTAAGTTCAGCGATCTCCTGAAGCTTTGCTTTGGAGAGCGTTGCAACCTTGGTCTTGTTCGGTACCGCAGAACCGGACTTGATGTTGCATGCCTTCTTGATCAGTACCGGAGCCGGCGGTGTCTTCGTTACGAAGCTAAAGCTTCTGTCCGCATATACTGTGATCACAACAGGGATGATTAAATCGCCCTGATCAGCGGTTCTGGCGTTGAACTGCTTTGTGAACTCAACAATGTTCACGCCGTGCTGTCCAAGTGCAGGTCCGACTGGAGGAGCTGGTGTAGCCTTGCCGGCCGGAATCTGCAATTTGATATATCCTTCTACTTTCTTTGCCATTGGAATTGCCTCCTTAAATCATTTTGCTTAATCTTAAGCTGCTTATTTACTAAGCTTTACATCTGCGAAACTTATTTCTACCGGCGTTTCGCGGCCGAAAAGTTCGACATTGATGGTAACGCTCTGCTTTCCGTGATTCATCGTCTGAATAACTCCGACAGTGTCCTTCCAGACGCCGCCTGTCACAACAACGGTGTCTCCCTCAGCAAAATCGACCTCAATGCTCTCTGTCTTGATTCCTAACGGTCTCATTTCCATATCGGTAAGTGGTACCGGCTTCGATCCCGGACCAACAAATCCGGTAACACCACGGGTATTTCTGACAACATACCATGTGTCATCATTCATAACCATATTGATAAGCACGTATCCCGGAAACATCTTCTTTGATACGGATTTCTTCGCGCCATTTTTCATTTCGACAACTTCCTGCATCGGTACGCGGACCTCTAAAATCTGATCCTCTAAGTGCCGGTTCTCGATTGTCTTGTCAATGTTCGCTTTTACCTTATTCTCATATCCTGAGTAGGTATGAACTACATACCAGTGTGCCTCTGCCATAAATCACCTATGCCTCCATTAAAAACTTAAACCAATAAGGAAATCAACGCCATACTGGATTGCGAAGTCCAGAAGCGCGATCACAAGACCCATTACTACAGAAACCGCGATCACGGCTGTCGTCTGTCTTGCAAGTGATTTGTTATCCGGCCAAATGATTTTCTTAAATTCAGCCGAAAGGCCGGTAAAAAAGCTCTGCTTTGGAGCTTTGTTCTCGGTTTCTCCCATCTTCTCACTCCTTTGCTCTTACGACTACTTCGTCTCCTTGTGTAATGTATGAGTCTTGCAGAATCTACAATACTTCTTGGTTTCCATTCTGTCCGGATGAGCTTTCTTATCCTTCGTCGTGTTGTAGTTACGATTCTTACACTCAGTACATGCCAATGTTATTTTCGTGCGCACAACTTCCACCTCCATTAAAATTCTTTGTGCTTTTTCCATGCCCTTCGTTCCCTGCGACCGGGCTTAAGCCTTCCCAAAAGAAAAGTCTTAAAAAAAGGCATAAAAAAAAGACCTACTTCCATCGCTAGTCTAATATATCACAATCAATATGAAGCGTCAACCACTTTTTATAACTCGTATAACGGATTTATTTTAGCACTATATCTTGTATAGCGCAAGGATTTTCAAAGATAAATGACGCTTCTTTCATTTTTTCCTGCATTTCTTCACAATTATGTAAACATTTTCCGTATATAATGTAAACATTTTTCCGCTTAGTGCCGATATTATAGTATAAACAAGAAGTATATCTATACATCGTTAGATGACGATACTACATATTTATATAGGAAAATAATAAAAGGATTTATAATCCCTGCATATATCAGGCATCTTGTTCCATTCATTATCAGGCAAGACGCGAGGGTGTATGATTTCACGGAAGAAAGGAGGGGATTCCATGGCAGTCATCGACAGTGCCTATCAATATTATCTGAGCACTTATGCGGGTTCCGGCATGTCTCGCTACGACACGCACAAGAAAAGTCAACTGCGCTCGGTTTACAACAACATTGTAAAAGTGAATAAGGATGCTCCCCTCTATAAGATCAAATATTCTAAGGATGTCGGTCGTTTTGCAATCGATATCAAGGAGAATGCGCGTTCTATCCAGAACTTTATTGCTTCTCTCTCTGAATCTGCACCGGATGGCAATGCGGAAAGTATCTTCGCAAAGAAGGTGGCGCAGTCATCGGACGAAGATGCTGTCAGTGTACAGTATATCGGCAAGAACCAGAACGTTGACAGTTCGATGCGCTTTGACGTGGAGGTCAGACAGCTTGCAACGCCTCAGATCAACCGCGGTGCTTTTCTTGATACCGAAAAGTCCAGTTTTACGCCCGGCAACTACAGCTTTGACCTGACAACGAACCTCAGTTCCTATGAATTCCAGTACAGCATCAGCGGAAGCGATTCCAACTATGATGTACAAAAGAAGTTAGCCCGCCTCATTAATAATGCAAATGTCGGACTCCGTGCAAATGTCATTTCCAACGGAAAAGGACAAAATGCACTCGAGATCATTTCACAGCAGACCGGTCTGAGTGACAATGAGCGGTTTCTTTTTGAGATCATGCCCTCTCCCGACAACGGCTCCATGAAGACCATGCACACGCTGGGCATTGATCAGATCACAGAAATGCCCTCAAATTCTTCCTTCCTGTTAAACGGAGCAGAACACTCTTCCCTCTCCAACACCTTTACGGTCAACAATGCGTTCGAAGTGACTTTAAAGGGAATCAGCGCAGAGGGCGACGCGGCGCAGATTGGTTTTAAGACAAATGCGGATTCCATTGCGGATAATGTTCAGTCAATGGTGAATGTCTACAACAACATCATACGGCTCGGCTACAATTATTCCAATACCCAGCAGTCCGGCAAGCTGCTTCATGACATGACGGACGTAGCAAAGTCCCGTTACAACGAGCTCGAAGCAATTGGGCTGCAGCTTGAGGACGACGGCTTTATCTCCATAGACCGAAGCCTGTTGACTGACGCTGTGACATCTCAGGATGCAAAGAACAGCTTTCTGGTACTCAACAGCTTCAAGAACGGCTTACAGCACAAGGCTGCGACAGCCTCCATTGACCCGTTAAGTTACGTCAACAAGATTCTGGTCGCTTACAAAAAGCCGGGCGCACACAATTTCGCTGCGCCTTATAACTCCTCGCTCTATTCGGGTCTGATGATGGATACCTATTGCTAAAACGACTGCATGAGAAGTTTTCCCATTGCAGTCGTTTTTTGCTGTCCAAAATAATATTGTTATTTTTCGTCCGCCTGCGCGACGGTTTCCAAAATTGTGCGGATTCTTTCTATATAATTGTGCCCTTCCTTCACCTTTCGGTAACCGTTCTCTGCCACCCGGCGCCGCTCCTCCTCGTGCGTCAGATAATACCCCACCTTTTCCCGCAAATCCTCTACGCCGTCAAAGCAGACTAAATCCTCGCCCTCCTTAAAGTAATACGGAAGTTCTGCCTGATAGTTTGTCAGCAGAAAACCACCGCAGCCAAGCACATCCCAGATTCGTAGCGGAATCCCACTCTTGATATTCGGAATTGTGAAGTTCAGGTTGATCTTCGACATACGAAATACCTTCGGCATCTCGCTCCAGTAATCTACCGAACCGCAATACTGTATCCGCAGCAAGTCGCTTACATTACTGTTGCTGTATACATTGACTTTATAATACTTTGACAGCTCGATCAGCGCTCTTCTGCGCTCAATCTCAGCAATCTTAAATCCCAGGACCGTTGTCTGAAAAATAAGCCCCAGATCCGAGAACGAGCCGTCTGACTTTTCCAGTGAAAAATATTCCTGAAGCTGCTCTAAGATGTTCGTCGTAAGCATTGGCTCTACGATATTCGCCCCGCTGATATTAAGCTGCGCCTCCATCACTGCATCAAAATATCCCTGTAGATAATCCGGCAGGCGATTCTTAATTCTATCATAGGAATTGCGCTCATACAGACTCCCGACAAACGCGACGTCCCCCTGGTATTTTGCGAGGTCATCCGCACGTTCCATCACCGCATCTAATCGGTCTGTGTCGACCGCCAGCGGAAGATACCAGATGTGCTTCACACCCATTCCCTTAAACTCAAGATAATTTGTTTTATCGAAGGTAAAAATATAATTACAGTCATGAAACACCGATTCATGGTACATGCTGATCAATGGATTATCGCAGGTCCACGACACATATTTCACCCCAAGCCGTTCGCACACATTCGAAATCAGCGGGAAATAGTTCACGGTGAAGATCATATCATAGTGGTTCGTCCGAATCCTCTGTTCGATGACCTGCTCAAATTCGGGGCTGACATCATAGCTTCCAAGCTCCTGCTCGATGTTGTCGACCGTGTGTCCAAGCAGCCGGAAGGTCTGCTCAATATCTCTGTAATTGTACGCTTTCCAACGATACATTAATATATGCATTCTGTTCCCCCATCTCATCACACCGCTTTCTTACAGGAAGCATTCCGCAATGTATTCCGCCCTGCTTTTCCACGTGTGTCCCTCTTTTGCCGCCCGATATCCACAATCTGCGATCTGCTGCGCCCGATCAATATGTCCGAACAGTTCAAACACCCGCTCCGGCAGCGTTCCAAGGTCTTCCAGGTCGAACATTACCAGTTCTTTGCCGTCGCTAAATTCCCGGCGCAGATACGTGGAATCATCCGTAACGACAGCCGCACCCGCGAGCATACCGTTAAAAACACGATCATGCGCGCCCGCTTTGAACCATGTCATCGTATTCAAAACAATCTTAGAATCGTTCATAAGCGGCAGAATCTCCGGCGCTAAAACCTTCCCACGGTAATCCAGATACGGATTGTCACTCCAATCACATTGATCCCAGCCTGTGCCATACGCCGTCACCCGGACTCCATTCTCCACAAGCAGCCGTACCGCCTGCTCCCGGAAAAAAGAGGTTGCATAAGAGTCAATGAACCGCATCTGCACAATGATTTCGTGGATGCGCTCCTCTGAAATATCGTTTCTCTGAGATTTTAGATATTCCTCTATGACCTGTTCCGTCGTCTTCTTCGGATGATGCACAAGCTCTGCAAGCACTTCCTGCGCCATCCGCTCACCGTCCACCTCCGCAATAGAACTAAGGTCCGGTATCATCTTCGCCACCGTGTAGATCGGCAGCGCTCCGGCATAGAGCACATCTATCCCACGCCCGGCGAGCGGCTTATGCCTGCCGCCAAGCTCCACTCCGGCGTGCGGAAGGAAATCCGTCCATCGGATGTTTTTAAAATATCTGCGTATGTATTTTACATGATTCCTGTCCGTACATAGCACGACCGATGTAGAAGGCGCCGCCCGAAGCGGCTTCTCATAGTGAAACGGATGATCCATGAGAATATTGATGTAGGGAATGCCATAATATTCCCAGAGATTCCTGCCGCTTTCCCGTCTGGCGCGCGGCGTTCCATTCCAAGAATCAGTCGCGTCATCCAGCGTTTCGCCATCGTTCTGTCGTTCCTGCAAATCGAGGTTATATCCAAGATTGTTGAAGGTCACGCAGGCAAACCCGCCTGCCGCAGCCGCCTGCGCAAGCAACGGAGCAGCGTCTGCAGAAGCCTGTTCCAATGTTGTCCTGTGCTCGTTGCCTGCTGCGTCAAATGCTACGTCTTCGTCCAAAAGTTCTAGCAGCGCATCCTTGCTCTGAGGGATTCTCGCGTCATACACAAAGGAGGCATACCCCATTCCCTCGAACGCCTGTTTTAGTTTTTCTGTAAATAAGTCGAGCGTATCATATACGCCGACGAAGTAGATAATTGTTTTACCGTCAGTCATATATTCTTTTTCCCATACAGCATTTCTTGAACTTCCTACCGCTTCCGCACGGACACGGGTCGTTTCTCCCGATCTTCGCCCTGTCCCGGCGGAACGGAACCACTTCCCCCACAGGCTCCTCATCCTCCCACAAATTCTCCATTCTGTATCCTCCGAAAACCTCCTGTTTTACCTCGCTAAACATCTCCAGAGCATCTGCAATACTCTCATCTTTCGTTCCCCGGTACAGTCTGCGGAGCACCCGCTCCGCTTTGTCTATCTCATTATTTTTCAGATGCGTAATTGCCAGCATATATGTCAGATCCGGGAGTTCACACGGCGCCTTTTGAATCATCTTCTGGACAGCACGCACATCCGATGCGCTGTTATGCTCCTTTGAAGCAATACAGTATAATCCATACTGCTGCTGAGGCTCCATACCAAACAATCCGTCCTCTTTCTGGTACAGCTGCCGATCCGAATCCGGGAAATCATACAGCCCCAGTTCCCACGGCTGTCTGTCGGTCATCGCAGAATACTCCAGCCGTGAGTAACCCATAAGCGCAGGAATCGGGGTATTTAGGCATATCCCCGTAATAATTTCCCAGTACGTTGTCCTATCGACAATAGAAGAAAGTTCGAAACCGTCCTCCAAATCCTCCAGCACTTCTACAACCGAAACCCCATTCTGCACCAGACCATATTCCTTCACAGACCAGAATGCCAGCTCCTCATCATCCAATTCAAAGTCATCACACAGATACTGTTCAAACTCCTTCCAAGCCGGATATACATCCTGATAGCTGTGTGAATCCGATAAAAGTTCTTTCTTACGAAACCGTCTGTATGGAACCGACACACCGTAATTCTCCCTCTGCCCAAGCACAAGACCTATATCGACCTGCGGCAACGCAAGATAATCCATACCATCTTCCTCATGATAAATCTGTATATCTGCCTGAAAACGCAGATGCCAATACACCAGCCGCCGAAAAGTCCGCTCGTCCATCTCCTGCCGAAAAACTCTCTCATACTGCGCCTTAAGCGCGCCTGCATCCAGCACAGAATAGGTCAGCAACAAGGATCCGATCTTATCGTCAAATGCCGAAATCTCTCCGTAGCGTTTTCTGATTTCCTCCTCCGGGATTCCACGCAGCAGTGTTCCGGCATCCGCTGCAAAACTCAGCTTTACGACATTTCCATCCAATTCCTTATTCGGATGCACATCCATGATCCCGAGTGTGATCCCCTTCAGAAGCAGGAGCATATCCGCCTCATAGCTTCGTCCGCGTGGAATCTCAAGAAGCTTTTGCAACGCGGCAAATTCCTGCTCAGTGAATGCATACAACAAAATCTCCGGCTCCTCCCTGTAGACCCTTAAGACAGCTTCGATACACTGCTCTTTCGTGTACTCCTCACACTCCAGTGACAGAAAGCTACAGTAGTCAGACAATTCCCTCCCCGACAATTCCGCCAACATTTCCCGCACTGTTACTACCGGTTCATGGATATTGACACAGAATCTCTCTGCATTCTCCTTTGAATCACGGACCCGATCCCTTACGCATCCGGTCAAAGCATCCGCCACCTGCGCCCTGACGGAGCGGCTTCCGTCCGCCTCCGTACAAAAAAAATTATCCAGCCTGTCTTCAAAAAAGATTTGCATCATCTGCTCTTTAAGCAGACCCTCATAAAGAGTCCCCAGCATCTGTTCCATCTCCCGCTTTCCGGATCTGCTGTTATCCTTAAGAACCTCGCCAAGCTGCAGCAGCCTTGATAAATCCTCTCCATGTCTGTCGCTCTTTTTCTCAGAAATCTTATGCGCCTCCAGTGCGACATTCACTTTCTCCATGGAAAACGGATTTCTGTCGTCATCCCCGGTGCAATATACTCCGCCGGAATCCTCATTGAAATTATCCCCTTTTGCTTTCAACACCTTCGCATAACGCTCTTTGTATTCCGGGTCAGTCTTCTCCAAAACGATTTTGTGAGACCAATCATCACCAAAATCATAGGTATAACGAATCCATCTGCTGTGTGGAAGGAAGTCGTCTACCGCCACGCTATCCTCCGACGCCCCTTCACCGTATGGCTTCTCCCCAGCCTGTACGATCTCAACGCTTCCGGAAGGGAACGTGAAATCGTGCATATGCTCCTCCTCCCAACCGAACACCGTCTGCAGGATTCCATGCAGATCCCCAAAGCTGATCTTATCAGGAATAAGAATCCTCCTCCACACCGGCGGATGCGTATTCTCGATTGTTACCTTGATAATGTATGCCATGCGATTACTCCCTCTCTGATTCTTTTAGGATTTTATTTCCCGCGCTATCCCCAATACTTTGCCATATACTCTTCTATCAGTTCATCTGGCAGACTAAATTTAGACTTTAATTTTGCCGCCGTATCCGCTTGCCGGACTCCAACTTCCCTACATGTTTCTATCAAGGCCCCTATTCCTTGCTCTATTCCTTGCTCTATTCCTTGCTCTATTCCTTGCTCTATTCCTTTTCTTCTTTCCTCTCTCAACTGATCCGACGGCAAATCTAATACTTTTCCACCCATAATCTCATCCATCCTTTCCCTCAAACTGCTCTCCTTGCGGAGTTGATAATCCAGAACGCATCGTATCAAACGAACCAAATCCTGAAACAACCCTTCCCGATCCTTCTCTATCGCTGCAGCCAGTTGTACCAACATATCGCTGTATTCGGCTACAAACTTTTTTGTGTGTTCTTCATCCTGTGCAATTTTTTCGAAATACTTTTCATATCGCATAATATAATACGGGAGAAACATCAACAGCTTCTTTTCAAAAATCCTATCTATCGTGTACTCCCCAACCTTAACATTCGGGACACGATAAATAACCGTCTGTCCATCCGCCAATTCCAGTTCCAATTCATCCTCATTCGGAACATTGGCATCTCCACGCAAATACAAAACACACGATTTCGGCATTCTCAAGCGATAAGATCCGTTCTGTTTTTGAGCATCCGCTAATGCGATAAAAAAATCATATTCCACCATACGCAGCATCATTTTTCCATCTTTCGTACTCTGACACTCTATGTGATATATACGATTTCCTATCATACTGCAGCTATCTGCTACAACTTTAGAAACCAATTTCTGATATTCCTCCGGCAGACGCGTTACCTTGGTCGTTTCAGAATATGAAGTATGAAACATCTCATTTATCAACGGAATCAATAGTTCCGGATGCCGTTCCTGAAGCGTTCGCAACACATCATCATAGATCGAACTGTTGTCATTTTCCATCCATTTTCCTCCTATGCAGTTATCCGCAGGAGCTTCTTCTACAGAAAACCCCTGCCTTTTTAATTGAGATTCGAAAAGCATGAATTTTCTGAAATGTTTTCTTTGACAATCCAACACATATGCAACCTAAATCGCATAATGCGAAAGAATTCAGATACAAATGAGATACATCTGTCTTTGACATGATAAATGCGAAAATATGCTTTCTGGTATAAGTATAACATTTGTGGGATGCTTTAGCAAAGAGTTTTTTCGTATTAAACTTTAAAGCCTATTTTTGTAATCTTTTCCTTCTTTTAAGCCAAAAATATCCCACTAAACACCTCAAATAGCGGATTCTTAATCTTTCTCTATCCAACCAACATTTGCGATAGACGATTCTTAATATATCGTCTCCGTCATCCTTATATATAATATCCTGCTGCCTTATTCACAAAATCGTTCATTAACCGATAATATTCTGACGTAATATTCAAGAAATATTTCAATGCCAATTCCCCATCGTAATCATGCGCAAGGTTATTTCTAACCCTTAACATCTCCATCCATGCATCGTCTTCGATCAGCCCGACGCTGCACGCCATGCGAAGTGTTTCCCTTGGCGAGCCAGTCGGATATTCCAATGCCCCGTGATATTCCGTAATGATATCTTTCATAACTTTCCATGATAAATCAAAGGATAAATTAAACATTTGTGCCGTACCGCTGAGGACAAATTTATCTCCCGGATCTCTTCCCTTTGCATCAGCCAGATTGCTCAGGCTTTTGCATAAGCTGTGGTAACGATTAATAGATTTTTTTTGCATATCTATCCATGTCCTCCTTCAAATACCGGTTCTGGCATAAATCATATTCAAACAAATCAATTTTCTTTAATGTCATGATTTCATCAATCTGCTCCTGCAGCTTTGCCATATCCACCTGACCATATACGATAAAGTCCAGATCACTATATCTTGTAGCCGTTCCCTTCGCATAAGAACCAAAGAGCGCCAAGTGCTCTACGTTATTACTTTTGCAGATAGCCGTAACCTCACTAATAATTTCATTAACTGTCATACACACCCGCCTGTTAATCATCCTCTTCTTCATCCCAATCAGGATATTGCTCTCCTGTGGTGTTTTAATGTTATGAGTATAGCATTGATTGCTTTCTTTGACAATCGAGCGTTCAACAAGTCAACTTTATAAAGAAGTCTTTTTCGAATCGAGCCGCGCCCTTGCCAATGCATAATCACCGCATTTTTCATAATAGCGCTTCGCTTCCGACATATTTCCAAGGCATTCATAAATCACACCGATGTTGTAATATGCCCGGTATGAATTTACGCCCTGACTCCTGCATTCCGAACACTCCGCTGCCCGTTTGAACTGTGTGATTGCCGCGTCAAATCTGGCGTTATTCATATAAATAAGCCCCATCAAAAACTGAAAATCCGCGCTGTCTCCGAACTCGTCATAGATGTTTTGAAAAAACAGCGCCGTTTCCGCCTGTCCGCTGTTTATGAGCGCATAGCCATATGTCTCTACCATGTCGATGACGTATTCCAGTTTGGGATTCAAATCATAGGAAAGTCCCTTTGAAAAGTAATCACAGGCAGCCGCATAATCCTCTGCCATGTAATAGCTTTTGCCGAGCTGATAAAGGATGTACGGCAGCTTTCCCCCGTCTTGTCCGCTCTCCGTTACCTGTTCCTGTGAAGTTTCTCCCGTTTCCCCGGTCTCCGTCTTCCCAGCAACCTCTTCTTCCAGACGCGAAAACTCCTGCAAAAGCAGATGAATATTCCGCTCTGCTTTCCGCTTCCGCTCCTCCTCGTTCAGATCATAGCCGGTATGCCGAATGATAATCGGCGTCTGATAGGTCGCATATCCCGCGCCATCGAGCGACACGATCTGCTCATGGATTCTTCCCTCATAGCAAAACCTGTCCTTTGCAAAAATCCGGTTGATCCACTCTCTGTTCTCCTGTCTCTCGCCTCTTCGCTCGAAGGTATTTCGTCGCTCTATACGCCCTACCTCTCCCGGATGCTGCGCAAGTAGACGCTCTACCTGCTGCGCATCGAACCGCTCCAGAAATTCATCGCTGTCGAGCACCAATACATGTGTGTGCGTTGCCTTGGAAACAGCGAAATTCTTTGCCGCCGCAAAGTCATCACACCACGTAAAATCATAGACCTTATCCGTGTAACGCAGGGCGATCTCCTTCGTGCGGTCTGTAGAGCCTGTGTCCGCCACAATGATTTCGAACCCGTATGGTTTTAGGCGTTCCAGACAGCGGGCAATATTCTGTTCCTCGTTCTTTGCAATAATGCAGACGGATAGCGGCATTTGCTTTGTCTCCTGTTCCATAATAATTCCATATAGGTACAGTATAGCCTATCAGAAAAGCCTGCACAAGTTCCATGGGTGATTTATATTGCACACATGGCTGATTTATATTGTACAGGATAGCTCATTTTATGTTTATACCACACCCACGATATGCATGTGCTTCCGGGGATGCATGTTTTTCAATATTTCTGCCTGCTTCTGCGTTGCCACATGAATGTAGATTTGTGTCGTCTTAATGGAACTATGTCCCAAAATCTGCTGTAAGCAGCTAATGTCCACGCCCTCCTCAATCAGGTAAGTCGCAAAGGAATGGCGAAACATATGCGGCGTAATATTCCGCTCGATTCCCGCAAGCTTCGTATACTTTTTCATCATGTCACGGATCGACTGCTCCGTAAATCGTTTTCCCTGCCGATTCACAAAAAAATAGCCGCTTTGTCGTATCTCATTCTCATTTTCCTTGTAATATTCCTGCAAAAGCTTTAAAACCCCATCATCCGCAATCTGCACATAGCGTTCTTTTCCGCCCTTCCCCATAAATCGAATCAGACCTGAGCTTAGATCTATGCAATCTAACCTGATATTAGAAATCTCATAAACCCGCGCGCCGGTTGCAAAAAACATTTCGACTACCGCGACATCCCTGAGCCAATGCCTTCGGCTTAAATCTGTTCCCTGTTTCTGGCATACATACATATAATTCAGCAGCTGTTCTATCTCTGTCTTCGGTATTATGCGGGGAAGCACAAGCGTTTCCTTAAAGTTCCCTCGAATCTTTCGAAATGGACTTTCTGAAATCAGTTCCAATTCTTCCAAATAACTGTAGAAAGCTTTCACACTGGCAATTTTACGCTTTACTGTTTTCTGCTTGTAACGTTTATGCAGTTCGGTGATATATTCTTCAATTTTATTTTTGGGAGGCGCTTCGCAGGCTACGAATGTGAAATATTGCTGAAGATCGATACGATAGGCTTTTAAAGTCTTTGCATCAAGTTCTTTACCGGACTTGATTGATAGTCTTAGAATTTCCATCACACTGCCTGAGAACGCTTAAAAATGAAATCTATTTGCAATATTTACAATAACCCATGCAAAACAAAAACCATAGTTTCGTGAAATCACTTCGATTGAAACAATTCCACAAAACTATGGTTCATTATAAAACTTATCATCTACTACTTCAACAATGCGACTACCGCCTGCGGGCTTCGGTTATACTGCGCCAAAAGACTCTGCGATGCATTTACCAGAATCTGATTCGAGGTATAACCCAAAATCTCGTCCCCGATATCAGTATCCCTAATATTGCTCTCGGAACGCTGTGTATTCTCATGCGTATTGTCCGTATTTCTTGCTGCATGTTCTAACTGCGTCCAAACCGTTCCAAATTCATCACGCCACTGAGTTGACTTCTCAATCGCATCCTGCACCATCGTAATAGATTCCGCTGCTTTCTGATGCGACGATACATCAACCTTATCTGTACCAAGGCTTTCCTTGCTCGCATTTACAAACCTAATGACAATAGCCTGCTCCGCTAAAGAGCCGGTCTGAATCTTGAAATATCCTGGCTTTGCCTTTGGCGTTCCCTCTGCCAGCATATAATTCTGATTAAAATGCGTATCATACGCGATATGATCAATCTCTTTGTTCAACTGATCGATTTCATCCTGAATCGCTTTCCGATCCGCGTCTGTATTCACATCATTTGCCGCCTGTGTCGTCAATTCTACCATACGATCCAAAATGTTTTCTGTCTCCTCCAGCGCAGAATCTGCCGTCTGAACCAGACTGATACCATCTTGAATATTGCTGGAAGCGCGATTCAAGCCCCTGATCTGATTACGCATCGTCTCCGATACGCACAACCCCGCCGCATCATCCTTTCCTCTGTTGACCTTATAACCGGTAGCAAGTTTCTCAGAAGCTTCCTGCACCTTTTTGGTGTTAATCTTCAAATGTCTATCCTGATACATCGACGACATATTGTGAGTTACTACTAATCCGCCCATTTTTCCCTCCATGTATTCTCTTATATCATCCTTGATAATTAGCTATATAGTATATCGGCAATCACGCTGCGGTTCTTAAGCCCCTAATATTGTTTTTTGCGGATTCCGCCATAGTCTCCGCCTTCCCTGTCTGCTCCTATAGCGTAGCATAACATACAGTCTCCCAATCTACCTCCTCATAGTGCTGCCGCATATATATTTTATATTCCGGTACCAAGCGCTTAATCAATAACGGAATATTCCACAGATCATCCTCCAGATGATACGCACAAATTGCCAGCTTCGGCTTGTTTTCCTGAATTGTCCGCACGCCCCCCATAAGTGCCGGAATCTCGGAGCCTTCAATATCCATTTTTATAAATGAAACCCTTCCCGTGATTGCGGCATCCAATGATGTGACATCAATCTCATTTGTTGAAACCTTCGTGGTAGATACCACTGATCCGTGCTGGCTTTCATGAAAATATAGTTTTCCTGGCTTTTCATGTAGCCCCATCGGAATAATTTCTACATTTTCATCTACAAAAAGCTCTTTCATTCCCATTCTGTAACTCTTTTTCGCCTCAAACGCATATATTTTCTCGTATTTACCATCCACCCGCCGAATGAAATCAAGAACCGAATCACCCTGCGCCGCTCCGGCGTCCACATACACCTCATCCTCCGCAAATTCATAAATTCCCGGCATAAAATACTGCGGATAAATTGCACACTCTTTCAAATATCCGGCTTTTCCCGTGACCCGGTACCGCAAAACGTTGCGAAATGTAGCGCGTGATTCTTCATCCTCAAGAAGATTATATGCATCACTGATCTCTATTGCCTTTGCCAGGATAGCATAACTGTTATGCTTTCTTCTTAATCTTACCGGAGGGTTCTGTAAATAGATTTCCATAAACAATTCATAAAGCAGTTCCTCCAGCTCGCTTCGAATCCCGGGAATCTGCGGAATAAGCCCATAAAAATCTTCTAATCCCGGCGTACAGCAGCGTATGTCTTTGAATCCCGCCAGTTCAAGCCGCTCCCTTTTCTCTTCCATCGGCTCCGCATCGGGATACACAAAAACTATGGTTTTCTCCTTATCCATTGCATATAAATCATGCAATGACAATACCCGCACACCCTCTACTTCGTCCCGTGTCTTCTCAGTGTCGCAAAAGAAAAACGAAATGTCTTTGCCTGCATTTTTCAACTGCTCATATTTTTTCAATCCGCCTTCGGAACTTCCATATAACACTACATTACTGCCATCCTTAATTTCCTCTATATACGCATTCTGGCTCATCTCTTGTTCTCCTCTCATACCTTTTGTTTTCTTCTTGCTATTCACGCTTCGCGACCAACTACAAAAACAAATATGCCGGATTAATTTTCTTCTCGTTTATCTGCGATATCATCTCTTCCCGCAATGCAAGCAGGAACTCCGGCGTCCATTTTGTTTCCATTGCCATTGACAGCAGCATCATATCAACGCGATCCTTCATAATCGGATTCTCTTCCATCTTCGGACAGCGCTTGTACATTTCCTTCTGACAGAACTGTAATATATCGAATGGAATCGGATTATACTTCAGTAAAAACTTCCAAAAGGTTTTCAACAGAAACGTCCTGACAAAAATATACTCCGTCATATCTCTCTGCGCATCTAATATTCCGCGTCGCTCACATTCATCATAAAATGCAATTCCCGCTTTGCATCTCTCAAATTGTACCTTGCTGTTGACAATCGAGTCATGTGACCAGCTTCCGATATGATTTCTGTAATTAATCAACAACATATCCAATTTCCCGATCTTTCTGCAGTACATTACAGCCAATCCCGAAAAAAAGTTATCTGAAAACCCCGTCTGTTGCTCTCCGTCATTACAATATATTTGTTTCTCCACCAAAAACTTCTTTCTGTATATTTTGCTCCAGACAAATGTTGCTCCCGGAAGAATACCACTTCTGGCATACTCATTCCGCATCTCTTCATTTTCTATCTCGTATATATCAAAACCGCCCTCATTTCCACGCGATTTCGCCAACATATTTCCTTCTGCATCTGTGTAGCGGATTCCATATTCAATATAATCCAAATCCGGATGCTCCTGCATCCGTTTCGTCAATACCTCTACCGCATTCGGCTCATACCAGTCATCCTGATCAAGCCAGAGAATATACTCTCCGGACGCATAATCCAGCGCGACATTTCTATTATCTTCCTTCGTTTCCCTGGAATTTACGTCACGCACAACCAGGCAGACATTCTCCGGGTATCTGCTCTCATATTCCTTTAAAATTTCTACAGTAGAATCTGTAGACGCATCGTCCACTACAATAATTTCAAGTTCCTTAAGCCCCACCGTCTGATTCACTACGGAATCCATGCATTGCCGTATATATTTTTCACCGTTGTAAGCGCAAATGATTACACTGACCACTCTAGGCCTCCTTATCCGACTGCAGTTCCTTTTTCACATACTCCCATATGTGTTTTCCGACATCTCCCTGCGTATTATAAACTAAATCTGCAAATTCTGTTTTTCTCCGGTCTGCCAGAACATCCTCCCCGTCCAGAATCATATCAACATAATCCTCCAGACAGATGATATCCTCATAATATGCCGATTCCAATTTTCTCCCCTTGGAAGCTTCTATCAGCTTTTTCCCGGGTGCCGCTGTTTCCCGAAGCATTAACCGGCTCTTCTCCTGCAACGTAACGTCCCTGACAAACACAGGCTTACCCGTCACTCCGAACATCGTCACAAGCGAGCTCCAATCGCCGATATAAGCATCCGCCAATGCGATTGCCAGATGCGGATCGGGCGTCTCGTCGTACACTCCGTTAGCAAGCGCTTTAAACTCTTCAATAACCTGTTGATAGCTCTGCAGAATATCCGGATTCATCGCTTTCGCCGTCTCAATGCTGAGCGGATGCGGCCGCCACAATACGGCTGCATTCTCCCTGTTCTCAAATGCTGTAATGACCTGCTTTAAACCGCGGATCATACAATCTGCATTATTTATAATATAATTCAAATGCGTATTGAGCAAAAACACTTTCCTGCCGCCAAGTGCCCCTTTCCATTCATCCGGCATGTCGGGCTTATGCGTTTCGTTGTATATAATCTTATCTATTTTGGGCGAACCGGTTGTAACGATTTTTTCCGGCTGATTATATTTCAGATAAACTTCCCTCACCTGCTCGGACTGCGCAAATACCCGCCATGCATTTTTGACGCCCGGCATCACGCAGTAGAAATCCTTCACCTTACCATTGCAGACTTTATATGGTATATACACCAAATGGTCTGTATGTTTCTTCAACTCCGAGCTAAAGTAACGCTCTGGCAATGAAGTAACATGGTTTTTATCATCATACGGATTATGGATAAATATCACATCCGGCTGCATATCCGCGATACTGTATTCCTTGTAGTCCGTAATCGGAATTCCTGTCGGAAACTGCGCTCCTTCATACTCCATTTCCAGATCTGTCCTATCCTCTGTCACATGATAGTATGGCACGGGCATGACCCGCACCTCACAGTCCGCCGACTCTGCCGCTGCCAGATAAACAGATTCCAACGCATCCCACATAGACGCTTTGTACGGAATAAACAGAATCTCATATACAGATGGCAGTATCTCAGCTATCTTGCGCTCTGCACTTTCGCATCTTTGCGCCACTTCGCTGCGTTTCCGACAATCTGCATAATTTCCAGCAAGGCTCAGTTCATAGATCAGCTCGGCAAGCTCCGTCAGTAATGCAATCGCAGAATCACAATCGCTAACACACCGTTCAACCGTATCCCCGATTGCAATGACAGCCTCCTGCATCATTTGAAGAACCGGCAGGACATCTTCCTGCTCCACTGCTGCAAGCTGCCGCACTCCTTCACTCACTGTGTTAAATAGCTGCTTTACGTTATTCCTCAGCCTCTTACTCATAGTTATCTCCCCGATGCCACCATCCTTCTAGTAGGTACTCTCTAATATCTCAATAACATCCTCTGCATCCAGTTCTACCGGATTATTGTCCATTCTGCCCAACGTAAATGAACTGTGCGCAATACCAGCAATCGCCTCTTTCGTTATCTGATAATCACGCAGATTAAGCGATACCTCTGTTCCGCACACTCTTTCTAAATATGCCCGGATTCCTCCGTGCTCCGCAAATAATGCAAGCAGCTCTTCCTCTTCTTCAAACGCTCCCTGATTGCGCTCTGCCACCTGCGCCAATGTCATGGCAACCGCCGTGCCATGCGGTATGCGATACTGCATGGTAAGCGGGTATGAAATCGAATGACATGCCGTTGTCCTTGTCATGGAAAATGCAAGCCCAGATAGGACGGACGCCACACACTGTTTTTCACGCAGTGAAACGTCTGACGGATTTTTTAAAATCTGCTCAAGATACTGAATGGTTGTCCGAATGGATTCCCGCGCCAATGCGCGCACCAACGGCGACGACTTTTTCGACCAATATGCTTCCATTGCATGTGCCATAGAATCTAATCCGGTGGTAATCGTAAGCTTCTGATCTGCTTTCGCCACAAATTCCGGGACGATATATGCCTGATCCGGTTTTAATGCATCCTGATCGATCGAATACTTGCATGTCTTATCATCGTCCCAGATTGTTGCCCACTTCGTGACCTCAGCGCCGGTCCCCGCTGTTGTCGGAACCGCAATAATGTCAATTTGATTCTCCCGAATCTGCTTTTTTTGCAAAAGCTCCGTAATCGCTCCTACCGTCACCTCTTCGCCGGAGTTATAGAATGCTTTCATCCCTTTTGCAAAGTCAATCGCGCTCCCGCCGCCAACTGCCAGAATTGCTTCCGGCTCGAAATTCCGCAGCGCATCCAGTCCGCTTTTGAGCATCCCCTGTGTAGGGTAAGAAACAGATTCCTTGATCCACAGAAGCTCATACTGCTTTTCGAGCGCATCAACAAAATTCTCTAACCGGTATCTTCTATGCGCCTGCTCTGACATAATCAGCACCAGCTTCCGGTAAGGAAGCCGCAGACAGCAATCCTGCAACTGTCCTGCATTTACAAATTCTATATTCGTTCTGCAAAAATCACTGTATACCATGTGTCTCCTCTTCTTCGCCTCATTACCGCATTTATTTCAGCAGGCTTCTCACTGCAAACAGATCCTCTTCTCTGTCCACTTCCTGACATAACAGGTTCCCAAAATCATATGGATGCAATTTCATCTGATCCGTGACCTGATTGAGTGCATTTTCCGCATAACAGGACACCTCGCCTGTCTCACAGAATGCCACGATCTGATTGAGCCACACGCTCCATGCCGCCTCACCCAAATGGTATAAAGGCTGCGCTGCAACTGCATTCTCCATAAATTCAATGCCGACCGCCTGAATGATGCCGTCTTTTAAGACCGCCTTAAAATCTTTCTCGGGCAATTCCATCGCAGAGCTGACTGTCATACAGTCTGCCTCTGACTTTACGACCTGTTCAAGGACTTTCTCCTCAAATACCAGATCGCCGTGCATCAGAACAATCTCATCGTGCAGAAACTCCCTTGCCAGATAAATAGAGTAAATGTAGTTCGTCTCCTTATATTGAGGATTATTCACAAACGCTATCTGAAGCGGTAAATCGAGTGATTTTATATGATTCTTCAAGAGTTCCTCGTAAGGTCCTGTCGTCATTACCACTTCGGTAATTCCCATCTGCGCGATGAGCCGGAGCTGTCTTGCAACAATCGTCTCATTCTCCTTCAGAGGCACCATACACTTTGGAGAAGACACAGTATATTTTCCCATTCTGCTTCCCAGACCGGAATTAAGTATTAAAGCCTTCAACTTCTATATCTCCTTTACATACTGCATAAAATGCTCTTTATTTTCCTCTGCCGTCGTCGTCGGACGTCCCAGGTCACTTCTTGCGCCCAATGCAGCTTTAATTTCAATAAATGTCAATTCATCTGCCGCTTTTGCCGTTTCTACCGCCTGCGCGACCTCCTCCACCGTAGATGCTTTCAATATTTTCCTATAGCCACATCCCTCGGCAATCTTCGCAAGGTCAATCTTCCCTGCAACCGTTGGCATCCCGCCCACGGTCTCATGCGACTCATTATTGATCACAATGTGTACATAATTGCGGGGAGCATTCGCTCCGATTACCGCCATCGCTCCCATATGCATGAGCGCAGCTCCGTCACCGTCAATACACCACACCTTCCTGTCTTTCTTTTCCAGTGCAATGCTAAGTGCAACGGAAGAACTATGTCCCATTGAACCGACCGTAAGAAAATCATATTTATGCGGCTGTCCGTTCTGCTCTCTGATTTCAAACAACTCCCTCGACGCCTTTCCCGTCGTCGATACAACAATATCTTCACCGATACCTTTTACAATTTCTCTTAATGCCTCTTCCCGCTTCATCGTGTATGGATTGACATATTTTACCGGGTTATCGCTGGTCAACGCGCCCTTTTCCACGATGAACGCCACACATTTTCCTTCCGCCAATGTCTGCTTTAAGCTTTCCGCCGCCGCTTTCAGTTCATCAGTAGTCATGTCCTTTCGTACAATAACTGTCTGAATCGTAAGCAGCTCCATAAGGCTCTGTGTGATTTCACCCTGAAATACATGCTGCGGTTCATCCTTTGTTCCCGGTTCACCGCGCCAGCCTACCACAAAGACGCAGGGAATCCTATATACTTCCGGCGCCAGCAGAGACGCATACGGATTTAACATATTTCCCTCGCCGCTGTTCTGCATATAGACGCAGGGGATTTTTCCGGTCGCAAGATGATATCCCGCCGCAAGCCCGGTTGCATTTCCCTCATTCGCAGCTACGATATGCTTGTCCGAAACCCCGTATTTATTCACGATTTCACCCGTAAATGGGCTAAGCAATGAATCCGGTACTCCCGCGTAAAATCCAATTCCAAATGCCTCTTCTAATACGTTAATAAAGTCCGCAGCTTTCATTTTCTTTGCCTCCATTTAGATTAATGTCAATATCTCCTTGATCGGCATACAAGCCTCGTCTACCTCCAGAGAACGCTCATTCTTCAGAATTGTATGTGCAACCTTATTCATCGCCGGGAATGCACTTCGAATCAGATGATTCGCATAAATAATAATGTTGACGCCGCATTTGCCAAGTTCTTTTTCTGTTATTTGATTGTAGGTAGTCGGCACAACAACGATTGGTACATCTGCGCACTTCTCTCTGAACTTCGCACAGAACTCCAGCACTTCATCCGGCTCTTTACTCTTAGAATGAATCATAATTCCGTCCGCCCCAGCTTCCACATAAGCAAATGCCCTCGTTAGCGCGTCCGTCATGCCCTGTGCCAGAATCAGGCTTTCGATTCGCGCAATAATCATAAAATCGCTCGTTGTCTGCGCTGCCTTCCCTGCACGTATCTTGGCGCAGAAATGCTCAATAGAGTCCTGCTGCTGCGCTGCATCTGTTCCAAACAGAGAATTCTTCTTTAATCCAATCTTATCCTCAATGATAATCGCAGATACGCCCATCCGCTCTAAGGTCTTTACCTTATACACGAAATGCTCGGTGATTCCGCCTGTGTCCCCATCCAGAATAATCGGTTTCGTCGTCACTTCCATAATCTCATTGATCGTATTCTCACGCGAGGTCATATCTACAAGCTCAATATCCGGCTTGCCCTTCGCTGTAGAATCGCACAAACTCGATATCCACATCGCATCAAACTGTCTGACTTCGTCGTCCTTTTCGACCCGTGCCTTTTCCACGATCAACCCAGTGATGCCGTTATGTGCCTCAAGGACACGAAGCGGTCTGTCTGCAAGCTGCAATGCCCTCTTTAGCTTTCCCCGTCGAACCTCCGGCATAAAACGGAGCTGATCTGCCTGCCTGTCAAATATTTCATATTCGCTTTTATCCGTATATGGAAATTCCACGAGCTCGCCACCATACTGTTGTAATAGCTTCTCGACTTTTTCCCTCGACTTTCCTCTCCAACGGTCACTATGTACTACATAATTCGGTCTTAACTCCGATATTACTTTCTCATAACTAAGAGAATCCTTCCTGACCACCTTAGCTACCCCTTTGATATGGCTGATAATACTGCATCTCTCCTCAAATGTCAGTATCGGATAACCACGGTATGACATAATGACCTCATCCGACAGGACACCGACGGTAAGCTCTCCTAATTCCGCTGCTTTCTCAATAATCGCGATATGTCCTCCGTGAATGAACTCCGCTCCAATACTCAAAAATACTGTCTTTGTCATGTCTACTTTTCCCTCTCTTTCTCCCAATCCTCTTTTGTCAGATAAAGGTATTCTTTGTTCATGTATTCTTCCACACTGCGCCCCCGCAAGTCAATTTCAACGTCAAACGAATATCTTTTGGGCGGATGGATAAACCGCTGTGACTCTGGTGGATACTTCCACATATTTGTATATTTGTTTTCCAGATATGCCATATAATCCTTACAAACATAGAACATGAAACCTTCAAACTCTATTTCTGTCTTATCCTTAAACCACTCCGATGCCACTCCCTGGTCATACCATTTTCCCATTTTGGCAAATGCATCCCGACGATAAAAGGAAATGCAGTACTGACGTTTGGTTTCCTTTTTGTTTGCTCTCTTGCCAAGCCACTCCATAATACCCAGCGGCACTTCCTTGGGTACGTGCCTCAATCCATGATACAAGAGCCGTTTCGCGGGATTCGGATCCGCCGTGACTCCTATTACCGACCACAAAGTCTTAATGCAGCCTCTCCGCAAAAGCTGGTAAATTCCTGATACAAGGTGATTATCCGGCATATTATCGATAATGAAAATATCGATCGATACACCGGACATGCATTTAATCGCCTCCTGCCCCGCTCTTAAATATTCCGTTCCCTTTCTTCTGACTTTTGCATATCCCCAACGGTACCCCGGGTCTGTCCGGGCTGTCTGCAGGAAGAACCGGCTCGTATCCAACTTTGTCTCGCAGACCTTCTCGAATTTCTCAAATTCGCCTCGTGTCATCCTAAGGTCCAAGTCATCATCCCATGGAATAAAACCTTTATGCCGGACCGCTCCTAATGCCGTTCCCGCTAATAGAAAATATGTAATCTCATTCTCCCGACAGATTCTATCTACCTCAAGCAACATCTCCAATTCTATTAGCTGCAGCTTTCTCAAACCCTCTGCGGGCATTCTCTTTTTGTCTGCTTCCATAACTTCTTCATGTACTCCTTTCAGGCTTATATATTTCTCACCATATAGCAGGCACTTTTTCCTGTTTCCGTAAGCCTCGTCCATCCCTGTTTCTCATATAAGCATATCGCCCTATCGTTCTTCACATTTACTTCAAGCCGTATCGTCTTCATTCCCTTTTCCTTACATTGTTTATACATTATTTGCAGTAAAGCACTGGCGATTCCACGTTTCCGATACGCTTCTTTTACCGCAATGCTCGCGAGATATCCCTCTTTTCGCTCCGTATCGTTGCAGTAGAAGCATATCAGACCTGCCGCCGCGCCGGAAATTTCAGCAATATACACTTCTGCATTTTTAGACAATTTCTCTGCATATTCGCGCAAATCTATGCTCCGCTTCTCAAGCGGTTCATAAAAGCTTGAAGTAAATTCCTCTAGCAGCTCATAAATCCTCCTGCACTCATCTATCTTACAACATATCATAACACTCCACCAGACTGTGCCTTCTCCTCATATTGTGATTACATCCCGCCCCTCAAGGAACATCTGGCACCATGCTTCCAGACTGCATGCTTTCCAGAACAGCTCGGATTCACCCCATGACGTATTCCCCAGCTTGTGATACCATTCCTTGAGAACCTCTGCGTCAAGAATCCCGCGTTTCTTCGTACCCGCTGCAATCACATCATAGAAATATTCTTCGAACCGCTTGTCCTTAAAGTAACGGTAATACGGAAGACCAAAGCCCATTTTCCTGCGATACGCAAACTCTTCCCCAAACACGTCCGCGCACACCTCTTTCAGAAGGTATTTTCCCTGCCAGTCTCCGTTCTTCTCATGTACCAGATATTCTTCCGGAATCGAAAAGGCAAAATCTATAAATTCATTATCCAATATCGGAACCCTATTTTCAATAGAATTTGCCATAGACATCTTATCCTGACAAATGAGCAGCTCCGGCAAATACGTCTTTAACGCATATTTAATCTGCCTGTCAAAATCCGTTCCATGATAGCTCCTGAACTGTTCCACTCTCTTTTCCAGAATTTCTCCTGCATCGTATTCCGGCAATATGCTTTTACAGAGTTCTGAGTTCGTCTTCTGCTGTGAGATTACTGCATACTCCGCAAAATCGTGAACTGTCTCCGGTTGGTTTTTGACTGTCTCAACGACAATTTCGTTCTCACTCTTTAAGCATCTTGAAATATCTTTGCCCTGCGTGAACATATAGTAGCCGCCTAACAGTTCGTCTGAGCCTTCCCCGCTGAGCAATACCGTAACATATTTCTTTGCTTCCTGTGTCAGCAGCATAAGTCCGATCGAGTTTGGTCTTCCTATCACGGAATCCGCATGCCACAAGGCCCTTTCATAGTTGCCGATGACATAATCCACGTCAATTACCTTCTTATGTGCCTCGATTCCTAAGATATCTTCCACGCGGTTTATATACGGTTCTTCGCTAAATCCCTTTTCCTCTCCATCGAAGATAATTGAAATGCTGTCTTTTAACGGATTACTGCCTGGCTGTGCCGCAAAATATGTAACCAGTGAGGAATCTACTCCGCCGGATAACTGACATCCAACCTTAGCGTCACTGATTTTCTGCTTCTCTGTGCATTTATGCAGCTTCTCTTTCGTAAGCTCCTTTAACTCGTCAAGCGTGCGTTCCGCCCCCTGTGGTCTGACATATGTATCAATATCAAAGAACGTAGATTTTGTCACAGAGAAATTCCTAAGATCTACGGTAAGCATCTCACCCGGACAGACCTGCTCTACCCCTTCCAAAAGAACGTGGTCGAGCGGTTTATAAAAGGTAAAATGCTCCGTCACCGCTTCCCTCTTTAGCTTCGGTCTAAAATCCTCCAGTGCCAAAAAGCATTTCAGCTCCGAAGCATACGCAAATCTGCTGTCAGTAAATGCATAATACAGTGGTTTTATACCCATTCTGTCGCGCAGCAGAAACATTTTCATTATCCGCAAATCACAGATGCAGATACCGAACATTCCATTTAACAGACCTGCTGTTGTTTCGATTCCGTATTTTAAATATAAATACAGAAGAACTTCCGTATCAGTTGTACTCTTAAATCGCACACCATCATCAATTAATTCCTGTCTGTAATCATTCGCATTGTATATCTCACCATTAAAACTGAGTATGACCTTTCCATCCGGACTCAGCATCGGCTGATGCCCCTTTAGCGACAAATCCTGTATACTCAACCGGTCAAATCCAATCATAACATCATAATTCTCATCACAGTCCTCGTACGGATGCAGATTGCGCGCCAATCCCTTTTTGGCGCAGACTCCGACCATACCAAAATCATCCGGTCCACGATGCTTTTGAATATCGACCATCCTAGATAGTTCCGCCGTATTATGATCCGTTTTCCCATGCAAATTAATATAGCCTGCTATCCCGCACATACTATCCCTCCAAGTCCATCCTGTTCCTCATGTATACTTCATCCTGTAGATACTTCTTCTGACACACAATCTCAAATGTATTCTCTTTGTAATGATCCAGACGGTCAAACCAGATGTCTTCCTGATTCTCGATATTCTTAAGTTTCGTCAAAAACTCCTCCGTAATCCGCTCCTTCGGTATCAAAACCACTCCACAGTCATCACATACCATAATGGCATCGTCATACTTTTGATGGCACTCCCTGCAAATTGCTGCATCAAGCGCCTCTTGAGGCTTGCGGTTAAAGCATCCGACTGGATTAAAGCCCCTGCACCAGATCGGATAATTCTCTCTGATCAATGCTGCCGCATCACGCATTGTTCCCTCAGCGACAACTGCCTTGCATTGCCTGTACAACAGAAGGTACTTGCTTACAAGTTCTCCGAAAATGGCTCTGTCGCCACAGCCGAAGTTCTGCACGAACACGATTACATTTTCTTCGATATCACAAATCTGCTCATGCACCGGCCAATTACTCTCATCATGGGCATATACCCATTTCACCCGTCCTGCGACATAATGTCCCCTATTTACCGGGCTTATACCGCTTAATGCTCCGCTTTTCCCCAAACAATCCGCCACCTCAGTAGTGCTCACACGGTTTCTTGTTAAATAGTCTATCATCTGCTCACTAATTTCTGACATCTTCTCCCTCCAATACAATACATACATTTTCTTCAATCTTTAAAATCAATCGATCCAGTTCTTCCCTGCTCTTAGCAACAGCAATGTAAAATCCCACTCTTGCGCTGTCATTTTCCGCCTTATGAATGATATCGCCGGGCTTGAATTGAAACTCATACAGGACAATCTGCGGAAGATTTTTCAAGATATCTTCCCCATCTACTCTGACGACCTTACCACCATTCCCCTGTACATCCCAAAACTTTAACACCGCACACTTTCCTGCTGCATCCACGGATTTTATGTGTTCCCCACGCAACTGCGGCGCCCCCAGTGTGCCTTCTAACAACAGCTTATAATTATCAATCCCCGTCAGATTAGGAACTATATGAGAGGAGATAAAATTGCCTCCCCCTCGTGCACCAATCTCTATTAAAACAAACTCTTTCCCATTATACTTATATTCCGCATGTGTAAATCCAAATGGCAGTCCGCTCATCTCCACAAATCTGTCATTCTGCTCCCGCAGACGCACATAATCATATTCTTCATCCTCCTCTGAAAAATAAAGCTCACATGCTATATTCGGATTGTAAGCATAATGCTTTTTCTTTGAGATTGCGAGCGAATAATGCTTCCCGTTCACGACAACACCATCAACCGTAAACTCTGTTCCCTCTATATACTCCTCGCACAATACTGCCTGATTTACTTTGGAAAATACGATTGCCTGCGCGAAATGAGGTTCTACCATTTCTTCCGATACAATCGTAAAAACCCCTCTGCTGCTATTGCTGTCCAGCGGTTTGATAATCATTTTCTTCTTTTCCAGATTCCGGAAGAATGCAACCGCCTCCCCAGCCGATCTGCACTGTCTGTACTTCGGATACGGCATCGCATGTTCCCTGCAAAACTCCCGCATCAGGTACTTATTCGTATACAGCGTCGCCAGCTTAGACCCTATTGATGGCAGTCCTAATTTTTCACTGACGTATGCGACGGTCGGCATTGCAATATCACACTCATCTGATAAGACGGCAATTACCTCATGTCTTTTTGCCACGTCCAGACAGAATTCCCTGTCCAAAATATCCCCCTGCTCGCATATATCCGCATAAGAGAACGCCGGCGAATCCTTATACGGATTCACGCATACGACACAATATCCCTCTTCCTGTAATTTGCAAATCAGCGGAATCTGCGCCTTTGCACCGGGGATGACCATTATTTTCTTCTTCATTCTACGACTCCGTTCCCGCTTAGAACACACGACTTAATAATCTCCGTAATCCTGTCCAGCATTTCATATGGAAGTTCCGGATAAAGCGGCAATACAAGAATATTATCCCCCGCATATCTTGCGTTCTCCAATAAGACCTTCTTGTACTTATTCTTAAAGCACGCCGCATCCGCCGTAATCGGATAAAAATATTTTCTCGAATATATCTCCGCTTCTCTTAACTTGTCATAGACGAAGTCGCGCATACCCCCCCCCTGGTATTTTCCGGTTTCAAATAATACCGGAAAATACCCGTAAGAATATGTAACATTTTCCTCGTCACGTGCGCACAATTTCAATCCCGGTATATTCCCAAGCTTTTCTTTGTAATATTCACTGCGGTTCTTTCTTTCGCGAATATTGTCCCCGAGATATTTTAGATTACACAATCCCATCGCTGCACAGAACTCATTCATCTTCGCATTGGCTCCGACCTCCGCGACAACCTCCTCCGAGCGTATGCCGAAATTTTTCAGGTTATACAGCTTCTTGTAGAGACCTTCCTCACGAAAAGTAATCGCGCCACCCTCAATCGTATTGTAAACCTTTGTCGCATGAAAGCTGAACACGGATGCATCACCGAAATTGCCGACGCCAGTTCCATTCACCGTCTCTCCAAATGCATGCGCCGCATCATAGATTACCTTCAGATTATACTTATCCGCGATCTCCTGTATCCGCTTTACGTTGCAGATGTTCCCATATACATGAACCGGCAGGATTGCCACTGTCTTCTCCGTAATCAGTTCTTCTATCTTCTCCTCGTCTATCGTATAATCCGACAGCTTAATATCGCAGAATACCGGAACCAGCTTGTTACGAATAATCGCGTGTGTCGTCGATATAAAAGTAAACGGTGTCGTAATGACCTCCGCCCCTTCCGGAAACCCCATCGCCTGTAAGGTAAGCTCGAGCGCCATATGACCATTCACCATCAATGACAACTGCGGGACTCCCATATATTCCTTTAATCCCTGCTCCAAACGATTATGATAGTCTCCCATGTTCGTCAGCCAATGAGACTCCCACAGAGGTCTTATCATCTCCACATACTCTTCAAATTCAGGCATAGAGCTTCTTGTGACCAGTACCTTCTCATTCATCTTATATCTCCTTCGTATCGACAAAAGCCACTACAAAACACTTCTCTCTCTGTCCTGTAATGGCTTTTATAATAATCTCATATAAAATTAGGCAATGACCTCTCTTACCGCCGCTCCAAGCTTCTCCAATTCCGGTCCAAGTTCGTTAAATGCATCTGCAATCTTCTGATCGTCCTTCGCCTTGACCGCCTCTCCAAGAGCAACGATCTTCTCATTGAAAGCATCCTTGGCAATCCGCTCTTTTCCCTCGTTAATCACATCCATCGTTGCATTAAACACCTGAATCTCCCAGTTAATTGCATTGATAATGCTATCCTGAAACTTATCTGTGTCGTCCAGACGCTGTCCAGACAATTCCTTTACCAAGATTCCTATATTCTTGACTACCTTATCGTTAAATTCGACAAGTGTCTCTAACGCTTCAATCTTTTCTGCTCTGCTATCCTCCATGATACCCACCTGACCTTACAGTCATTTCCTTTCCTTGTATTTATGTCTGTTTTATTTATCGGCCATTTTCATCCAATACATTAGGACTGTTTTTACTTTGATTCTTCTAAATTATTCAATATATATTCTATTACCTCTCTGACCGCACCGCTTCCCCCCGGACGTGTTGTCACATAGTCCGCAATTTCTTTGACTTCCTTCATTGCTCCCGGTACGCTTGCAGAAAATCCGACCGCCGCCATAAGTTCTTTATCATTTACATCGTCGCCCACATATGCCACTTCCTGCAAAGTAATATCCCTCTCCCGGCAAATCTCCTGTACCACAGAAAGCTTGTCATTTACGCCCATCTTTAATATATCCAACTTCATCTTCTCTGCGCGGCGTGCCACCAGTTTTCTGTCTTCCCCCGTTATGATACCACAGGGAATTCCATGCTCCCGCATCAGCCTAAATCCCAGGCCATCCAATGCAGAAAACTTCTTTATCTCATCCCCGTTTTCGGAATAATACATCCCACTGTCGGTCAGACAGCCGTCACAGTCTGTCAAAAACAACTTAATTGTTTTGATATTATCTTGCACATTCCCGGTTCTTACCATATGCAGGCGACGTTCCAGCATCTTCTCTATAATCTGCCAGTCAGACGGCTCGTCAATTTCATAGAAAGTGTCCTCGCTCATCTCTACTGCCTTGATCCTGCCGGAAATACGATTCCCGGTCTCCTGCAAACGCGTTTTGGATGTAATATAGAACGCACCGTTCTCCACGCAGTAGCCGTCAAATTCCTGCCGCCTGGGTCGGTGAAAATAATCGTAATTTAACGCCTGTGCCGTACCGTCTTCCTCTACCGCCCAGTTAAAGCGCTTCTGGCGCACGACAGAGAGCACGCTGTCCGTATCCGCCTCTTCATACCGTGCAAATCCCCTGTTCAGATCATCCGCGGTCAAAAGCGGCGACGTTGCCTGAATCAGCACAATATGATCGAAGTCATAGTTTTCTGCGAACTCAAGCATTGCAAATTCCGTAGACGCCGTATCGGAAGCGGACTCGGTGCTCCGCCCAATCACTTCCAGCTTTTCAAACGCAATATTCGTTTCTGCTTTCTGTATTTCAAGCAGCGTAGCACGAATCTTATCGCTGTCTGTCGCCACATACACCTTATCAATCTTATCGCAGCCGCAGGCTGCCGCTACGGTCCAATATACCAACGGTTTCCCGCACATCGGCTTTATATTCTTAAGCGGAATGGATTTGCTTCCTCCCCGCACCGGAATAAACGCTATCGTCCTGTCATTCATGTCAACTTCTCCCTTGTCTATGATCCTGCTTATATTTTATTCTGGAACTACTCGTACAATCGGACAAATTCATTCTTATCACAGATCTCTAACCCAAAGACCGTCTCGCCCGGCAGAATTGCAACGTCAGTAAACCATTTCCACACCGTATCAATATGCGGCGCCGCTACCCCAAACAATTCCGCTATGTCTTTTATAATCTTCAGTCCGTAGGAGAAATCCGCCACAAAATATCTGGATTCAAAATCCGGAATCCATCCACCCTCTGTCTGCTTCATCGGAGAGGTCAGACCCTTGAATGCCTTAATACTTTTCAGTTTCTCTGCCATAGCCCATGCATCATAGCTCTCATAGTATTCCCGCAATGATTTTACTTCTTTAAGTTCCAAAGGAATCTCTTCACATAATGCCTGCAATTCTCCATCACAGGCAATCAGCCATTCGGCAGATTCCATATTCCATTCCTCGTAGAACAGAAAATTTCTCGGATAGATGACGTCCTTACCGTAATCTTTGAACATACAATAAAGCCTTGTTGTGTGAAGAATCGGATTAGACGGCGTCAACGTAACAGAAAGATAGTTCGGCAGCAACCTGCATGGCATATCAAACATCTTCTCAAGAACTGGTGCTATTTTCTCACCGGCATCTGACGGAATCGCTCCAAGCTCCAACTGGTTTTTCCGCCCTAACATATAGACGGATTTTCCATATTCCTTCAACCGTGCGATACTATGCACTCTCTGTAAACCAAACAGCACACATCCTGCATCAATGAGATGCCGGAATGCAAATTCCGCGCCGCCGCTTCCCGGCACCACCCCGATGTACTGTCCGCTTTTTGCATAAGGCAACAGCTTTTCTGCCACTTCTTTAAATGTCTGAGCTGGTGTCACAATCCATACCACAGCAGCATCACATACTGCTTCCTGCATATCCGACGTGATTTTATATATTTCCCCTGTAAGAATCAGATGATCGCAGGGATCATACACCTCAATTTTGTGGTTCCATTGTTCCGGTTTCGAGGTATATAGCGTTACCTCATGACCTTTGGCAGCCATTTCTGCTGCCATCAGCGTTCCAATGTTGCCTCCCCCTATTACAGTAATCTTCATAATGTACTTTGCCGCCTCCCCTAACGTCCCGCTTTATGGCACCGTCTTAACCATCACAGCCTTTTCTCAATAGCTCTCTGCAGTTCATCATTATCTTCACGATCTCTTATTGCAATTCTGATGTACTGCTTTCCATTGTCAATCTTTCCGGTAAGATCCTTAATAAGAATGTTATCCTTTAACAGTTCTGCCGCCAAAGCTTCACTGCGCTTTCCGTTCGTCAACTCACACATAAAGTAATTTGCAGAAGACGGATACACCCTAAGTCCCTTTACCTTGCAGAGATTTCGATAAAAGCGGTTTCGTTCTTCTCTGATTAAAACCAGCGCCTGCTGATAGTCGTTTCTGTATTTATCCAGTATCTGCACGAAAAACTCTCCTACCGAGTTAATGTTCCATATAGATACTTTCTTTTTCAATGCCGCAATCATCTCTTCATCGTAACTAGCCAGAACCCCAAGCCGCAGTCCCGGTACCCCATAGGATTTTGAGATGCTCTTAATCAAATACAGCCCCGGATATTTCTTCAAAATACTCTCGGACATCACAGATGCCTTTTCTTCATCCGCAAAATCGAGAAAACTCTCGTCCAAAATCAGCGCAGTCCCGGTAGACTTGCACCAATCCAAAATACGTCTGACTTCTTTCTTTTCCAGATAATGCCCGGACGGATTATCCGGATTGATCAGGACAAGTACGCTGACCGGATGCTCTGTAAAATAGCCGCATACACTCTCTGCATTATAGGAAAAATCGTTCTCCCTGCAATCATATACCACATACTCGCCTTTGCAGCGATTCGGATACTCCTCAAAGGTCGGACGAATCACGCCCACATTTCCTTCCAATTCTACCAAAAGCTCCTTAATCAGCTCTGCTGCTCCATTCCCAATCACAATGTGCTCCTCGGTCATGCCAAAGCTTTTGGCAGCCAGAAGGCTATTGATCCGCATACCGGACGGGTACTGCCGAACCAGTGCGTCGAAACTTGATTTTATCTCATCCATCATCCGCCCTGTCGGGAAGTATGGGTTGACCAGATAACAGAAATCCTTCAGATGTGGGAAGCGCCAGTAGCCACCATACCGTGATGTCAAGGTCTTATAGCGTTCCACATCATCCTCAAGGAATAGCAGTTCTGCGATATCCAGATCCTGAATATCATCAATCTCATACCACTGCTCACCGTGCAGACGTTTCGCCTTCATGGTATTCTTATCCAGCATCAGGATCAACTTGATAACAGTTTCATAATATTCATTATTTCCCATCACCTTTGCATAGGCTTCCAGAAAAGGAACATAGACATTTCTCGAAAAGTCCGCACTAAGCTTATAGATATTTACCGTCTTATAATAGCGCTCTTTATCGGAGTATTTAAGCAGCTTTCCCGGAATAAAATCGAGAATATTGTCCTCGTCGTCCACTACAATGCAGGTTCCGTCCATCCAGTTCTCGAACTTGTCCACCAGAGCCAATGTATCGCGTGTGTCCTCAAGAATCAGGTCAATCAGACTCTCCTCGAAAATCAGATCCGACTCCATCAGCAACGTATCTTCCTGTGCCATCTGCTCTTTTGCAAGGGCAAGTGAGAAAATATTATTTGTTTTGTCATATACGTCATTGATAATGTACTCTATCGGCGTATTTATGCCGAGGCCATCCACGAACGCCATTAAATTATCACGCTGGTAGCCGACTACCATAATAATCCGTGACAAACCCTTTTTATCGAGAATCCGCAATGCTCTCTCGACCAGCTTTACGCCTCCGACCTCCACCATACATTTTGTATTTTCTTTCGTGAGTTTTCCTAAACGCTTTCCCATTCCCGCTGCTAAAATAATTGCCTGCATCCTCTGTCCTCCTTGACTCTAAACATATAATTTTCCTGTCGATACTTTATCGCAAAATTCCTCTACACTCCCCGTAAAGCCAACTGCTGCGATCTGCCTTTTTAATTCGTCCTCCATGTGTCCATAGAAAGGACAATCGTGTGCTGCCGCGCCTTTTACCAGCGTCATATAGTCACCGTATAGTGTTGTCAGAACACTGTCATACTCTTTCGGAGCCGGAATTTCCATATTCTCGAAAGGCAGATACACCACCTCATCGAACCATTCCTTCCTCAAATGAAACCGCTCCTTATCAATCCAGAACTGATACTCCGTCACTTCCTCTGCTTCCTCCATCCGGCATAGGGAACTGACTGCATCCAGCATACGCCAGATCCAGTTCCTGCTTTCCTCTCCCCTTGGTATCTGCATGCCTGATAATTGCTCGAGTGTCTGTAATGCGTGCTCTAAACCGCGCTGCTTTACTAACATCTCCCAATCCCGCAAAAGGGGAATTCCATGACGAATGATGTCTTTCTGCAATTCCGCCTGCTTTGTATCCTTCGGAATTGCATCCAGCGGAAAAATATCAATTCCCACCCGCTGATAAGGAAATCCATGAAACCGCTTCATATAATCGTTAAAATTCCACAGCATCTCATCTGCAATTACCCGAAGCTGTGGAACATATGCCGCTTTCTGCAGACGCTCGCTCGCTGCATACATGCCGGCAACTACAAATCCATACGGTAATTCCTCTGGCAGAATCTTTATCAGCCTGTCATACTCGTCCCGTTTCATGCATATATCAATATCGTCATCCCACGGAATAAATCCCTTGTGCCGAACCGCTCCGAGCAATGTTCCTGCATACGCAAAATACTGCAAGCCGTTCTTCCTGCACACATCATCTATGACGCCCAGCACTTCTATCTGTGCCGCCCATGCGCGCTTCATCATCTCATCTATTTCGAATCCATTCCGTACTTCCCGCCTCAAAAAATCTTTTGAAAAATTCATCTAAGCATCTCCTCAAAATTCTATATATATATTTCGTCCATTTTTGCCGATATACTTAGTATATATTTTGTCAGAATAATCTTAAGGAGCTGTATTATGGAATTTCCAGAAATTTTTTTTCAAGATGAATACCGTTCGGACTTTCTTGTACCGGAGATGATGAAACGTGCATGGGCGGCTGAATCCGAAATCTTAGAAGTCGTTGCCAATATCTGCAACAAATACCACCTGCAATATTTTGCTGACTATGGCACTCTGCTCGGCGCAGTCCGCCATAAAGGCTTTATCCCCTGGGATGATGATATTGATATCACACTCAAGCGTAAAGACTATAATACCCTCCTTTCTGTTCTTCCAAAAGAGCTTCCGGAGGGATTTCTCGTAGACGGACTGCATGCCTCCGATCCTGCGCAAAGACTGCGGACAAACATCGGGCATACCTCTATCAAGGCAGATAAACACTACTGGTCTATTCGGGATTATATGAAGCGTTTTCACGGTTTTCCTTTTCGTGGAACCAGTATTGATATTTTTCCGCTCGACTACATTCCCCGCGACCCGGATACCGCACTTATACAGAAATTTCTGTTTCAAAGCATCCTCTCACTTCTTCACGATTTTGATACTTTAACGGAAGACATTCGCGAGGCAAAACTGGCAGAGATCGAAGCAAATGCAGGTGTTACGCTTCCACGGGACGAAACCACCAAGCTGTCTTTGCACAATCTTATGGAGGCGCTTGCATCCATGTTTGATGAGAGTGAATGCGATGAGGTAGACTATTATTTTCGAGTTGCCTTTGATGGCAAACAACATTTGAAAAAAGAATGGTTTGATGAGGTAGTCTATCTTCCCTTCGAGACATTTAAGATTGCTGCGCCCGGGAATTACCACGAAATATTGACTGCGTACTATGGAGATTACCAGATACCAGTCAAATTCACTCAGGCACATGGCTATCCATTTTATGCAAAAGGCGAGCAGGAGTTAAAAGAAACACTGGCACAGCAGGGATTTCATGGCAGCATCAACGATTTCATCCGAAACATTGATTCCTTCCATATTCTTGATTCCAGACACTCGTGAAGGAGCTTGACATCATGAAATTTTCACAGGAATTTTTTCAGGACGAATATCGAAGCGGTTTTCTCGTTCCTTCGATGATGAAACGCGCATGGGCAGCCAAATTAGAACTGCTGCAAATAATTATTGATATATGCCACAAGCATAATCTTAGTTATTATGCTGATTACGGTACATTGCTGGGCGCCATCCGTCATCAGGGCTTTATCCCCTGGGATGACGATATCGATATCTCCTTAAAAAGACCGGACTATAACAAACTCATCCAGATTCTTCCCCTGGAGCTGCCTTCCGGGATTGCCCTTGCAGGACTCTACGCAAAGGACGATTCCCTGTTTTTGCCGACGAGTCAGTCCTTGGTCGTAACCGTTTCCTCCGCATGGAATCTTTCTGACTACATGCAGCGTTTCCACGGTTTTCCATACCGGAATATGGGAATTGATATCTTTCCGCTTGACTACATTCCCGTCGATTTGGAATTGGGAAAGCTGCAGAAATATCTGACGCAAAAAATTATTGTATGTGCCCGTGATTGGAACCGCTATGAGCCATCCGAACAGGAACGAAATATCAGGGAAATCGAAGCCCTGTGCAACGTCACCCTTACGCGCGATTCCCATATATTGCGAAGTCTGATGCTTTTACAGGATTCCATACATTCTTTATATACTGAATCCGAATGCCACAGCATAACGAATTACAATCTTTGGTGCCTGCAGGATAACGCACCCATGAAAAAAGAATGGTTCAGCGAGACTGAAGCGGTTCCTTTTGAAAATATTATGATCGACATACCAAAAGGCTATCACGAAATCCTGTCTATTGAATACGGCGATTATATGACTCCAATTCAAGCACCATCTCTTCACAATTATCCGTTTTATGCCGCGGAAGAGCACGCTGTAAGAAGCTATCTGGACTCCCACGGCTACACAGGCAGTATCGACGATTTTGTGAAAGAGCATTATTCCGAATAACGTAAGGAGACTATTTTCATGAAGCAAGCGCTGGAACAGGCTATCGTAAGCCAGAACATCCCGGAAATCGAAACATACTTAAGGCAATACGAGACAGAAAATCCCACTGATTTTGATATCTATTCTTACAAAATATCACTATCTTTGCTTAAGGAAGAGCACGAGACAGCCTATCTTACCGCCCAGGAAGCTGTTACTCTTAACCCCTTCGACATAGAGGCAAACTATAATCTAATGGTCTGCGCCAGGCTGACAGGGCATTATGCCGCTTCCTATCAGGCGCTTCTTATGGTGCAGTTTCTACAGGCAAACTACTCCATATCGCTCATTGACAGCGATATTCTAAAACAGCAGGCACTGGAATTACAGACATTAGCTTTCGATATTCCTCATCTGAAGGATGCTATTTCTTCTATCGATTACAACCACCATTTTGCATCACAGGATCCTTTTAAGCAGTGTCAGGATAGCTTGTGCGGCAAGCTGTTGCAATTACGTCACAACGAATTTTATTATTCAGGATTAGCAGATAATCAATATGATTCTTACTTTCATCCGTCTTTTATTAAAGACCCCGTCCATGCAAAATGTGAGCTATTTCATGTGGACAAAATAACTGACAGCTATGATGTTCCCAAAAGCCTTGGAAAAGTTCTGTTACCTGTCTGCCTGAATTATGATGCCAGCCAAAAAGAGGATAACTATATTCTCGACCTATCCAGATCTTCGAAGATTTTTTATATGGAAACCGCCGTAGAAAAATACAGCTATCTCCCTGTCGAAGACGGCGCAACGCTGCAAACAGGGTATCCCGCCATCTTCGGCACGCCGATTCCTCTGGAACAAAAGGATTGTAGCAACCGCAAAAAGCTTGTGTTAAGTATCTTTATTGACAGCTTTAACTATTACCTCGTAAAAAAAATGGGCATGGAAACCTTAATGCCGGAAACCTATCAGTATTTCTCAAAGGGTGTGATCTGCAATCAGTATTATTCCGGCTCGGAATGGACGCTTCCCTCTATTGCAACCTACTGGACAGGGAAACATTCTGGACACCACATGAATCTCATGGAAAACTATCGTTTTGATTTCATGAAAGATTCCAAGGTGTTGGCAGAATATTTCCATGATGCTGGGTATGTCACTGCAAAGATTGGCGGAAATGATGCTGTGACTCCATGGCAGGGATATATGCGCGGGATTGACCGCTTTATCTACCAGTCCACGCAGGCGTTCCGCAAAAAAGAAGTGATTATGGATACCATCCAACATCTGGAAACTTTCAAAAATACCTGCCAGTATGTATGGCTCGATCTAGTGGATCTGCATCATATTGCAGGCAGCTTTATGCGCTCGATTCAGGTGCAGTCAACACTTTCCCTTGCAAAGCGGGCTGTTGATAACGATATCCAGACCTCCGTGAAGCAAACATACAGCCCTAACCGGAAGGATATCTATATTCAGGAATTGCGTGAGTTAGATTTCTATCTGGGTATTTTATATAACTACCTGTCAAAAACATACCGGAACGAAGAAATCATTATTTCCCTGTTCTCCGACCACGGAACCTCATTTATGGTAGAGGACGACAAACCATTTCTGTCTGAACAGCGCCTTAACGTACCGTTGATGATCCGGGGCGCCAATATTACACCGCATACCTGCAATGAGCTTATTGAATCCAGCGATTACACAGCTATCCTTTGTAAGCTTGCAGGCATCCCATATGATTTTGACGGAACAGATTCCAATCTGCCGATTACTTTTGGCGGCACGGCAGAGCGTGACTTTGCATTTTCACAAAGTATTTTCGTTGGCGATCCCTATCGGGCTGCTTTGCACGGAAAAAACATTCACTATTACATGGAAGCAGAGAAACCTGTCTCACCGTGTCTACGCATTGATTTGAGCAATAAGACAAGCTTTCTTACAGATGATGAGGGGAATATCATTCACGATGAATCCTTACTGGAGAAATGTGAAGCCATCGTAAAAAATGAAATCTGCCATCTTCTGATTCATCCGATCAACGAAAAAAGAAGTAACTCATAGTGAAATTTCACTGTGAGTTACTTCTTTTTTCCTGTACTTGCTTTAGCTGCTTTTTATAGAAAGGATAATCATGCTTCTGCCCGCCTCTCACCGGCGTCATATAATCCTCTCCATATTGCGCCTTTAGCACCAGTTCCCAACCAACCGGCACCGATATTTCCATCCCCTCAAAACACATTGGCACTGCCTTTGCATATGCCTCCTGTGGAACATGCCAACGTTCTTTCTTTAGAGAAGTGTGTAGCTTGGTAAGCTCTCCCTTCTCTTCCTCATCATACATCGTGCGAATGCTTTCCATCAAATATGCCAACTGCCTCTTTAAATCACCTGCACGGTCTAACGTCACCCCGCACAACTCTTCCACAGATTTCAATACCTTTTCCAATTCCTCTGTCTTTTTCTCACACGATGCCCATGCACTTCTTACAATCTTATATAGATTTTTCTGTATCTGCAGCTCCTCCTTATCCTCAGGCATATAATTCAGTGGAAATATGTCAACTCCGCAGGCAAAGGGACAGCCATACCACTCTTGTAGCCATTCCTGTGAAGCATTTATCTTGCTGGAATTCACTACTCTCGCAAAAATCTCATCATATTCATTATGTGTATAAAGCGAAAGCACTTTAAAACTCCCAGGAAGTTCCGCTGGCGCAACCTCTAAAAAGCGTCTGTAATCGCGCGGCTTCATACAAATATCCATATCATCATCCCACGGCACAAAACCATGATGCCGCACTGCGCCAAGCAAAGTGCCGCAATCTGCAAAATAGGTAAGATTATATTTCTTACATACCCGTCCGATTTCATCTAACACCTTCATCTGCGCAGCCCACGCCCGCTTCATCATCTCTTCTACGAAAAAGCCGTCCCGCTCTTCCCCCTCAAAATACTTCTCCGAAAATTCAATCATATCTTTCTTCCTTAATGTACTTTACTCAACAGTAATTTTATAATATACATTGTACCATTTATTACAAAATGGTACAATCATAATAAAAATAGGAGTATCGGAATACTATGAAAATGCTTTTTTTAGACAGCCCCTCTTTTGGCAAACTCGATCTCATTGAAGCCTTTGAGCAGAAGGGCTATGAAATACAATTATTTAACCACGAGAATTTACACGATTACCACAATAAAGATTTCGATGATTATTTTGACGAACTGGTCTGCGGCAAGGATTTTTCTTTTGTCTTTTCCCTCAACTATTATCCGTCGATTTCCAACGGCTGTAATCGTAATCATCTAAAGTACTTAGCGTTCATATACGATAATCCTTTAGTGTCCCTGTACTCCTACACCTTGATCAACCCATGCAACTACATTTTCCTATTTGACAAAGCCTGCTATCTTGACTTTGCAAAGGAAGGAATCGAGACCGTACACTATCTGCCGCTGTGCGCGAACACTGACCGTCTTAGCGCAATGCAACTTCCTGCGGACAAGCGTGCCATCCTCTCAAGCGACGTTTCCTTTGTGGGCGCGCTGTACAATGAGGGTCACAATTTCTTAGACCGCATGACCGATCTGGATGAATATACGAGGGGCTACATTGACGCCATCATGAAATCGCAGTTAAAGGTGAACGGCTATTTCTTCATCGAGGAGCTTCTAACGCCGGAGATTATTGCCTCCATGAAGAAATCCTTAGAATACCACACGCAGCCCGGCGGTACGGAATCTGACGCTTACGTCTATGCGAATTACTTTATCGCCAGAAAGCTTACATCTCTGGAGCGTCAGGGTTTATTAAAAGAAGTGTCAGAACGGTACGACACCAAATTATATACCCACAATGCCACGCCGGAGCTTCCGAAGATTCAGAATATGGGAGCGATAGATTATTATGATGTGATGCCGCATGTATTCAAGAACAGCAAAATCAATCTGAATATTACGCTGCGCAGCATCCGTTCCGGTATGCCGCTTCGCGCATGGGATATTCTTGGGGCAGGCGGTTTTCTGCTCAGCAACTATCAGGAAGATTTCTTCGACTTCTTTGTTCCCGGGGAGGACTTTGATTTCTTCGACGGAACAGATGATCTGATGTCTAAGATTGAATACTATCTCTCCCACGAGAAGGAACGGACAGATATCGCCGAAAATGCCTTCCACAAGATAGCCAAAAGCCACACCTACCTGCACCGTGTCAAGACTATGCTTGAAATTGCAGGTTTCTAAACAGAGTACAGGAATCGCTAACCCATTGATAAAGGACGGATTTTCATGACCGATACGCGTTTGCATATTACCATTTGTCAAAAAAATCATACACCGGATTTGTCCTTGCAACTTCTGGACATCCTCTTGGACGAAACGCTGCTTTACGGCACAATTTACATACCGACAGCCTGCTTTGAAAGGGTGAGCACCTTAAATGACCGTCTTCCATGCAAACAGGTCTATGAGTTAGTCTTACGCCTTGCCGATGAATATTCGGTAATCCTTACCGATGTGCCGCCTGCCGACGGAGACGACTGTATGGTTCTCGTCTCAGAGCCAGAACCTTTATGTATGGACTCTTTGAAGGTCGATGCTTATATTATCTCCCGCTACAAGCAGCTCTTACAGGAGCAGCAGCTCTTTGACGCCGCCGTTACCAGCTTATTAGAAGCCGCCCGGTCTATCGGACGGCAGGATGAAATTATCCCATTTTTGTCCGATATGCTGTCGGAAAGCTCTGCTTATGAGTATTTCTTTGCCGGAAGCCAGCCGTTTCTGATCTATACCGGAGATACCGTCTGCTACCAGATTCTATCTGTTTTTGCGGAGCAGTTCGGCGCAGCGCTCCGCCGTCTCGGCTACCTCGTGGAGTATTTCGATTTATCCAGCGAAGAATTTACCGAGGCATACCGCTTCATCGGCAAATGCTATCAGGCAGTCATCGGCGTACAGAACTACATGTTCTCGGCAAAGCTCAACAATGATATGGGATTTCTGCACGACAAAATCAAAGCCCCCGAATATAATTTCATTCTTGACCATCCATCCCGGGTAGAGAACCATCTAAGAGAGGTGCCAAAACGTCTTACCGTTCTTGCCGTGGATCGCAATTATGCTGCCTATGCCAGGAAAACCTATCCCGTCGACGCCATCTTTTTCCCGCCGGGCGGGATATGCGCTGCATTCGAAGAGCAGGAACGGATTTATGATGTAACCTTTATCGGAAGCTATTTTGATAACTTCTCGTTTGTGCTAGAACGTTTTTCTGAATTTGACCGCAAGCACCGTTTCCTTGCAAACCGCTTCTGGCTGATTATGAAAAAGTCTCCGTCCCTGTCAGCAGAAACAGCGTTGTCACTGGCACTGGAACATTATCACATAGAGCTTCCCTGGGCTGAATTTGCAGAGCTTTTTCATATGTTTCGCGATCTGGTCGTATATATGGCGACCTACTACCGCATGAAAGTGCTTAAGACTCTGATTGATGCAGGTATTCCGGTCCATGTGTTTGGCACAAGCTGGAAATCCTGCCCGCTCCGTTCCAACCCTGACTTTATCTGGCACAACGAGGATCTTTCGACCGAGGAATGTCTTTTGGTCTGGCAGCGCTCCAAAATCGCCTTAAACACCATGACATGGCATAAGGACGGCATCACGGAACGCATCTTAAACAGTATGCTGCAAAAGGCGGTGGTCGTCACGGAACGTAATCCTTATATGGAGGAGGGCTTCTGCGACGGCAAGGATGTTCTGTTATATGACCTTGATAAGCTTCATGCGCTGCCCGAAATCATTCGCCATGCATTGTCTGACCCGAACCGTCTTTCTGACATTGCAGGGAACGGCTATCTCAATGCGCTCACAAATCACACATGGGACAGCCGTGCCAAAGAATTTATTTCTATCGTGCAGGAAGAATATAATTCATGATAAATTTATAAATAAAAGGGAAAGCATCTAAGTCAGCAACCACCAGTTCAAAATAGCAGGTGGTTTATTGTTTCGCACATCTCCATTTCTCCGTTGGGAGAAACTCCGATGCACTCAACGGGCTAAAGCCCATAAATCAAGCAGAAATTAGCAGTAGAGTGCAGATTTCTGCCACAAAACAAAGGAAACAACTGACAGTATCCGGAAGAATCTGTAATCACTTCAAGGTTCGGGCTATTTGCGTACACCCTATGTGCGCACGTAAAACCGTGGTCCACGCTTTTAGATCGCAGAACCCACGGCGGACCATTAGCCTGTAGGTAACCAATCCACGAATAACAGAGTGGCCAAATACCGGGAACTGTTAAATCAGGGCTCTTTCCTGATGCTGTCAGTCAAAATATGAGTATTGTTATAGAGGGAAGGAAAGGGTTGTTGATTTTTAAATTTACCTCTTGACAAAAATCACTTCATAACGGTATGTGATAAACTTTTATTGTCCATTAGGACCGCCTCCTATCTCTGAGTTTGGCTTGCGACACCATTCTCATTTTAACATAGGAGGCTTTTTATCTACATCCTCACCGTTTTCACATACACTATTCTCCCCAGCATAGCTGGGGGATTAGACCCTTCATTCAACAATGCTTTCCCTTTTCATCCACACCTCTATCTGTACGCTCATGTTATTTTTCCGGTAATAGTCTAAAATTTTTTCAAAGACCCTCTCTTTATAGACCACATACTCCTGATATACCGCCGCTATCGCATATACCGAATAACGCTCACATAATTTCAAAAGAATATCTTTCTTCTCACCAATCCCATATTCCAGTCGCTTCAGCAAATATTTTATCTCACACAATTTCCTCAGAACATCCTCCGCCGAAAGTCCCTGCTCCCACAGCCGCTTCACCACACCGGTCTCCTCCTCGGACACATCAATATCTGCCAGTAACTGATATTCCCGCAAATGAAGCCACCCTCGATTTTCCTGCTTCTGAAATATCGCCTCAAACGCCTCCCGTCTTCCAACATCCACAAGCACATACAGCTCCTCCCTTGCCTGTTCCTTGCACTCTGCCAACCGCAGTGCGTTTTCACTTGGTGGGCGCACCGCAAACGGCTTTATATCTGCATATTCTTCAGCAAATATCCGGTTATAGTCGTAATAATGCCCCATCTTACTATACGAATTATCATGATAGCACCATGGCTTCTCCTGCCGCGCCACAACGCAGCGATACCCTGCCCGTCTATATTCCATACACTGGGATATATCGTAGAAATCCCAACCATCAAACAAATCTTCCCTCCAAGGAACATCGCCGTGCGTTGCCATTAACAGTCCATCCACTGCCTCTACATCCGTACAAATTCCTCCTCCCTCTGATAATTCCATTAACGCGGGTGTACAATTATGCAGAATCTTTCCTGTATCCCAATCCGTGACAGCCCGTGCATATTCATCCAGATGCGACGCACCGACACATCCCATCAGTCCAATCCTCGCATCCTCCGCAAACACTGCGAGCATATCCCGGATAAAATTCCTATTAATAATAAATACATCCTGATGCAGATATACCTTGTATGCCGCATCTGAATTCTGCATCCCCGCATTATATCCTGCTGCCATTGACGGCGCTTCCTGTACCACAAAAATGTCTGTAACATATCCTTCCGGCACAATTAAGTAATCCAGATACTGCTTACACTCCATATATTCCATCTCGTCATTCACACATAGAATAAATGCTATCTTTTTTTCATCCATATATCTGTCTATTACCTTCCGATATTCTTGATATTTTCTATAAAATACTCCTGCTTAGGGTTACAGAATGCCATCTTCTCCTGATATGCATCAACATCCAGAATTGACATGCCAAACAACTCTTCCAGTTGTTTTAATTCCTTTAAGATTTGCATGATTCCAAACTCTTTTGCTACTTCTGTAAATGGCAGATGCTCGTCAATAATCGGAAATGATTTGTACACCTCCGCCACAGCCCGGTAAAATACAAACTTTGCCGGAACATTCTCTAACATCCACTCTTGGTCAAACCAGCGGAATCCATCACCTTTCCACACTGCATTGCGCAGAATCATATCCAAATATCCTTTTTTTAAAATAGAACCATAATTCTTTGAATCAGGGGAAGCAATGCCCAATGTATACAAAAGATTCTTCTCCGGTTCTGTTTCTTCGGAAGACTTTAAAATCTCCTCCCACAGCCTCTTTAGCATCTGGTATGCCAGTTCCGTCTCATCTGCGCTACACGCTTCTACAAACACCTTCTCTGCAAGCGGTGCAGTAAGGTAATCTACCGACAGCCTTCCCTCCGACGCATCACTGCAAAGTACATCGAGCCCCGCTGCAAACATCGCCCGCTCATTCTCTAGAATTTGTTGTAAATGAGCATCTCCGATTTCGTCAAGCAGCGGAAACTTTTCAACCTTTCCAACTCTTGTAAACCTTGTTCCAATCCGATATGGCTTTGCCCGCATATCATTCAATAAAGCAAATGTGATTCTTCCAATATCAGGTATATCCGAACATTCCACAAGAAAAGAATTTGCCATAAATTCAAATGCTTCATTCTCAAGAATATCCTTATATAACGCAGCCTCATCCGCAATCAACGTCTTCTTATCTGGCGCGTAATAACACTTTATGTTGTGCATATTTGCATCTTGTGGCAAATACTCCTGTGAATAAATAACGGATGGCAGCTTATAGTCTGGCATTGGATAGTAAAAAAAAGTGTGCAAAAATCCGCTTTCCCGGATCATTTTCTCAAGACATTTTCTTGAGAATGTCCTTCCGCCTCCGCTTCCGATGCCATATTGATTAATACCATCGAAGGGTACTCCCGTATGATCTTCTCTCGCTCCGCACCAGTACTTAAGCCCATACTGATTCTCGATTGCTATCAGAAGCTTTCCCTCCGGTTTTAACAATCCCTTGATTTTCTTTAAAAAATCCACATACGGATGTGCTGTATCTGTATAACTTCCCTGATATTCCAACACACCAACCAGTGTAATATAATCAAACTTTTTTTCAAACTCAACATCATTCAGATTACCGACAATGATCTCAAGATTCTCCTGTTCTCTACATCGCAACAATGCTGCAGCAGCTCTCCTCTTGGATAATTCTACCGCCGTCACATTTTTGCAACGCTCACACAACATATTAGTAATCGCCCCAAGACCACAACCAATTTCCAATACGTCTGCCCCTTTTTCAAACGGATACCAATTCAGGATATTTCTTCTGGTATGAGTCAGGTGATAATAAGTCGACCAGTGGAACTGACTGGAAATCGCTTTCACATAATCTTCCGGTGCATTTGCGACAATTAGTTCAATCATCAAGTCTTCTACATCCCCTTCGGAATACCGGTCGTTATTTTTATAATATTTGAGATTAAATACCGGCTTTGGATTCATTTCCTCTATCAGTGCTTCGTACCTTGTCATATGCGACTTCCTTTCCTTCCTTATCCTATATTTTAATCAATCTATTGCCTTTAATATCTTTTCCATCTGCTGGCGGAACGTATAATATTTCTGCACCGTCTCAAATCCATGACGCGCTATACGGTTCCGCTCGCTTTCATTCCTCAGATAAAAGTCCGCCTTTGCATACAGATCCTCGATACTCTCATAAACCGCAAAATCTTCTCCAAGCGTAAAGTATTCCGGCATCTCCGCCTGGAAATTCGAAAGAAGAAATCCGCCGCATCCCAGCACGTCAAAAACGCGGAGTGGAATACCACTCTGAATGATTTTCAAAGAAATATTTAAGTTCACCTTGCTGGATTTAAACACCTCGGGCATCTGCTTATAATAATCGGCGTATCCCATGTATTCTGCCTTGCCGAGACGCTCATCCTTATCTGTAGAGTACAATTTTACCGTGTAGTGATTTGACAGCAGCGCCAGCGCCATATAACGCTCTCTTCCCGTAATCTCACAAGCTATCATAAATTCCAGTTCTTCCCTGTTTATGGACGCCGTACCATATGAAGCCTTATGATAGCATTCGTTCAGCTTCTTAAGGAGCACATCGTCCAGCAAATCTCCTAAGAAATATCCGCCATACACCTTCATCTGCGCCCGAATGATTCCGTCGAGATAACCTCTTAAATATTGATCCAGCGGTCCCATATAATAATTGTATTCCGTCTGATAAAGCTTTCCGACCAGAGACAAATCCGCCCGATATTTACTCTTTGCAGTATATTTCTGAAACGTGTCCACATCTGCCGCCAAAGGCATATGATACGCCGCAATCCCCTGCTTTGCATATCCCTTGGTCTGTACTCTGTCAAAGAAGAAAATCCGGTTACAGGAATTCTTCATGGATTCAGTATTCCGTATGTGAATCGGCGCATCATACACCCACGACACATACAAAATCTGCTCTCTCTCGCACACCAGCGACACCAGCGGCGCATAGTTAATCGAAAACACCATATCATACCGCTTCGCTTTTATTTTGCTCTCAAGCAGAGCGACAATTCCGGTGTCCGTCTCCCAGTCTGTCTGTTGAAGGAAAACGGTATCATACTCCACACCCAACTGCCCAAGCGCCCGCTCTACCCCCTCATTCATAAAAGAATGCCACTGATAGAATAATACTCTCATCTGCTCCTGCTCTCTTCCTCGATTATTTCCAGCAATTCCTTTGCACGCACTTCCCACGTTGCCATCGTGCGCGCTTTTCTTTCCACCGCCTCTGCAAGACTTTCTCGCGTGTCCTCATCCCGCAACAGTCCTGTGAGAAGCTTCGGCAAATCTCCTAATTGCTGCAAGTCAAATAATACGGTTTCCCCGCCATAGAACTCTTCCAACTGCGTACTATAGTCACTGACGACCACCGCGCCCGCAAGCATACTGTCTGCAATGCGCTCAGTAAAGCCATCCTTATGCCACGCCATAATGTTCAAGGATATTTTCGATTGCGCAAGCACCCGTATTGCAGCTTCCCCATAGACCGCCTCATGCATCTTTAAAAGCGGACTCCCCGCAAAGGGGCTTTCCTTCCACGAGTCTCCGTATACATGAAGCTCGATTCCTGCATTCAATATTGTCTCTACTACCTTTTCCCGGTAATAGTACATGATGCACTGGATGACCGCTTTTAACTCGCCGAACAACTCCAAGAACGCTTCCTGACTAAGCCTAATTTTGTAATGTTCCAATGCTCTTTGAAAAGCAGCCTCGGCAGTGCTGTTTGGTGACTGCTTCATATAGAGCAGAAACCGCGCCGCCAAAAATCTTACCTCCGGTACACAATCTGCAATTACTGCAAGCTTCTCACGATAGTCTCCGTAAGTCCCCAGGAACGTAATATCATAAATCCGGCGCACACTCTCCTCTACTCCCGCCTCTGCACCTTTCGGTTCTCTTCCTCCCGGCGGCAATAGATATGCATCCTTTACCCCGGTATCATACTTTCTGATAAAAGCCGCATAATTCCGGTCATGCGTCAGAACGTAGTAGCGATCCGGCACATACCTTAACTGCTCCTGCATCCAGATTGGATGGTCGAAAATAAAGTTGTATTTCGGTCCGCCGATGCGGTTCATAAGACTGTCCTTACCGCCCTTTAACTGTGCCGACAATATCCACGCCTGAAACCCGACGGAAGCCTTGTAGTGCCTTCCAAGCAGCCGGGCAAGTCCCTGTACATCCTCTGTCTCAGTATCGTAGAATTCAATACGGTTTCCCTGCTCTTTAAGTGCTTCTGCAAGCCTCTCTGCGAATACATTCAGAATGTTATAGCAACATGACGCCCCACGGTAAATCAGAATCGGCTGTGTAGCGTCATAATAATAAAAATACCGTTCTTTATGCGCCATCATATCTTCCAGTAACTGACCTGCCGTCTCTGCACTTTCTACTGCCAGACCTTCTTCCAGTACGGCTTCCACCACCGCTTCAAATAGTTCGTGCTTCCTCAGGAACTCACTGTATCTTCCCGCGATGTAAGCATCCACGCAGAAGCCGCCCCATGCGTCCTGCATCTGCTCAAAACGCTCCCAAAATGTCGTCTCTCCAAATACCGCAAAAGGAAGCTGCACAAGCTTCTCCTTTTCCGCTACACGAAGCGCTAGTTCATATTCCCACTTTGCCGGAAGGCGTGTATTTAGCCCACCCGCCTCGCACAAAAGCTCTTTATCCAGAAGGATACCGTTTTCCGTGATCCGTTCATCCAGCAGGACTTCCCCCATCGTAAGAATCCTGCTATCCACTTCATTCCACAGACACGCCGCTCGTATGCCGCTCTCCTCTAATGTCGTTATGATAGATTGTTCTGATACAGAAATTGTTCTCCCCTGATATAGCCACAAATATTCTTTCATAATGAATCCGCCGTTCACCCTCTTTTATCTATAATTTTTTATCGGCAATTTTCCGATATATTATTAGATAAGCACTAAATTTCAACCATGGAGGGTATTATGAATAGATACGAAAAACCATATGTCATTGCAGAGGCAGGCTGTAATCACAAGGGCGACATGGAAATCGCCAAAGAGCTGATTAACGTTGCCGCTATGTTCTGCCGTGCAAACGCTATCAAATTCCAAAAGCGTTGCCCGAAGGAGCTTCTGACACCGGAACAATATAATGCACCGCATCCTAATCCATGTAATTCTTATGGCAATACCTACGGTGCACACCGAGAATTTCTGGAGTTTTCGGTAGACCAGCACGCGCAATTAAAGGAATGGTGCGAGCAGGCAGGCATCACATACGCTACCTCCGTCTGGGATATGACCTCTGCAAAGGAAATCGCCAGATTAAAACCTGAGTTTATCAAGATCCCTTCAGCGTGCAATACACACTACGAAATGCTTCAGTGGCTCTGTGACAATTATCAAGGAGAGATTCAGTTATCCTTTGGCATGACGACCCACGAGGAGGAAGAGCAGATTGTCCGGCTGTTCGAAATGAACGGGCGTGCCAAGGATCTCGTGCTTTTCAACTGCACCTCCGGTTATCCCGTACCGTTTTCCGACATCTGCCTATTGGAAATTGAACGCATGAAGGAACGCTACAGTTCACGCGTGAAGAAAATCGGCTTCTCCGGTCATCACCTTGGTATCGCTGTCGATGTTGCCGCTTACACCTTAGGCGCAAGCGTCATAGAACGTCACTACACCTTAGACCGTACCTGGAAGGGAACCGACCACGCCGCTTCCTTAGAGCCGGACGGCGTGCGCAAGCTTGTCCGCAATCTGAATGCAGTCTATGATTCGCTTACCTACAAATCCGAAGAAATTCTTCCGATTGAACAGGTACAGCGCGACAAATTAAAATACAGAAAACACTAAATTTTCCATAAAGGCGGGGCCTCCATATGATTAGACTTTGCACCGGTGAAGTGTACACAATAAATGCCGATGATTATAACGACGATGAATTAATTTCCTGGTTTTCTGACAATCATGAAAATGCGTTGATCCAGCTTATAGATTCCAACGGAACATATGCAGGCATAATTACATATTCTGCCGACTCGAAATCCAACGACAGACAGTTAGTAAAATGCTCTTACTGCATTCCTCTTAACCGTGGACTTTTTGACAACGCCAAGGTTTTCTTTGAAAAAACAGGTTTGGAATACTGCCCGATTGTTAATGCAGACGGACAGCTTGAATTATTCTGCTATAATGACGACCACAACGCCTGGAAGGAACTTGAAAAATATGTCGCGCAAATCGCTGAAATGAAGCGTCCCGCCAGAATCTTTGAAGACTATGAGGCTCTAAATCTATGGGGATTAAATGAAATCGGATTTCATCTTGCGATAATTTTCGAGCATGACCCGGATTTAAAATTATGCTGCATCGGCGAGTACTGGGAGCATCTCGGTTTTTCGTCTGCAGTGACAGGTGATGCGAACGGATATGACATCCTTTTGGAGGGAAATTATGCCCTTCCTGTTGATGAAATGGGCTTTTGGAAGCACGACGCTGTCGCTCCGTCCGTATTTGAAGATTTGATTCACAAGATGAAACACAATATCCACAGCAAACACGCCTATGGTGACAGATTTTGTTCTGTTTCCGATGGGCGCTTGCTTCTCCGTGAGAAAATTATAAGCGGTCAGCCCTTCTGCTCCGGTCGTCTGGGGCATACCGAGGGTTGGATTGCCATGAAATATATCAACTCCCTAAGTTATGATGCAAATTCTCTCTGGTGGCTCTATCACACCAGTGGATTCTTTTCAGAGAACGGCTATCAGGCAGCGGATGTAAATCTCTATGCCCAGAAAACCACGGAAGCACTTTCCAATATGGATATTCTTTTCTCACAGTTTGACGACAGTATGTGTGCAATTAACCACTGTCTGCCTGACGCCTCTCCGATTTTCCCATTCGAAGGGCTTTGGCATGATACCCCTTCTTCTGACGATGACATATCATGGATTGAGGCTCTGGCAGGAAAAAAGGTTCTTGTCATTTCTCCATTTTCAGAGTCTGTCAAAATGCAATATGAAAAGAGAGAACTCCTCTTTTACGGGAATCAGATTTTGCCCCAATTTGAGTTGATTCCATTCCAGATGATTTCCACGCAATACGGAAATAAGTGTGGCTTTACGAATTTCTTTGAGGCATACGATACGATTCTTGCGAAAATATCTGACATTGATTTCGATATCGCATTAATCGGAGCCGGCGCATATGGCTTCTTACTGGCAAGCGATATCAAAAATATGGGAAAGCAATCTGTGGAGCTATGCAGCTATTTAATGCCACTGTTTGGCATTAAAATAAAGCGTAATCTGACCGAGCCTCATATTAACAAATTTTATAACTCAAATTGGAGTTTCCCAATAGAAGAACCCATTGCCAATTACCGCCGGATTGAAAACGGCTGTTATTGGCGATAAGCTGCGAAACGACAATCGAATTACCTATATTTATTGAGAACGAGGATTTCTATGAATATACTATTTTATCAATACGGCAGCATCTGTGAATCGGATATCATTGAAGGCTTCGAAGAATTGGGCTTCCATGTGGCCTCCATTTCAGATGAAATTGCGGACAAAACTCTGACCGGGAAAGAGCAGATTCAGCTCATCCATCAGGCACTTTCCAGAAAGGATTATCAGTTTGTCTTTACCGTCAATTTCTACCCGGCTATCTCGGAATGCTGCAATATCTATCAGCTGCCATACCTGTGTCTGATCGTTGACAGCCCTGTATTAGAGCTTTATTCGGATGCAATTAAGAATCCCTGCAACCGCATTTTTCTGTTTGATCACGCACTTTATGAAGAGTTTGCTCCCAGCAATCCAGACTGCATCTTCCACATGCCGTTGGCTACCAACGTCAGACGCTGGGATGCTGTTCTATCTAACGCTTCAGTGTCACAGAAATCTGCGTTTTCCTCGGATATCTCCTTTATCGGCTCTCTTTATTCCGAAAAATGTCCTTACTATGAGTTAAATTTTTCTTCCGATTACAGCGAGGGCTATATCGATGGACTGTTGCGGGCGCAGGAAAAAGTATATGGCTATTTCTTTCTTGAAGAGGCATTAGATGATGCTCTGGTAAACGATATTGTCTCACACACACCGACCTTCTACCAATTCCCGGAGCGCTCCCGCAAGGATTACCGTGCCGCTCTGGCACAATTCTATCTCGGAGCCAGAATCACAGAGATGGAGCGTACCGAAATGCTTTCTGCACTCGGCTCGCGCTTTTCTGTTGATCTATATTCCGGCAGTAAAGCTGCTAATCTTCCGGTGCGTTTCTGCGGACGCGTAAAGACCCATACGGAAATGCCGCTTGTCTTTCACGAAAGCCGTATCAATTTGAACATGACTGCAAAGTCCATCCGTTCCGGTATTCCGCTACGTGTCTGGGATGTGCTGGGCTGTCAGGGATTCCTGATTTCCAACTATCAGACAGAAATTCCTGAGTATTTCGTTCCCGGCGAAGATCTTGTTTTGTATTCCTCCAAGGAAGAGCTACTTGATCTTACCGACTATTATCTTTCTCATTCTGCAGAGAGAAAAGAAATCGCTCATAATGCCTATGAGAAGATCAAAACATATCATACCTATCCGATTCGTCTCACAGAAATGTTAGAAGCAGCATTCCGGCTCTAGCCGAAATGCTGCTTCTATTGTAAATTCGCGCCGAATCTTTTATACTATTAACACAAGACACATCCAGGAGGATCAAATCATGCAAACACCACAGAACGAAATGCAACAGCTTATCATCACCTGCATCGAAGGCAGGGACTTCAACGCTACCCGCGAATGCCTGGAAATATATAAAAGCTCTTTTGGCTGTGATTCTTTCTATGAATCCTGTGCCGTCTTGCTTCTTGCTTATGACGGTCCGAAGGTAATGTTAATAGGTCTTGATGTGAGCGATTCTACTTTGGAAGATTATCTTGCCATGGAAACCTACCGGAATCTTGAATTCGTTCATTTTACAGGCAACGATTATATCAATGACCTTGCCTCTTATCTTCCGTCGTGCGACAGTAAATATTTTTGCTTTCTGGAAGAGAACCAACGCTATGCGCCCTCTCGTATCGCTTCTATGGTTTACCATATAGAACATACTTCGGGGCTGGATGCCGTTGTCTGCACCCGCAATCACATTGACGATAGCGGAGCTGTCATTGCGCATCCGGATTACGCCTATGAAGAAACGCTTGGGAACAAAATTCTTAACGGAAAGCTTCTTCTGGAATACTCCGTTAACGCAAATGTGAACCTTTACGGAATCCCGTCAACACTGATGTTATCCACCTCCTATGCCCAGACTCTTACATTGTCTGACACCCGAGTAACACCGGAGCTTTGCTCTATGGCGCTCTTGTATCAGCTATTATTGCCGACACGTATCGGTTATCTGTATACCCCTTACGTCTCGACTCTTCTCACGGAATACCGTGATACCACCGTAGCACAGGAGCATTACGAGTCCTATATCCGTTTTCTCTCCGAGACCGGACAGCTTGAATGTACCATACCGGATTCTTCAAGTGTCTCACTATTTCCTGTACAAAAAGAACCGCTTGCGCGCGACATCACTTTTATTAATAGTATGTCGGGCGGAGGTTTCTACAACGTGCAGCCTCTTATCGAAGAAGCGAAGCGCCGTGGCTTTCGCGTACATGTCACAAGCGATCGGTATGCCAAAACAGAAATCGGTGTATATTCACAACATATCTGCCATCCTGAGAACGCCAGGTTCTCCATCATACTGCTTCATGACATGACTCAGGGAAGCCTCTCCTGGCCAAATTTCTGGGAGGTAGAGCGCTGGAATAATTTTGACATCGGCATCCTGCCCGGAGAGTCATGGGCGAAGCGTTGGGAGCAATGCAGTTGTTTCTATTACGCTCATCCCCGCCACGGCGTTTACACCCTAGGCTATCCCAAGAGCGATCAGATACGCGGTGATGAATTGCAGCAAAATGCCGAAAAGCTGCGTCGTGAACTAGGCTTAAAATATGACTATACCATCCTCTACGCCCCATCCTGGGAGAATAATAACAAGGAGGATGATTTCATACAGGCTTTGTCCTCCCTTAAGGTCAATCTGATTATCAAACAAAACTGCTGGAAGACCCATCCTGATATCAGGGAAAATATCAATCAAATGCGTAAGCTGCACGAACATAAATACGATAATGTTCATTATATTGCACAGGAAGAAAGCATTATGACTGCTCTTATACTCTGTGATTTAGTTGTCTCCGATGAATCAAATGTTATGACAGATGCAATCCTGCTTAACAAGCCAAGCATTGCAGTAACCGACTGGCTGATTCCTGACGAAACGCCTTGCCGTCCTGCATGTGTTCCAATCGACTACGTCATCAAATGCCGCAAAGCCGAGCTTCGCCAGACGGTCGAGGATGTCATGGCGCATACCATTCCATATGAGGACTATGTGCAAAAGGGCTGGGATACTTTTAGCAATGTAGGTAATTCCTGCCGCGAAATCATAGATGCTATCGAATACTTTACGCAAGGCCCCCCCCACGCTTCTACCCCTGACTTTCTCTCAAAACAGGTTACTTCTTCGAAATATACGCCATGCACTATGTGGAATTAAAAGGAGTGTTCCGGTTCAACCGGAACACTCCTTTTCCAATGCAGGCTTTAAGATTTCCTGTATCTTCCCTATTGCAATATTGGTTCCTTTTTCATAGCCCGCTAACAGCTTGACGCCGCGTTCAGCAATCTCTTTTACTGTCAAATCCGATGCTGCATATATGTCCTCTGCCACCTCATATTCTTCCTGTTTGGCATAACATTTAATGAAATTCATATAAGGCTCTTGTTCATCCAGTTCGTTGATTCCGCCAATCTCCTGTATCACTTCCTGATATTCTTTTGTACTCTGTTCGTTCTTTTCCTCCAAGTAAATTAATGTCTGATATGCCTCTATACCAGCCCCAATTTGATCCTTCAGCCTCGCGAAATAGCAATCTAATGCATAGAATTCCCTGCTCATGGCGATTCTATCTTCCTCTATAAACAGCTTTGGCGCACTTTGAATAATCGCAGGAAAATCTAATTCTCTGTCACATAGCTGCTCGATTGCCTCCTGTAGTGTCAGTTCCACAGCTCCATGAATTCTGGCCCCACCTTCCGTGGCATTATACACCGTTCTCTTTCCCTGATTTCGCTTGATCGCGAGTTCAAACCACTTCCGATAGGAATCCATCTGAATATCGGTACGGAGCATCGCTCCATCCATTCCCTCAACCTCTACAAGAGAATCTTCATCCCGCTTATTTGCCTCGCTCTCAGCAAAACCGCTTACATGCGTTTTTCCGCCTGTATACGCCAGATCCTGCCCTATCAGAATAATCTTTTCAAATCCCAGATATTCTGCTAAAGAAAAAGCATCCGTCGCCACAGAACCGCCTGTCTTTAGTTCTCCTAATCCTTCTCCTGTCTTCGCTTTTAGCATCTCTTCAAAGCCCTCAAAGCCTACCGGAGATTCGAAAAAGAGGCGGCTTTGATTCCTTCTCGCAATAGCAGGAATCGAATTCGCAGACAACACGAGAGGATACCTGGCAATCCGTTCATCCTCAAATAATGCCGGATTCTTTCTCGGATCTACGCTGATTCCGATATGAAAATCAATTCCTTCACATATCAATGCCTTTAACGCAGAATCCACACTGATAATAAACGCTTTGTTCCCTACTGACTTTAATTGCTTAATATTTTTATCGAGCGACGGTCCTGCCGAAACGACAATTGCCGGTATCCCGGATATATCATATTTTTCTATCGCGCTTTTTAAATTATTAAGTGAACTTCCCCTTAAAATGTGCGGCAGGCTATGGAGCATGTTGTCTGCTAACCGCTCACCAAACGCCACCTCTGTGTTCATATTAAACACATGCTTTTTTACACAATACAGCATTTTTTCAATATAATCCTGCCCCTGCGCCAGATACAAAGCATCATAATTTGGCAAAACGCATTCTGTTACCAGATTACGATTCTCATAGCTGATCAGCTCATCCAGCCTTCCATGCAGATGTCCTTCGTTAATTCCTTCCACAATCAAATGTATCCATTCTCTTTCCAGGATATCCTCCAATGGGAAATGCTCCATCGCCACGATAAAGTTCTCATGATCCGGCTCGTAAATGACAAGCTTCTGTGTTCCGTTACAGTTCTCACACAACCGTCTTATTACTCTGCCGTCTGATATACCGAAGACACAGATAATCGCATAGTCATTGAATTTGCCACGGTTCTTTGCATATTTTTCTGCTGCCAGTTCCGGCTCATATATACTATTGAAACGCCAGTTATATCCATCTCTCTGCTGGCATACTATTTCCTGATGATCTACGGTTTCCGTCACGAAGCAATGCGTAACGCCGCACTCTTTTACTGACTGATACCTCAAAAAAAACTTTTCCCCGAGCCGGTGCAACGCCTGCTCGTTTCGCTCCAGTATATTCACTGCCCAGCCCCCTGTTTTAGTTCTTCTAATAAACTCAATTCTTCCGAAATATCGTAATACAGCAGATCTGCCAATGCTAACCCATCCCTGCACTGATACGCCATTACAAGTTCCCGCAAATCGGTTAGTACCTTCTGCTGTAATGCCGTTCCTTCTCCGTCAGGTAGACGCCCAAGCACTACCGTCAACTCCTGTAACTGCCCATTTAATCGGGGAAGTAATCCCGCCAAAGACTCATATGCCGCCTTCTCACTATTCTGATAAAACAAATCGGCACAGTCTTTCAGTACAACTGCCAATTCCTGTTCATCCATATCTGCTTCTCCTGCCTGATAAAAAATAAAACCGGCAGTGAACTGCCGGTTTTATTATGTTCGTACGATTGTCTCTTACAATTACTGTAACAGAGAAAGTACACCCTGAGTAGACTGGTTAGCCTGAGCAAGCATAGACTGTCCTGCCTGAGCAAGGATGTTGTTCTTGCTGTACTCAACCATCTCTTCTGCCATATCTGTATCACGGATACGAGACTCAGCAGACTGAGTATTCTCAGAAATGTTGTCAAGGTTAGCGATGGTGTGCTCCAGACGGTTCTGGATAGCACCTAGCTTAGATCTCATATCAGATACTGTGCTGATAGCCTTCTGAACAGAGCACATAGCAGAGCCAGCCTGGCTGAAGCTGCTCACCTTAAGGGCGTTAACTCCTAAGCTTGTAGCAGACATAGCGTCGATAGAGATTGTGATGGTCTGTCCGCAAAGAGAACCAACCTGAAGGTTCTTTCCTGTGAAGTTACCATCAATCAAGTTCATGGTGTTGAACTGAGTTGTGGAAGAGATTCTTGTGATCTCAGATGCTAACTGATCGATCTCCTTCTGAACTGCGTTTCTATCAGCCGTGGTGTTGGTATCGTTAGCTGCCTGAGTTGCCAATTCGTTCATACGCTGTAAGATAGAGTGAGTCTCGTTCAATGCACCCTCAGCAACCTGAATAAGAGATACACCATCCTGTGCGTTTGCAGATGCCTTGTTAAGACCACGAATCTGGCTTCTCATCTTCTCGGAAATTGTTAAGCCTGCAGCGTCGTCGCCTGCGCGGTTGATTCTGTAACCAGAAGATAACTTCTCAGAAGACTTTGCCTGCTGACCTGTTGTGATACCTAACTGTCTGTTAGCGTTCATAGCTGTAAGATTGTGCTGTACTACCATAATATTTTCCTCCTTGAATGTGATGCAGCTTCCTTGCTGCATAAATTTGATGTGTGGCTTCCGCCCGTCCCGGCCGTACGCTCCGATTAAGCTTCCGCCTCAAGTAACAATTGTTATCTTGTTTACTTGTAATATATATCGGACACTTATTCCGATACTTTATAGAAAAAAGAAAAAATTTTTTCTTTTTCACTATTCATATTATTACTTCTTTTTGTCCGTAAACTGCGGGTCGATGTAGTTCGTCTTCATCATACTCTTATAATACTGATTCACGACCTTCTGGCTCTTGCGCACTTCCTTGACCTGTTTGCGGACAGAGGTGAACTTCTGCTCCATCAGGCTCTTGTTTCTTGCTTCATCGACCTGTATCGCCGCGCTTTTCTCTGTAAGCCTGCGGATATAGTCCTTCATCTGGGCAATCTCATCCCGATATGAATCCTTGTTATCCTTTAACTCGTCCCGCACCTTCCCATATACTTCCTGAAAGCCGGCATCGAGCGCTTCAAGCGCCTCAATCTGTACTGCCTTCTCCTGTACCGTCTTATCGAAGTCATCCGGGTCTAACGCCGGATTCTCCAGTTCCTCTCTCTGGCGCTTGTTCAGTTCCATAATCACGTCAAGAATCTGGTTCTTCTTCTTTAAGCTTTGCAGCATAATTGGGATATACTGATTCTTCTCCATAAAAACTCCCTAATTCTCTAAACTATTTTGCATGCGCCAGTTTCATGACTTCTTTCCATGTATCACGCATGGTGCGAAGATGTTTGAGCACTTCCCCCAGAATCTCCTTGTCCTTCTTCGTGTTTGCTTCACGCAGACGCAACATCAGATAATTGTATACCTCATCAAAATCCTTTGCTACCGGATATTTGTGATCGAGCGTACTCTGAAATTCTTCAATAATATGCTCCACCTTCATGATATTCTTATGCGCTCTCGGCACATTGTGCTCCTCGATTGCCGCAATTGCAAGATTGGTGAACTTGATCGCCCCCTCATAGAGCATCAGTGTGAGCTCCGCCGGCGACGCCGTCATGACCTTATTGTTGGCATACGCCGCATATCCCTGATTTGCTAACATGTAGTAACCTCCCTGTTATCCAATTAAGTCCAATGATTCTGAAAGAATCATTGGACTCCTTTCATCTGTAATATCAAGCTATCTCTTATCAGCCACCGAGCAGGCTCGACAGTGAAGATGTCTGACTGTTCAACTTCGCAAGCGCCGTCTCCATCGCCGAGAACTTCTGATAGTAATAATCCTCCTGTTGCTGTAGCTTCTCTTCCCACTTCTTGATTGTATCTGTATAGTCGCTGTACTCAGAAGCCATTTCCTTGTCGTTGTAGACCGTGTATACACTGCTCAGCGTCGTGCTCTTCATCTTCTTACCAATCTCATCATACAGATTCGACGTAAGCTTCTGCATAAACGCTACAACCGTGTCCGGATCGGAATTAATCATTGCCATTAACTTATCATCCTTGCCGGAAACGGAGGCGTCATCCTCATCACCGTCGATGTGAAATGCATACTGTTGATTCTCCGGTGCGTTGAAGTAGCCAAGCGTCTTAATACCAAAACTGGACAGATAATAATTCTTTCCATTGATTTCAAATCCTTTGCTCATGGCACTTGTCATAGCACTCATAACGCTCTCCAGGCTGTCGTCCCTACGAAGCAGGGAAGACTTTATCTTCTCCTCCCACTTCTCAATCTCAGATTCAGACATAGCACCCTTCTCTTCATCTGTAAGCGGCTCATAGCCCTTCGCCGTATCGGCATTATACAAAGATGTAATCTCATTGATAAGCGAATTGTACTGTGTCAGGAAGTCTTTGATCTTGTCATAGATACCTTGCGTATCCGTTGATGTCGTAATGCTGACGGCATTTGTATCACCGTCTCCGGTTGCCTGCAGTGCCGTGATAGAGAGTCCGTTAATTGAGTATGTATTCAAACTACTCGTATACGTGATTCCATTGAGCTTAATCTCAGAATCTATTCCATCAATCTTCTTGGCATCGGTATTGTACTGCGTCGCCCCCGACTGCGTAATCTGCTGCATCTCCTGCACCTGACTGATAAAATCCGCCAGAGCTGTATCATACGCATCCTGCCCATCCGCAGTAGAAGTATCTATCGCCGCAAGACCCTTCAACACGGAATGATCCTGCATCGTCTTCTCCGCGGCTGCCATATCCGCCTGACTCTGCGTAATCTCGGCCGCATAGGTATTGGTGAGCATCGTAACATCCGCCGTGCCACCGGCTGCATAGGCATTCTTTACCGCCTCTGCAATGCCTTTTCTCGAATATGGATCACTTGCATCAAGTGTATCTATTGCGCTCTCGTATGCATTTACCTTCTCGATGTTCTTTGTCAGCGCCGTAACCATATCGTCTGTCAGCGCATCCGGATTCGCCTCTCTGATATCAGAAAGCACATCCGCCGCGCGCTCAATACCTGTCGCCACTGCACCCTGAACATATTTTGTCTCTGTAATCTCTTCTGTTTTGCTTGCATCGACAGTTGCCGTCCTGCCGCCCGTTACGTCATTGCCGTCCTTATCCACTTCCGTAAAGGTGGTTTTGTCGTCGCTCAGCTTATAGGTCTTGCCATCCGATCCTGCATATGTCCCAGTATCATTCGGTGTATAGGTAGTGCCGTCTACATCCGTATATTTGTAAAAACCTGTTCCCTGCTCGTTCGCAGTCACATTGTAATATGTCGTCTCATCCTTGATGCTGATGGTACTCGTAGTGCCGCTGTCGTCCGTGTAGGAGTACTTCGCATTGCCGTCGTCATCTGTCTCGCCTGTCGCTGTCCAGATATGCCCATCGTCATCCTTATATGTACCGTCGCTGTTCGCCGTATAGGTATTATCATCGCTACCCACATGGGTTACAACCTTCTTAATATAGGTTGTGTTGCCCGTGTCATCCTTATGAGAGAAAATTGCACTGCCATCATCAAAAGCAGTTGCCGTATACACATTGCCAGAGGCATCCATCACAGAGTTCACACGCTGCTTTGCCGTCATGCCGAGCAACGTCTCAAGCTTATCCTGATCCGCCGTGCTGAGTCCGCTGTTCTTCAGCGCATCCTTCATTGCAGAATACGCGCTCGCATAGCCGTACGCCGAAGAGAGATTATCCTTCTGCGCCGTCTTCTTCGCGTACTCCTTCTGTGCATCCTTGTATGCCTGGATTGCATCAACGACATTCTGCTTGAGCTGAGTTCCGTTTGCATCATAATACTTCGTATATGACTGATACGTCGCATCCGTTGCAGCCGAACCGACATTTAATCCGAGCTTGTAGAGCGCATTCACGCCGTCAACATTTGCGCCTGTCAGAGTAAAATCATTATCCTTACCGGTCTCCTTAGAACTTACGAAAATACGATGATTCGTCTCATCATAGTTCGCGCTTACACCCGCATCCTTTAATGCTGCAATAAAGCTTCCGACTGTCATTCCCTGTGTAACAGTAATTGACTTTGTCGTACCGTCTCCCTTCGTGAGATTAATCTTGCCGTCACCACCTGTATAGCCAAGCTCTGCCAGAGTAGTTCCTGTGCCGACATCACTGCCGAGCTGACCGCCTGTCAGATAGCCTGCCTGCGCCACGCTGATGATATTGAGCCGCTGCGTGCCGCTCGGTGCGCTATTTCCCGCCGTGACCGTAGCCTTCGTCGAATCTGAAATAGACGTAGTCTTCAGATTGTATGCTGTAGACAGTTTCATACTTCCAACGCTGGTGTATAAGCTGTAAATCTTAGTATTCAGCGCCTTCCATGCATCCTGCTTCCAGGAAAGCTTGGTCTGCGCCTTCTTATATTTGTTCGTCTTGTAATTGTAAGAGGATACGAGCGCGGAAATAATCGCCTCGGTATCCAATCCTGAGTTTAAACCTGTAATACGAATCGGCATATGTTTCTCCTTTCCTCCTGAGTTACCTACAACTTCTCATCAACAAGAATTCCGGCAACTTCCCACACTTTCGCAATCATATCAAGCGTCTCCTCCGGTGGGAACTCTTTGATGACTTCCTTCGTAGACTTGTCCACAATCTTAATCGTAACGCGGTTCGTCTCTTCGTGAATTCCGAATATCGCCTCTGAATTCGACATCTGCTTATTCAGATCCGAAACCGCTTTCTTAAGCTGTCCGCTCTTGCCATTCTTCGACTCCCCGGCTTCTTTCGTGCCAAACGGACATCCCGTAGATGCCCCCCGATACGCTGTGGTCTGCGCCGACTGACTCTGTGTCTGTTCCGCCTCCGGCGCAGGGTCTGCTTCTGTTACAGCAGGCATTGCCGCACTTCCCTGATACGGCATCGCTACGCTGCCCTTGATGTTCTCTAATCCCATTTGTTACCACCTCCGTGTGATAGTATGGATCAACTCGTCCACTCATTTATCTATGTCTTATATCGGAGAAAACTCCGGTTTTATTAACCAATGTCAAAAAAGATTCTTGATTGACGCCAATGTGTCGACATTCAAAGCCGCCTTGTTCTCATTCTGAATTTGCAGGAATACTTCCTTGCGGTATACCGGAATCTCTTTCGGTGCAGTAATTCCAATCTTCACCTGATCTCCCCGAATCTCGAGTACGGTAATCTCAATGTTATTATTGATTACCAGAGACTCTCCCTTTTTACGTGTCAATGCCAGCATATTCTATTCCTCCGCTTTCTTTCTGCCTTTGAGTACCTCATAAATTTTATACTTTACCGGGTAATCGTCCTCCACAATAATCTGGCATCCTTTTTTCGTGTCCGTGTTGATGACGATCGGAGCTTTAAGATTCACGGATAAGTCCTCCTGCTTCTCAGTCGCCGTAAGCGTTACAAGCACATAAGTGTTGTCCTCCGTCATCTCTCCGAGCGGCGTGAGCATCTCGTCATTTACCACCGGATTGTAGTCTGGATTAACCGTATTCGGCTGCATCACCGGAAATGCTGTGTGCGGATCGTCCATCGATTGAAACCACATCACGGAAGATGCTTCTATGCCCTTTTCCTCATCATAAATCAATGCGAATCTGCGAAACTCCGGGAATCCGATCATACCGTTTTCCAGTGTGATGATCTTATCCTCCGCAATGTCGATCTCCCCAAAAAGTCTTGTGTCTGCCTTCATCTGTTATCCTCCCGCTTCTTCCGTGGTTATCACTTTATTATATGAAATTCAGAAGTGTATTCTGATTTACCTTCGCTGCCGCCTGCAGGGAAGCTTCATACGCCGTGTACGCGGATGTATAATCAATAATAATATCCGACAATTCACGGTCCTCATTGGTGGATTTGAGCGTCTCCACCGTCGTCTGCTGATTGGAAACCCTGTTCTTGGTGAGCTCAAGACTCTTTCCCTTGCTTCCCACGTCTGTGTTCGCAAGATTCACTTTCTGCAGGTAGTTATCAAAGTTGCCGATGTAGCTGTTATACAGCTTCTGTAGGTTATCGTCCGCGTAATCAGCCTCTTTCTTCACCGCGGTCAGCCAGTCCTCAAGCGCCGCCTGACAGTCATCCGATGCATACTCCTGCATCTTCTGCATCTTCTCAATTTCTTCTACCTTGGCATTTGCCTCCTGCGCAAAACGCACCGCCTCAATCATCGCGTCAACATCCCTGCCAATCGAGGAATCAAATACGGCGGAAGCCTGCGTATTGACCGTCAGTGTCTGGTTTCCGGAAACTATATATTCAATGTCCTGATAGATTTCTTTGCCGTTCTCATATTTCACATAGTCGATCGGGTGATTCGGATCCGTCACATTTGTACAGTTAAAATAGTACTCCGGGCGAACCTCGCCTTTGTCAAAGCCGGTCTTGGTATAATCAATATCGAACGTAGCTTTGCCGCTGCGGAGCGTGGATGATGCATCTGCGCTCAAGATCAACTCGCCTGTCTCCTTAATAAACACAGCCTCTCCGTCCGGAATATTGTATTTATTGTCGGCATTTGCCGAAGCCGCCGCCCAGTCCTCCAATGTATCATAGACCGTAACGTCCAGCTTGCCGTCGTCGTGAACCGTGCCGCTCGCATCCGTATAGCTGTAGGCAATCGTTCCTTTATTCGACGCCGGTACCGGAGGCGTTGCCGTCGCGTCACCTGTGCCGCCGTCCAACACATTGCCGTCCTTGTCCACAATGGCGTCAATCTCTCCATAGCTTAACCGCACACAGTCGAAAATTGCCTGCTTCGGGTCGGAAATCGTATTGCCCGTCACCTCCGCCGGTGTCTTTGGAACCGTCACCTCATCGCTGTAGTAACGGTGCTCTTCGATCTTCTCATAGCTAAGGCTCTGCGTGATATTATAGGATGTCTCTTTGTCATCTTCCATAAAAGTCAGTTTCTGATTCGTCCGGTAACCCGTAAACACGGTACGTCCCGCATAGTCCGCATTCCCCTCGGAATACACCTGATCGCGCAGCTTCTCAAGATTGGAAAGAATCGTCTTGCGGTCGTCCGACGTTATCTGATCGGACGCTCCATATACGCACTGGGTGCGGATATCTCCCAGAATCGTCTTCATATTCTTGAGCGCCGTCTCCGTGACCCCCAGCCATGCCTCCGCATCAGGAATATTATTCTCATAATACTGATCGATCTCGCTTAAAGTGCTGCGAAACCTTAATGCCCGCACCGCGATGACCGGATCCTCGGAAGGTCTCTGAATCTTCTTCTGGGAAGTCATCTGGTTATTCAGATTATTTACATTAATCTTATTCCCATTGATATTGCTTGACGTATTGTGAAGTATCATGTTGTTAGTAATACGCATATATCATTCCTCCTATACACCAGTCTCTAATATCAGCCTGTCATAAACCTCCGCCATAACCGAAATCATCTTGGATGAAAGATTATAGGCATTCTGGAATTTAATCAGATCGAGTGCCTCTTCGTCCTCGTCTACACCCGATATGGACATACGCTGGCTCCCGATCGTACTCGCAATGTTTGCGTAATTCTGGCTGAAAATCTTCGACTCCTGCGTGTCAATCGAAATGTCGGCGATCATACATTTTAAGAATCCGTCCGCCGTACCGCCGCGGTACAGCACAACATCACTCTTTAACTTTGCAAGATCCTCGACCAGATCGTAGGCATCCACGCCGCCCTTGCCCGTAATATCCACAGTTGTAGCCAGCAGTTCCGGGTTCTTCACACAAATGTTGCTCACACGAATATTCGCTGCCGTCAACTTATAATAGCTGTCAGACATCGAACCCTTCACCGGATTACCGTTCTCATCCAGACCATCGAATACAAATTCTTCCCCGGTCACCGTGTCCGTGCCGGTAAAAAACGCATAATAATCTGTCTTATTTCCTTTTAAGTCCATACCTTCTTTGAGAATATCGTTAAACCGGACTGCAAAACTCCGCAGGAACTGGTTCATCTGCGCCATATAATACGGAACACCCATAGAATCGACCGCACTTCCGATTGCCGCCGACTTGCCGTCTACCTTTGCACGCTCTTCCGTGCTGAGTGCATCCTCCAGCTCAAAGGTGTAAGAAGTAATATTGCCGTCGGCATCCTCCTCATAGGTGAAGCCAACATAGTTGTAATCCCTTCCGTTGATGTGGAGCGTACCCTCCTCCGGCATCGTGATTCCCACGATCGCGTTAATCGACGGGCTGTCAATGCGGACATGCATGCTGTCCTCCACGCTTGCAGCTCCGGTGAAATTCTCACCATTGTTGCCGTCGCGGATATCAAAAAGGGCCTTCAGAGAACCGGACATATAACTTGCGCCCGCAGCAAAAGTATTCCCTGTCTTCTCCCATTTAATGTCATAGAGTCCGTCCGAATCGGTCTGGTTTACTTTATTTTCTCTGGAAACACACATAAGCGAATTATAGTCGTATGTATCTACCAAAAGCTGTCCGCCAATCTTAACCGTGTAATAGGTTGCTCCGGTCGGCTCGTCGGGATGATTGGTATCTGTTACCGGAACCTCAGAAACCTCAGTCGGCACAATCGTCGACAGTTCGTCGATCAGAAGTGCTCTCTGATCGCGAAGCTCATTGGCATACGCGCCCTGAATCTCAATGACATTGATCTGCTTGTTCAGTATCGCAATCTTCTCGGCAATCGCGTTGATATTCATAACGGTCGACTTAATCTCGTCATTCACGCTCTCCTGAATATCCGTAAGTCCCAATGACACGCTGTTAAAATATGTCGCAAAGTTCTGCGCACTTCCGATAAACTGCTGCCTGATATTGACATCCGACGCGTTGTTCTTTAACGTATCAAGCGCGTTGAACATCGTATTCAAAATCGTTGAAAAGCCCTTCGAGGTATCGTCGTCAATAAAATAATTCTCAATCTGCTGCAAATAGTTGAGCCTTGTCTCATACAGACCTACCGAGGACTGATTATACCAGTACTTCGCATCGTAGTACTCATTGCGTACCTGCTTGATAGAAGTGGTGGTAACGCCCGTTCCCACCGCACCATATTTCTGATAAACGCGCAGCGAATCAGAAGCGACCCTGTTCGCCACCTGTCTGGTATAGCCTTCCGTCTGTACGTTCGATATGTTGTTCGCCGTCGTATTTAACGCTACCTGATAAGCGTTCAAACCCGATGTTGCGATTGTTAAACCAAAAAATGTAGATGGCATTCCGACACCTCTTTCCGTCACAATGACGCTTTCTTATATATTATCCGAGCTGTGTAATCAGATGTTCAATCATCTCATTAACTACGTTGATGAAACGGCTCGATGCATTGTATGCATTCTGGTATTTGATCATAAATGTCAATTCCTCGTCAGAGGATACACCGATGACCTGCTGTCTCTGGTTTTCGACAGAAGCGACCGTTCCGGCGAGACTGGTCGCGGTAGAATTATATACGTCCCCGTAGGTCGCCATTTCACCGATCATCGACTTATAGTAATCCTTAAAACTGCATTTCTTCGTATCGTTCGGGTTTAAAGCTACCCTCTCTTCGTCCCATACTCCTGCCAATTCTGCGGCAAGCGCATAGTCGACGTCTCCGTTCTGCATAAGGTGCGGCAGGAGAGATTCATCGAGGACAAGCGCTTCGTTTACGCTTAAGCTCTGCAGCGTGTACTGCTTTGTATCGTCAAAGACATCCTCTTCATTATAGATATAGACTGTCTTTGTCTCCATGACCGGATTACCGTTTCCATCCACCACCGGATTGCCATTGGCATCCATCTTCTGTACGGTATAGCTTGCCGTCTTATAACGTTCCGTTCCGATTCTGGTAAAAAGCTCCTGCGGCGGCAGTTTCCCATCCGATCCGGTAGAACAATTCTCTGCATCGAGAATCTTCGTCTTCTCCGTCAGGGTATATGCGCTTCCGTCTTCAAGCGTGACAGTAAACGTCGTCGCTGCACCGCCCGTCACCTCACTGATAAAGTCTCCCGCAGTCACGTTTGGACAAAGCGTATCGTTGATAGCAGTCACGATGTTGTGAATCATCTGATCCAACTGCGCCTCGGCTCTTAACATAACTGACATTCCTGTCGAATCATTGTAGTTCTTCGCGCTCATTCCCTCGACGTCCGTGTAATTGGCAACATGGTCGCCTCTTGCAAGCACAAGTGCTTTTAACTCTCCCATGTCGTTCTTGTTCTCTACGGAAATATCACGCTCAAAATTAAAGACATTGACATATTTTCCCTTATTGGGATCCGACAGATATCCCCAGTACGGCGTCACAAACCCGGTCGCTTTATCCGTCTTCTTCTCGATGTTGTAGCATCTTACCTCGTCGACGAACTCCGTTCCCTCAATGCTTACCCTGACAATACCATTTGATGTCTCATGATAGGAAATATCGACCAGACTTGCCAGCTCGTCAAGCGCCTGATCTCTCGCATCGCGGAGCGTCATTGCAGTCTCAATTTCACCCGCCTCGATCTTCATAATCTCAAGATTCAGTTCGTGGATCGTCTTTCCCAATGCGTTGACCTGATCGATATCATCGTTGATCTGTGTATTGATCGTCTGCTGATAACTCTGCAGACCGGAATAGACCGCGCCCGCTCTTCCAATAAAAAGCTGCGCCTTCTGTACGACCATGTTCTGATATACTTCATCGTCCGGCGCCTTATATAACTCCTGAAAGGATGTCCAGAAATCTTCTAACGCATCCTGAAACGCCTCGCCTTCCATCTCCTGAAAATAAGTCTCTACCTCGTAGATCGCCTCATAAGTCGCCGCGTAGAATGCCTGACGGCTCGACTCCGTGCGGTAAGACCTGTCCAGAAATACATCCCTGGTGTGAATGACATCTCCAATATAAACGCCAAGTCCCGACTGCTGATAGCCGATTGCCGTCGTCGTATTAAGCGTAAGATAATTACGGTCTGCAAACAATACGTCCTGACGGACATAACCTACCGTATCAACGTTTGCAAGGTTATTCGATGTGGTGTTGAGCGCATTCTGGCTGCTCTGCAATCCGGCTACACCGATAAATAAAGTTCCAAAACCATTTGCCATGGTAATCCTCCTAGTATTTCCTACTGCTTGGCGTCGAATCCGCTGCTGCCAAGCAAATCCCCCGTATTATAGGCATTCTTGTTATAGTTGGCAGTCTCGGGCGCCTGCCGCATACTCCGAAGCAGCGTCAGGTCAAATTCCACCATCTCCAATGCCTGCTTTAAGAGAGTCTCATTCTGCTGGTTCAACCGCTGCATCTGCGTGCCCACTTCCAGAAGTCTGTCCCTGCGCTCCGAAAGCTTCTTCTGCTCCTCGGGCTGGTTCTCAAGATAGCCGATCATCTTATTGATCGTCATCTTCGCCGGATCCTTGCCAAGCACCGTCGCCATATCGTCAAGCACTCTGGCTCTCTTATTTGAAAGATTAAGCAGCGTACTCGCCGCATTCTGTTCCTGCGCCGTCACCTCGCCCAACTTGTCGATATCCGCCTTGATAATTGCCTGGCTCTTGACGTCCGCAAGCTCGATCAACTCCTGATATTGCTTTTCTTCCTCTCCTAAGACTTCCAAAAGCTCTTCCATTAAACTAGCCACAATCCGCCCTCATTTCTCTTAGATTCTCTTACAGCATAAAGGAACGATAACGCGCTAACAGCTTATCTGCAAATGCGTTCGTGCTGACGTCATAACTGCCGGACTTCACCTTTGTGGAAAGTTCTGCTACTTTATCTTCTCTGATATCAGACGCCTCTGCTACCGCCTGCTTCGCAATCTGGTAATCCCGTCCAAAGGAAGAAATCTGCACTTCATCACGGCTGGTCTCTGTCTTTGCTGTCTTCGATGCCCCGACATTCTTGCTTGTTTTATAAATCTGTGCCACCTGATTATAAGCTTCTACTCGCATAATGGCATCTCCTTTCTTTGATGAAAATAACATTTCTAGTGTTTATATCGGACGGTTTGAGCATTTCCTTAGCGATAAAGCAAAAAAAGGCGCTAATGCGCCTTCTTCACTTTTGTTCTATTTCATTGTAACACACCAACAGCTGATTGCACATTTCCTCCGTTAAGCGCACAGTCGGCGAATTATCATCACCGGTATTGCGATTCTCTACAATCAGCACACTGCTGCCATCCGTGAGCGTATGTGTGTGCCACACTCCTTTTTTGACATTGTAGCACTTATAGGGTTTTAACACCGTGGCTTGTATTTCTCCGGGCCGTTCTCCGACTCCCGCCGTAAACAAAAAGCATTCCCCTTTCAGCAGCACAAAGACTTCGTCACTTAAGGTATGCTTCTGCATTGTTTTAAGATTGGGCACATATAGCTCCTCGCAGGCATTTAACACGGCAACCCTCCATGACTCATAATCAATCACCGGTGCATAGCCTGGTTCGTTGTACTCCTTGATTTCAATATCCATCGCATTGGCCTCCCTATGTTTTTACATTATTATAAGGAGTGCTCTCCGCCTTTGCCATGCCTTATTTTTTAGATAGGTGCCGGATTTTTATTCATCCGTGCCTGTTTCCCCACCCTACGACTTCTGTGCCCCGAATTTCCCCGTTCTCGGCCTACATTTCCGGTCCGCCTGCGCCGCTCTTCGTCTGTGCTTTCGGTCCGTCTGCGCTGCTCCTCGCCTATGCTTCCGACCCTTCCGCGCTGCTCCTCGCCTGTGTTTCCAACTCTTCCTCACTGCTCCTCGCCTGTGCTTCCAGCCCATCCTTCTCGTTCTTCGGCTGCACTTTCTGCTCATCCTCTTCATTCTTCGCCTGCTCCGCCGCCTCTAACGCGTCGCCGAGGGTGCCGATCTGTGCCGATGTCGCTTTCACAGCTTTCTGTTCTATATCTGCCAGTTCTTCCTTCTTTTTCTCCACAGAGCTGCCCCGCGCGGCATCCATACTGATTTCCGATTCAAGAACGCCCGCTCTGCCCTCCATGGTCGCAGCAACGCTGCCCTGCACATCCGCTAACTTCATCGAAGAGCCTGCCGCCAACAATGCTTTCATTCCTGCTTTTGAGATGCCGACCGTAGCCGCCGGCTCCTCTTTTGCCTGACTGCGATTCTCCGCATTCCGGTTCGCCTTCGCCGCCTGCTCCTGCTGCTCTTTCATCCGAACCTCCTGCTGATGCGCCCGAAGCTCGCCCTGTAATTCGCTGATTTTTGCATTCAGTTCCTGTCTTTTCTTGATTTTCTCCTCCACGGAAAGATCGCTGTTCTGCGAAAGCTTCTCCAGTTCCTTTTTCGTGTTCTCGATCTGATTCTGAATCTGCTTCGACTGTGCATCCATTTTCTGCGTTCCACCCATCGGGAATGCGCCGCTGCCAGTTCCTGTACCTTCAATTCTCATGCTCGTATTCTCCCTTCTACTACTTCTTATCTTTCATTTCGGTGCAGAAATCCGATTTTTAAGAAAAATGTTGTGAAACTGAAATTTTTCGTTATAAACGAACTCACTCGCACATCAAAAACGCCGTCACTACGACCTCTCCTTCCCTCTGTTCTATCTCAATATCGCCAAAATATTTCTGCGCGATCAGCTTCATATTCTGCGTGCCGAACCCATGCGTCTCGCTGTCGCCGCCTGTGACCGGAAGCCCATTCTCCCCGATTAAAAGCTCCCCTTCGAACGAATTGGCGATCTCAATCAGATATGCATTTCCGCTGCGTTTTGCCCTGACGCGCACAAAGCCGCCCTCCCCTGCCGCCCGGAGCGCGTTATCTATCGCATTGTTTAAAAGAATGCTCACGTCAAATACGTTCAGCTTTGTGCCGGACGGATAATGAATCTCTGCGCCAAACCGAATCTTTCCTGCCGCCGCTTCCGCCGCCTTTTCGTTTAAAATCACATCCGTGACCGGATTGCCCGTCTGTATGGAATAATCCAATGCAGCGACCGTCTCCTGCCACTGCTTCAAATACTGTCCCGCCTCTTTGTCTGCACCGCGATCCAACAAGCCTGCCAACACCCCGACGTGGCTTCGGACGTCGTGCTTTACGCCGCGAATCTCCGTATAAAGGCGCTCCACCTCCGCGATATGCGCCTGCATATCCTGTATTTGTCCGGCAAGCAGCAGAGCTTTCCTCTCCTGTACCTGCTTCTCCTTTAACTTCTGATACAGGACGATCATGCAAAAAATTGCGCCAAGCAAAATCATTTTCCCGATCGTCCACCAGACAGAAAGCGCCGGATAGACATCCTGCACATACCGCCCTGTCTGCTCAGAAAAAATGTCGTCGTACATCCGGTAAATTTTGTAGCAGACTATGCCGAGTACGGAAGGAATCAGCAACACGCAAAGTTCCGCCGTCTGCATATCCTTTTCATGAATTCCTTCATTACAGTTGTCGATTCTTTTCCCTTTTAAATCGCCGGAAAATGCCCGTCCGACCGCACGGACGCTTCCCCAGAGAACCAGCCCGAATACCGCACATTCCAATACATCATGCCAACAGAAGGATACGAACAGCATCCGGTATTTCTCCCCGTCGGAAATGTCCGCTTCGCAAATCTGCCCGACAACAAAATCCGACAGTACCCGCACAATGTCGTTGACAATGGACACTGTGAACCAACGGATCGAAAAGAAGGTGGCCGCAAGAAAAATTTTCATCCTTAAGCCGTCTCTGCCGCAAACGAGCATCACAAGAAACGCTGCGAATATCGCTGCAGAATATACCGTGAAATTGTCCACAAGAAACGGCACATAGTACAACACTGCCGTCACTGCAAAATATGCGCCTCCGACAAGCCAGGTCTTTGGCGCTTTTCCAAAGAAGGTGCGGTACAGCGCGCTAAATCCTACGCCCGTAATCATCTGTAACGTCATACAGTAAATATCGCTGACGACCTGATAATAAGTTTCACTCATCCGCGGTTTCCTCCCCGCCCGTCTCTCTTCTGACAAAGTGCATATACTGTTTCACGAACTGCGCGTATTTCTGCTTTGCAAGCAGGACCGTCTGCCCGTTCTCCAACGTAATTCCTGCCGCGTTATATTTCCGCACATATCTTAAATTTACAAGATATGCTCTGTGCGTGCGCATGAAGTCATTTCCGAGACTTTTTTCAAGTTCTTTCATTTTCCCGTAAAACTCGATCGTGTCGTCCTTCCTGTGAAGAACGATCTTGCGGTTGAATACTTCCAGATAGTATATTTCGGAAAAAAGGATACGCTCCGTGACAGCGCCGTGTTTTATCATAATACCCGCCTCTGCACTCATTGTCTCCGCCCCCGCATTTTGGCATTCTTCCACCGCCTTTTTAAGCACGTTAAAAAACTTGGCTCCGTCGAGCGGTTTGACAAGATAATGGAATGCACCGACATCAAACGCGTCATAGACATACTCTTCCAACGCGGTGACAAAGATAATGACTGCACGGCTGCCCGTCCCCCGCAGTGCACGCGCCGTCTCCATGCCGTCCCTCCCTTCCATACGGATGTCCAGAAACAGGATGTCGAACGCTATTTTTGCATCAAGAAGCGTCTGTCCGTCCTCGTATAAAAAGACCTCCATTTCGGGGTACAGACGATGGATCTTTCTCTCTATGTCGTTTAAAATCTCGGGTTCGTCGTCGCATACTGCTATTCTCATTCTGCAAAACTCCTATGGGATGTATTATTTATGATGTATCGGTTCTGCGGGGCGCGCGGGCAATTTTTCTGTTGTAAACAGATGCTTTATTGTTGTGAACAGAACGGTATTGTCTCTCTGCGCTTCCGCAAATATTCCGAATACCCCAACCGCCGCCCCGGAAAAATAATTGCTCCACAACGAACCCGTTATGGAGCAATCGCTCTATCTCTTAATATCATAATTCATGTTCATCAGATTTCGGATGCTGCTCACATCGTCCGTGATGTTCGCATCGCCGCGAATCGTATGCTTGATCACGCTGCTTGCCACCGCAAAATTCACAATATCCATCGGCTTATAGTCATGCATCATCGCATAGATCAGACCACTCGCAAACGCGTCGCCGCCGCCCACGCGGTCAAGGATGTTAAACGTGAAAAGCTTACTCTCAAAAGTATGGTCTTCATACCACAGGTACGCTTTCAGGCTGTTTTCACTTCCGCTGTGTGCATAGCGCACATGGCGCGCAATGCATTGGAGGTTCGGGTATTTCTCCACGAACGCCTGAAATATTTCATCCTGCTGCTCATAACTCGGCTGCAGCGGAACGCCGTCCTTGACGTCTCCCTTGCTGTGGTCGTTCTCATCCTTCCAGAGATGGTACGGCTCAATGCCGAAGAGCACATTGACGTACGGCAGGCACTGCGTGCAGAAATCGCGTGCTTCCTCCCACGTCCAGAGCGTACTTCTGAAATTTCCGTCAAAGCTTATGGTAATTCCCTTCTGCTTCGCGACCTTGAGGCAGTCCAACACCAGTTTCTTGCAGTTCTTAGACAGCGCAGGCGTAATTCCGCTCAGATGCAGCCATGTATACCCGTCAAGCAGCTTGTTCAAGTCGACATTCTTGTAATTGTACTCTGCAAAAGCACTATTCTTCCTGTCGTAGATGACCTTGCTCGGGCGGATTCCATAACCCGACTCTAAATAATAGCTGCCGAGACGGTGAGTCGGCGTCTCCTCCGGCGTACTTAAAATCATCGGCGTACAGTGTACGTCGTTGCTCCTGAGCATACGGACGGCGCTCTTTCCGAGACTGTTATTGGGAACGACGCTGAAAAATGTGCTGTCAACACCGAGATTCGCAAGCGCAAGCGCGATATTCGCCTCGCTTCCGCCGTAGCTCGCCTCAAAATTTGTCGCCATACGAATCTTCTCGTAGCTTGGCGGCGTCAGGCGAAGCATGATCTCACCGATCGTAATAAACTTGTGCGAGCTGCTCGATTCTGTCAGCAGCGGGTTAAAATGTTCCATAAAAAACCTCCTTCTTGGGATTCCTTCTTAATGTCTATATGTTCAGTATAGCGGATTCTGGAGGAAAATCAAGATGGGGGTGCCTGCGTTTCGGCGACTCTGTACACAAAACCGAGTCTGACATTCATTTTTGTCAGACCCGGCTTTTTAAACGGTTTAAAGAAAACACAAACGGTAATATGCCGCACCCTTGCTTCACATATGCTCAGAACGAAACGGTAAGCTGCATTTTAAATTTTTCTTCACCGTATACAGCATGTGGAATATCTTTCGGCATGATCAGTGACTAATTATCAAGAATTTTTCCGTCAATGGATAGGGTTATGGTCTGCCACGGAATAAATTTCCCGCTTTCCTGCAAGGCCTTTTTCACAGCCGCCTCAAGCCCGCCGCAACAGGGAACCTCCATCCGCAGGATGGTAACGCTCTTGATATCGTTATTTCTTACTATTTCCATTATCTTTTCACTGTAATCAACAGAATCGAGTTTCGGGCAGCCGATCAGCGTGACTTTTCCCTTCATAAAATCCTCATGGATGTTCGCATAGGCGTACGCAGTACAGTCAGCCGCAATCAGTAATTTTGCTCCGTTAAAATAAGGGGCGTTGACAGGCACCAGCTTAATCTGGCAGGGCCATTGGGCGAGCTGTGAAACGGCTGTCGGCGTATGGGACGGAGTGTTTTCCGCATTCTGATGCACAATTTGGCGTGCCTGTGTACCCGGACACCCCGCATGAGACGCTTTTATGCCCTGCGCCTGCATCTTCTTTTGTTTGGCGGCAAGAACAGCCGCTTCGTCATATGCGGGCGCTTCCCGCTCTTCGAAGCTGATGGCGTTGGTCGGGCACTCCGGCAGGCAGTCGCCCAGACCGTCACAGTAATCCTCACGGGTGAGCACTGCTTTCCCGTCAATAATTTCAATCGCCCCTTCATGACAGGCCGCAGCACATGCACCACAGCCATTGCATCTGTCTTCATCAATTTTTATTATCTTCCTAACCATTCTGCTTTCCTCCTAAATCGATATCATGTTCAATCTTTCTATCGCATCCAAAAGCCCGGGCAGACCGACCTCGTCCACGTCATAGCTCACATACGAAAACTTCGTGCAGAGCGCTCCTTGACTTTCTGTTTCTGATTATACTATAATCTTTTTAAAAGTATGTGGTTATAACCACGGAAATGAGGTTTTTATTATTTTGAGTTTTATTTCCAAAACAACCCTTTTTCAGGGATGCTCAGAGGAAGATATCCGAAATATGTCAAAACATTTGAAGTTTCGGAGAGACAGATATAAAAAGGGACATGTGATTTTCGGTATGGGAGACGTCGTAACAGATATAGGCCTCGTTCTTTCCGGGAGCGTCCGAGTTGAGCATACGGGTCTCTGGGGGAATACAAGCATCCTTGGTATTGCCGCGGCCGGCGATGTATTTGCAGAATCCTATGCCTTTATACCGAATGAGCCCATGATGGTAGATGTGGTGGCGAACGAAGACTGTGATATTTTATTTATTAACGTTCCCAGACTGTTCACACCCTGTTCGGTTTGCAGCAGTCAAAACAAGGTTATTCATAACCTTGTCATGATCAGCGCGGGGAAAAACCTACAGCTTTCCAGGCGCAGCCTGCACACATCACCCAAAACAATACGCGGAAGACTGTCTTCTTATTTTTCGCAGCAGGTTTCTGCACAGGGGAGCAATAAAATTGTAATCCCGTTTGACCGCCAGCAGTTGGCAGACTATCTGAATCTGGATCGCAGTGCTTTATCAAAGGAACTGGGAAAAATGCGGAATGACGGTCTGATTGAATATCACAAAAATACTTTTGTGATAAAAATCGATATCCAATAACAGGATGCGGCGCCTGTACCATAGAGGTACTTGGTCTTGAGGCGCATTCTGCAATAGACTGTTTAAACCCTTATCTGTTCTAAAACAAAACTGATCTTTCGATTTTACAGCATTTACAGTCTCATTTATTTGTCGAGTGATTTCATCGTCGGGAGCTTAATACCTTGCATTTTACTGCTTTTTACACCTTTTTATACCTTATCATTCCTGTAATCATTCAGCATCCCCTTTTTTATATCATGTCACAAATTTTTACTATATGCTGACCTTTGGGCGTAAATCGGGCGTATGGTGGGCGTATGTCATTCTGAATCTGTTTGAGTTTTTTCCTTCTTATACATGTCTGCAATATATGATGGACCATTCCACCATAGTTTTGATGATTCATCATATAACAAGGCTCCCGTTTTGGACGAAACAAAATCTTTTAACGCCACGCTTGGTTCCAGTTTCAAATCTTTTACCAATTCTTCGACCACCAGCGTAACCGTTACATCCACCGCAAATTTCTTCTGTTCGTCTGTAACATCCTTTAATTTTTCCATATCCGCTCACTCTCTTCAAATGACAGGGATTTTAAGCCCTTATCTGTTCTAAAGCAAAACTGGTCTTTCAAGCGTTCGGGAATTAATCTGCTGATGCACAAACGATCTGCTTCCTCACTACCGATTGTGCCGTAAGCCCCAACCAGATAGGTCAGAATCGTAACATTTGTTGCATCATCCGCAATCTTTCCGGCTATCACGTCATACCGCTTCATTTCTTCAACCACTGCCGGAAATGTGTCTGCCTTTCTATGCCCTACAACACAATGCAGCCAATCAGCATCCGCATCACGGAAAATATAATCAGCTATTTCGGCACTTTGATGGTAACGGAATACTGAAACCACTCCATACCCTTGCTCCCCATCTATTGTTCCCTGCGCCTTTGCTTTTTTCAAGGAAGTGTCGATAAACTTCTCTGCCTGATCCTTGGATGATGTCACATAAAAACCTTTTCCAAAATCTTTGAAATCCGCGCATTTTGCTAAATCCGGTTGTCTTACTTCACAATAGCTTCCATGGTAAAGAAACATGCCATCGGACAATTCAAGCATTCAAATTCGCCCCCTTATTTTTCAGCAGAGTTTTGATTTCATCGAACACCGCATAATCACCTTCCATATGAAAAACGCCATAGCACTCTTCAATAAATTTAAGGATGCTATACTTATCAAACAGCTCATTTACTTTTTGAATCGGCATATGCCATTCTTCTGAGGCGAGACGTAGTAACCGAACCTGCATAAAAACAATTTCAGATTTCTCGCTCATATCAGCATCCCCTTTCCATATTATTCTAATCAGATTTTTATCTGTTATGTCTGGCTTTTGTAAGAATTATTCTAACATAAAATACTTACCCTTTCAATGAGCATGCTTTTCTTTTGGGAGGTGTTATTGTCTTCTTCAATTTTCCTCAGAAACGACCATTTTAGATAGCAAAAACCCGACTGACACGTTTCATTTTTCAGAAACAATCAGTCGGTTTTCATCTTAATTTTTATATCTTTTTTAAATTTGGTCGTAAATTGGGCGTATGGGCGAATTTTTCGCCTCATCTCAATTCCATCTCCGTTGATTTTACTACGTTTGCAGACCCATTTACTTATCAAGTGACTTCATTGTCGGAAACAACAGCACATCCCTTATCGCCGGGCTGTCCGTCATCATCATGACCATTCTGTCAATACCGAACCCAATTCCCCCCGTCGGCGGCATACCAATCGCCAGAGCGTTGAGGAAATCCTCGTCCGTGTGGTTCGCCTCGTCATCACCGGCAGCAAGCAGCGCCTCCTGTGCCTCGAAGCGGCGACGCTGATCCTCAGGATCATTTAACTCGGAGTAGGCATTCGCCATCTCCCAGCCGTTCATGAAGAACTCAAAACGCTCTACATAATCCGGGTTCTCCGGCTTCTTCTTCGTGAGCGGGGAAATCTCGATTGGATGATCCATGACAAACGTCGGCTGAATCAAATGCTCCTCAACATACTCCTCGAAGAACAGATTTAAAATATCGCCCTTCTCGTGGCGTTCCACGTACTCAATGTGATGCTCGTCCGCAAGCTTCTTTGCCTCCGCGGTATCCTTTACCTCATTAAAGTCTACGTTTGCATACTTCTTCACGGCGTCCACCATCGTGATGCGCTCGAACGGCTTGGATAAATCCATCGTGTGATCGCCGTAAGTGAGAATCTCGGAACCCGTCACTTCCTTTGCCACATAGCGGTAAAGGTTCTCGGTCAAGTCCATCATGCCGTGATAATCCGTGTATGCCTGATACAACTCCATCAATGTAAACTCCGGATTGTGTCTGGTGTCAAGGCCCTCGTTGCGGAATACACGCCCGATTTCGTAGACGCGCTCCATTCCTCCGACGATCAGTCTCTTCAAATAAAGTTCCAGAGAAATGCGAAGCTTTAAGTCCTCGTCGAGCGCGTTGAAATGCGTCTCGAACGGTCTTGCCGACGCGCCGCCTGCATTCGATACGAGCATCGGTGTCTCGACCTCCATAAAGCCCTGTCCGTCAAGATAACGACGGATCGTGCTGATGACCTTAGAACGCTTTACAAATGTATCCTTTACTTCCTCATTCATGATCAGATCCACATACCTCTGGCGGTATCTGGTATCTGTATCGGTCAGACCATGGAACTTCTCCGGCAGAATCTGCAGGCTCTTGGAAAGCAGCGTCACTTCGGATGCATGAACGGATATCTCGCCCGTCTTCGTCTTAAAGACGATTCCCTTCACGCCCAGAATATCGCCCACATCATATTTCTTGAAATCCTTGTACGAATCCTCCCCGATGTCATCCCTCGCGACATAAATCTGGATACGTCCCTTAAGATCCTGAATATTGCAGAAGGATGCTTTGCCCATGACACGCTTGAACATCATGCGTCCGGCAAGAGATACCTCTTTGCCCTCCATCTCCTCATAATGCTCCTTGATATCCGCACTGTGATTCGTCACATCATACTTTGTGATGACAAACGGATCCTTGCCGTTCTCCTGCAATTCATGCAGCTTTTCATAGCGAACCTTAAGCAACTGATTCACATCCTGCTGATTGTTATTCTGCTCTGCCATGCTCTTCCTCCATTTATCGCTTACTACTATTCATTCGATCTGTGAATAGAAATGATCTTGTATGAAAACTCTCCTGCCGGGGTAGATACGGTTACGGTATCGCCGATCTTTTTTCCAAGAAGCGCTTTTCCGACCGGAGACTCATTCGAAATCTTGCCCTTTAAGCTATTCGCCTCGGTAGAACCAACAATCTTGTACTCTAATTCCTCGTCAAATTCACAGTCAAGAATCTTGACCTGACAGCCGATGCTTACCTTATCGAGATCGACCTCTTCCTCGACGAATACCTCTGCATTCTTAAGAATCTTCTCAAGCTCTTCGATACGCGCCTCAATGTCCCTCTGCTCGTCCTTTGCAGCATCGTACTCCGCGTTCTCGGACAAATCGCCCTGTTCCCTTGCTTCCTTGATCTTCTGGGAGACTTCTTTTCTCTTTACGACCTTTAATTCCTCTAACTCGTCCTCCAGTTTCTTAAGTCCTTCGTAAGTCAGAATATTTTTCTTGTCCATAGCCCTTCTACCCTTCTTTGTACATTTTATCAACTTCCATAAAAAGCTTCTTCAAACCTGTCTCGTCCAAGCTTCCCCTGCTGTGTCTGCAAGCCCTTAACAATCACAGTATTATAACCGATAGGCACCATGATGTCAAGATTTTCCCCCTGTTTCCAAGGCCTTTTGTGAATTGGGATGTAGGCTCTGCCCTCTCCCATCTGTCCCGTATAGCAATCGCCCTCCCACTCAAAGTCCAGCAGCAGCTTCCATGTATCCATCCTTCTGCCCGCCGTGGTATATCCTCGCTGCCCCGCATGCCCGGCTCTCCGCCCCTCATGCCCGGTTCGCTGCCGCGCCGCAGAAAGCTCCCGCTTGGAAAAAAGCATCACGACCAGCCCGTTCTCCTCATACATTCTCTCAGCAAATTCATAAAAATATGCGGGGCGCTCCGTATAAATCGAGAGAAAATTCAAATCATCCGCAAGCTGCTCCAACACATCCCGCACATCCGCCGGTTCAAACATACTTCCCTGCTCGGACTCCTCGTCGATCACCTCAAGTTCCACCCGCTGGGGCGCAATCCCGCGCTCCTTTAAAATACCAAAGAAAACGGGGCGGAAATTCCGCAAAAATTCATTGGAGTATGACATTTTCCTTCTGTCCTGCAATTATATTTCTTCATTATATGATTGCACTTCCCTGAATAATGCCTCGAGCTGCTCATAAGTTTCCACTTCGTTGATCCTTCCCCGGAGCTTCGAAGAATTGCGGTAGCCTGCCGTGTACCACGCCGCGTGCTTGCGTATTTCACGGATTCCCGTATAGTCGCCTTTGAAGGCGAGCTGCATCCGCGCATGGCGCAGCAACATGTCCGTCACTTGGGCAAATGTGAGTTTGGGAAGCATCTCGCCCGTCTTAAAATAATGCAGGATCTGCGCAAAAATCCACGGATTTCCCTCCGCTCCGCGCGCAATCATAAACCCGTCACAGCCTGTCTGTTTCGCCATTGCCGCGACGTCCTGCGCCGTGTTAATATCCCCGTTTCCGATGACCGGAATGGAAACCGCCTCCTTCACCGCACGGATAATCTCCCAGTCCGCCTTGCCGGAGTAGAACTGTTCCCTCGTCCTCCCGTGTACCGCAACCGCCGCGGCGCCGGACTCCTCGGCGATATGCGCCATTTCCACGGCATTGACATGCGCATCATCAAAGCCCTTGCGGATTTTGACCGTCACGGGCTTGTCGATTGCCCGCGCCGTCTTTTCGATGATTTTCCCGGCAAGAACCGGATTTTTCATCAGTGCCGAGCCGTCGCCGTTTCCCACGATTTTCGGAACCGGACAGCCCATATTAATGTCTAAAATATCGAACGGACGCTCCTCAATTTGCTTTGCCATCTCACTGATGATATCCGGGTCCGAGCCAAAGAGCTGAAGCGACACGGGATGTTCACCGGGGTCGATCGTAAGAAGCTCCTCCGTATTCCGGTTCCCATACAGAATCGCCTTGGCACTGACCATCTCCATGCACACCAGCCCCGCCCCCTGTTCCCTGCAGAGCAAGCGAAATGGCAGGTCGCTCACGCCTGCCATCGGTGCCAATATCAAGTTATTTTCCAACGTTACATTTCCAATTTGCAAAGGTCTGATAATATCCATACTGCCTATTTCTTCCGCTTACTTTTCCTGTGACTTAATCTTCCCATTTTTGCGATTCTGCTTCTTATAGATCAGGTTCATACCCTTTAATGTCAGATTGGGGTCATACACGTCAATCATCGTCGTCTCGCTCGCAATAATTCTTCCGAGTCCTCCGGTCGCAACGACCTTGACCTCGCCCATGTTCGCCTCATCGATCATATGACGGATGATATATTCCGTCTGCCCGATCTGCCCGTAAACAAGTCCCGCCTGCATCGAAGAAATCGTCTCCTTTGCAAGAATGCTCGCCGGTTTTCTGATCTCAATCTCCGGCAGCTTCGCTGCGTCCTCCCACAGTGCCTTCGCGGAAATGCGGATACCCGGAGCCGTTACCCCTGAGACAAACGCACCATCCTTGTCCACAAGATCATAAGTCGTTGCCGTTCCGAAATCCAGCACAAGCACCGGACCACCGTACAACTCATACGCAGCAGCCGCATCTACAATGCGGTCCGCTCCGATCTGGCGCGGGTTCTCCGTGACTATACGAATTCCTGTTTTGGTTCCCGGCTCGATCACGATCGGGCGGATACCAAAATATTTCACAATCGCGCCTTCTAATGCATGCATCACATTCGGCACCACGGACGCGATAATCGCGTCGTCGATCTCATCATGCCGGATATCATTCTGCTCTAACAGATTCGTCAGCAGCATCCCGTACTCATCCGATGTACGCGGCATCTTTGTCGTAATACGGAAGCTTGCTACAACATCATCCCCGGAAAATACGCCCACTGTGATATTGGTATTCCCCACATCAATCGTCATTATCATAGTCGTTATCCATCCTTTCTTCTCCTGATCCTATGTACAACAGCTTATAATACATCTGAAGCGCCTTAAGCAAGTCCTCCTTGGTCTGCTGAAGCTGCCTGATTTTAAGACCACAGCCGATATCGTCATACAGTAAATCGCCCTCATCATAGGAGGTACGGAATTCCAGTTCGCCATCCTCGTTAAAGACAAGCTGGAAAACCCCGCCGACGTCCTCCGTGAACAGGACGCACATGATCTTAAGCTCGTCCTTCACCTGCTTCGGCAGCCCGGCAAAATCCTCGTTCAGATAAAACTTCTTATTGTAAGCGCTCGCACCGCACAATACTACCTCTTCCATATATATATCCTTTCCTCAGCTTATCCCGAATCCATTCATGCCGACTTCCTGCGGCACCCTTTTGGGCTCACACGTATCCATAGATTCCCCGGACGGAAACTTCGCCTGCCGAGACGAGCTTTCTGCTCTCCCATGTGTCCACGATCAGTTCCCCGCGCGGGGTGATTCCCATCGCTTTGCCCTCAAATGGCTCTTTGGGATCAAGTACACTCACGATCTGATGCATATTCACAAGGTGTGCGTTGTATTCCTTCACCAGCCCGCTCAAATCCTCCGTCTTAAGGAACGCGGCATAATAGTGCTCGAACTGCTCCCAGACCTCTTCCATAAGCGCCGCACGATTATACCGCTCGCCCGTTTCCAGATACAGCGATGTCGCCATCTGGGCAATCTCCTCCGGAAAAGACTCATTATTCACATTAATTCCGATTCCGATCACGATATGATTTACATAATCAAACTGTGCGCTCATTTCCGTGAGGATGCCACAGATTTTTTTCCCGTTCATTACGATATCATTCGGCCACTTGATGCCCGCCGGTCTGCCTGTCAGCTTCCTTACCGCCGCGGACACCGCGAGCGCGGCGACAAGCGTCAGCATGGAAGCGTTGTTCGGGTCGATTTCCGGTTTCAGCATCAGCGTCATGTAAATGCTCATGCCGCGCGGAGACTCCCAGCTTCTGCCCCTTCTGCCCTTGCCTGCATCCTGCTGCTCCGCGACCACGAGCGTTCCGCCGGGATAGCCTTCTTCCGCAAGCTGCTTCGCCTTTGTATTCGTCGAATCAATAACCGGGAAATAGAAAATTTCCTCTCCCACCCACTCCGTCCGGCGAATACTCTTTAACTCTTCCTCGCTCAGAGAATCCGGTACAGACACAAGCTTATAGCCCTTGTTCTGTACCGCCTCGATCTCATAGCCCGCCTCCTTGAGCTGATTGATGCCCTTCCAGATGGCGGTTCTTGAAACGCCGAACTTCTCGCACAGATCCTGCCCGGACACATAGTCCCCCGCTTCTCTTAACACGGTAAGTAATTCTGTTCTCATACTATCGCCGTCCCATCTCTTTCAAATCTTCTGATATATTATTCGCTAAGCGTCGCAAGCATCACTGCTTTGATCGTATGCATACGGTTCTCCGCCTCGTCAAATACGACCGACTGCGCGCTCTCAAATACCTCGTCCGTGACCTCCAGCTCGCTGTAACCGAATTTCTCATAGACTTCTTTTCCGATCTTGGTCTTTAAGTCATGGAAAGCCGGCAGACAATGCATGAAAATCGCACCTGGCTTCGCATTTGCCATCGCCGCCTTATTTACCTGATACGGCATCAGATCGCGCAGACGCTCCTCCCAGATTTCATCCGGTTCGCCCATGGACACCCACACATCGGTGTAAATAACGTCCGCGTCCTTCGTTCCCTCGGTTACATCATCGGTGAGCGTAATCGTCGCCCCCGTCTCCTCCGCTGTCTTCTTGCAGTACTCCACAAGTTCCTCGTTCGGGAAATACTTCTTCGAGGTGCACGCCACGAAATCCATGCCAAGCTTCGCGCAGGTCACCATCAGGGAATTTCCCATATTATAACGGGCATCCCCCATGTATACAAGCTTGACGCCCTTTAATCTTCCAAGGTGCTCGCGGATCGTCAGCATATCGGCAAGCATCTGTGTCGGATGAAATTCATTGGTCAGTCCGTTCCAGACCGGAACTCCGGCGTATTCTGCAAGCTCCTCCACTATCTCCTGCCCGTAACCACGGTACTCAATACCGTCGAACATGCGTCCCAGGACCCGAGCAGTATCCGGGATGCTCTCTTTCTTGCCGATCTGCGAGCCCGACGGGTCCAGGTACGTCACATGCATCCCCAGATCGTGTGCCGCCACCTCGAAGGAGCAGCGGGTACGTGTACTCGTTTTTTCAAAAATCAATGCAATGTTCTTGCCGATCAGACTGTCATGCAGGATTCCCTGTTTCTTTTTCTCCTTAAGTTCCGCCGCAAGATCGATCAGATATATAATCTCCTCAGGTGTGTAATCCATGAGTTTTAAAAAATTGCGTCCTTTTAAATTCATATGATTCTCCTCACTTTCGCCAAATACGGCTTTATTTATAAAATCGTGCGCTACCAAGCGCGCGAGAACAAACAGGCTGCCACAAATGTGACAGCCTGCGGATTCATGCAACCTATGTTCTGTTTATTCTGCATCCAGACGCGGAGCTGCAACCTCTGTCACGGATTTCGCAAGTCCTGCAATTCCCTGAATCTCGGACGGAATGATGATCTTGGTCGCCTTGCCGTCTGCCGCCTTCGCAAATGCTTCCAGACTCTTCAACTGGATAACGCTCTGATCCGGAGCAGCCTCCTTGATCATGCGCAGACCGTCTGCATTCGCCTGCTGAATCTTAAGAATTGCCTCCGCCTGACCTTCTGCCTCACGGATGGTCGCTTCCTTCTTCGCCTCAGCGCGGAGGATTGCCGCCTGCTTCTCTGCCTCTGCGTCAAGAATCGCAGACTCCTTCTTACCTTCTGCCACAAGGACGGTAGACTTCTTCTCACCTTCCGCACGAAGGATTGCTTCTCTTCGCTCACGCTCCGCCTTCATCTGCTTCTCCATCGCATCCTGAATCGCTGCAGGCGGAATGATGTTCTTTAACTCTACACGGTTTACCTTGATACCCCACGGGTCTGTAGCGACATCAAGCGTCGCTCTCATCTGCGTATTGATCGTCTCTCTGGAAGTAAGCGTCTCGTCTAACTCCAGGTCACCGATGATATTACGGAGCGTGGTCGCCGTGAGGTTCTCAATCGCCATGATCGGGTTCTCTACGCCGTATGCATACAGCTTCGGGTCTGTAATCTGAAAATACACAACCGTATCGATCTGCATCGTTACGTTATCCTTGGTGATAACCGGCTGCGGCGGGAAATCCACCACCTGCTCTTTTAATGTCACCTTCTTTGCAACGCGGTCGATGAACGGTATCATAAAATGCAGACCGACCGGCCAGGTTGCCAGATATCCTCCCAACCGCTCTACGATAAATGCATGTGCCTGCGGTACGATTTTGATACATGACACTACGATCAGCAATGCCAGAATCACCATGATTACAAATGCAACAATCAAAAATCCTCCCATGATAATCCTCCTCTTCTCTTACAATGTATGGAATGTATTATTTCCCGTTAGATATCATATTACTATATTTAATTTCAAATTACAAGAAAGAATCCGGCTTTGCCGGATTCTATAGAACAAAAGTGCGCTTCACACGCTCCCGTACTTCAAATTTTCTGGCAGCGCAGCTTTTGTTCCGCGCGCCAAGCTGCGCATCTGTGCACGCAGTGCTTTTCTGCAATAGGACGCAATTTCCTATTGCAGAAAAAAGAGCCGCAGGAAATGTCATTCACTCTCCCGCGGCTCTCCGCTGTTCTCTATAAATTTACCAGAATACGTGGTTGCCGATCACAACGCCCGGCTGGCCTGATGACGCTCCGCGGAAACGAACCGCTCCGCCGGTATTGTCCGCGCCGCTGATAGCTTGCTGCGCTGCCTGAACGCAGCTTGCCTTTGGACCGTTCGCTGCAACACTTGCAACAGAACCGCTTCCTGCCGGCGTAAACTGACCTGACTCATAGATAACACCATAAATACTGCCCGGATAGGCACCGGATCTCACACGGTTCATAACAACCGCTCCGACCGCAAGCTGTCCTTCGTAGCTCTCACTGCCCGCTTCGCACTGAATCAATGCAGCAAGCAGCGTCACATCATCTACAGATGCTGCCATAGCCCCGTTCTGTACAGTTCCCGAACTGGAAACCTGCGCAGACTTCGCCGCTTCCGCAGCCTCCTTCGCAAGCCGTTCCTTCTCTTCCTCAATGGTGACTGCTTCTCCGAGTGCAAGCTCTGTCGTCACATATTCAGCGCTGACATATCCTGTGCTGCCCTTATAATCAATCGCAACCCATCCTTCTACTGCTTCTGCATCCGCATCTACCGGGAAAGACATTCCCGTCGATACTGCCGCAAGCACGGATGCCTCGGGATCTGCGCTGCTTCTGACGCGAAGTCCGTCTGTCTGGATCTCTGCTTCCACATCAAATGTCTCGTTTGCATAATTCAATGCGTCCGTCCCGTAGAGACAGTAAGAATTCATCACATATCCGTCTACGTTTCCAGACGTTACATGTGTCCATGTATCGCCGACCTCGGCAACCTGTGCCACTGCTCCTTTATATAACTTTCCGACGATCTCGGCATCCTCGCTTCCCTCTGCCCGAATGTAAAGGAACTCATTTACATCTGCCATCAGACGGTCCTGCCATTCCTCCGCTTCGTCATTCGGCTGCGCCGCCGTATCTGTAGTCGTTCCGTCTGTCGGCTGCGTCTCCGCATCTGCGATCGTTCCGTCCGTCGGCTGCGTCTCCGCATCTGCGATTGTTCCATCCGCCGAAATTCCGTCCGTCGGCTGTGTTTCCGCATCTGTGGTCGTTCCGTCTGTCGGCTGTGTCTCCATATCTGCGATCGCTCCATCCGTCGGCTGCGTCGCCATATCTGCAATCGCTCCATCCGTCGGCTGTGTCTCCGCATCTGCGATTGTTCCATCCGTCGAAGTTCCGTCCGTCGGCTGCCCTGTAGCGCCTTCCTGCAGGCTGTCTGTCAACTGCGCGGTAACTCCTGCGGGCGCCCCGTCAATCGCCAAAGCGCTGTCCACATCCGCTGTACCGCCCGACAGCACAGCAACATCTGTCGTCACCCCACCCGTCAACTGCGTCGTTATGGCCGTTTTGTCCGTCGGCTGCACCTCTGTACCTGCCGTCGGCTGTCCGGCAACGCCCGGCTCTGTCCCATCTACTGACGTTGCTTCCGCCGCAGCAACCAATACCCGGTTCATCTGCTCTACGCCCGCGGTCTGGTCAATACCCTCTAACGCGCTCATTTCAAATTGATTCAATTCTGCAACAATTCCTGCCGTTCCATTTGTAGCTAAGTCCGTTCTTGTCACTGCTACTGCGGTCATCGGCTGTGTTCCTGCCACATCCGCAGCCTGTGCGATTGAACTCATCATCACCAGTGAACCGGCAACCACGATACCTTCAACCGCTCTCTTTTTTAAATTCATAGAACCCTCCATCAGTGTCTACCATTTTATTGAAATAGTATTACACTTTTGTGCTGTTTTATTCATATTTTGTTACAATTATTACGGATTTGTTACAGCGAAATTATAGCAAAGCAAATTTTTTTTGTCAAGTTTTTGGCGCAATCCACGCGCAGCCCACTCGTCTTTCCAAAAAAAACAGACCGCGGAAACCCTTTATTTTCAAGGGCTCCCGCGATCTTTTGTGCATTTCGCCAAATTTTAAATTTCCGGTACTTTTGACTTAGGAAAGTCTCTTTAACAGCGCCTCGCGCGCCTCCTCGTAACCCGGTTTTCCAAGCAAAGCGAACATATTCTTCTTATAGCTCTCAACGCCCGGCTGGTTGAACGGATTTACACCGAGAAGATATCCGCTGATTCCCACTGCAAACTCAAAGAAATAGAACAGTTCGCCAAGATAAAACTCATTCTGCTCCGGAATCCTTACCATAAGATTCGGAACATTTCCGTCAGTGTGCGCAAGAATCGTTCCGTTCATCGCACTCTTATTTACAAAGTCCATATCCTTGCCCGCCAGATAGTTCAGCCCGTCAAGATCGACCGGCTCCTCATTAATGACGACCGTCTCTCTTGAAGTCTCCACATTGAGGACCGTCTCGAACATCACTCTCGAACCGTCCTGGATAAACTGACCCATAGAATGAAGATCTGTCGTAAAATCAACCGACGCCGGGAAAAGTCCCTTCTGATCCTTTCCTTCACTCTCGCCGCAGAGCTGCTTCCACCACTCGGCAACATAGTGCAGGCTCGGCTCATAATCAGCCAGAACCTCGACCGCCTTTCCCTTGCGAAGTAAAATATTACGGATCGCAGCGTACTGTAAGGAATCATTCTGCGCAAAATCCTGCTCTAACGCAAGCTTTCTTCCTTCTGCCGCACCTCCCATGAGCTTATCAATATCTGCGCCGCTGACAGCGATCGGCAGAAGACCTACTGCTGTGAGTACGGAGAAACGTCCTCCCACGTCATCCGGCACGACAAATGTCTCGTAGCCTTCCTCGGTCGCAAGATTCTTAAGCGCTCCCTTCGCCTTATCCGTAGTCGCGTAGATTCTCTTCGCCGCGCCCTCTTTCCCATACTTCTTCTCAAGCATATCCTTGAATACACGGAATGCGATTGCCGGCTCGGTCGTCGTTCCGGACTTGGAAATGATATTTACGGAAAAGTCCCTGTCACCGATTACATCGACAAGCCCCTTTAAATATGTTCCGCTAATGCTGTTTCCTGCGTAGTAGATCTCCGGCGTCTTTCTCACTTCCTTCGGAAGATTATTATAAAAGCCATGTCTTAAGAATTCAATCGCAGCTCTCGCTCCAAGATAAGAACCGCCGATACCGATCACGACAAGCACCTCAGAGTCAGACTGAATCCTCTCTGCCGCCTTCTTGATGCGCGCAAATTCGTCCTTATCATAATCTACCGGCAGATCGATCCATCCCAGGAAATCGTTTCCGGCGCCCTCTCTCGACACAAGCAGCTCCTTCGCGTCTGCTACGAGCTTGCTCATGTAAGACACTTCCTCTTCGCTGATAAAGCCAGCGGCTTTTGAGTAATCAAAAGATATTTTTCCCATTTTTGCACTCCTTTGTCTCTAAAAAATTGCTGAAGCTATATAAAATTCATTAATGTTAATTTTATCAAACCTATCTGCATCCCGCAAGCGGTTTCTTGGACATCAGGAAAATACTTCGCCGAGAACCTCATCTATCAACTGACCCGGGGGCATGCTTCCGTCCGTCTGCGGCGGCTCTGCGGCTTGTCCCACGCCAGGTACGGCTTGCCCGGTGTTCCCTGCGCTCTGTCTTGCGCCAGGTACAACCCATCCGACGCTCCCTGCGCTCTGCCCTTCGTTTGATGCAGCTTGCCCGGACTTCTCTGCGCTCTGCCCTTCGTTTGATGCAGCTTGCCCGGACTTCTCTGCACTCTGCCCTTCGTTTAATACGGCTTGTCCGGCATTTTCCGTAACGGAGATTGCCTGCATTCCCGGTTCCTCCTTCTCATCCTGCTCGTCCTCCGCCGTATTTCCTGCAATCTCCTGTATGTAATTTTCAATTTTTCTTATCCTATGTAATGCAGCAAACAAAAGAATGGTTGTAAACGATCCCGTCACTGCGGCAATTTCCCCGGCATATTCCGCCAGAAAAGAAATAATCTGTTCCATACACGCTACCTCTCCTTTCTACCGGGCGGTCAAAAACCGTCTGCGATATTTCGCTACTTATTATAGAAATACCCGGGCGGCTTTCAAAAAATTTTCTGTCGCTTACTGCGCTTTGTTTTTAGACAATTTTCGCGGACGGCAACGTTTTCATACATTCTTCGTCTATTGTGCTCCATATTCCCGAAATTACAAGTCTTTTCTTGACTTTTGCGCATAAGGGTATAATAATTAGGGAAGTAGAGATTAGGAAAGGGATTTTATTCTATGAAAAAAATTGTAATGACCGGAGGCGGTACCGCCGGACACGTGACGCCAAATATCGCGCTGCTGCCGGCTCTGCAGAAAGAAGGTTATGAAATTTCTTATATTGGCTCCTACGAAGGAATCGAGAAACGGCTCATCGAAGAGCAGAGCATCCCTTATTACGGGATTTCTTCCGGGAAGCTCAGACGCTATTTTGATCCCAAGAATTTTTCAGATCCATTTAAGGTACTAAAGGGCTACAGTCAGTCCGTTAAATTGTTAAAGAAATTAAAGCCGGACGTCATCTTCTCAAAAGGCGGCTTCGTATCTGTTCCTGTGGTTCTGGCTGCAAGCCGCTGCAAGATTCCGGCAATCATTCACGAATCCGATCTGACACCGGGGCTTGCCAACCGTATCGCTATCCCGAAAGCGACAAAGGTCTGCTGCAATTTCCCGGAGACGATGGAATATGTTCCGAAGGACAAAGCGGTTCTGACCGGATCACCGATCCGCAAAGAGTTGTTATCGGGAAACGCCGAGCGCGCTATGTCTCTTTGCAACTTTACCGATCGCTCCAAATCCTGTATTCTGATTATCGGCGGCAGCAGCGGGTCACGCGCCATCAACACCGCAATTCGCAATCTGCTTCCTGAATTGATCAAGAATTATAATATCATTCATCTGTGCGGAAAGGGAAATCTCGACGCTTCGTTAAATTCCATAGCAGGATATGCGCAATTCGAGTATGCCAACCAGGAACTTGCCGATATGTTCGCGCTCGCTTCTCTTGTCATCTCACGCGCCGGAGCAAATGCGATCTGCGAGCTTCTCACACTGCACAAGCCGAACATTCTGATTCCGCTCCCCGCTGCTGCAAGCCGCGGCGACCAGATTCTGAATGCGAACTCTTTTCGCTCGCAGGGCTTTAGCTATGTGCTTGAGGAAGAGGAACTTACCAACACGACGCTCTTAGAAGCCATCGAGCACGTTTCGAAGAAAAAGGCTTCTTATATTGAAGCAATGGCACAGAGCAATCAGCATGACTCCATTCAGACGATCATGCGCCTGATCGAAGAGGTTTCTGCAGAATAGTACAGTAAAAGCCCGATTGACATCCGTCAATCAGGCTTTTTTCATGTAACGCACATTATATATTTACATAATTCTTCTATTCGTATTTCAATGAATCTCTGATCTGTGCCATCTCCTCGTCAGTAAAAGTCTCATGGCTCCACATCAGAATATCATTGTTCTTTGCATTCTGATAACGCGGAATCAGATGCATATGAAAATGGAACACAGTCTGCCCTGCCACCTCATGATTGTTCTGCAGAATATTAAATCCATCGCAGGAAAGCACCTCCGTCATGTGACAAGCCAGCTTCTTTGCCAGCCTCATTGCCCCCGCAGCGACCTCTTCATCAATCTCGTAGATATCTGCGCAGTGTTTCTTGGGGAGAATCAGCGCATGCCCCTTCGATGCAGGACTAGCGTCCAGAATAACCTTAAAGGTATCATCCTCATAGATTGTGTTAGATGGGATTTCTCCTGCAATAATCCTGCAGAAAATGCAATTTGCATCGCTCATGGTTTTGCTCCTTTCTGTCAGAAATGATAATACCATAAAAGGCCGATGTGTTGTTGTTCTTCTTTTATGGGTATATAAATCATTTAACAATTACTTGACCATTTTATTAAATAATCATAGAATTGTCAATTTATTAACATTTCCTGCTTTAAGCTATGCAGTTTTTGCTTTTGCTTCGCCCTCCGGGAAAATAATCTTGTTGACAAAGAAGAACACCACCATGGAAATGCCGCCGTTTAATACAGTCGTTCCAATATTATAGAGCCATCCCGGCACAAACAATCCCGCAACCGCGACCCAGATACAGTTAATGGAGTTAACAATACAGGTAACAATGCAGAATGCAATCAGGTACCACATCCCCTGATACCAGATCTTCCCCTTGCTGCGGAATACAAAGCTGCGCTGGATCGGGAAGTTAATGCATTCTCCCACGAACATGGCTATCATATATGCGCAAAAATAAGGCAGTCCGCCATGTGCAGCATCGTATCCGATGATATTCCATTTGAATGTTTCTCCAAATAAAGTAATGTCGATTTCCGGGAAACCAAAATCCACATTTGGAAGCCCCGCAAATGCCAGAGGCAGAAACAGCAGCAACAAATATTTGAATACTGTAATTAAATTACTTACGATTACAAACAATCCGCCTTCCCGGATCCACTTTGCTGCGCTTGGATGTTTATCGACAAAGCCCGCCCATAAATTTTTTATTTTTTCCATGTTTTTCTTTCCCCCTGTTTATTTTACAAACAGCCTGTCACTGCGAATGCGGCTTAGGCGAGGCCATTGCCCCGCCTAAGTCCTGATACACACTCAATTATCGTTCCGTCTTTGATGCTGCATTCGTTTCTGTAACAACCGGTCCAGCGGCTAAACTCTTTTTATATCTCTTAATGGTAAGTACTTCAAGGAACGCTACCAGTGCGATACCAATTACATCCACTACGATGAGAATTATCTGCCAGTTCTCCAATCCACCCTGTTCGGATGCACATGCGCGGCTGTTGGCAACTGTATATAAAATATTGTGTGCGGAATTACGTGCCGCAATGATGGATGTTGCACTTGTCTGGTCGGTCAGATGGTTTGTCTCTGTATCCATCGGAGCCAGACACATATCTGTACCACCGCGAATTGCCTGGTCAGCATCCATGTAACCATATACGCCGTAGTAGTCTGTTAATACAAATCCACGGAATCCCCACTCATCACGGAGCACAGTAGTCTGTAATGGGTAGTAAGCGCCTGCCCATATGGTTCCAACGTAGTTGAAGGAAGACATCACCGCATCTGCACCGCCCACTTTGACTGCAAGCTCAAACGGTTTTAAGTAAATCTCACGAATTGCCTGCTCGCCTGCCCATGTACATAACATGCCGCAGCGGTTTGTTTCCTGATCGTTTAATGCAAAGTGCTTGATATAGGAGTATACGCCGTATTCTTCTGCGCCTGCAACTGCGGATGCAGCCATCTTGCCGGACATTAAGCCGTCCTCAGAATAGTACTCAAAGTTACGTCCCGCAAATGCACTTCTGTGAATATTCATAGCCGGCGCATACCAGCCGGATACTCCCATCTCGTCTGCCATCTTACCGATCGCCTGACCGAATGCGTTTGCCAGATCCTCGTTCCATGTAGCTGCAATCATTGTTGCTGCCGGGAATCCGATGGATGCTTTTCCTGTAAAGTTATTATTGATGGATGCAGGTCCGTCACAGTCTGTTGTCTGTGGTTTTCCAACACTGCCAACCGCTGCCGTCGAATATCCGCCGTATGCAATCAGGGAATCCATATCTCCTACGGTAAGCTGGTCTAATAATAAATCCCACTGCTCGTCATCATATGCCAGTCCGCGCATATCCATTAAAGTCAAACCGTTATTTGCCCCGGTCGTAGGCATTACATCATCCGCATTGTTGTAATCCTCTGGATTATAGTTTGCATTGTTGATAAATGCCGCTTTTTTCTCATCGGATAATGAATAAGATTTTGGTGCTGCCGTTGCGTCCGCATAATTTGCAAATCCGTCTGCTCTTGAGAGAACTTCAAAATCTCCGGCCGCATCTTCAAAAGAGCTTGTTGCTGCTACATCATCCGTAGTTCTTGGATTGCTTTCATCATAAACTACATCACTTGCTACTGTATAACTCTTACTATCTATTACCGTATGCGCATCCGTATTGATGGAAATCTGATAATCTCCTGCCTCTAATACATAACAGCCTTTTCCGTTTTCATCAAAGGACGCCATATCCTCTGCGTTAAAGCTGATGGTGACGGTCTCGCTTGCACCCGGCTCTAAGACTTCTGTCTTATCAAATGCTACTAAGTTTGTTGCAGCTTTCTCAATACCGCCGTTGGTGTATGGCGGATTGTAATATACTTCTACAACATCCTTACCTGCCACATCACCAGTGTTTGTAACGGTTACATCAAAACTGATAACACCGTCTGCCTCTGTCATCTCACCCATTTCCTGTGTGAAAGTGGTGTAAGAAAGTCCGTATCCAAACGGATACTGTACCATTGCGTCATAGTCAAATTCCATATTCCCTGCCTCAGCCTCTGCGTAAGCAGTCTCGTAGAATTTGTAACCTACATAAATGCCTTCCACATAATTTACAAAGGAAGGAATCGTTGTTACCTCTGCCCCTGTAATAAAATCAACAGATGTGTAAGCGTGTTCATCCATGTTGTCATAGATAAAGTTACCGATATTGTTATAGTTCGGTGCTGCTGTTAAATCCTTCACAAAGGTATCTACCGTCTTACCGGATGGGTTTACGGTACCTGCAAGGATCTCTCCCAATGCAGTAAATCCTGTCTGTCCCGGACCTGCTGTCCAGATGGCAGCTTTGATGGAATCATATTCGTCTAAGAAACCAAGCTCCATGGTGTTTGCAGAGTTGATCACGACAATTACGTTTGCGTAATCAGCGGTTACGCGCTCTAACATCTGAGTCTCACGGTTGGAGAGTTCCAAATAATGCCTTGAAGTGTCAATATCGTCCGCATTCTCACTATAGCGAACCCCCGTTGAGCCAAAGCCGCCGCCCTCAACAAATGTATCCTCGGAGGAGATACTGGTCGGAAGGTCTGCACCCTCTCCACCGGAACGGGCAATTACAACCACTGCCGTATCAGAAAACTCTTTTGCTGATTCAAAAATACCTGCTGCGTTGTAATCATCCATAGACGGCTCTTTTACAGTCCAATCCTGTCCCCACATGCCAACGGTCGGGCGTGTATCACTGTATCCTGTATAGAAGCTTACCAGATCCTCATTTACCTGAAAACCTGCGTTCCTCAGGCTATCAAGAATGGTAACTGTCTCATATTCCGCTGACATACTTCCGGAACCGGTGCCGCCATAAAGCGGATTGGTAGAAGACCAGCCGAATACGTTAATATTCTTGCCGTTCTCCAGAGGAAGTGCATTTCCCTCATTTTTCAGAAGTACCATACCCTCTTCTGCAATATCGGTACAAAGCTCCTCGGACTGAGAGATGCTCTCCTCCGAAATAGAACCTGACCCGGTTGCCAATGCCACCATGGTGTTCATTGGTCCGCAGATAATCACATTTACGATTACTACGACTGCCACAAGAAATGCGATCCATGCTTCTTTGCGGATTAACTTTCTTAACGGCTTTTTCATTTTCACGCATGCAACTGTCGCAATGATTGCCAGTAAAAGGCACACAACCAATGCGATAATCTGCGGTCTGCATGACTGCAAAACGGTGATAACGTCGTTCATGTTAATAGATAACATTTTTCTTCCTCCCATTTCTTTTTATTTGTTCAATACTGAACCTTGTAAATTCATACTAACACAAATATTTTTTTTGGGTAAAAATCTGCATAAACTGCATTTTTTGTGCATAAACGGTCGGCAATATTATCTATATTTACAAAATATGTTTTCTAGTATTGTGCAAAATGCACTATGTCACGGCATCGGTATCAATATCTTTAAATCAAACCAGTTATCCCTCGTGTCGATATCCACCGCACCCCCGTATTTATTCGCCGTATAACGAATACTCTTGATTCCGTAACCGTGAAACTGCTTTTCCTTTTTCGTCGTGGCAAAACGCCCTTCTTTGACGTTTAATTTGCCCTCAAAATAATTTTCAAAACGCATCATGAGGAAATTCTTCTGCTGGATCACCGTCACATGAATCAGTCGCTTTTCCTTATCCGGTATCTTTAACTCACACTCAATGGCATTGTCAAGCGCATTTCCAAAGATGCTGCAGATATCCATAATATCCATAAAGTCAAGCAGGCTCCCGTCTGCTACCGAAGTCAATGTGATTCCATGCTTATCACAATAGAGGCTCTTGCTGGTGAGTACCGTATCCAAGACTTTATTTCCGGTCTTATTCTGCAGCTCGTACTGCTTTATCTCATCTTCCATCTTATTTAAAAATTCGTTGCGCTTCTCGGGGTCCTGTTCGCTTCGCAATACTGCAATCTGATGCTTTAGGTCATGATATTTATAATTAATCAGATCGATGCTTTCTCTGGACTGTTTATACTGCTGATACTGATTCTGCAAAACATTCTGTACCGCCTCAAGTTCTCTGCGTACCGCCACCTCACAGCACTGCACCAGATGTGCATAGAGCATGGCAATTCCCCCTAAGTCCACCAGCGTACGAATGTTGGCAATCTCAAAGGAGTACTGGCTGCTGAAGGGTGTATTCGTCGTCACAAAGCTTAAGTTACTAACCGCAAAGACTGCAATTCCGATAATCAGAGCCGAAAAGAATTCCTTTTTCCCAAGGTTCATCCTGCCATCCTTCGGCAGATACCGCCTTATGATATACCACATAAGTACGTCCACGACGCCATAGATGCCAAGTAAGAGCAACCCCTGCACCACAAACGGCGGCATACTCTCTTTCCAGAAAAAGCGGGAAATCTGCCATTCCAGGGACGCCGAAAATTCTGCCGTTACAAATGCCTGTATCCCAAAGTAGGATGCTTCCAGGTAACTGATGTCACAACAGATATAAAGAAAAATTATCATGAGAAGCACTGCAAGCGCCATGCAGGGAATCCAGAAAATAATCCATACCTCGTCCGTCAGCACAAGGAATATTGACTGTACCAGCAAAGCTGCCACAGATACTCCTATTACTTTCAAGCGGGGAATGCGCTTTTTTAAAAGTACGATAAACACCAGGCAGGCGGACCACTCTGCCAGTGCGGTGTAAATCCTTGGTATATCCGGTACAACCGTTGTCATTATTTCACCACCTCTCCCCAGTACTTTGTGAGCGCCTCCATAAACTCTTTTTTCCGGGCACGGCTTAAGATTAACGACTCGCCTTTCACTGTCGCGCAGCCCTCACAAATACCATCCACATGCGCAAGGTTGATGAGATACCCCTTATTTCCCCGGAAAAAGTTCATCTCGCCGAGCTTGTCCTCCACATCCTTCATCGTGCCGGACGCCTCGTAATTGCCGGATGCCGTGTGAAAAATAAGGTTGTGCCCCTGACTCTCCACGTAATAAATATTTGCTACATCTATGCGTATCGTGCCGCCCTTGATATTTACGGAGATAATCTTCTGGCTGCGCTTTTTCATCCGACCGATAGCACGTGAAAGACGCTGTGAAAACGCAAAGTATGACACCGGCTTTAGCACATAGTCAAACGCATCCACTGCATAGCCGCGAATCGCATACTGCGCCATATTCGTAATAAAAATAATAACAACCTCGGTATCGACTTTTCGGATCTCCTCCGCCGCAGACATACCATCCATGAACTTCATTTCCACATCCATTAAAATGATATCAAACTGTGCCTTGTATCTGCGCACAATCTCATCTCCGTCGGAATATATCGTAACGTCAAGCGCCTCTCCCTGCTCTTTTTCATACTGCATCAGATAGTCCCGAAGCTGGTCGGCGCACATGCTCTCATCTTCCACAATTGCGATTTTTATCATTGGATTACCTCCGTTTTTCTATTTCCCCGTCATACAGTCTGATGCTCCTAATATAACATGGCATTCCAAAACGCACAATGATATCCGGGGGATTCCTGCAAAAAAGGCTTACTGAGAGGCATCTGACCATACCTTTCAGTAAACCTTTTCTTATGAGCCGCACTTTCTTCCATAGAAAAGAGCTTTCTCTCTATTATCTAACGTTTAAAGCACGCCTTGATAAAATGCCCCGTGCCTTTGATGCGGTGCCCGTTTGCCATCTCTGTGAGCGCCCGTGCCATATCCATAGTTACCACTCCGTTTGTCATCTTCGCATAACCGCGGATCGGCATATTGTAATTAAAAAGCACATTCAAATTTGGTTTGCCCTGCCATTCTCCGATTTTTAGCAGGAGTTTTAGTACCCCATAAAAGAGCTTTCCCAAAATACCTTTTCCATAATAGAGCTGGCACACTGCGTCGTTTATCTGGATCTCTCCGCTCCAACTGCCGTCCGGTATCTCCCTGCCATACAGCACCCGGTACTCCTTGTCGTTTACTTTTGTAATCCTTCCTGTAAAGTAGTCCGGCAGATCAGCCCTGCTGTAACCGCCCCCGCTCACCGTTCCCTCAATGGCAATCTCTGTCGTAAGCGGTGTGTCTTCCACATTCGGTCCAACGTAGATCGTGTAATTGCCCTTTTCCGTCTCCCAGGTGTTCGTGCGGACGTCAAAGAAGCGAAATGCCTTATCATCCAACGCAATGGTAACTTTCTTCTCCTCGCCTGCCTTCAAAAATACTTTCGCGAAGCCCTTTAATTCCCTGACCGGACGGAATACTGTATCAGAATTTCTTCCTATATAAAGCTGCGCTACCTCCGCGCCGTCGCGCGCACCGGTATTTTTTATCGTAAAAGTCGCTTTCTCCCTATCCACGCACAGATTATCGTACCGGAATGTTGTGTACGAAAGCCCATAGCCAAACGGAAACCGCACAGCCTTTCCCACTGTCGTATAGTAGCGGTAACCCACATAAAGACCCTCGCGATACTCGCTGCTGCGCTCTTTGCTCGGATAGTAGTTATATGCCGGTGTATCTTCATAATGGTATGGGTAAGTCTCGTTCAATTTCCCGGATGGGTTATATTTTCCAGTCAGGACACGAAGCATTGCCGATGCGCCTGCCTGACCACCCAGATAACCATGCACAATCGCCCCTACCTTGTCAAACCAGGGCATCTCCACAGCGGAGCCTGCGGACAACACTACAATCACATTCTTGTTTACCGATGCAACCGCCTCAATCAGTTCATCCTGCGCCTGCGGCATACGCATATGCACGCGATCTAAACCCTCGGACTCACTGACTTCATCCAGACCCCCGAAAATAAGTACGACCTCTGCCGCCTTTGCCGCTTCGACCGCCTGCTGCAAAAGCTTCTGATTGGTCTTGCGATTCCGCACATACCCCTGCGCGTATGTCTGCATCACCAATCCGCTTCCGCCGATAACGTCCACAATCGCCTCCGGCGTCTTCGTCGGATTCACAAGTGACGAGCCTGCGCCCTGATAGCGCGGCGTTTTCGCAAAATCTCCAAGAACTGCCACCTTTGTTCCATCCATAAGCGGCAAAATATTGTCCTTGTTTTTCAATAAAACTATGCTCTCCTCCGCCGCTCTTCTCGCCAATTCGTGGTGTTTTTCAACATCAAACTGCGTCCCTTTTCCGCTTGCTGTCGCCTGATGCGTGGCAAAGATAACGCCGAGCATCTCATCCAGGCGCTCGTCTAACACCTCTTCCGCAAGTGTACCTTCTGCCACCGCGCGCAAAATATCCTTCATACCGGAATCCCCGGTTCCCGGCATCTCCAGATGGCTTCCATTCTTCACACCCAGCGCATGGTCATTGCTGCCGCCCCAGTCGGACACCACATATCCGCCGAATCCCCACTCATCCACCAAAATCTCACGTAAAAGATGCTTATTCTCATTCGCGTAAACACCGTTGACCTCATTGTAGGAGGACATGATCGCCTTCGATCTTCCCTCTTTGACTGCTATCTCAAAACCAGTGGTATAAATCTCACGAAAAGTCCGCTCATCCACAACTGAGTTCATCGCCATTCGTCTGAGTTCCTGACTGTTTGCCGCAAAATGCTTCGGGCAGGCAGAAATACCTTTGCTCTGAATCCCCCTCACATATGCCGCCGCCATCTTCCCTGCATGATACGGGTCTTCCGAAAAATACTCGAAGTTCCTGCCGCACAGCGGGCTTCTCTTGATGTTAAGCCCCGGTCCTAAAATAACGTTGACATCCATGGTGACCGCTTCCTCTGCAAGTGCCGTCCCGATTGCCTCCCCAAGCGATTCATCCCAACTGTTTGCCACCGTCGCTGCCGTTGGGAAGCAGGTCGCCGGAAGACTCTTTCCCAATCCAAGGTGGTCGCCGGAGCCGCCCTGTCTGCGCAATCCGTGCGGTCCGTCCGACATTGCCATCGATGGAATCCCATACTGCGGATAGTCCACGGTCTCCCAGGTGTTCTTCCCAGACATCATGCGCGCCTTTTCTTCCAAAGTCATTTTACTGATAATTTCCCCATACTTTAAGCTCATGATTCCTTCCCCCATCTCTACTGCTACTCTATGGATTCTGGTTTTATCTTATCAAATATTTTTCATCATGAGCAAAATTGGCACAAATGGCCGTTTTTTTGCGCAAATGGTTCGTGTACAATTACCAAAATATCTTATTACGTATGTCGAATTTTGTAAAACTATTGTTATTGAACTTATTCATGATTCATGTTAAACTACATTGTATGTAGTATTGACCCTCTCACGGATAAGAAAGGAATTACCATTGTTAAATAACGAGGATTACCTTAATATTTTTCACGAAATAAAAAATTCTATTACTCTGGTAAACGGTTCACTGCAATTAGTTGCCAAGAAGCACCCGGAAGTATGCGAATTCGATTACTGGAATGAAGCCATGTCGGAAATCAGTTTCTTAAAGAACATGGTCATCCAGCTTTCTTCCGCACGCCTGTGCAGCCACTTGAACCTTATGCAGATTAATCTCTATTCCTTCATACATCAGATTGAAAATTCCATCCGTGTGTTGTCATGGGATAACTTTGTCTGTAATTTCTATATAGACGAGAATCTTCCACTCATCGAAATAGATCCGCAGCTCCTCAAACAAGCGATCACCAATATCATCAAAAATGCCTGCGAAGCCATGAATGGGAAAGGCGCGGCGGATGTTCATGTCCTATATGAAGATGAACTTGTAAAAATCACGGTTACCGACCAGGGCGGCGGATTAGACCCTGCGCTTGCCGATAATATCTTCCAGCCGTTCATCACTACCAAGACCGGCGGCAGCGGACTTGGCTTAGTCATCACCAAACAAATCATTGAATCGCATCACGGTACATTGACCTGTGATTCAAGGCCCGGCGACGGCTGTACCTTTACCATCGCACTTCCGCTTACGCAAAGTTAAATACCGTATCCAGCATCCGCAATATCTTAAAATTGCCCTTTGCTGTCATTTCCCCTGTCATGAACGCTCTTTGAAACGTCATTCTTCCACTGAGAATACCGTCCATTACCTCCGGCGTGAGCTTGGCATAGATATCTATATTCTCTTCCTGTCCGTAATGGATCGTAAGCTCTTCCTGGCTCACTTCCACAAACAGCGGTTTCTTCTTATCAGCCATCATGAACAAATATCTCGCATGAAAATCCTGATGCGGGACAAAGCCTCTCTTGAACTCCTCAATATATGCACTGTCATCGTCCTGATTTGCCTTGCCAAGCATATCTTTGAACATGGACGCCAGTTCCTGAATATCTTCCTTCTGTTTCTTCACATAGCTGTCATCCGATACATACTTAGACAACTGCTCGCTCTCCTGCGGTGTCAGTTCCATCTGCGGCGTACGCAGAACACTCTGCTTCACTGCAAGATTACTGTTGGGCAGACTCTTCATCTTCTGGGAAATCGTCCGGTACAGATTCTCCGCCTTCTTCTCGATGATTACCGTATATTCCTTATTCATCTCAAAGCTTACGAGATCTTCGACATAACCGCAGAGTCCCGGACATGGCAGCCCCCCTAATATCTCCCATGCATTCGCCAGATTCATCTCTCCCTCACGCTCTCCGTACGTGGTAGACATAACAATCGGCTGCATATAAGTCGTCTGAATCTTATCCTTATCACCGTACAACCAGCATGCATCAAGAAACTGCTGCATATACCCGCCGATGCCGAGCCACTCTACCGTTGTCGCCAGAATGATTCCGTCCGCATCCTTCATCGTCTGCGGAAGCGTCGCTATCTCGTTCTTGTGCTCATAGATATTAATTCTCTCTATCGTGACGCGCAGCTCTCGCAGCACCTCTTCCATCTTATTCAAAACATAAAGTGTCGGATCATCCAACAGGCCTCTTCCACCATAATAAATATTTACTTTCATGCACAGCCTCCGTTCAGCTTCTATACGTTCTTCTTTTGAAGTACTGTTTTCAGTATATAAATTTTCAGCAGTAAAATCAACATTTTTGATACTTTCCGTGATATAAAATAACAGTCGCAACAAATCCGGTAAGCACTCCGCCTATATGTCCCCAATTATCAATTCCCGCCGAAGAGAAGCCATAATAGACCGTCAGCGCTATCATAAAAAGAATTCCTTTTGTCGTAATCCGCTCCAATCTCCCCCTGTGCAGGATCACAACCCACAGAAAACCGCCGACCACTCCGAAAATCGCACCGGAAGCGCCTGCGGAGACGGCATAATCTCCCGTAAGAAGCATCACCGTGAGAGAAAGCAGGCTGCCGCCAAGCAGTGAAAACAGATAAATCACCGCAAAACGCCAATGTCCCACCACGCGCTCCAACCGCGAACCCATGCAATACAAAATGACCATATTGTTGATGAGGTGCGCCGCTCCAAAATGAATAAAACCAGCCGTAAAAAGCCTCCACCACTCATGCCTGCCGATTACCAGCGTCGGGTACATTCCCCCATACTTCGCAACGAACAAGCCGTCTAACGTGCTCCCCACCAGTTCCATCACAAGATATACCAAAACATTGGCTGCAATAAACGCAAGTGTGATATACGGTAATTCTCCACCAGCTTTTATACTTTTTACTATATCTTTGAGCGGTGTTTTTATGCTGTTTTCCTCACAATTCTCATGGTTTGCATTAAATTCATTCTCAATCGCCTGCCGAAGTCCGAAAAAATCGCCCGGCTGATTTTCAAAAATGAGAAGACGACCGGTCTTAGGCTCACACTGCCAGATATTCCTGCACTGCGTACATAGCTGCCGCCCTGCTTCACCCCCGCCTACCAAAAGTGTCAGCATCTCCACATGATACACAGGAAACCCTTCCGGAAAATCCGAAAGTATCCCCTGCGGATGGTAAAAGCTGTTCATAACACGCTCTTCCATCATCCGCTGCTGTTCGGGCGTCATCCGGTATCCCCCGGAGAGATCCGCCGCTAAGACGACGTGAAATCCTTCTTTATAATATTTATAGTAAATTCCCACCTCGCTCGGTCCCCCCTGGCAGAAGCGATAGCCTTCCCTCGCAAATATGCCTGCAAGTCCCATATATTCCATCCTACATTCCTCGGTTTCTATATTAATATGGTTATTATAGATACAACCCCGCAAGAATGCAAACCTACAGCCGCTTTATTTTCTTAAATAAATCTAAACTTTTCGTCCGCAAAAAGAACAATCTCATTCTTTTGCAAGCTCATCTTTGTCTTATAATTAAGCAATTCTCCTCCTACATATGTCCCGTTTGAAGAATTCATATCTTCTATAAAATAAATTCCCTCTTTTCTGCTGACGCGCGCATGTCTTCTACTGACCGTCGCGCTCGGGATATAGCCCCCGCATTCCTCACTGCTTCCGATCACAAAAGAATCGCCCTCGATCACAAGATCTTTGCACGGTCCCTTACCCTCGTACCGCAGAATCCCTTCCGGCGGTCTTGTCAGTTCCGCCAAAAGTATCGTCGGATGCGCTGATTTGGGCGCTTCCTCCTCTTCCGGTTCAAAGAAAAATACCTCCTGCTCCGGCACGGCTTTTGCCTTCCCTGCCCGTATTCCTTTCTCCGCAAAAAAACGGCGGATATCTTCTAATACATTCTTTTTGCCCTTCGGCGCTCTTCTCCCTGCAGCATTCTTCCCTTTGTCTCCCGATCTCACCCATCGCCCCTTCATCCACGAAAATGTCCTTCGCCCAGCGTCTCCTTCCTGCGGACGCTCTGGCTGCCTATTGTCTCCGCACTCTGGGTTTTCCCATTTATTTACCGTATCTCGCCCAATTACTTTTCTTCGCTTGCTTACTCCTCCCTGCTCATCTGCTTCTTGTCGCTCATCTGCTTTCCCCCGCTTGTCTGCTCCTTCCCATCCGTTCGCTTCTTCCCACTCGTCTGTCTCTTCCTGCTCGTCTGTGTCTTCCTTTTCGTAGGGCAAACGCAACAGGCTCTTAAGTTCCGACAAACTCCTTCCTCCCCTGGAGACATCCTCATATATTCCATAGGCGAGTAAAACTGCCCGCTCATCCTCATGATCCAGATGCGTCAAGAGTTCTTCTAACAGCTCGCGAAACGCGTCAGACAATATTCCCCCGTTTCCCGGATAGTAACAGAAATATGCCTCCCCTGTCCGATGATCCACAAAAATCCCCTCCGGCATAAGCAAAATCCCCTCTGCATCAAGCAGGATTCCTTCCAGAAATTCTACCGCCCCGTATATACCAAGCAAAAGCCCACAGAGAAATGAATACCCTAATTGCTCCGTCTCAAGCCATGCATCAAGCGCCTGTTTCCCAGTGATCTCATACCACAGATAGCTTTCTCCATTTTCCTGCACGTGCTCCGCGAATAAAACATTGCTCCCCGGCGCATTTGCTATCATCTGCCGCTCCCACTCCTTCTGTTCCTTCTGCTCCGTGAGCACCATGTAACTCGCTCTCAATTTTCTGATATATTGTACTTCCATTATTCACACTCCGTCTTTATTGTTCATCCCCGCCGTTTTGCAACAGTTCGCCCATCGTCTTCCAACGATAGAACATCTTCACGGTATCAGGTTCCGGCTCCTCCATAATCAAAGCTGCCGTCTCTCTGCACTCGCCGCACATCGCAAGCCCGCTCCCCATTGCCAGCGCGAACACCATAAGCAGCATCGGCACGATCAGTGCCGCTTCAATCGTCAGACTCCCGCGCATTGCCGCTTCCCCCTTTTCCGTTATCTATCTTTCCAATTATTTCTTCGTCTATCTTTTCCATCGTTTTCTTATCCAAGTTGAAACAAGTATGCCGCCAATAGAAACGGCAGAAACGGCATTCTGTAATTCTTTCCCTTTCTTTTTATGACGAGCAGGAACAGCGCCGCAGCCGCAGCCAGAAAAAGCGCGGCAAAAAGAAGTTCCAGATTGCCCCAAAAACCAAGAAATGTGCCGCTTGCCATCAGCATCACCCCGTCTCCCGCCCCTATACACTCCCTGCCAAGCCAAGCGATAAGCAGCATAATAGCTCCGATTCCCATACCCATCAGCAGATCTATAAACGTATGCTCCCGGTAAAACAGATATAAAAGCCATCCCGCAATCCCCGCTGCACAAGGAAGATATATGTTGATTTTCTGTTCCTTCCAATCCTGATATGCCGTTACCGCAAGCACTCCCAATAACGCCGTATTTCCAATCAGACCACCTGTCATCTTTTCGTTCCTCATTTCTTCATCTTTTTTGCCCTCTCGCTTTATTTTCTCTCTGTTACATCCCGCACCTGCTGCACGCACTGCGCGATCCGACCTCGGATAAACGTACCATGTAAACGGTTCGCTTGATACCGCTGCACCCTAAATCCGTATGATAGCAATCACCCTGATTCGTAATGTATACCCGTCCGAACACATTTTGAGACGAGCCGCACAGCTCACATCTGCGATATTTACCGCCGCTCTCGTTCCTCAACACCGCAAGCTGGTCATAACTCACAGACTGAATCGAAAGCTCCAGATGCGTACATGTACTCTTCGTGTGATATACCGTTCCTGTCTCGGTCACATAAACCCACTCATCCCCTGTTCCACTGCCTGCCGCCCCGTTCCAGCCTGTCCATTTCCTGCAGTCTGCCCTTTGCTCCATCGCAAAATCCCAGACCCAGAAAATGCGAATGGGAAGTTTCAAATGATAGCTTGCTTTCAGATGAATCTCATCCTGCGTAAACTCAGATTTCAGAAGGCTGACTCCAAGATTCCCCCCACTGATATAACGCTCCGCCGTCTCCCGCCCGGACAGTTCCTTCAGAAACAGCACTTTTGCCTCTCCAATTCCGACGATTTCACCCGAGTCCTCACCCGAGAGCGTAACCGCCAAAGTCCTCCCCGTATCATCCAATGCCTTCTGTACCTCAAGCTGTACCTGCATCACACGAAAAAAAAACAGAATACTGACGAAAAAGCATGCCGTCAGCGGCAGAATTACCGCCGCCTCCAATGTAAATACCGCACGAAGCCGGAGGCATCGCGGTGTCCCTTTCCGAAACAGTTGACGGTATCCTAAATCACAGGTCGGATTCCTTTCGGGGAGAGAACATTCCTTTCCTTTATTCATTTTATTTGTCAATCTGCACACAAAATAAAGAGACACCGCGACACCCCTCCTTCATTCGTAATAAGCAAATTTCTTCTCATTCTCAAACACAAGCTCCCCAATTCCCGAACTTCCAAGCATCGAGATCTTCGAAAACAGCGGCTCTGCCGTGTAGCTTATGCGATACCGGATCCCGCAGAGCATATGATCCATTCTGCAGTTTGCATACGTCGGGGTCAGCCCGATATTCCATTCCATCACGTCCATCATCCGATACGCCAGCTTCTCCGTCCGCATCGTAAAGAGCAGCCCTTTGATATAATCCTGATAGGAAATACCGTCCGCACATTCCTTTGCACCGTTTCCATCCGAAAACGCCTGTACAAGATTTCCGAGGCTGGTCGTCCACTCCCCGCTGCTCTTAAATAGCGCAATCTTTTTTCCTGCAAGCAGGGCACGAATATCCAAAATACTCTCCACATACGCCCACGCCGCGACAATTCCGATCTGCACGACTTTAATAATTGCGGGGTTCCCCGTAAACCCGGCAAGCACCTCCGCCATTGAAAGCGTCGTCGCCATCTTTCCGCTGTCCCCAAGAATATGGGTTATATTTGCCGCTTCTCGAATTAATAAAAGGCGGTTCACTGCTCCCTCGAGATTATCCCCGTCCGCTTCCTCCCCACAGAGAACATACTCCATCTCATAAGAAAGTGCATGCTCCCCCACCGGATCTCCATAATCCGAAAAATACTGATCCATATATTCGAGTGCCAGAACCTTGTCATACCAGTCTGTCTCCGCTGTAACCGCAGCCGTCCCCCGCTCGCATTTCCGCGAACCGACTGTATCCGTAAGCGCAACCCGTTTTGTAGAAATGCCGCCCGGATCGCCTGTTACCATTCCAAGAAGCGCATTTTGTTTCAGAGCAAGCACAACGTCGAGCGGATTCTCCTCTACCCTGTCCGGCTCCCGCGGCGCAGTGCTTACATCCGTCTCATTTCCTGACGCTGCTTCCTCCTGCTGCCGCTTCGCATCTTCAATCGCAGCTTTTGCATTCTCCACACTTCCCGTCATCTCCTGCTGTTCCTGCTCTGCTTCCTCACTTCTGGTATATCTGTCATATAAAATCTGCGCCGCTTCTACCGAAAGATTTTCCTTCATATAATCTGCCACACAGTCCAGAAACACACTGCCGTCTCCGTCCGTCAGAAGTTGATATTCCACCGTTTCCGCCATGGCGGGCGAAAGCGCCATTACCGCGCTTCCATCCCCGCCCTGATTCAGATTGGTGCGTATCCGTTGCAGGAGCACCGCCGTGACATAGTCCATGGAAAAATTTTCCCCGCCGTACGCGCCATCAAGCCCCAGCATATGAAAATCCTCCCACAGGGCGGGTTGATATTCCGCGCAGACAGACTCTACCGCAAGCGCAGAACTGATATCCGCATACGCTTCCAGCTCATACATCCTTCCCGCCTCCAAAAGCGCTGTCAGGAAGGACGCTATCAGCATAAATGTCAGCGCGGCAAATACCGTAAGACTTCCTCGCTTCTCCATATCAGACCTTCCCCGCACGTTTCGTGATCGTATCGAAAATGTCATTCACCAGATCGGTGAGCTGGTCCTTAAATATCAGGACAAGTCCGATCAACACGACCAGAATCAATATCAGTTCTACTACTCCAACACCGTCTTCCTCTTTGATAAATTCTCTGATTCCTCTCATAGCAACCTCCTATTCTAAATCTGAAATGCAAATACTGCCGGAATAATCAGAATCACCATCACAATTCCCAACATTATCATCATCGGAAAGAGAAGCTTTGTTCCCGCTTCCTCCCCATAGCGTTTTGCCGCACGCTTCCGCTCCTCGAAAGCGTTTTCCGCTTCCTGCTCCAGGAGAGCTACTACTCCCTGGCTTCCCTTCTTCAAATTTTGTGTCAGGATATTTGCAAATTTCCGATACATGGCTCCCCCGCAGCGCTCCCCAAAATGTTCATACGCCTTCTGCTCTCCCACACCGCTTTCCATTTCACGGCATGCAATCATCATCTCGTCATATACCGGCATCTCCCGTACCCTATGCACTTTCCGCTTCTTCTCGTAAGAAAACGCGATTTTGCGAAATGCCCCCTGCAGCGTCATGCCCGAGCCAAGAAGCAGCGCCAGCTTACTCACCATATCCGGATACTCTAATTCCAACAGACATTCCCGTTTCTTCCGGGCCTCTTCTTCCCTGCTCCGCACAACCGCCGGCACAAATCCCGCCAGAACAACCCCAAAAAGAAGCATCTTCTCCGGCGTATGCGCCGCCCTCTCCTCCCAGAGAAGCCGATGCTCTCCCACCGCATTAGGAAGCGTCAAAAACGCTTCTCCCGTCTTCTTCCCCTGTTCTGACAGTTCCTTTTCCAACTGCTGCAAAAAACGTTCCTGCTCGCCCAGAACTTCCGGGAACACCTGAAAATAAAACTCTGTCACACGCTCCGTTTTCCCGCAGCTTAACAGGACGCGCGCCCGCACCAATTCCCCTTCATCGGAAAGCTCTTTAGCGACCACATTGCCCGATGCGTCCATAATCCGGTAATTGTCAAAGCTCCACTCCGCATCCACCTTGCCGTTCTGATAGCTGTCCCTTATTCTGACTCTCTTTCGAATGCAGTTTACGGATGCATTCTCCCCCGGAAATTCCTCTGTAATCTCTTCCACAGCCGCGTCAAGATATACCTGTTCTTCCCTGGCGGTAAGAAGCTGCTCGGGGACATCGACATGATAGTCCGCCCCTTCCTTCTCTCCGTCTACATACAGGCTCAGATCCGCGCCGTAGCTTCCCTCGCCGTTCGGCTTCCTCTGCAGAAGATTCCCGTCCGTAAGTACCGGACTGCCGCTATCCGACACTCCCGCTGCCAGACCAATCAGAGCGCTTGCCGCTATCACCCCAAGCATTTTCTTTCTCATCTCCGACAGACTCCTGCGGCATATGAGTCCAAGCAGCACGCACGCCGCCAATACCACCGCACACACAATCATGGCTCTCTCATCCCCCTTTACTCCGGCAGCTACACCTGAATGTCAAGAATATGTTCCGAAAGCTTAATTGCCGCCAGATAGATTCCAAGCGCCGTACTCATAATCACGATTCCCAATACATTACCGTACAGCACCTCAAGAAAATCCCCCGACGTGAATGTCAGATATGCCAAAATTCCAAGCGGCATAACATTCATGATCCTTCCCTCCAGCTTTTTGCCCGCAAGCACGGTAGTAATCTCCCGCTCTACCTCCATACGCCCGATAAGCTTCTGCGTCGTCGTGCGGATAATCCTGGCAAAATCGCCCCCGCTCCTCTTCGCAAACGAAAATACCTCGGCAAAGCTCTCAATCTCCTCACAACCGCTGCGCTCCGCAAATTCTCCGAGTGCCTTCTCAAGCGGTTCATTCATTCGCACCGCCTCATTCATACGATGTACCTCCGCAAGCATAAGACAATCTTTCCCGTGCAGGCCAAAAAGCTCCTTTTCTGCCTCCCGCCAGGAATTCTCCATGGAATACCCCGCAAGAAGCGCCGCCGATACCGCCTGCATCGTATCCTTGAATTCACCAAGAAGCTTCTCTGTCCGCTTCTTTTGCTGCATTTCCTCATATCTTCCCCTGCATACAATATACACGGCAGGCACTAAAACCATCCCCCAGAGAGAGCGGTAGAACAGCCATGCAATTATACCGTTGAGCGCACTTCCCGCCGCCAGACAGAGAAGCTTCTCCTTCACCCCAAGCTGATATTTCCGATAATCCATGTCTACATCACCCCCTCCGACAAAAAGCCTGCTCTCCGGCACTTTTCCGTATTCTGTAGCCCTGCCGTCCGCACAAGCGCCCCTTGCACAAGGCCGCATTCCTCCCCTGTCTCCTCAAAGCGGAACAACTCCCTCAAAGCAATCTCCCCGTCCGTCATTCCGATAATCTCTGCAATACTAAGCACGCGGCGGCTTTTATCCCGCAGTCTCCCCAGATGCACCAGAATGTCGATTCCCGATGCGATCTGGCTTCGGATTGCCGGAAGCGGCAGTTCCATCCCCATAAGCACCATTGTCTCAAGGCGGCTTAACATATCGCGGCAGGAATTCGCGTGTCCGGTCGAAAGACTTCCGTCATGCCCCGTATTCATTGCCTGTAGGACGTCGAGCGCTTCCGCGCCCCTGCACTCCCCTACTACAATCCGCTCGGGACGCATACGAAGCGCCGTACGGATCAGATCACGGATCGTGATCGGAACAACCCCTTCCGTATTGGCATTTCTCGTCTCAAGGCGAACCAGATTGGGCTTGTCCAATAACTGCAGTTCTGCCGAATCCTCGATGGTAATAATCCGCTCCTCCCTTGGAATATATTGAGACAGCGCATTCAAAAACGTTGTCTTCCCCGAGCCGGTTCCGCCCGAAATGAAAATATTGTACCCCGAGCACACCAACACTCTTAAAAACTCTGCCGCCTCCCCGGTCAGCGAACCCATTCGAATCAGATCTGCCATGCCGATTGGACGCTCTGGAAATTTGCGGATGGAGATGGCTGACCCGTCAAGTGCAACCGGTTCAAGCACAATATTCACACGCGAGCCGTCTGCAAGCCTCGTGTCCACGATCGGCGACGCCTCGTTCACCATACGGTTACTGTAGCCTGCCATCTGTTGTATCACATCGCCCAGTTTCTCTTTCGAAGAAAAGTGCCTGTCTGATTCGTAGAGTCTGCCTCCTTTCTCATAGAAAATATGGTCGGCGCCATTCACCATAATTTCGGTAATCTCCTTGTCTTCCAACAGTTCCTGCAGCACATCGAGCTTGCGCATCGAATGGAACAAGAACTGCTCCAGTTCGTCGCGCTCCCTTAGCGTAAGCATTCTCTCTCTGGAAAACCGCCCCGCGTGTTCCTCCACCAGACGATATACCTCCTCATCCCCAAGCTGCCTGGTCAGGTCAATCTCCTGCATGATCTCGTCGCGCAGCTTCCGGATCTCGCCATCTGATATCCTCATATGCACCTCCCATCTGCAATTTCCTTATACATCTCCTCCAATATCCTCATACACACCTCCCATCACTGATTCTCATGTGCACCCCCCGCCAAATATTCCCTGACATAATCTCCGAACTCACTCCAAAGAAGCTGCCTGTATACATCTATGCCTGTGCGGATTTTTTTTGCGGAAAACGGGAGCTGCACCACGTGAAGCCGCTCTTTCATCTCTTCCCCCTGTTCCCGCGCAAGGTATCTTAAGAAGTGATTCATCTGACATTCATAAAAATAGCCGTTCTTCATCAGACAATAAATACTCGTACATGCCTCGAGCGCTCTTGCAAGTTCCCGCATTCCCGCTCCAAAATCAATCACCAGCGCATCAAAATCCGTCTGTCTCTCCACAAATTCCAAAAATGCATCATAATCTGTCACTGAAAATTCCATTAAATCTTCGGGATTATCAAACGGTGGAAGATAATGAATTCCCTCTGCCTCATAGACCCCTTTTAAGAATACGTCCTCCGGGAAACGGTTCCGCCGGATTGCAAGCACTACATCCCCCAGATCGTATCCTCCCGTCAGCCCAAACAGCTCCAGAAAACCGGAATGCTCCATGAGATTGACGTACAGCACCTTTCTCTTCTCCGCAAGCGTCCGCGCAAGCACAAGCGAAAAGGGCATCTGCATCTCGTGGCAAATCGGAGAATACACGCCAATGATCTCCATTCCCGCCGTCATGCTCTGTCTCCTTTTCTCCGGCACACCCAAAAGTACCTGTACTTCGTGTAAGATTATCTCTATAGGCTGATACCGGAACACCTCTGCCGCCCTTACCGCTGGCGGATATTCTTCCGCCCCGGTTAACCGGTCTCCCGCCCCAATCGACGGGTATTCTGCCTCTGCGGATTGATACTTCTCCGTTCCCATAGCACGGTATCCATCCGCCTCCATGTCCCTGCCTGATTCCGCCTGCACTTCCGGCATCGTCTCTCTAAGAAAAAGAACCGAAATCCCACGTGCAGCCGCAGCCCTCCCTGCTTCCGCAAAGCCCATCCCGCAGACTGCAACGTCTATTTTTTCCTCCTCTGACCTCTTTGCCCAAAGCTCCGGCGACGAAAATGCGTGCACCGCATACTCCCCTGCCCTGTGCTCGATCAGGTATGTGACAAATCTGTCGCGGTACTCTGTATCCGTGTCACAGACAGCCACCTCAATTCTACTCAATGGCACACCCCCAGACCACAATAAAATATCCAATCAGTATCGATGTTGAAAAATGTATCAGAGTCCTCTGATGTCTGAATATCCCCGCAGCCCGCTTCTCGCACAACAGCTTTCCCAGACCAATGAACGCCGCCGAAAAAAAGGCTGCGAGCATCACATAAAGCAGTTGTCTTATTGTCAAAAATCCACCAGCTACGGAAAATAACTTGATATCGCCTGCGCCCAACGCGCGCATTTGAAATAAAAGAAATAGAAAGATAACCGGAATAGAAATGTTCACCAGGAAATGAACAATACCTGCACTGCCTTCCCCCATAATGCGGAGTACAAGTCCTAAAATAAGCCCGGAAGCAATCAGCCGGTTACTGATCTTCATCTCCCGGAAGTCCTCCATCACTGCCAGTACAAGAACCGTCAGCAATGTCAGTGTCGTAACTTCCCCAATTCATCACCTCTCTTACTTGTTTGTAAATCGGATTATAACAATCCAGGTTTACTTTGTCTATAGTTTTTGCACATTTTGTCTACATTCGTAAACTTTTCACAAAATTTGAAGCAGCAAGATCGCATATAACAGCGCAACCCCGCCAAATCCAAGGGTTCCGGTTGTCAAAAGCGTAAGCGGATTAAGACCGACCGCCATAGAAATCCCCTGTGTTTTAAGCAGATGGTTCACGATCACAATGCCAAAGACACCAAGCACCATCCGCACCAGAAAATTGAGCACAATCTGTGCCCGTTGCTTTAATACCGAAATTCCAAGCACCAGCGCGCAGCTCCCCGCCAGTATACCATACGCAGTCATCGACATATTCTAATACACTTCTCTCCCGATGTCATTTTTCTATTATTATGACTGTCCGGCATATTTTATGACCTTTATCTCTCCCAGCAGAGATATTACTTGAGTTTTCATAATGCCTTACACTGTTTGAAAGCACCGGCGCAGATGTGGATTTTCTATTTTTTTCCGAAATTTGTATAGAATAGGATTTATTTGTTCATACTCTGAATATAGATATAATAAACAACAGACCTGCCTTACCTATAGGCAGCGCACAAAGACTGGGAGGATGTATGCTGCGTTTTTTTCAAAATGAAAAAACGAATGATAACCATTATACTCTGCTTATAAACGATCTCCACCAGACCGCCCAGGACCTGCAGGACGCCTACCGCAATCTGGAAAATGTCATTGATCCCGATCTGATCGACTGCTACATTTATGAACTGAACTCTGTACAGATGCGTTACAAATTCCTGCTGGCGAGTATCAAAAATTATGAAACCAATCATTCTTATACAAAAAATCCAGAGGATTTTTATGCAAAAAACCCTCTGGAAATATCTGAGTCCTGACAAGTCTCTACCAGATTATCTCGCCCGTAAGTATATCCGGCATACACCTGCTGGGTATTCTTCATCAGCGGCTCCGACGTATCCTGCATGGCAGCATGGACAAAGCCGTCATAAAGCTTTTCCATGAGCCGGCGGGCATGCGCCATATCTGTCAGATCCCTTTTATACATGGACTTTGCGAGCGAATCCCGGCAAAATACATAGATGCTGTAGAGATTCTTCGCCATATCGTAGGAGAAATTGAGCGACGATATCAATTCGCGGAGCGCACGCTCTCCTCCGCGCAGCGCTTCTTTATAATCATCCCACGCCTCTGTCTCATACGCCGCTTTCGCGTCGTCAAGGTAAGCAAAGAAAATGTCATACATAATCACTACCAGCCCACTGCGGTTGCACTGGCTGATCCTTCTCGTAAAGTCCCCAATCTGTTCCTTTTTCAACGCAGACCTCCGTTCCTACGCTTCCCGCACGCCCATTACTGTAAAATCTGCAGTACCTGCTGCGGAAGATCATTCGCCTGTGTCAACACGGAGATCGCTGCCTGATTCAATACATTCTGATGTGTATAGTTCGTCATTTCCTCCGCCATATCCACATCGGTCAGACGGGACATTGCTCCGGTCATATTCTCCTCAAACGCATCCAGGCTCTCCGTGGAGTACTCGAGACGGTTCTCGTAAGCGCCAAGCCTTGATCTCACCTCGCTGACTCTTGCAATCGCATCGTCAAGGCTCGCCATCGCGCGATCCGCTCCGGTCACGGTCGTCACATCCATGTCGTCAATATAGAGACTCTTGCAGGACACCTCGGGAATCCGGATCTCCATATTCTGATCCATATTCGCGCCGATGTGAAGTGTCATGCTTCCAAGCTCTGTCACCTCGAACTCAAGCGCGCCGCCCGTCGTATCCGTCGGGTCGGCAGGATCCTGCTGATAGCCTGCTTCCACAAGGAACGATAAAGATACGTCGCCAATATCTGTAATCGTGACACGATTTCCGTCGCACACCGCCGTCGCAGACGACGTAAAGCCTTCCCAATCCGCCACATCGTTTAACTTCATATTCGTTCCGGTCGGCACCAGTACATTTGTCTTTCCGGTCGTAGCGTCCGTCTCCAGCCTTCCGTAGACCCATTCCTTGGTATCCGGATTCTGAACCACGCCGTTATTGCCCGACGCATCCGACAAACTCAGCTTATTTGCAAGCGCTTCATTATCAAACGTGATCGCGAGATTTGCTCCCGCGCCATACGCGTCCGCCGTAAATGTAAGCGAGCCGTCTGCCGCGCGCTCCACCGTCGTCTCACCAATCGCACCGGCATTACGAATCTTCTCATATACCTCTTCATAGCTGTCCGTCGCACTGATCGCAACCTCGGAACCGTTGATTTTCATTGTACCGGAAGTACCGATCTGCGCCGTGCTATTAAAGTTCGCAGAAGACGTCACCTGCGCCCGCGTCGCCGCCTTAAGAACCTGCACCTTGTAAGTGCCCGGCTCGATCTGGTCGGAAATCTGCACGCGGTCTGCATGCTTTGTATAAACCCTTGTATCAAGCGATCCGTCCAAAAGTGCCTTCGTATTGTACTCCGTGTCTGTGGAAATACGGTCTACCTCTTCCTTTAACGAGTCAATCTCCTTCTGAATAGCCTGTTTATCGCTCAAGGACATCGTCGCATCGTTCGCCGCCTGTACGGAGAGTTCTCTCATACGCTGTAAAATGCTCGTAGTCTCATTTAACGCCCCGTCCGCAATGTGAATGACGGAAATTCCATCGGACGCATTCGAGGACGCCCGGTCAAGTCCGTTGATCTGCACCTGCATCTTATGTGAAATCGCCATTCCTGCCGGGTTATCCTTCGAATGGTTAATCTTAAGACCGGAAGAAAGCCGCTCCATCGACTGGCTTAAGTTATTCTCGATTCCAAGCAGATGCTTGTTGGAAATCGCTGCTGAAATATTATAATTAATTCTCATACCGTCATTCTCCTTTATCTCATGTCTGCCTTATATATCGGATAACTTTTCTTTTCCCTAAAGTACCTGTATCACTAAAAATGTGATTTTATTTGCAATCCCGGTCATTTCGTATTATAATTAGCACGTTGCGGGACATACTATAAAATGATTGTAAGATACGTCCGCAAATGAAAAAAAGGAGGAACGAACATGGCACAGGTTACAAGGTCAACAATGATTGGCGAATTACTCCAGATCGATGAGAATATTGCACCAATCCTTTTAAATATCGGTATGCACTGCCTCGGATGCCCATCTTCCCAGATGGAGACGATCGAGGAGGCAGCTATGGTGCATGGCATCGACCCGGATGCGCTGGTAAATGAGATCAACGACTTTCTTGCAAAGGATCTCGCATAATTACTGCCGTACATGCCGTTTGGTATACGACGGTTTTAATTGTGGATGTGCACAGACTGGTAAGCAGCGGCTAATCTATGGAAGCCGCTGCTTATCAGTCTTTTTTGTAGTTACCGTGGGGCGGCAGTCCCCTATTTTTTCTTCAGGAGAAGATACAGGGACACAATACCAAACCCGATCAGCAGCATAGAAATGAAAACAACTCCCAATAAGGGCGAATGAAGGATATAATATGATGAGTCTGTAAAACAGGTATGGTTCGTTGTCATATCAAACGCCTGATACAATTCTGCAAACAGCGGTAAAAGGAGTGCTATGATACCTCCAATGCATATCACGAATGAAGAAATATATATTTTTCCATCCTTCTTCCGGACTTCATCTGATGCTTGTGGGTTCTGATCCGGCAATTCATCGGTCGTAGTTCCATCATTCTTATTATTTAGCAAATAATCCAATGAGCAATCGAAGTACTGACTAATCCTTAGAATGTTTTCGATATCCGGCAGTGTTCCCATCTCCCATTTAGAAATTGCCTGTCTTGATACCCCTAATTTTTCAGCCAGTTGTTCCTGTGAAAAATTGTTCGACTTTCTAAGCTTTTGAAGCTTTTCACCAAAGGTCATATGATTAACCCCTCCGCATTTTTTCTTTAAAGTAACTTATTGCAATAGAAATGTCTACCATAAGAAAGTGGCAGTTCCGCAACTATACGTAGCAGTTCTACTATATATCCTTCCCACCGCGGAGCAGCTTTAGGACTTGCACCTGCCCCGCGGGGCTTTTTACTCTATTTTATCTATAGGAATCATCGATTTGACGCCTTATAGCAACATGATATTTCCTATAGAGCAAAGAAAAGCCCCTGCCGCGTCTTATACAGCAAGGGCCTTTACTTTATGACTATTCTTACAACTCCATTCCTATAACTTATAACTGCGCCAGCGTCTGAAGTGCACTTCCCTTCAAAAGAATCCGGTAATGCTCACTCATAAACGCTCCCGTCGCCGGGGTATAAGTCTGCTGTGCGGCATATTCGGAAAGAATATTGCACACCTTGTTGAACTCCTCCGGCGTCTGACTGCTCTTGCGGACGAGCAGATAATACTTATGCGCCGCTTCATTCTTATACAGGTCATTGCTTCCCGTATAGAACCCCCCGAGCGTATGCGCAAGTCTGGTAACTTCCGAGAGATCGCTAAATACAAACAGCTTCGTAATGTCTACAAGTACGTTTACCGGAACTTTATTCTGCTTTTTATCTTCTGTTGAAATGAAGCTGCCATTCTCCTGCCCTGTCTCTGCCGCCTTCCTGCGCTCCTCCTGAATCTTGCGGAACAGACCAAGGATATCGTCCGCCCCCTCCAATGCCGGAGATGTACCGCTGCCCTCCGGTGCATCCTCATATACATCCTCAGGATCAGGCTCCGAGAACTTGGAAAACCGGGTATCAAGTTCCTCCGGGTACTCAACCTTGGTGATCACAAGAATCACCGTGTCCGCAGACAGCGGAATTGCCTCTATCATAAGCGGAATATCGTCCGCTTCAAAACCAAACTCATACGCCGCCTGCTGCATCATGTCACGGAAGAGAAGCTTCGCTTTCTCCGTACCGTATGCCAGCTCACTGAGCTTAATCTGACGCTCCGCCAGATCCTCTCTTGTCAGCGTGCAGCGAATCTGATTATCGCTTACTTTTTCGATTTTCATACAACACCACGCCTTTCCGTATTCTGGCAGCACCGCCGCCAGCTAAAATTCGTGCGGCAAATCCCCGCACTACCTCCTTCATCCGGAAAACCTTGTAAACTGTACATTTATTATAAACAAATGCTATATTGATGTAAAGTATACCTTTTTATTAAATCTTTATAAAATGGGTTACTCCGCACTGATTTGGAAAAATTTTTGTGAAAGATGTACAAAATTTTCAAAAAGGGATTGCATAACTACATCTTTCATGTTATAAACATATGCATGAGATGCGAATCTGCTACGCTGTGAAAGGAGCGGATCTTGCATAGAAGAATTTATCCTGTCCGGCAAATATCGAATTATCTCCGTGCTCGGTTCTGGTAGTTTCAGTACCGTCTTTCTTGCCGAACATCTCAAATTGAAGCTTTATCGCGCCATCAAACGTATCCCCAGACATCCGGCAGATAAGACTTCTTTCTCCCTGAAGACTGGCTTCCCTCCGGAAGCAGAACTTCTAAAACATCTTAATCATCCAGGAATCCCCCTCATATATGATATCGACGAAGACGACGATTATCTGTATATCATTGAAGAATTTATTCAGGGTGAATCACTAGACACGTTTGTGTCTCATCAGAAAACCATTTCACAGGAACTGATTGTAAAATTAGGCATCCAACTATGCGATATCTTAGATTATCTGCATCATTTATCTCCATACCCTATCCTGTATCAGGATCTAAAACCGGAGCATATTATATTATGTGGAAATCAGTTAAAATTAATCGACTTTGGCATCGCTTCTTTTTTTACCGGTTCCGGTAAACATTTCCAAATTTACGGAACAGACGGATTTGCGGCTCCCGAAGCCCGAAACGGACTTCCCGTTACTCTCGCCGCCGATATCTACAGTCTCGGCAAAGTTCTGGAGTTTCTTATAAGCGCCGCTGACTCCAAATGTTCCGACAGACTTCTGCACATTGTAAAGCGCGCAACCGCGAAGGAACCGGACGAGCGTTATCCGTCGGCTGCCGACGCAGCAAACGCACTGCTTCATGTACAGAAACATTCTAGCGGGCATTCTTCGCATCTCATCCGAAATATTGCCGTGATCGGGAGCAGACCCGGCGCAGGCGCCACGCACTTTGCAGTTTCCCTTGTCTGTACCCTACGAAAACGTTCCGTGCCGGCGCTCTATATGGCCGCAGGCAAAGACAGGACCCTCGATGCGATTGCAAGGGCAAATCCGCATTTTAAGGAACGGGACGGTATTTTTTACTACGAGTACTTCAAAGGCGTACCGGATTACGGAGACGGCGTATTTTTTCCGCTTCCCGCGGACGACTGCATCGTGAAGGATTTTGGTACAGACGCGCCTGACCTTGCAAAACTAGAGACTTCCGATTTCATTTTCTTTTTACTGAGCGGCGCTGACTGGGATTTCACACAGTCTGTCACTTACGCGAAACAGCTCGCGCTGTTCCCGCAGACCGTTTTTGTCTGCAATCATGGGAACAAGCGCGCCGCCGGAGCCTATGCAAAACATATAAATCGGCGCGTTTACTGCTTTCCGAACGACCCGGATCCCTACCGCGTCTCCGCTGAAAAAGAACGGCTTATTTCATCTATTTTTCCAAAGAAAGGAGGAAACATACATTTTTCACTTTGATCGATACGAAACAAAAGCACATAGCACCATCGGCTTCCTCGGCTGTGATTCCGGCGTGGGCGTCACACAGCTCGCCATCGCCCTGTGCAGCTACTGCGTTTCCAAACAGCAAAAGCGTGCCGCCTACTTAGAACTGCATAAGCGAAACGAGATCGCACGCGTTCTACCGGACACGGACTTTTCCGCAGTCCTAAGACGTCATGCCAGGGCACGCGCCAAAGCGCCGTCCTTACCGGGAGTGGCGAAGCAGGAACCGCTTTTCTTTTCACTGCGCGGCGTGGATTATTACCCGCATGTGTCATACTGCGATGTGCCGCTGCTGCTCAACCGGGACTATGACTACCTGATTCTGGATCTTGGAAGTATGGGCGAAGCAGATCTTTCTGAATTTCTGCGCTGCGATACCAAATTCGTTCTTGGCAGTCTCGCTCCCTGGAAAATCTGGAAATACGAAAAATCCTTAGAACTATTAAATCACTCAGTAAACCTTGGGGAAGGTTGTAATTATCTGGTACAGATGGGGACATCATATGACATTTCCCGTTTTTCCAAAGCAAACCGCATTGCTGTGCGCGAGGTTCCTTTTATCAAAGACCCTTTTCGTATCGAAAAGCAGCTCTTCCTCTTTTTTGAAGAACTGCTGGCGTCCCACTGACGACGCCCTGTCTGCCGGGGATCAGACGATTATATCACGAACGTAACCAGCGAATTTCTCATGGTCATTACATTTTTACGGGGGATAAAAAAATGGAATACGAATATATGGAAAAACTCTATCTGGAGCTTGCCTCCTTGGAGGACAGAGGAATCACGATCTGGCTGGAGGGTGAACGGAGCAATCCAAAGGATGTTGCCAGCCAGTTATGTGTGCACGAAGAACGTACTTATATGAGAGACTATATCTTTGACGAGGGGGTGTTGACGGAGATTCACTTTGATAAAGTGAACAAAGAATCATCTGAATAAAGCTCATTGCAGCTTATTGTAACTTATTGTCAGGGAACAGAATGACTGAGTTCCTCAATGCCCGGTCATACTGTAACTCGCAGTAACACACAAAAACCATTATTTGATAAGAAGAGCGGGGATGCCACAGGCATCCCCTTTAGAACCTGCGTCAATTCCAGAATGCGCCAGCTTTGATTGCGTCAAAACCTCTTTGAATTTAACTGCTTATATGCTACAATGTACAAGTACAAGTTTCAGAAGAAGAAAGGGTTTTATGCATGAAAAAGAAGGTTATTCCGGTTATTGCTGCCATTGTTTTAATTATTATTGTAATTCTATTCATACTTCTCGGAAAGCTGATTGAGAAATATACGCCCTCCAAAGAACACGAAGAACTGTCCGAATACTATCAGATGTCCCAACCGGATGATGTTGCCCTCGTCTTAAACAACGAAGTGCTTCCTGCGCAGGGTCGTATGATCGACGGCTATGTGTATCTCGACTTCAATACGGTTCACGATCTCATCAACGACCGTTTCTACTGGGATACCAACGAAAATAAGCTGCTTTACACCACTGCGACGGATCTGATTTCTGCCGATGCAGAGAGCACTACCTACTATGTCACCAAGAATGCGGTGAACTCAGACCATATCATCGTAAAGGTTGACGCGGCTACCGCCTATATCGCGTTGGACTTCGTAAAGCAGTATTCCGATATTTCCTACACAGTATATGAGTCGCCGAACCGTGTCGTTCTCACGAATGCCTGGGGCGACTATACGGTTGCTTCCACCAAAAAGGATACCGAGCTTCGTTATCAGGGCGGCATCAAGAGTCCGATTCTCGCCGATATCGCGAAAGGAACTTCTCTTACGGTGCTTGAACCGGATGAAACATGGACGAAAGTCGCTTCCGAGGACGGAGTCATCGGTTATGTCAAGTCCAAGACTCTTGGCAGCACCAGTACGGAAACACTTGTCAGCGATTATATCCCGGAGAGCTTCTCCCACATTAAAAAAGATTTCCGCATCAGCATGGGCTGGCATCAGGTTACAAATAGCACTGCGAACAGCAATGTCGCCAATGTGATTTCCAGTACCAAAGGAATGAATGTTATTTCTCCGACCTGGTTCTATCTGAAAGATACGAACGGAGGCATCGGCTCTCTGGCAAGTTCTGATTATGTGAACTATTGCCACCAGAACGGCATTGAAGTTTGGGCGCTGGTCAGCAATTTCGGCGCAAGAGATCAGGGGCTTGAGAATCCGAGCACAACCGAGGTTCTGACCTACACCTCACGGCGCGAAAATCTGATCAACAATTTGATTTCCGCCGCCATCCAGTACAACCTGGACGGTATTAATGTCGATTTCGAGTCGCTCGATCCGGCAGTCGGTGATTCCTATATCCAGTTTATCCGTGAGCTTTCCTTGAAATGTGCAAATAACGGAATCGTCTTATCTGTGGACAATTATTCGCCGACAGCTTACACTGCATTCTACAATCGTTCGGAACAGGCAGTGTTCGCTGATTATGTAATCCTGATGGGTTACGACGAGCACTATGTCGGCTCAGAGGAAGCGGGTTCCGTTGCCTCCATTGGCTTTGTCAGACAGGGCGTCGCGGACACTCTGCAGGAGGTTCCGGCGGATCAGCTGATCCTTGGTATGCCGTTCTACACTCGTGTATGGAGTGAGACTCCGGTTTCAGAGGACGGCGCTGCCATAAGCGATGCGGAGGGTGCTTCTGACAGCTACACCCTCTTCGAGCTCGACTGCTATTCCGCCAGCATGAAAGAAGCACAGAATCTTATCAGTGCGAACGGTGCCGTTCCGGTGTGGTCCGACGACTGCGCACAATACTATGTAGAATACATTAACGGCGGCGTCACCTACAAGATCTGGGTTGAGGATTCTGCTTCGCTTGAGGAAAAGCTTAAAGTTCTCCAGGAGAACCAGCTCGCGGGCGGTGCATTCTGGAAGCTTACCCTGGAAGATCCTACTGTGTGGGACACGATTATCAAATATATTAATTAACGAAAGATCGCTTTGGTTCTACCTCCCGGAATTCGTGAATATCATTGTATGAGCGAATTTCCGGGAGTTTTTTATGAAGAAAAAAGTGGAACTTGCAATGACTCTCTGCCTGCTTGCGGCTGCATTCATCCTTGCAAGACAGGGAGCGATTCTTGTACAGAGCGAAAAAGCCGCTGAGAAAGAAATCTGTATTGTCGTTGACGCGGGACACGGCGGCAGCGATCCCGGCAAGGTCGGCGTGAACGACGCTTTAGAAAAGGACATCAATCTCTCCCTTGCCCTGAAGCTGAAAGATCTTCTGGAGCAGAAAAAGATAAATGTCGTTCTGACACGCGATTCCGACGCAGGCTTATATCCGGCAGACACCACGAATAAGAAAGCTGCCGATATGCAGAAACGCTGTCAGCTTATCACCGAAGCCAATCCCGTATTTACTATAAGTATTCATCAGAACAGCTATACGACCCCGGATATCAAAGGCGCGCAGGTATTCTACTACGGTCAGTCCGCAGGCGGGGAAAAACTTGCCAATATTTTACAGGAGAGTCTTGTTTCCCATGTTGACCCTGAGAACAAGCGTGTCGCAAAAGCAAATGAGAGCTACTATCTGCTCAAAAAAACACCCACACCTACCGTAATCGTAGAGTGTGGGTTTCTAAGCAATCCGACCGAAGCCGATCTGCTCTTAGACGAGGACTACCAGAATAAGCTTGTCCGCGCTATTTATATGGGGATTCTTGAATATCTGGAAGAAGAGTCCCTTCTGTAACTGTTCCTGTCATACTGCATTCGTTTTATCATTTGCTCACGATGCAGCCATCTGTTTTTCGGCTGCCGGCAATCGTTTTCTTAGAGCATATCACGAAGCTGCTGTATGAAGCTCTCCGCCATATGATAGAGCCTTGCCGTCTGCACCTGATATTCCTCTGTTCCTTTCTCCGGGGCGGCAGACTCTTCTGCTGCATCCACGCCAAACGTTCCCATCGAGAAATGGTTCAGATCCAGATCGGAAATATACGCATAGCGGAGTTCCACAGCTTCCTCCTCCCCGATCGTGTCTCGGAGTAATGTCTGCCGTTCTGCAAGAAGATCTCTTGTCTCCTCATTATCCGTTGCGACAAAGCCTTTGATTCCCTGCTCCTTCGCCTGGAAGGTCGCCGCGATCCGACCGCGAAGCTCCGTCTCCATCATGACATCGACAACGCCCTTTTGGTCTGTTCCCCGGACAATCTTAAGCGACACATTGACGACGCCGCTTTCCGTCTGTACGGGCACCGCATACTGTTCATCCTTTGCAAGCAGGCTGCCAATCGACAGCTGTGCGGACAGCAGACGCATTTCGCGCACATCAAGGCTTGTCACCTCATCGCCGGAGATCATGCCCTTCATGACATTCTCCGCCACCCTGGCAAGCTGCTCCTGTGCCTCGGCAATCTCCTCCGGCGCTGCAATCGCTTTCCCGAACTGCTCCAACACAGCTTCTTTTGCTCTGCTTAAACCGTCCGCTGCGCCCGCGTTCGTCTCCTGCGGTTCTTCCGTATCCGTCTTGTCCGCCTCTCCCGGGCCTTCTCCAAAAATCTGACGGAACATACCATTACGGTTCTTCACCATCGCTTCCATCGCCATAATATTCGACATGGTATTGGGAATATCGTATTTCTGCAGTACATTGTAAATATCCTGCGTCACCTTCGCACTCTGTGACAGCTCTGCAAGCTGCTCCTTCGCGTACGCCAGGTCCAGCGCAGCGTCATTTGTGTCCGCCTGGGCAAGCGCCTCCTTCAACTGCTCCGGCGTCATGTTCTCCCATTCCGGACCTTGTTCCATAACTGTTTTTAAGCGCTCCGGTGTCAACGTATCCATAATATCTTTTACACAATTATTCTGATAGGACGCCTCAATCTGATCCGTGATTGAAGTTCCCTGATATCCACTGCTCTTTGCTCCGCCAAAGGATTCATCCACAGCGTAATCCATTTTTCCGCTGCGATGCTCGGAACGCACTGCCGTCATCAGATTGCGCATGGTAATCTCCACACCCTGATGCACGAGCGCGCCAACAGCCGCTCCGTCAGACTGTTCCACCTGATGAATCAGACGATAGGTACCAATGTAGGACGAACGTTCCTCGGGGCTGATACCCTCGCTTCTTTCGAGTTTCCATAGGAATTCGCCAAACCCCTTATCATTCTGCCCGCCTGTCTCCCCGGCAATCTGTTCCGCCATATCGTTCAGACTCTCAAAATTCATATCGAGCGGATTGATGCCCCGCCGGATCATCTCCGTCACCGTTGCCGGAGTCAGATTGCGGAACGCCCGCTGTACTTCCTCATCCGCTGCTTTGATCTCCGCCACCGACTCCGGTGTAATCGCAAGTTGATTATAGCCCAAAATACGAACTGCCCGTCGGTTTGCATCAGAAGTATCAAGCCCCAAATCCGCCAGTATATCATCCACATTTCGGAATGCCTTCTGAATCGAATCGCCCAGATCGGCTCTCGGCGCCGTCATCAATGTCTCGTAGCGCTCATTTGCACGCTCAAAAGCATCACGGAGCGCCTTACCTGCCCGATGGACAACTTCTACTGATTCTCCCGCCTCCGGCATGCCAAGCACATAAGCCGGAACCGACTTCAAATCTCCTACCGTCTCCGTCGTCTCTTTGAACAGCTTGACATTCTCCTCCGACGCATCGATTCCCTGCACCTTGAGAAGATGTTCATAATACTCGTTCTCCGCCTGCTTTAACTCCTCGACAAGCCTTGCAAGCGGCTCCGTATCAATCTGAATGCCCTTTTTGAGCAGCGCATAATTCGCCTGCATCGTCATTGCAAGGCGCGCCTCTTCGAGCTGGCGCCGCGCTGTCAGAAGGGTGAGCCCCCTCTGTGTGTAGGGATCTTCCGAGGATGTCTGATTCTTCGCCTGCGCCGCGCTGTCTGTATCGGCTGACGCCTGCACCCCGGCTGCCTGTGCATCTGCCACCGTTCCCGCTGAAACCTGCGCCCCGGCTGCCTGCGCGGCTGACGCCGTTCCCGCTGCCGCCTGCGCCGTGTCCGCTAAGCCTGCTACATTTCCTGCTGATGCCTGTGCATTCCCTGTTGCGTTGCCCACTACTGTCTGTACGGTGTTCGCTGTGTCTGCTGCATTTCCCGCCGCCTCAACGTCCTGCGCGCGGTATGCCATAGCATATTCCAGACTGCGGACATTAAGCTCCATCCCGTGCTCCGCCACATACGCAAGATCCTCCTCCGTCGCCTGCGCTACGACCTCGTACGCATTCTTCGCCCTCTCCCACAACGAATATCCGTCGATTAACTGCGCATCCTTCGGTCGTCCGCCCTCTGAGACTGCCGTGGCAATGCTCTCCAATAATTTTTCCGTATCAATCGGAAATTCCAGATTCTGCAATGCATCATAAAATTTCAGATTCTCCTCATTTAACGGTATCTCATTCTGCAAAAGCCACGCACTCGCCGCTCTGGAATCCTCGTTCACCGCAAGTCCCGTCTGCCGGATGATCTTGTCCACCTGATCCATAAAAGCATCCATATCAATCGGCTGCTGTCCATCCGCCTGATAATTCATACTGCCGGAAAACTCCGCCACATACAGATTCCCGACCGTAGGCGAAAGACCATTATCCAACATATACTTGACCGCACCCTCATTCGGCTTTCCGAGTGAAGCAGCGAGAGACAGCGCTTCCATGGCATCCCTTACATTGTCCTGCGTACACGGAATATCCGCCTTCTCAAACGCCTGTACGAGCTGCGCCGCAAGTTCAGCGCTTCCGGTAATTGCCTCAAGCTGGGCGAGATCCAGGTCATCTCCGAAAAAGGAAATATCCACTCCGGCTTTCGCAAGCTGCGCCTTGATCTTGTCCGTCTCCGTGACAATCGTATTGGACGTTGTCTCATCCAATGAAAATCCGTCCTCCTGCATTCTTGCATAATCCTCCGGAGAAGTCGTACCAGCAAGAACTGCCATCTGGTTCTTACGCTGCTCTGCACTCATGGACGCTGACTGCTCAAACTCCTCCGCCGCAGTTTTCTTCTCCTCCGCCTCCGGCTTCATATAAGTGGCATCTTTCATATTGACCGACTTCGCATTGCCGCTCACCTTACTTTTTTCCACAGCCTTCTCCGCAAAACCGACTCCGCTAAGCACCGATTCACTCTTCTCCTTCGGACCGATGCTCTGCTTTAACTCATCGACAATACTTGTGTTCTGCTGCTCTACTCTCATCCCGTTCTCTCCCGTTCTGACTATAATAAAACGCAGTACTGTTATGCAATAAAGTGAAATTTCCCGCTGCATAACAGAAATGGCGCATAACTATGCGCCATTTCATAGCTGATATATATATCGGTCATACCAGCCCAATTATTAAGTTGCACTACAGCAAATCAGAAACGGAATACCGCTACACCATATGGAGAAAGCGGATATTCAAACGAAAATGCCCTTCCGTCACATTCCTTCTTCTGCGCTTTGTAGCTCTGCGGGCGAGCCTTTCCGTTTCCGCCGAACTCTGTGTCGTCGCTGTCTAAGATCAGTTTATACGTCTTCCGCAAAGGAACGCCGATTCTGTAATCCGATCTTTCCATCGGTGTGAAATTGCACACGAACAGCAAACGATTCTTGCCGTCCTTGCTCTTCCTTATAAAACTATAGATACTGCGCTCATTGTCGTTTGCATTGATCCATTCAAACCCGCCCCAACTGCTGTCCAATTCATAAAGCGCCGGATTCTTGTGGTAAATATGCAAAAGTTTCTTTACCCAGTTCTGTATATGCTTGTGATCCGGGTTCTCCAACAGATACCAGTCAAGCTCACGCTCCTCGCTCCATTCCTGAAGCTGCGCAAATTCCTGTCCCATGAACAGAAGCTTCTTGCCCGGATGTCCCATCATAAACGCGTAGCCGACCATCAGATTGCGGAACTTATCAATGCCAAGCCCCGGCATCTTATTGATCATCGAGCACTTCAAATGCACGACCTCGTCATGCGAAAGCACCAGAATATACTTCTCGCTCTCATTATAACTCATTGCAAACGTCATCTTATGGTGGTTGTCCTTACGGAAATACGGGTCGAGCTTCATGTAATCAAGGAAATCGTGCATCCATCCCATATTCCACTTGTAGCTGAAGTTCAATCCGTCTTCCTTCACTGAACCCGTCACCTTCGGCCATGCCGTAGACTCCTCGGCAATCATCACTGCCCCAGGATTTCTACCAATAATAAGCGTATTGATATGCTTAAAGAACTCTATCGCCTCAAGGTTCTTATTATCGCCGTACTTATTCGGCACCCACTGTCCATCCTGCTTCCCGTAATCAAGATAGAGCATGGACGCCACCGCATCCACACGGAGCCCGTCAACATGATAATGCTCCACCCATAGAAGCGCGCTGCCAATCAGGAAGTTCTTGACCTCGTTCTTGCCGTAATCAAAAATCTTTGTTCCCCAATCCGGATGCTCGCCCTTCCTTGGGTCTGCATACTCATACAGGCAGGTTCCATCGAACTCCGCCAGTCCGTGTGCGTCGCGCGGAAAATGCGCCGGAACCCAGTCCAGAATCACGCCGATCTTATGCTTATGACATTCGTTGACAAAATAAGCAAAATCCTCCGGCTTGCCGTAACGCGAGGTCGGTGCGTAATACCCTGTCACCTGATAGCCCCACGAACCGTCAAACGGGTATTCCGAGATTCCCATCAGTTCAATATGCGTATACCCCATCTCAAGCACATACGGAATCAGCGCATTTGCCAACTCCCTATACGTGTAAAATCCTTCGTCCTCTCTGCACGGATGCCGCATCCATGACCCCGGATGCACCTCGTAGATCGCCATCGGCTGTTCATAGACATCCTCCACTGCCGCGCGCTCCTTCATCCAGTTTTGGTCTGTCCATTTGAAATGCTCAATATCCGCTACAGCCGATGCCGTACCCGGACGGAGCTCCGCATAATTGGCATACGGATCCGCCTTATACAGACGCTTTCCGTCCTTCGTCTCAATCAGGTACTTGTACAGCGCGCCCTCTTCCACCCCCGGAATAAAGAGTTCGAAAATACCCATGCTCTCCGGCTTTACGCACTCCATTTCATTTGCAGTTTCATCCCAGCCGTTAAACGTACCGATGACCCACACACGCTTCGCATTCGGCGCCCACAAGTCAAAGCAGACTCCCCGGATGCCATACTCATCCGTGGGATGCGCTCCCAGCTTCCGATAAATCTCATAATGTGTCGCCTGTCCGAATAAATACCGATCCAACTCTGTAAACTTTGCCATACCTATTTACCCCTTTATCTTAATTTAAAAACCAAAATCTTTTTCATGAAGAATGACGTAATCGTCCTCATCATATCTTCTGGACGCTATAATGCTGAATGCTTTCTTAAGTCCTCCCCGCTCCGCATGAGCAATCGCACCGTCCACAATGTCCTTCACCTCAGTGAGCGTTGTCGCCTCGTCCAACTTCTGAATATTGCTGATGCTGTTATAAAGCGCCAGTACTCCCATGTCATCAATGGTGTAGCCAAGCTCTCTCGCATATGCCTTCGCAAAGGCGACAAGCTCATCGCTTGTAAAAATCGGAATCGTAATCTTCTCTGAGAACCGCGCTGCGAACCCCGCATCTCTTCCGAGCGCCTTCTCGATCCCCCTGCGGGTATCCTCAATGATGACCAGCAGACCGCTTGTATCGCTCTCCAATAAGACCCCAAGCTTCACCGCCGTCTCCTTGGAAATACCTCCCACCTTCTCGATAATCAGACATCCGCCCGCCACCTTCTTAAGAAGCGCCGCGGCATCCTTCTGATTGAGCACCGATGCCTCGATCTTGCCGATGCGTCCGTTCGGCTTGCCGGTTTCCTTCTGAAGCGCCTTAATCATGCTCGTCGCAAGAACCGTTTTACCGCTTCCCTGACCGCCCTGAATAATCATATTTCCGGTCGATGCACGACCTCCCGACGCCAGTCTTTCTGCCGCCCCGGTCATCGCCTGACAAAGTTGCTGCTCCATACCTTTAATCGGTACGAAATATGTAAAAATCTCCCGCTGCTCCTTCGACAGCCTGGTGATCACATGATGACCGTCCGCTTCCGGCTCTTCTATCTCCGGCAGCTTCGCCGCAGGAATCTTCTTCGTATGCTGTGCGGCTGCCTTCTCTGTCTCATCGTCCCCCAGCAGAGCCGCTATGCTCGCACCCAGCGCCGATTCTATCTCCTCCGACTCTTCCTCCGGTTCGCCTGACAACGCCGCCGTATCTTCTGTCGCTGCCAGCACTTCGGCAGCGTTCCCGGATATCCCGGGTTCCGGCTTCTGCATGCTTCCCATCATTGACGCTGCTGCTGCTCCAAGAGACGCTTCCTCTTCCATCGCCGACGCTGCTGCTCCAAGAGACGCTTCCTCTTCCAGCATCGATGCCGCAGCTACCCCAGGAAATGCTTCCTCTTCCATCGCCGACGCTGCGTCTGCTCCAGAAGATTCCTCTTCTCCCATCATCAATGCTACTTCTGCTCCAAGGGACTCTTCCTCTCCCATCGTCGACGCCGCGTCCGCTCCAGGAGATTCTTCCAGTTCTTCTGCCCCCATCACTCCCGGCTCCTGCATGCCGCCCATCATTGACGTCACATCCGCTCTCAAAAATGCTTCAAGCCCGGTCTGTTCTTCCATTTCCTGCCCGTATTCCGGCTCCTGGGGCTGCAATTCCTGTACGCCTGCTCCAAGAAGCGCTTCCACCTCCGGCTCTGTCAGCCGTGCCGCCTCGCCCGCCGCAAAGGCAGCTTCATACGCCGCTATGTCTGCTCCCGACGTTCTCGCTGCCTCCACCGCCGCAAGCTGTTCATCCATCCTTGCATTCTCCGTGGAAAGCCGATCGATCTCCTGCTGCAAAAGCTGGTTCATATTGGCGACCATCTCGGCTGCGGCATCGTCAGCAATCGGCTGTCCCCCGAGGTACTGTTCCTCAAGAAGATCCTTCGGCGTAAGTCCCGAATCGAGCTTTGGAATCACATCGACGAGACGCTCCATAATATCGCCCGCCTCCTGCAAAGCCCTCGCCTTCGCCGACTGAAGTTTCCTCTGTTCTGCCTCCTGCAGCGCTGTCTCCGCCGCCCGCTTCGTCCGCTCCCACTCCGCAAGCACTTCATCAATGCTCATCTGCCCGGTGATCTGCGGCTCCGCCGTTCCCTTGTCCGGAACAAAAAGACTCATCTGCCCGTCATAATCTTCCGCAAGAAGTTCTTTAAAATTATTCTTCAAAGAATCATCTATCTCTGCATCCGTCTCGATGTGCGGCAGTTCCGCCGTATCCTCGGGAAGCGGTTCCTCCTTCGGGATCTGCAGATACGGAATATCCTCAACAAGCTTCTTGATCGTATCCATGCTGTCGTCGACGACTTCCTTCTCCGTCGCCTCCATGATCTGCTGCATGCTTCTCTGCAGCTCCTCCTGCAGGTTCTGCGTATTAAAACGCTCCGGTGAAAGTCCGACCTTCGGAATCTGAACCGGCTCGCTGACAATCTCACCGGATTCCAGTTCATCATCCGGTCTTACCTCGATCACGCCCTCTTTCTTCAACCGAAACTCGCGGTACTTCTCCTCCTGCTGCTTCGTCAGCGGCTGATATAACATCTTAAGTTCCAATGCACGCTCCACATATGGTCCGTCCCCAAACCAGAGAATCAGTTCGTCGCATGCATCAATACATTTGTCGCTCAACCCCGCCTTGTGATATAAGCAGGCCAGTTCGAACGCCCATTCCTCCAAATACTCCTGTTCCTTTAATTCCTCCAGAATTCCTATCTGCGTATTAAGATCAGCTCCCTGCGCCTTGCTGATTTCATACTTAAGCACATATTTGAGATTATCATGCGGTGCAATCTCCACAAATTCCTGATAATAGTCCTGCGCCTCCGAATAATTTCCCATCTTCACGGCAACCTCTGCCAACCGATAAATAATCATTCGTCCGATCGGAGATCTATCGTATGCCGTCAGAAGAATATCCCTGCTCTCCTCATAACGCCCGGTCTTCTCGTAAATCTCTCCCGCTTTCATCAACGCGTTTACATTTTTTATCTTATGCCAGTTGATCGTATCTGCAATCTCCGCCGCGGCGCTGTAATTATTCTCCGCAGTAAGAGATTTCATCTGATCCAGCTTTAATTTGTACTCATATTTATCCAACTTGTGCCACCTCAAAATGTGCAAATTTATCTCGTATTATATCGTTAAGTTTATCATACGCACTGATAGATGTCAAAAATTATTGGGGGCAGAAAGCGGCAAAGAACCCTTTGCCGCCCTGCCAATTTATCCCTGTTTTTCATCTTTTTGGAGTGATTTTTCGTCTGTCCTCTTCTCTGCCATTTCGCTCGTTTCATAAATCGGCCGGTTGGTCCTCTTATCCACTTTAATCAGATCGATATAGCTGGCTGTATCTTTCGCAAGTCCGCGCTTGCGCAGCAGAAATTCCACAATATTCTGCGCGATATAATAAATGACCGCCATGAGCGGCACACCGAGCAGCATACCGGGGAACCCCCACAATCCGCCAAATACCAGAATTGCAAACACGACCCAGAACGAAGATAGACCCGTAGAACTTCCAAGAATCTTTGGTCCGATAATATTTCCGTCAATCTGCTGCAAAACGAAAATGAAAATAAGAAAATAGAGCCCCTGCATTGGATTCTGCAGCACCACAATAACAAACGACGGCACTGCGCCGATAAACGGTCCGAAAAACGGAATGATGTTCGTCGCACCAATAATCACCGCAAGCAGCATCGTGTCCGGCATCTTCATAATACTTAAGATAAAGTATGTGAGAATACCAATGATCGCCGAATCAAGTAGCTTTCCGGAAATAAATCCTCCAAAAATCTCATTGCTCTTACGAACCGTCTCTATAATCACGTTGGCACGCACCGGTTTAAAGATCGCATAGATAATCTTCTTCGCCTGACCTGCAAATGTCTCCTTGCTCGCCAACACATAAACAGAAACAATGATCCCGACAATGAGATTCGTCAGGAACTTAATTCCGTAGTAAACCCCGCTTGCGATGGATGCCACATATGTCTGCGCCTGACCAAGAAGATCATTTTTGAGAAAGTCCTCCAACGCATTGCTCGCGTTTTCAATCAGCCCGCCGACAAAAGTCACGGCTTCCGTATCACCCTCAAAGAAATCATCCCACCACGCGATCAGATTATTGACCTCGGTCGGCAGTTCTGTCACAATTCCTTGAATACTCCGGGTAACAGACGGCACAATCGCTGCAATCAACAGCACGACAATCCCTGCTAAGACCGCCCACGCCCCTGCAATCCCGATTCCACGGGACAGACTGTCAGCCTTTCTCTGACTCTTAATCCTGGGCGAAAGAAACTTCCGCAGATGCGTTTCGAAAAACTTCACAATCGGGTTAAGCAGGTACGCAAGCACCAGTCCTATGATGATCGGCTGTAAAATCGTCGTCAGCTTCTTCCAGAAATCCGCAAACCCGTTGTACCGATATATCATAAAGAAAAACAGAATACAGCAGCAGAACGTCACAAACACGATAAGAGCAACTATCACATACTGTTTTAGGTTCCACGCATTTTTCTTCTTTGTATTTTCAGAGGCAGGCGTATTTATACTGTCCATAAGAATTCCCCCTTATCCAGACTGCTATCTAACATGTATTATAACGCATTCTCTGGGGTTTTCCAATCGCATTTCTCATCCACACCGGAATTTATTTCCCATCCACACACTGGAATTTATTTCCCATCCACACCGGCTTATATATTACATGCAGTATGCTGTTATAATACCAGTTTTGCAATTACCTCCTTAAGCTGTGCAGCCGATGTCTGCAGCATTTCATTCTCCTTCTCATCAAGCGGAATCTCAAGCACCTTCTCAATGCCGTTCTTCCCGATGACTGACGGTATACTGAGCGCCAGACCTGACAGACCGTATTCACCCTGCAATTCCACCGAAACCGGAAGTACCGCATGTTCATCCTTTACAATGCTCTCTGCGATACGCGCGACTGCCATCGCAATCCCGTAGTAGGTCGCGCCCTTTCGCTCGATGATCTCGTAGGCGCTGTCCCGTACCTCCTCATAGAGGCGCTTCATGGCCTCCTCGTGCGCAAAATGTCCGCGCAGTTCACAGAAATGATTCAGCTCAATCCCCGAGACATTCGCGCCGCTCCACACCGGAAGCTCGCTGTCCCCGTGCTCGCCGATGATAACCGCATGGACACTGCGGCTGTCTACGTCAAGATGCTTTCCCAACATGTATTTCAGGCGCGCCGTATCGAGCACTGTTCCAGATCCGAACACGCGCTCCACCGGATAACCGGAAATCTGCTGCGCCGCATAGGTCAAAACATCGACCGGGTTCGCCACGATCATAAGGATTCCCTCGAAATCCGTCGCCGTAATCTGCGGGATGATCGCCTTTAAGATACCGACGTTCTTCTCGATCAGATCAAGCCTCGTCTCGCCCGGCTTCTGGTTTGCCCCCGCCGTGACAATAATAAGCGCACAGTCCGCCACATCCGCATAATCCCCCGCATAAATATCCATGGAGGCCGTGTAAGGCAGACCGTGGCTCAAATCCATCGCCTCTCCCTCCGCCTTCGCATGGTTTGCATCAATCAATACCATGTCCGAAAAAATGCCTCGCTGCATCAGTGAAAATGCAATCGAAGATCCTACAAAACCGCAGCCGATGACTGCCACCTTTCTTGAATTCATCATAATTGTTCTCTCCTTTCCCATGCGCGCTGCCCGGCGCATTGCCGCCGTCTGCAGTACATTTTCTGTTTATTTTTCAGTATGCCACAATACTGACATTTCTATTTCCTTGTAATCATATCATAATACTATAGAACTGTCTGCACAAAATGATGAACATACGCTGCAAAATATGAAAAAAGCAAAGAATACCTGCGAAAACAGAACGAAAGCGCCTAAAATAAGGAGAAATGCCTGCCAAAGCAAACATTTCTCCCAAACAATTTAACCTCTGTAATAATTTATCAGGCAACCCTTCAAGATGATCTCCCTCTCATCGTCCGTCATTGCGCCAAGCCCTAACTTAAATCCCTTCAATTCGGTCCCTTCTACCACATATGCGGTGATTTCCGACTGTCTCTCCTCCACGGCCTTACGGATGTCCGGCAGAAACAGGTAGTCAAGATTCCCAAACGGAAGCTCTCCCTCTGGAATCACGAACGGCAGCATACCCCAGTTGATAAGGTTCGAGCGGTAACGCTTCGTCGCATACTCATTCGCGATATTCGCCCAACCGCCAAGCACCTTCTGGCAGGACGCCGCCTGCTCGCGCGCAGAACCGTCACCCGGCTTCACTGCGAAAATCGTGCTGCCGAAGCCAAGAATCCCTTCTTCGCGGTTCTCCGCAAAATTCTTCTCCGGGAACGCAGCCGCAATCGCCTCCATCACCGGCTTTAATTCCTCCACTGCCTCGACCGGACATGCACCTTCTTCAATTGCCTTCTGCGCCTTCTGGATCTCCTTCGCGCGTCCGACATATTGCGGATCTTTTCTGGAAAGCGCGAACTCCGCCAGTCCGAGCGGATTCGAGCGGAAGGATGACGTCTCGCCGGACGGAATCAGTTCGTCCGTCGTCGTGACCGGATCGTGAATCTCCGATACGACCTTCAATACCATGTTCTGCGGCAGCGCGCTCATTGCCGGCCAGTCCTTGATATTCGGTCCGAACTGTATCTCGACGGAAGGATCGGCGACGCCCTTGCTGTCAAATACACGGTTTGCATAAATCGTGCCGTCAAAGTAATACTTCGGCTTCGTGTAGTCCACGTCCACATCGGTTGCCGCAGTCAGATAGCCCTTGTTCGCAGCAGTCGCCGCGATCGAGCGCGCATCCATAAGCGCCACGGACGCCACCTGTCCCTGCTGCACCTTCGAGCCTTCACGGTTCGGGAAGTTTCTCGTAGAGTGACGGATGGAGAACGCATTGTTCGCCGGAGTATCACCCGCGCCAAAACACGGTCCGCAGAATGCAGTCTTAACGACCGCACCCGTCTGCATCAAGGATGCGACTGCCCCGTTCTTCACCAGTTCCATATAAATCGGCGTACTTGCCGGATATACGCTTAAGGTAAACTCATCCGGTCCGATAGAAGCGCCCTTTAAGATATCCGCCGCATCGCAGATATTTTCAAAGCCGCCGCCCGCGCAGCCCGCAATAATACCCTGATCCACGTAGAGCCTGCCGTTTCTGACCTTGCTCTTTAAGTCAAGCTCCACTGCTCCGTCGAAACTTACCTGCGCACGCTTCTCACAGTCGTCTAAGATATCCATCAGATTCGCATTCAGTTCCTCGATGGTATAGGTATTGCTCGGATGGAACGGCATTGCTATCATCGGCTTTATCTCGTCTAAATTGATTTCGATCATTCCGTCGTAATAAGCAACTGCCGCCGGATTTAACTCCTTGTAATCACCGCTTCTGCCGTGAATCTCATAGAACTCCTTCACCTTGTCGTCCGTTCTCCAGATCGAGGACAGGCAGGTCGTCTCCGTCGTCATAACGTCCACGCCGATACGGAAGTCCACGCTGAGATTGGAAACTCCCGGTCCGACGAACTCCATGACCTTATTCTTCACATAACCGCGGTCAAATACCTCGCCGATAATCGCAAGCGCGATATCCTGCGGTCCGACGCCCTTTCTCGGCGTTCCGGTCAGATACACTCCGATCACGCCCGGCATATCAATATCGTAAGTCTTATTCAAAAGCTGTTTTACCAGTTCCGGTCCGCCCTCGCCGACTGCCATCGTGCCGAGCGCACCGTATCTCGTGTGGGAATCCGAGCCAAGAATCATCTTGCCGCCGCCCGCGAGCATCTCGCGTGCATACTGATGGATAACTGCCTGATGAGGCGGTACATATACGCCGCCGTATTTCTTCGCGCAGGTCAGACCAAACATGTGATCATCCTCATTGATCGTACCGCCGACTGCACAAAGACTGTTGTGGCAGTTTGTCAGCACATACGGAATCGGGAACTTCTCGAGCCCCGACGCACGCGCCGTCTGAATGATTCCCACGAACGTAATATCATGTGACGTCAGCTTATCGAACTTAATCTGAAGCTTGTCCATATTCCCTGAGACATTGTGCTCCTTTAAAATACTGTATGCTATCGTCCCCTCCGCTGCCTGCGCCTTGGTTACGTCTGCTCCCGCCCTGCTCTTTACCGCCGCCGCAGCATCCGCGCCGTCGGCAATCAGTTCTGTTCCGTTTACCAGATAAACACCGCTATCGTATAATTTCATGAATTTCCTCCTGTCTGCGATTTTCCACCCGAAGAGACACGCCCCTCCTAATAATATCACTTGTGAAAAATTATATAGGCAGCGATAATAAAAATCAAGTACTTTTCCGCGCTAGCATGTTAAACAGTGCGCGACGCCATTATAGAAAACAGCCTGCAGCGGGTACTTCTCCCACTGCAGACCACAGCATAATCTCACGTGAATTCGCCATCCTCAAACATCAAAATCATATCATAAAGCGTATCCGCCTCCGCCGCAATCCGTCCCGCCGTCTCCTCGTCAGGCTTGGTCAGATCCGGCACCATTACGGTGCGAAGCCCCGCGTCTGACGCCGCACGTACTCCGTTCGGCGAATCCTCCACAGCGATACAGTCACACGGTGATTCTCCAATCTGCTCGCAGGCGTACAGATAAATATCCGGCTTCGGCTTCCCGTTCTCCACCATCGACGCGCAGATAACGCGGTCGAACTTGTCGTAGATACCGATCCTTGTCAGGTAATCCTTCGCGCGTACCGGATCGGTCGCAGTCGCGACCGCTGTCCTGATACCATGCGCCTTAAGATAATCCAGCAGTTCATCGACGCCAGGCTTCTTGTCGATTCCGTACCTTGCAATGTGTTCCCGCATCAGTTCCTTCCTGCGCTCCCTGATCGTCCAGTAAGAAAACTTCGTACCGAAGCGCTCCTGCAGATACGGCGCCGCATACTTTCCGGCAAGGGAGCGTATCGCAAGCGCGTCCTCCGCCGTCATGTCAAAGCCCGCCTCCGCTGCCGCCTGCCGCCAATATTTGTTCAGCCATTTCTCCGTGTCGATCAGCACGCCGTCCATATCAAATATCACTGCTTTTACCATACGCCGTCTCCTTTCCCTCGTCCTGTCCACGGTAGAGCGGAAGTACAATCGCCGCTTTGAACAAGTCTCCGTCCACGGCAACTTCAAGCTGTCCGCCCATCAGCACAGTCAGATTCTTCGCGATAGAAAGTCCCAGTCCATGCCCCTCCGTCGTCCGCGAGGAATCGCCCCGAATAAAACGTTCTGTCAGATCGTCCACACTGCCGTTCTCAATCGCAAGTGAACGCTCCGACACATTTTTAATAGAAAAAACTGCCGTCTCCTCATCCGCCTGTACCTCGACATAGACTCTCGTCTTCTCAAGCGCATATTTCGCCGCATTGTTGTACAAATTCTCAATGACGCGGTAGAGATGCCTTCCGTCCGACCAGATATAAACCGCCTGATGCGGCAGTTTTGTAACGATCGTCAGTTCCTTTGTCTCGAACTTCTCGTCAAATTCTCCTCCGGTCTGACATACCAGCTCTACGATGTCGATTTTCTGCATATCCAACTTGACGTTGCCCGAGCTGACCTTGGACGCCTCGACCAGATCCTCCGTGAGCTGCTTTAAGCGCTGTGATTTCTCGTCGAGAATCCGCACATAATTCTTCACGCGCTCGTTCTCTACATCCTCTAACTTGATCAGGTTCACATAATTGATAATCGACGTAAGCGGCGTCTTGATATCATGCGAGACGTTCGTAATCAAATCTGCTTTCATACGCTCATTTTTCGTGCTGTCATCCACTGCATGCAGAAGTCCTGCTCCGATATTGTTGATCGTCTCCGCCAGCTTGCGGTCCTCGCCGTGAAGGTCATCGACATCGATTTTCGCCGAGAGATCGCCACCCGCGATCTCCTCCACGCCCTTTAATATCTGATAATGCTCCACCGCACTCCGCAGCATACCGTATGCCTCGATACCGGAGAAGAGCAAAAGTCCCACCAACGCCAGAATATTCTTATAATAAAATGCACCGAGCGCGAACACGAAACAGACGATCATATGCCCGGCGAACAGGGCAAGCACCCGAACCGTCACAGAACGCTCTCGGAATGTCTTTTGCAGTCCCCTCCCGAGCCAGCACACAAAACTGTTCTCCCACATGACTTCCGCCTTTAATCTGCGCACCATACTCAGATAGAAAATAAGGAACAGCACATCTATCAGAAAACTGATCGTACCGGACGCCACCAGAAGCCCCGAAACATCCCACTCCTTACCCCCGGTCTTTCCGACCAGCATCATCAGTTCGCTTGTGAAAAATACGAATCCTGCAATGAGGATTTCCGTCTTGATCTTATCCACAAAGCTTAAGTGGATCTCTTCCTCTCCCTCCCTGTGTCCTGCAGCAAGCGTCAAATAGACAAGCGTCAAAATCCAGCCGGCCAGACTGATAAGCCCCGCGGCGATACTGACCTTGATCCACGGATGAAGCCGCTCATACTCAAGCATCGCATCATAAAGATCGTCCTGCGCCGACAGCTCGGTATCCACACCGATCACAAGCACGACGTCCTCGAGCGGCCAGTACATCTGCGTGCCGTAGCCGCTGAAAAAGTAATTCTCCAGCCCCCGGATATCCGTGCCGAACTCCTTATTCTCCATGTCATAGAGAAGATAATCTCCCATGGTCTTTGCTTCCATAAGAATTGTCTGCGTGTCGAACTCTTCCTGATCCTCCATATCCGGCTGGTTCGTGTACCACACTCCGCCCGCCTTATACCAGTAACAAAAATTGGTATACTCCTGCTTAAATTCATTTGTATATTGCAGATAGAGCTTGTCCTCCTCGGAAGTACGCGTTATCCCCTTTTGCGTCAGATGCAGGTACTCGCTCAAGTCGTCGCACTTCTGCTCCATACATTTCAGATAGTAACCGGAATTGAAAAAATCATCCGTCCCGATATCCGTCAGTTCCAGAATACTCTTATTCATCAGCGCGCCGAGAAGGAACACTGAAACCGTGAGTATTATCGTGAAAAAGAGATGAAGAATCAGCCCCGTCATCTTCATCCCGTATCCATAGGATCGTTTTTCCATAGAAGTCCCCTCTAATTCCTCTCGATCTTATATCCGACGCCCCACACCACTTTCAGATATCTCGGTTCCTTGGGATTGATCTCAATCTTCTCCCTGATATGCCTGATATGCACTGCCACGGTATTGTCCGCACCGATGGCGTCCTCATTCCAAATACTCTCATAGATCTGGTTGATCGAAAATACCTTTCCCTGATTCTTGACAAGAAGAAGGAGGATGTTGTACTCAATCGGCGTCAGCTTGACCGGCTCGCCGTCCACGGTGACTTCCTTCAGGTCATCGTTGATCGAAAGCCCTCCCACGGTATAGACCGACGCGCCCGCCTCCGCCGCATTGCCAAGCTGTGTGTAGCGGCGAAGCTGTGATTTCACACGCGCCACCAGTTCTAACGGATTAAACGGCTTTTCCACATAATCGTCCGCTCCGATATTAAGTCCTAAAATCTTGTCCGCATCCTCCGTCTTCGCCGAGAGGATAATAATCGGAATACTGCTCTCCTCCCTGATCTTTAACGTCGCACGAATCCCGTCAAGCCGGGGCATCATCACGTCCATGATCAGAAGATGCACCTCGTGATCCTTTAAGATGGCAAGCGCCTCCTCGCCGTCGTATGCCTTCAATACCTGATAGCCCTCCTGCTGCAAATATATGTCGATCGCCTCTACAATCTCTCTGTCGTCATCACATACCAGAATCGTCTGCATCACATTCTCCCCTCGTGTCCTATTGTGTACTACTACAATTTATTTTAACAGGAAACTTTGAAATGTTATAGAGGTGATTTCTTAATAAGTTCTTAAATTTCCGCTGATCCTCGCTCCCGCTCACCGATCTGCAGATTCCTGTAATACTCCATCGGCGTGACCCCATACTCCTTTTTGAATGCCCTGAAAAAATGGTTGTAGCCGCCAAACCCCCCCTGCTCATACACCTCACGAATAGAAATCCCCTGCTCGATATACTTCCGGCACAAATCAAGCCGCGCCTTGACAATATAGGCATGAGGCGTCTGTCCGGTGAGCCGTTTAAATTCCCTGCAAATATGATACCTGCTCACAAAAAACTCCTTTTCAAGACGTTCTAAGGTCAGCTCCTCCGTAAGATGTTCCCTGATATACATAAAAATATCGTCCATCAGCACGTGCTTGCGGTTCTTGGTCCGGTGCACCTTATCCGCTTCGATACACGCCCGAAGGGAGAGCACCAGCAGCATGGAAATCAAGCTTTTTTCGTACAATTTCTGCCCGTAATGCTCTGTCTCCTGCCCCATACTACTCAATTTCAAGGCAATATTCTTAATCAGCATGGACTCCTCACTGTCCGCATGTACTACAGTCACCTTAAACGGCACGAACCGAAAGCCCTCCTCCAGATCCGTCGTCTCATCCGACAATTCTGACAGATATTCAGGCAGTATACGTAGTTCCAATATCCGTAGCTGGTATCTACCACCCCTAAAGCGCATGAGCGTTTTCTCCCCCGGCTTTAAAAGAATGATATCCTCCGTACTGCAGAACCTCATTGTATCATCTATCTCAAAATAGCAGGTGCCCCTGGCGACATAGAGTATCATATAATATCTCCCGGGGGAAAATCGTCTCGTTTCCGCCTCCAGAAAATCGTGTTTTAAAGCAATATAGTCTTCTCTCTTTATCTTTATTTTTCTCCCCTCCTATCCGTCAAATTAACGATAGTTTCTAATTACAGGTTAGCATAACTGTGCAACTATTACAATATATCAATTTTTCATAGTTTCTAATCAATTATTGGATATGTTTTACGATATCCCGCTCCTATAATGAAATTAACAAACAAACCTGACAAAAGGAAAAGGGGGATTTTATGAACAATGTACGACCATTTTCAATGAAGGACAAAATCGGTTACACCCTTGGCGACCTCGGATGCTGCTGCACCGAGCAATTCCGCGCCATGTACCTGACGATATTCTACACGCTGGTACTAAAGGTCAACCCGATTCACGTCGGTATTCTGATGCTCATCACCAAATTCTGGGACGCCATCAACGACCCGATCATCGGCGCGCTGGTGGACAGCCGGGAGAACAAGGGAAAAGGTAAATTTATTCCATGGATCAAAGCCTTCGCCTTTCCGACCGCCGTCCTGTGTATCCTTGGATTTGTAAATGTAAGCAATTTTGCCTATGGCGCAAGACTTGCCTATATGTTCATTTCCTACGTGGCGTATGAAATTATGTACACATGCGTAAACGTTCCTTTCGGAAGCTTATCGAGCGTTATGACAGATGATGTCAACCATCGTACCGATCTTTCACGTTACCGCAGCCTTGGCGGAACAATTTTTATGACGGTCATCGTTATCACCGGGCCATTGTTCCTCTACAAGGACAACCAGCCGGTTCCGCAGAATTTCTTAATCATGGCCGCTGTCTGTGCCGGTATCGGCTTTGTCTGTCTGATGATTACAAGCCATTGGTGCAAGGAGCGCGTGATTCTGGCTGCGCCGCCTAAACAGGAAAAGTTAAGCTATGTACAGATTATGAAAGAAATCGCCAAAAACCGCGCCCTCCTAGGTGTCATGCTCTCCAGCTTTATCGGAATCGTCGGCGCGGGCATGGTAAATGCATTAAACACTTATTTATTTAGGGATTACTTCGGAAACGTAGCAATCATGGCAGTATCCGGTATGTTAAGCGTACTGTGGTCCCTTATCGCCTTTATCGGAACGAAGTTCGTGGCAAAGAAATTCGGTAAGAAGGAGTGGACGATGTACAGTGCCACATTCTCCATCATCGTTTTTGCAGTACTGTTCTTCTTCCCGCTTGACAACCCGCTACTCTTTATCATTATCAACGGTATCTGTTTCCTCGGCGTCAGCGGTTTTCAGGTATTGGTATGGGCGCTTGTCAACGACGCGATCGACTATCAGGAATTACAGTCCGGTCAGAGGAACGAAGGTATCGTATACTCCGCATACACCTTCTTCCGCAAGCTTGCAAATGCCGTATCGGGAAGTATGGGAAGCTTTGCACTCGCCATCGCAGGCTTTAATGTCAATGCTCAGGTACAGAGCGAGGAATTTGCAGGAAACCTTTGGAAGACCTACACCGGAATCTACGTCGTAGGCTATCTACTCGCTGTCCTTGTATTGAAATTCGTCTATCCTCTAACGAAGGAGAAAACCGCCGAGATGCTGGAAGAATTGGCAAAGAGACGACAGGAGGGCGCGGCAAATGATTAAACAGCTTGAACTTGTAAACCGTTCCGGTCATACGCTCCGCGGAATCCTGGACTTTCCGGACGAAAAAGATGCCGCTCCGGTACTCGTCCATATTCATGGCTTTGGCGGCACGAAAACCGGCTACAAAAACGCACATACGCATATGGGAAGAGCACTCGCGGCAAACGGCATTGCCTGCGTCCGCTTCGACATGTACGGAAACGGCGACAGCGACGGCGAATTTTCCGATATGACTTTTACCTCGCTTCTGGAGGACACCGAGGATATCTTCAACTGGGCAAGAGCACAGCCCTGGGCAGAAGCGGACAATATGATTCTATCGGGACAGAGCATGGGCGGTTATGTAGCCGCCTGTGCCGCGCCCCGCTTAAACCCGGCCGCACTTGTATTGCAATGTCCGGGCGCCGGCATGTGGTTCGGTGCATTGGAGCGCGCGCAGATGATGGAGGAGCAGGGCATCTTCTATGCGGATGTCGAGGGACAGAAATTCTCCACTGCTTTCAATAAAGACCTCCATCAGTACGAACCGTTTTCCACCGCCGAAGGCTACAAGAATCGGGTTCTGCTGATTCGCGGAACCGCCGATGAGCTTGTAGACGACGACACCTGCCAGAAATACTGCTCCGTTTACGGCGACGCATGCACCTATGTCACAATCGAGGGCGCCAACCACAACTTTGCGAGCCTTCCGGCGCGTGAAGCCTGCGAAAAAGCAATTATAGACTTTTTAGCTAAATAGTAGAAAGAAGGAATCGTTATGAAGATTTTAGAACCAATCAAAGTAGGAAAAACTACCTTTAAAAACCGTATTATGTTTCCGCCTCTGACCACAGGTTATGAGGAGCGCGACGGCTCCATCGGCGAACAGAGCTTTCAGTTTTACAATCGTCTGGCAGAGGGCGGCGTCGGCTATATCGTCATCGGAGACGTAGCTCCCGTTGCAACCTTCTCCCCGACGCCAAAGCTCTTTAAGGAGGAGCAGATCGCTCCCTTTAAGCGCCTTGCGGATGCCTGCCATGCAAATGACTGTAAGCTCGGTATCCAGTTATTCCACCCGGAATACAACGTGGACGCACTGAACGCACTGTTTGCACAGGGAAAAATGGACGAGGCAAGAGCACAGTTACGCCATGATATGCAGTTTTTCATCAATGAAGTTACCGAAGAACAGTTGTCCACTATATTGGACCGGATGGAGGCTTGTGCAAAATTAGCCGAGCGCGCCGGCATTGATTGCATCGAAATCCACGGCGACCGACTGGTAGGTTCCCTCTGTTCTACAATTTTAAACCACCGTACGGACTCCTATGGCGGCAGTTTTGAGAACCGCACCCGCTTTGCCCTCGCACTTGTGGAGCGTTTAAAGAAGACCGTCCCGGATATGGTCATCGACTATAAGCTTCCGATCGTAACACCGTTAAAGGACGGCGGTCTGCGTGGAAAAGGCGGTCTGGAATTAGAGGAGGCAAAAAAGTTCGCCATTCTTCTGGAAAAATACGGCGTAGACATCATCCATGTCGCACAGGCAAACCATACCGGCAATATGGCGGATACCATACCGCCTATGGGAACCCAGCCATACGGCTTTACTGTATATTGCGCAGATGAAATTAAGCAGTCGGTCGGCATCCCAGTTTCCTGCGTCGGCAGAATCGTTACCCCGCATGCAGCGGAAGCAATCGTCACTTCCGGAAAAGCAGATATCGTAGGCTTAGGACGCTCGCTGCTCGCCGACCCGGATTTTGTCAGAAAATGCGAAAACAATACTCCTTCCTGCGTGCGTACATGCATCATGTGTAATAAGGGCTGTACAGACAATATCCAAAACCGCGCGTTCCTAAGCTGCGTGCTCAATGCAGAAAACGGCTACGAAGGCAAACGCACCATCAAGACGGCAGTCTCCAAAAAAAATATTGCAATCATCGGCGCCGGCATCGCAGGTCTTGAGGCCGCAAGAGTCGCCGCATTAAAGGGTCATTCCGTCACCATATATGAGAAATCCCTGCAGGCGGGCGGTCAGCTCCTCATCGCAAGCGTTCCTCCCAGAAAAGAGGAAATGATGCGGATCCTAAACTACTATGAAGCCGTGCTCGACACACTTCCTGTTACTTTCCGCTTCGGAACAACCTTAACACCGGAGGATTACGAAAAATACGACGACATCATCGTTGCAACAGGGGCCGTAAATAATATTCCGCCAATTAAAGGAAGCGAACTTCCTCTCGTGGTAAGCGCCTGGGATGTCCTTGCAAAAAAGACTGTCGTCTTCGGCAAAGCCGTTGTCATCGGAGGCGGACTTGTCGGTGTGGAAACCGCAGAATACTTAGCGCACCTCGGATGCGAGGTCACTATCGTAGAAATGCTTGACCAGATCGCCAAGGAGGAAAGCGGTACCATCCTTCCGACTCTGACGAAGGAACTGGATGATTATCACGTTATCCGCCATGTGAACACGCGCTTAGAAGAAATCCACAATGATTCCGTGACGGTTACTACGGCTCTGCCCGATCAGGAGCCAAACACCTTCACTATCCCGGCAGACTTCGTCGTTCTGGCAATCGGCGCAAAAAAGCAGCTCCCGGATATGGAAAACTGTAGCGTTCCTCTTCACTATGTGGGAGATTGCGCCGGCGAACGCCCAAGCAACATCGAACACGCCGTAAAGAGCGCTTATGACACGGCAAATGAACTATAATGCTTAAAATCTTTATTTGTTCTTTTTAAATTTTTAAGAATCACCTGCCAATATTAAGAAAGCCTTTATTACAAGCAGTTCTTTCCAGTGTTATGATATACGAAACAGCATATCATACATAACAGGAGGACAGAACAATGAAAAAAAGGCAAAAGAAAGCAAAGCGCAAAGTCATTTTGCTGATCTGTGAGCTCTTGCTGCTATTGATATTGGCGGTGATTCTTTTCGCAGTTGTAAAGCTTTCAAAAATACAGAAAAATGAACTGAATCTTGATAATGTACACATCAACGAAGGACTTTCCGAAGAGACGAAGGACGCGATGGCAGATTACCAGACGATCGCTCTCTTCGGTCTTGATAACCGTTCGAACGGCAATCTTTCCGAGGGACGAAGCGATGTTATCATGCTCGCAACGATCAATAACAAGACGCACGAGGTAAAACTCGTTTCCATCTACCGCGATTCCTATCTGGACACGGGAAACGGCGTCTTTCAGAAATGCAATGCAGCATACGCCAAGGGCGGACCGGAGCAGGCGCTCTCGATGCTCAACAAGAACCTCGACCTCGCGATCACCGATTATGTGACGGTGGACTTTAACGCCATCGTGGAATGCATCGACCTCTTAGGCGGCGTCGAGATGACGATTACCGACGATGAGGCGACCCTGATGCTCGGCTACATCAAGGAGCTGAACGGACTTACCGGAAACAACTCCAAATGTCCGACCTCCGGCGGAACTTATACCTTAGACGGCGTGCAGGCGACTGCTTTCGCACGTATCCGCTACGGCGGCGGCGACGATTATAGGAGGACCGAACGCCAGCGCGCAGTGCTTTCCGCCATGGTAGACAAAGCGCAAAGCTCCGATTTAAAGACGCTCAACGCCTTGATCAATCAGATGTTCGGCGATATCGAGACAAGCTTCTCCAATGCCGACCTGATCTCGCTCGCCGCGAATATTTTCAATTACAAAATCGGCGATACCAACGGCTTTCCGTATGAAAAAGTAGCGAAAAAATATGATAAAGTCGGAGACGTCGTTATCCCATGCGATCTTGTATCGAATGTGACAAAGCTTCATGAGTTCCTGTTCGACGAGACAGATTACACGCCGTCTGACACGGTACAGACAAACAACAATACCATTATAAACAATACCGGCTTCCGGCAGGGCGACGGCTTCTAAACACAGGCGGCTACTCCTGCCCCGGCAAAGAAGCTCTAAAACAAAGTTTTCGCAAGAGACTTCCAATCAGCTTCCATAAATATACCCCGCATACAGGCGTTCCTAAATCAGACGTCTGTATGCGGGGTATATTTCTATCCGAAATCCCATATTCTGTGTCATATCCAATTCAACTTTCATTTGATTGTTTCGAAACCTTTAGTACCAGCCAAGCCGTTAGAATAAACCCGAAAGGATGGCAACGATTATGGACAAAACAATGGCAGACCGTTTAATTGAATTACGCGAAAAGAACCGTCTCTCCCAGAGCGCTGTCGCAAACCGGCTTGGTGTTACTCCTGCCCTGATCAGCGCCTATGAGAAGACCGAACGTAACCCGAGCATCGATAAGCTGATTGCTCTTGCCGATATTTATCATACCTCGACCGACTACATTCTCGGCAGATCGGCGACCGATCCCTATGCAGCGATCATTGAAGTCAAAGATCTGACCGACGCGCAGATTCGCATTCTGCGGGAGCTTGTAGAAGTCATGAAGTCGCCCGGCGTCTTAGATGATTAGTCTAGTCTTTCTTTTGCGCCGCTTCCCGTCTGCGTCTGGATTCCTCTATCTCGGCAAGTCTTCTTTGAATCCGTTCTTCTCTCTCCTGCTCTTCCGGTGTTCCCAGTTTACGCATAAGTTCGCTCAGTTCATCTCCTTTTTCATAAAGGATTTCTCCTCTTCCATGCGTTCCGATCACCTGTACCTCTTCAATCTTCGTCGATTCCCCTCTTTTTTCCATGTCCCGATCCCCTTTTCGTTTCAACATATGTTTAATATATCTTAACATATAGTTGAATCAAGTGCAATCTATAACCATAGGCACAGCGTTCCGGATTTTCGAGAAATCAGGGGAATTTTTTCTGTGTTTCTAACTTTCTTCCTTTATCTCCCCGCCTTTACCAAAGTAGGAAATCCCGTACTGCCTGCAGATTCTGCGCACCTCCACCACGCCGACTGCCGCGGCAAGCACGCCGCTTGCAATATTGCTGACCGCCATAACGATTCCCGCACTGACATTTCCAAGGTCAGTAAACTGCTGCAGTGCCCAAAGCACGGGAACACGGAACAGGAACACCCGGCAGAAGTTCATCGCGAGCGTAATCTTCGTCTTTCCAAAACCGTAGAGCAGCGCCATCACCGCGGCATTCACACCGAGCGGAATCGCGCCCATCGCTTCATAGCGGTAGATTTCGGCAATCATGCCTGCAAACTCCGTGTTATCCCCGGCAAAAAGAACGCTTAACTGGTTCAGGCACAGCAGCGACATGCTCATGAGCACTGCGCCGATCACGACGTTAATATAGAGGACGTAACGGAATGCGCCAAGCGCCCGTTTCGGATTGCCCGCGCCGAGGTTCTGGCTGATGATCGAGGAGCCTCCCTCCTGAAACCCGTTCTGCGGATTGGTCGTGATGCCGCCGATGTTGTTGGAAATACCGAGTGCGCCCACGGTCCACGAACCGTAGACCGTGCTCATTGAGTTTACGACGACCTTACCCATGGCAAACGCAATTTTCTCTACAATCACAGGAAACGACAGCACAAGCATCGGCTTTACCGTCTCCTTCTCAAAAGTGATCGCCCTGAGGGAAAAGCCGAACGCATTTCCCTTCTGGTTCATATTGATAACCGCCGCAAGCAGCAGAAGGCTCTGCGAGACAATCGTCGCAAGCGAGATCATATTGATATCCCCGTTCAGACCATAGACGAACCATGCCGTGAGCACAAGCTTTATGACGATGACCCCGGTGTTGAGCACAAGAATACGCTTTGAATTGCCCCTCGCCCGCTCGATCGCAATATAGACATTGTTAAAAAAGGTAATCACCATGCCGAATAACTCCAGGCGGAAATATGTGCTTCCGTCCGCAATGAATTCCTCGGGCGTATTCATAAGCCGCAGAAATTCCGGCGTGAACGGCACGAGCACAAGCAAAATGACACCGCCGAGCACCGCACATAGCGCGAACATTGTACTCACGCGCTTCTTGACAAGCACGAAATCTCCCGCGCCGTACGCCTGACTGACCTTGATGCTCGCGCCCACCGCAAGTCCGCCGCCGAGCGCGGAGAGCATCATATTGATCTGCGAAAGATACGCCACCGCCGACACCGCGGAAGCACCGATGTGAGACGCCATCATCGTATCAAGTATTTTAAAAAGCTGATTCAGGCTCTGGTAGAGCGCCAACGGAAATCCTACATATAACACGACTCTGCCCATGGGGCCGTTCAGGGAAAAATCGCGGAATTTTTCATCTTTTTTGGAAAGAGCTGCCTGCATTCTTTTTTCCTGCCTTTACTTTTTTCTGTCTTCATGTTATAACAAATTTATATTGATTTATACGAATTTTTTCAGTTATTTTACGCTATATTACAGATTTTTTGTTATAATTTACAACACAAAGGAGACTTTATGGCAGACAGTTCCTTTCACGACCGCATCGACCAATTCCTCGTGCGGCGTCTGAAACGGGATGGCAGCTTTCGCATGGACGAATCGCACTACCATCCCTATTATGAAATCTATTATGTGCTCTCCGGGCAGTGCCGCTGTTTTATCGGACACAGCATCTATCTCCTCTTTCCAGGCGATATGGTGCTGATTCCTCCCGGCATTCTTCACAAAATGATCTACGAATCGGCGCTTCCCACAGAACGCCTTACCTTAAGCTTTACGCCGGAGTATGCCTCCGCCTTTCGGAAAGACTGCGGGGAGGAGGCGTGGAGCCATATTTTCTGCCGGATGCGTCTCACGCTCGCCTCGTCGATGCAGACGCCGTTCCTCGCGCTGGCGGGACAGCTTGAGGCAGAGTCCGCAGGAACCGACGCCTATTCGACCGCTCTTACCAAGAGCATTTTTTTCCAGATGCTTGCCATGATCGGACGAAGCCAGGATTCCTCGCAGGAACCGCAGCTTCTCGATCAGGCGCAGACCGCGATCCAGGAGAGCGCACGCTACATCTATGAGCACTACGAGGAGAATATAACGCTTTCCGATGCGGCCCGCTTTGCACATATGAGTCCAACGTATTTCTCACGCAAATTCAAAAAAGCCACAGGCTTTGGATTCAAAGAGTATCTGACCTACCTCCGCATGCAGAAAGCCGCGCAGCTTCTTCTTACTACAAACGACTCAATCACGGAAATTGCAGGCATCTGCGGATTTTCTGACAGCAATTATTTCGGCGATGCCTTCGGCAAACATTTCGGTATGTCGCCGCGCAGTTACCGCAGAAAAGCATCATACGCTGACCGGTGCACAAGCGAAAACGGAGCGCACCAATAAAGGCGCGCTCCGCTCTCATCCGCTTTTATTTTCTTCTCCCAAACAGGGAATGCTTCTCGGATTTCCTGCCATCCGGCTCCTCCGGCAGTTCCTCCTTCCATTTAAAGTATTCCGCGTCCAGATTCACTTTAATGTCCGGCTGCACGATTTCGTGTTCCTCCTGGGGCTGTTCCTGGGGCTCTTCCTCCACAAGCGGGATGCCCGCCCGTTCAAAATATTGCTCGTTGATCTTAATTTCAGGCTTGATCTGCGCATAGACGGACGGCTGTTCCTCCTCCTTCTTCGCCTTTGCCTGCTCCTTTATAATCTGCTTATTCCGCTCCTCAATCAGCTTCATATATTTATTGGTATCACGGAGGTCTTCCAAATGGCTGCGCAGCTCCCGTTGGTCCTTGTGAACTGTCGCTTTCTCCTTCTCAATCGCCTCGTTCATCTTCTTGCATATTTCCGCAAAGGAGTCCGCAGCGTCCTGCATAATGCCCTGTACACGGCGCAGCGCCTCGTCGGAGTACATCACAGACCCTGCATAGACATCCTCTGCCATGCGGTTCGCATCCATGACGATCTCATCCGTCTTTCTGCGTACCTCACGCTCTGCCGCATCGCGGCCCCGCCTGGTAAGCTCATGCTCTTCGAGGATCTCATAGATGCAGACATTCAACTGCTGCAGAAGGTCTAACGCCTCCTTTTTATCTATGATGACACGGTTCGTCGCCTTGTCGTACACCTCACCTTGGGCAAACATGATATGAATGTTCCGCAAAACCTGTTCTGTCTTATCCTGCGCGCTCATGTATCTCTCCTGTATCTGTCAGCTTCTTCTCTTCTTTATTGTATCCGCATTCTTTCTTCTCATGCGTTTTATCAATTTTACCACCAACACGGCTATCAGAACAACCAGCAATATCAAAATTAAGATAACTATAAGAATCATTACCGCATATTTACTGGGGTTTTTTAATAAATCGCCGATATTCCTGCTATCCTCCACGACCTTCCTGTCATGCAGGCTTTCGTAGTACTCCGGCACATTGGCGATACCGTTGCCGTCCGTATCCGGGAAAGATTCTATGTATCGGGCGATAGCGTCCCACGCTTTCAGCTCCCTTCCGTTCTCATAGACGATAACATCCTCAAAATCCTCAATCGGGGTTCCGTCCGCGTATTTCGGCACGATCGAGAGAAGCCCGTGCGACATATCCGTCACTGCACTTAACATCTGTCCGCTATAGAGATCTGCAACCGCGCGGTAGAGCTTGTCATCCTCAATCTCTACGCGATTCCCATCCGCATCCACCAGATAAAGATCCGTCACTTTGTTTAAAATCAGGCGGTTCGGATTGTAGGAAAAATTCAGCCCGCTCATATACATCCGCGCCGTCGTCATATAATCCGTAACAGACGCATCAATTTCCAGCGCCGTCCTTATCTCTGCTCCGGTCAAATACACACTGATCAGCGGATAGCCCGGCACGCCGTCCGGTCCGATTCCGAGGGAGAAGGAGTTGAACACATCCTCCACGGTAAGCTCTCCCGTTCCGTATGTATCGCGCACGGTTCCGCTCGGGACAACCGCAAAATCCACCGGCACGCCGTCGAAATCAGCCGCGTTCTCCACCGCATACACATAAGCGTCCGACATCAGGTCGCCGAGATTGTGCTCGGTATGAACAAGTGAAAGATCATCCAACGCGGAAAATTTGACGTCGTTTGTCGCGAGCACCTGCTCCTGCGTGTAGCCAAATGCCGAGAGGTAGGTATCGTCCACCGCCGCAAAAAAGGAATCCACCTTCTCCTGTGTCGCCTCATCCGCCGGAAGATCGGCTGTGATCGGAATCAGCTCATATTCCGTCATCTCCCATCTTCCGTCGCTCTTCTGCTCCATAGAAAGCGAACCGATCTTCTTTCCGTATTCTCCGGTTGACACGATATAAGTATCTCCGTGCACAATCGGCTCCTCGAGATCCGTGTGCGTGTGTCCGCTGATGATCAGATCAAGCGCGGGAACGCCCTTTGCAAGAATCTCATCCTCTGATTTGCTCTCGTCCCCCCATGTACCACTGTGAGAGACACAGACGATCATATCTACATCCTCATTCTTCTGGATATCCGCCACTGTCTCCTTTACCGCCTTCACAGGATCGGTAAACAACAGTTCACAGGTCGGCGCGCAGGCGAGCGAATCCTTGCCAAAAACACCGACGACTGCAATATTCACGCCGCTTTTTTCCAAAACAACGTAATCTTTCACATCATACAGATCGAACGCGTCCCGAATCTTTTGCTGCCCTTCACTTATCCCGGCAGCTTCCATCGTCTCCCAATCCACGTTACAGACAACGAGCGCGGGCAGCGCATCACCGCTTTCTACCGCACTGCCAAGCATATTGGCAAGCCCCGAGGAACGGTAGTCAAACTCGTGATTGCCGAGCGTCGTCACATCGCAGCCGAGCACTCCCAGCATACGAAGCTCCGCCGCTTCCTCCTCATAAACAGTCTGCACCAGCGTTCCCATCGAAAAATCGCCGCCATCAAGCACCAGTGTATCGGGATTCTCCGCCTTTTTACCGTCAATGACCGTCTTGATCCGGGCAAACCCGCCTACCTCCACCGTCTCTCCGTTTACAACCGTAGAAAACGTGTTCAAATGAGAGTGTGTATCATGTGTAAAGATGATGTCCACCGTCTTGCCGGATGCTTCCGCCTCCGCAGAAGCGCCGTCTGTCTCTGCCGACACGGTATCCGTCCCCTCTGATACTGTATCCGCCTTTACCGGCACACTGCTTTTTGCAAAAAGCGGCAGCATAAGCGCCGCCGCAAGTATTCCTGTCAGAATCCGCGTTTTATTTCTCATAGTTCTAATTCCCCCTTAGTTCATTATCCCCTCCCGCTCTGCTGCGCACAGCGGCTCAATATCTTCCCTCTAACGTCTTTTCTCTGTCCCGTCTTTTATGAATGCGTCTCTCTATATCTCGATCAGCTCATAGCAATCGCTTCCTACTCCCATCTTCACTGCATGTTCGATGCAGCTCTTCCAGTTCGTGCCCGGATGCACCATATGAAAATGGTCGTGATGCGCCGCCTCTTCCTTATGCGCCAGGCAGTTCTCGTGCAGCACGCTGTGATTCTCCAACATCGGCTGCCTGTTACAAAGGTCGGCGCACGCCACATCGAGCGCCACCGGATCGAACGACGCAAGCATTCCCACATTCGGGATAATCGGCACATCGTTCTCCGCGTGACAGTCGCAGTTCGGCGACACGTCGCAGATCAGTGAAATGTGAAAGCACGGTCTGTTCTGACAGACCGCCTTCGTGTACTCTGCAATCTTATAATTAAGCACATCGTTGGAATTCGCCTGCGTCGGGTGCACCGCGTCCTTCGGGCAAACGCCGATACACCGCCCGCAGCCCACGCATTTGTCCCTGTCAATAAACGCCTTACCGTCTGTGATGACCGGAGCGTCATGCGCGCAAATGCGCTTACATGCCCCGCAGCCCACGCAAAGGCTCTGCGCCACCGCAGGCTTGCCCTGATTGTGCATCTCCATCTTTCCGGCTCTCGAACCGCAGCCCATTCCGATATTCTTAAGCGCTCCGCCAAATCCGGTCGCCTCATGTCCCTTAAAATGCGTCAGTGAGATAAAGACATCGGCATCCATGACCGCCTGCCCGATCTTTGCCTCCTTCACATATTCTCCGTCCACCGCAACAAGTTCCTCGTCCGTTCCCTTAAGACCGTCCGCGATAATGACATGGCAGCCCGTGGAAAACGGCGAGAATCCGTTCACATAGGCAGTGTCCAGATGGTCAAGCGCATTCTTCCTGCTTCCCACATAGAGCGTGTTGCAATCGGTGAGAAACGGCTTGCCGCCAAGCTCCTTTACCAGATCCGCCACGACCTTCGCATAATTCGGGCGAAGGAACGCAAGGTTGCCATACTCACCGAAATGAAGCTTGATCGCCGCGTATTTGTCTGTAAAATCAATCTGATCCATGCCCGCAGCAATACAGAGGCGCTTTAGCTTCTGAAGAAGATTCTCACTTCCGGTCGTATGAAAGTCCGTATAATATACCTTCGACTGTTCCATCCTCTTTCCTCCTTAAAATGAAGCGCCCGCATACCGGATGCATTTTACAGCCGGATGCGGTGCTGTTTTCTTTACTTGCATTTTACACGAATTTATACGAAATGTAAACCGGAATACGATGAATCTATGGCGCCAAAACAGATTGCAATACGACATCAAAACATGTTAAAACCACGGCGCCCAAACAAACCGAATCTACGGTACAAGGATCATACTCCGAATGGTTCCGACCGATATGTAGCCGTTCTGAATCGCATACGCGTCCGTCTCTGCCGGAAATGGAGTCGTTACCGGAATCCCCGCCGCCGAAACGACAAATCCCCGCTCCGACTCCCTCACACTCTGAAAATGGTCGCGGTAGAACGGCGTCTGCGCAGGCTCGCAGTCTCGCCTAACTCCTTTAAGCTCCGCCAGCGCGCAGCCGGGAAAATTCACATTCCAGATTTCATTTGCCGGAAGCGGTTTCTTCAGAAGCTCCTCCGCGATCGGAACCAGATACTCTTCCACCACTTCGACGCTTCCGTGCACCTCACTGGAAAAAGCGATTGCCGGGATTCCGTTTAAGAGCGCTTCCATCGCCGCACCGACCGTCCCCGAATACTGAATGTCGATTCCCGCGTTAAAGCCGTGGTTGATTCCTGAAAAAACGATGTCCGGCTTCTCCGGCATCAGCTCCGTCAATGCAATCTTCACACAGTCCGCCGGAGTCCCGTCGACGCTGTAGGCAGTAATGTCCTCCACCGGAAACTCCTCTCTCTCCACTGCGATCTCACCGCGCAGGGTGATGCGCGAAGACATCGCACTGCACTGATGCTTTGGAGCTACGACCCAGACCTCACCAAAGGTCTGCGCCGCCCTTGCAAGTCTTATAATTCCCTCCGCCTTGATTCCGTCGTCATTTACTACCAGTATTCTCATATGCCGTCTGTTCTCCTTTTGTCCGAAAGCTTTTTCATATTGTTTCTTTCCATATAACACAGTATATAACAATTCCGGCAAATAATCTATTTCTATTCCTGCGGAAGTATCGGACCTGCGGACGCTTCCAGTGCTTCTTTTGCTCTGCGAAGCTCCGCCGCCTGCTCCTCCGTCACATCTCCTGGCTTAATTTTTGAAACAAGCTTTTTCAGATAGGATGAGTCTGACTTGATCTGCTTCTTTGCTGTCTTATCCAGGGTCTTCTTCTGATTCGCGTACGCCGCCTCAACCCGGCGAATCAATGTATCGGACTCATTGCGCACGTCAATATAAGCCCGCCGCTGCCCGTCTGATGCTTCGTACTCTGCCGCTTCGCGGATTGCTCGCTCAATATCGGAATCCGACATATTCGTACTCGAGGTGATCGTAATCTGCTGCTGTTTTCCGGTACCGAGGTCCTTTGCCGATACCTGTACGATTCCGTTCACATCAATATCAAACGTCACTTCAATTTGCGGTACACCCGCCATTGCCCCCTTGATGCCGCTCAACCTGAAATTCCCCAGAAGCTTATTATCCTTCGCAAACTGACGCTCGCCCTGTAAGACTTTAATTTCCACGGATGTCTGGAAGTTCGCCGCCGTCGAAAAAACCTTGCTGTGTCTGGTCGGAATCGGCGTATTGCGGTCGATCAACTTCGTCGCCACGCCGCCGACTGTCTCAATGGAAAGCGAAAGCGGCGTCACATCCATCAGAATTAGTTCCGCCGCTGACGCCCCTGCCATAAGCTGCTCGCCGCCAAGCTTGCCGCCTTGCGCCGCCGCCCCAAGCGCCACGCATTCATCTGGATTCAAATTCTTCGACGGTTCCTTCCCTGTAAGCTGTCTTACTTTTGCCGCGACCGCAGGCATCCGCGTCGAACCACCGACGAGAAGCACCATACCAAGCTCTCCGGTAGCGATTCCCGCATCCGAAAGCGCCTGCGTCACAGGTCCCACGGTACGCTCGATCAGATCATTTGTTAATTCTTCAAATGTCGCGCGGCTGATATTCATGTCGAGATGCTTTGGTTCCCCGTGCACTGTCGTGATAAACGGCAGATTGATATTGACCGACGACGCCGTCGAAAGCTCTTTCTTCGCTTTCTCCGCTTCCTCCCGCACGCGCTGCATAGCGGTCGCGTCCTTCGACAAGTCCGTCTTCTCCTGCTTTTTATACTCGGAAACAATATAGTCTGCAAGGCGCATATCAAAATCATCCCCGCCAAGATGATTATCTCCCGCCGTCGCGAGCACCTCAATTAGGTTGTCCCCGATCTCAATGATCGACACATCAAATGTACCACCGCCAAGATCATAGACAAGAATCTTCTGCGGATCTCCGTGATCCAATCCGTAGGCAAGCGCTGCCGAGGTCGGCTCATTGATGATGCGAAGAACGTTGAGGCCCGCAATCCGCCCCGCGTCCTTCGTCGCCTGACGCTGCGCATCGTTAAAATACGCGGGGACAGTAATGACTACCTCAGAAACCGGCTCGTCAAGGTAACTTTCTGCATCCTTTTTCAGTTTTCGAAGTATCATAGCGGAAATTTCCTGCGGCGTGTAACTCTTGCCATCCACCTTCACGCGGTAGTCGCTTCCCATCTCACGCTTAATTGAAAAGAAGGTACGGTCTACATTGACCGCCGCCTGACGGCGCGCTATCTCCGATCAGACGCTCCCCATCCTTATTAAATGCCACGACGGACGGCGTCGTGCGCGCGCCTTCCGCATTTGGAATCACGACCGGATTCCCGTTCTCAAGCACTGCCACGCAGCTATTCGTCGTTCCAAGATCAATTCCTATTACTTTCCCCATCTCTCTCGCACCATGCCTTTCCAACACTCTTTCTATTCACTGTATTCCGCTAAAGTAGGGAAGTCAAGGCACGTGAATTCGATTTCATTTCCAGTTTATAAAATTTCAGAATTTGTTTACAACTTCATGCACGGACCGGCGCGCCTCTGTCCTGACATTTCTATTGGGTTCTGTATCTTTTCCAGGCAGTCCTGCTGTTCTTCCCAAATTATGCCTTATATACGATATTTCCGTCAATTATCGTATACAATATCCGCGTATCCACTGAAAACGGTGTCCCTTTTACGAGAACAAAATCCGCATCCTTTCCCTCCTCGATACTTCCTACACGATCCGCTGCGCCGATATGTTTCGCCGCATTGATCGTGATCGCCTTAAGCGCGTCGAACTCGCTCATGCCATTATAAATGGCTCTACCGGCGCAGAGCGGCAAATAACGCTCCTCAATGACCGGAGAATCCGTGATAATCGATACCTGACAGCCCGCCTCTGCAAGAATGCCCGGCGTTTCAAAGCCTTTATTTTTCAACTCATATTTCGTAGCGTGTCCAAAAGACGGCCCGACTGCGACCGGAAATCCCTCTTTCGCAAGATCGTCCGCAATCAATGCACCGTCCGTCACATGGTCGAGCCGCAGATCGAGGTGAAACTCTTTCGCGATACGGATTGCCGTGTAAATGTCATCCGCGCGGTGAACATGTGCTTTTAACGGCATTTTTCCGCGGATCACAGGGAGCATTGCCTCAAGCTTCGCATCGTAGGCAGGCAGCTTACTGTAGTCCGTGCGCCTTTCTGCGCGTATGTCATTTATACCGTCCGCCTTATCACTGCCGTCCTCTATCCCGGAAATCTCGGATAATTCCTCCGCAGCCAGCACATTATGTCCCTGCGCGCATCCGGCTTCCCGCAGTTTTAAGTCATATATGACCGCCTTCTGAAGTATCTCGCGGAGCTTTGCTGCAACAGACATTCGGGAGTAAACGCCCTTATCCTTATAGCAGTTCTTGGGATTTTCCCCAAAAGCAACCTTCATTGCGGATTTCTTGAGAACGACCATATCGTCAATGCGTTTCCCATAGGTCTTGATGACGCAGAAGGTTCCGCCAATGATATTCGAACTGCCCGGTCCGGTAGAAACACAGGTAACGCCTCCCTCGCGCGCCATCTTAAACGTCTCGTCCTGCGGATTGATCGCGTCTACCGCCGAGAGCTGCGGCGTTATGGGATCGCCAAGCTCATTGAAATCCTCGCCTGCAAAGCCGACCGCGTAGCCGTCCAGACCTAAATGACAGTGCGCGTCCACAAATCCCGGGTAAATATCTATGCCCGTAGCGTCAATTACCTTGGCCTCATTAATGACCTTCCCCTCAAGCACGGGAGAGATTTTCTTAATTTTCCCCTCTTCAATCAGAATGTCCGCCACAAAGGGCTCTTCCTCCACCGCATTGTGGATCGTTCCCTGTTTTAAAAGCAGATATTTGCTCATGATTTTCCTCATTTCCGCATGACCGACATCAAAGCAGTATGCCACATTCTATTCTTAGTTTCCCCGGCTGCGGGGAAACTATTCCCTGTGCGGCTATACCATTTTCCCGCCCTCCAGACGAATGATGCGGTCGCACAGAAAATCAATATCTTCCTTATTATGACTTGCCAGAAGGATTGCCTTCCCCTGTGCTTTCATCTCAAGCAGAAGCTTTCTCGTCATTTCGATCCAATGCACGTCAAGACCGTTCATCGGTTCATCGAGGATCAGAATATCGGGGTTTTCCATTACCGCCTGCGCCAGACCCAGCCGCTGCCGCATTCCCATGGAATATTTTCCGACCCTTTTTCTGCTGCGCCAGTCAAGACCGAACTGCTCCAGAACCTCTTTTACCCTGTCGTCTCCGATCTCATGGTTGATGCCCGCAAGAATCCGCAGATTATCGTATGCGTTAAATTCCGCCAGGAAAGCGGGCGTTTCGATGAGCACACCCATTCTTTCAGGAATATCCACTTCTTTTCCAAGCTGTCTTCCGCGTATTTTTATGGTTCCCTCGGAAAGCGGCAGCAACCCGCAGATACATTTAAAAAGAACGGTCTTGCCCGAACCGTTTCTGCCGATGATTCCCAGGATCTCCGATGTGCCGCAGGAAAATGAAATTCCATCCAGCACCTTCGTCTCCCCGAACAACTTTCCTGCACCTTCTGCAACAATAATCTCTTCCATACTATTGCTCCTCACTGATCCTGATTCGTTTACTAAGTCCAAGCGCCGCGCATGCAAACGCAATATCGCATACCAGATACATCACCCACGCGTAGGAGACTGACGGAAACTGCGTCACATTCCGCACCAGATCCAGACAGGTCAGATTCGACCATGATACCGGAGAAAAATATGCAAATTTCCACAGCACCGGATCTGACTGGATCATAAAATCCCACATGAGCAGCAGACCGCACACCACCACACCCCTGTTTTTTCCCTGTGCCAGAAGATTACAGCAGATATACAGCTCTCCAAGCAGCACATTGCATAAAAAGAACAGACCGCACGCCTTTACCGCACAGAAAAGCGGCTCCTGTCCCATGACCAGCTTCGCGCTCACCACCACGGAATGTGTAAACTCCACCCCCGCGTCCGTCATTGCAAGTGTGCCTATGATCTTTCCCCATTTCATCGTCCAATCCATATGCCCGACGATCCAAATACCGGAAAGGAACACGACCACCACAGAAAATATGCCCGCACACGCCCAGACAAACAACAGATTTCCTCCACAGAACACTCTTCTCCCGCTGCGAAACAAAAAGAACATGTCATTCTTCTTCCGAAACGGAAGATCGCTGATGAAAAGCAGAAACAGAATTTCCATGATAAGTCTCGGAAAACGCGTCGTCGTAAAAAAGATTCCAATCCATGGCGCAATGCCGTATTCCGTTGTCTTCGCAAAGCTAATAATCTCTTCTGTATATGCATTTGCGAAAATCAGAAAGAGCACAACCGTCAGAATACACTTCGACTGCCTTGTCTCTCTTTTTAGATATCCCGCGCATACCCTGCAGAATTTAGAAAACTCCTTCGCCATAAACGCTCCTCCTGACCCGGTAATAGAACAGGATCCCCAACAGCACGATCAATAGCAGCATAAAACAGATACCATAGAAAAAATTTGCGGCAATACCCGCCGGAATCATCTCTTCTCCCCGCACGCAGCCTGCAATCTGCATCCACGTCGGAATGAAGAACAGAAACCGCTCTTCGATATAGCTTCCGATAAACGGGACAGCCAGAATTGTAAGTGGCTCCGGATCCCATGTCGAAGCCACAAGCGTAAATGTGCTCCAGAATGCCGCCCCCATCGAAAAAAGTATACTTCGCACCACGACATACAAAACCGTATTGCCACTTGCCGCCAGCATGCCATAGGGATATGTATAATTCATCTCTCCAAATTTTTCATAATAACATGGATCGAAGGAAACGGAAAAAAGCAGCGCCGACAAAAGCAGTCCGGTAAATGCGACCACGAAAGCGCTGAACGCGGTGTGACATACTTTAGACCACGCATAGCGGAAAATCCCCATCTTCTGTACCATCGCATCGCGGAACCTGTGTACGGTATCCTGACAATAGCTTCTCGCAAACGGAACCGCCGCCACTACAAACACAAGGTTGCGGTACCATCCACCATACAAAAAATTGTCCATGACCGTATCCACCGTAAGGAACTGCCATTGTTGCTCAATTTCCGTCAGATTGCTTCCCATCACAACCGCTGTCACTCCGGCTATGGAAAGCCAGAATCTGTAACTGTAAATCAGCCGGATAAAATCCGGCTGACGCGTCCATTGCCTCATCTTTTCCCCTTTTCTTATAGAACTTCACCAGTCTGTGCGTCGACCATGAGCATAAACGGCGAATCCGCTGTTCCGGCCGTCCCGTACATGCACCATGCTGGCTTGATCTCATAGACCGCTTGGTCAATATCTACTAACTGAGGCACATATTCCAACGAAATCTCCGTGATCATAATCTGATCCTCCTCTGTCATTATCACATTTTCGTACAGGTCTTTTACCTGCTCTAACGCCGCTTCCACGCCCACGATCTGATCCAATGGCTCCTCGCTCTCATATTCAAAAACCGCATTAGTGTAAAAATGGGTCAGACCGCCCGGGGAATAGATCGCCGCTACATACGCACCGTCTGTCCATGTCCCCCCGCCGATATGGAGGTTTGCATTCCGCAGTCTTTCCGAATGCGGTCCGAGCACTCTCCACACCATATAGTAGCATCCCATATCCTGCTCGATCTCGAAGTCCGGCAGATATCTCTGTATTCCATCCTCCCCATATATTTCCAGACCCTGCTCGTACAGCGCAGTCAGTCCCGCCGCATCGATCCCCTCAAAAACAAACGGCTCCTCGTCTAATGTGAGATCAAGCCTTCCCGCCATCTCTCTCGCTGCATCCTTCGCCTCTTTGCCGTCAGCAAAAGGAAGCACCTCCACTGTTTCGATATCCGGAAAGCTCTCAGGGAACAGATGCCAATTATCCCCTGTCACGACCAGTACATAATAGTAGCTATAGGGTTTATCCGTATAAGTGATACCTGCCGCCATCGATGCCCTCTTTGTCCCATCCGCCGTTGTACAGGAATAGTTCTCAAATTCCGGCATGGCGTCCATGACAGCGTCCGTCTCATCCGGCATAAAAATTTCTTTCAGCTTCTCCGCATCGAGCACATCATACAATGCCGTATAAGTGTACAACTGCTCCGGCTGCTCCACGATAACATCCGCATCCACGGTGATATAGGCGCAAAGCTCCTGCGAAATGTGCTCCGGTGTGTCCTCTGTGCCTGTGGTAAGACTCTGCGCTGATTCTCCGCAGCCCAAAAATATACAAAGACATATACTGCTCCATACTGCAGCAAGTACTTTTCTTTTTCGCATAGTTGTCTCCTCTTATGGAGCCCAATGACCCGCTACCTCACAATCTGACGATATACAATTGCCATACAATGCATACCCACCTTCCAGATACAAGTATGTAGAATTGTAGGTAAGCTGAAGATCATTTTTAAAATATGCAGATGTATAGGTTCTCTGATTGGTTGCCGTTCCGATAATTGATGCCGAACTATTTTTAGCAAGCACCTTAAACTTCACGTTATTGTTGGCATTTCTTTCTGATAATACAAAAATATCTGCATAATTTGTCATAAGGTCTTCAAAACGGACTGCATCACACTGATCATTATCATTGTCCGTCCCATACCTGAGATTAAAACTGAAATCTCCTCCGTATGCCATTGCCGATACTGTCGGAATCGCTAACAACATTGCAAACAAAAATATTGATAATGCTACTACTTTCTTCATAAGCAACTACCTCCCTTAAAGTGATTTTGCGTGGTTTCATTTATAGTTTTATTATATCAAACTATATGTGTCTTTCCAATACATAAACCCCGAAATTATATTACAAACATCTTACACGCAGTTTGTAACATATGCACAAAATCCCTCTAAAACTGCCGAAACACCTCTACTCCCCTGCCTTATACCGCCTAACCGCCTGTCTGATTTCCGTTTCCTCCAACATCACAAGCTCGGTATTCTTTGTCCTGAAACAGCGTACCATCTCCTCAAACGGCAGCCCCGCCAGATAACACCGCAGCGCCATAAGGACCGCACTGTGCGTAACGATCAGCACATCTTCCGTCTCCCGTGCTAAAATTTCATCCAATGCCGCAAGCGTCCGTCCTAAAACCTCATCGTAATTCTCACCGCCGGGGGTGTGCACAAACCGTCTGTGGCTGTTCCAGAACAAATAGCGCTCTCCATATTCCGCGCGAATAATGTCCCAGTTCAGACCCTCCCACTCGCCGAGATCCATTTCCCGAAGCCCGTCCATTGTCTCGCAGGGAATATGGAGTGCGTCCGCAAGAATCTGCGCTGTCTGCGCCGCCCGGAGATACGGTGACGTATAGACGCGGACAGGATGAAATGCCCCGCTCTCCCGCTTATTTAGGAGCGTCTGTGCGAGAAGCTTTGCCTGCCGGATTCCGTTCTCATTCAACGAAGTATCCGTCGTACCCTGTATCTTCTTCTTTACATTCCATTCTGTCTCGCCGTGTCGGGTAAAATATAAATTCATCTAATCTCTCCTTTAGAAAAAAGCAGGCGTTTCCTGCATAGCAATGAATGATTCCTAATTGCATCTATTATTAATATAGCGATAAAGTCCTCTTTCGTCCAGTCGTTCCTTCTATTTTTCACCCGCTCATCCATGAAACCCCCATTCATACCGAGCCTGCCGTTTTAGCGCCGTAAAGAAATCTGCTTAAGAAAATGGAATGCAAATTCTTACTTTACACTTTTCCTCCAAAAAGCACTCTCAATATGATAGCGTTCCTTCCAGTTTTATGTCAAAATTACTGTATAGCAATCAACCATTCATAAAGACAAGGAGAAGATATTAGAATGAGTATAGGAAAGAACATCCAGTTATTGAGAAAACAGCAAAAAGTCACCCAGGAACAGTTGGCTGAGCGAATGGCTGTATCCCGCCAGACCGTATCAAAATGGGAAACGGACGAAGTAATTCCAGAATTAAACAAGTTAATCGATTTAAGCGATATGTTTGCCTGTAAACTGGACACTCTCATTCGGGAAGACCTGTCTGCCCAGGAAGACATTTACTCAGAGGTCATTATAAAAACAGTGGCGCCGTTTCGGATGGGACAATATGTTATGGTAACTCCCAACCCCGAGGATGATGTAAATGCATATTTAGACCAATGGGCACAGAAATCAGGACTTTTGGATTTTAAACCTGACGCCAAAAAGATCGGGTGGGATTTCCCTTATGTTTCCATGGAATTACAAAATCGTTTTAGACTACGTGGATATGTCGCTGCATATATTTTACCGGATGGATTTGAGACAGAATACCCCGGCGTCGAGTTTGTAAACCAGGTAAAGGCCGATTACGCTGTGATTACAATTTATGACCCCTTCCGTGCGGCTTTTGAATACATTCCAAATGGGTATAAGCGTATCATGGATTATTTACAGACAAACGGTTTCAAGGAAACTCCAAAAGAGAATGTTTTGCCCTGCTTCGAGTACGTTTACGAAAAAGACGGCATAACTTGTATGGATGTATACATTCATGTAGACAGCGTTTCTAAGACGGAAACTTTCACTAACTTTTCATAGACCTTTTTCATAAATATGGTATTCGCCATGACAAAAATGCCTGTAAGACCTAGTCCTACAGGCATTTCTATTATTTTGCAATATCAATTCGCACCAGAGCCTTGCGCAACGCATACTCGGCACGCTTTACATCAATCGCCTCCGTCTTATTGGCAAGACGCTCCTCGGCGCGCGCACGCGCTGCTTCGGCACGATTCTTGTCAATCTCGTTCGGCCATTCCGCGATTTCTGCGAGAAGTGTTACCTTTTCCGGCAGAATTTCCGCAAAACCGGAATGAACGGCTGCTATCACATTCTCCTCGCCATCCCCATGAATCCTCACAATTCCGGGTGCAAGAACGGTCGTGAGCGGAATATGCTTCTTATATACGCCAAGCTCACCGGCAGCCGTATTAAATTCGATCATCGTTGCCTTCCCTGTGTAGAACACACGGTCAGGCGTGATGATTTCCACATCGAAAACTCTGTTCTCGTCTGCCATAATGCTCCTCCTTATCGCCTACTTCAATCTGCCGCAAAACACCGATCAGTGCTCTGCATCGTACTTCGCACGAACATCATCGATCGTTCCTGCATTTAAGAAGTAGCCTTCGGGAATATCATCATGCTTTCCTTCAAGAATTTCTTTGAAGCCGCGAACCGTCTCAGCAATCGGAACATACTTTCCATCCAGACCGGTGAACTGCGTTGCCACAAAGAACGGCTGGGATAAGAAACGCTGAATCTTTCTCGCACGGTTTACGACAAGCTTATCGTCCTCAGACAACTCATCCATACCGAGAATTGCGATAATATCCTGCAGTTCCTTATATTTCTGTAAAATCTCCTGCACCCCGCGGGCTACCGTAAAATGCTCCTCACCTACGATACGCGGATCAAGAATACGGGAAGTAGAACCGAGCGGATCTACTGCCGGATAAATACCAAGCTCGGCGATGGAACGCTCGAGTACGGTGGTCGCATCCAGATGGGCAAAGGTCGTCGCCGGAGCCGGGTCCGTCAAGTCATCCGCCGGCACGTAAACTGCCTGTACGGATGTGATAGAACCGTTCTTCGTCGATGTGATACGCTCCTGAAGTGCACCCATCTCGGTCTGCAGCGTCGGCTGATAACCAACGGCGGACGGCATACGTCCGAGAAGTGCGGACACCTCGGAACCTGCCTGTGTAAAACGGAAAATATTATCGATGAAAAGAAGCACATCCTTTCCGCCTTTGTCACGGAAGTACTCTGCCATCGTAAGACCCGTCAGCGCAACACGCATACGCGCTCCCGGCGGCTCATTCATCTGACCGAACACCATGGTGGTCTTGTCGATAACTCCCGACTCTTTCATTTCATAGTAGAGATCGTTTCCCTCACGGGTACGCTCACCAACACCTGTAAACACGGAATACCCGCCGTGCTCTGTTGCAATGTTGTGAATGAGCTCCTGAATCAAGACCGTCTTACCCACACCTGCACCGCCGAAGAGTCCGATCTTACCACCCTTCTGATACGGGCAGAGAAGGTCAACGACTTTGATACCTGTCTCAAGCATTTCCTGAGAGGTCGCCTGTTCCTCAAATGCCGGAGCCGGTCTGTGAATAGCCCAATTCTCTACTCCTGTTGGCGGGTCCATCTCGTCAATCGGATTTCCCAATACATTGAACATACGTCCCAATGTATTCTCACCTACCGGCACGCTGATCGGTCCGCCTGTAGCAATCGCGTCCATACCGCGAACCAGTCCGTCGGTCGGTCCCATGGCGATACATCTTACTGTATCATCGCCCAGATGCTGAGATACCTCAACGACCAGCTCTCTTCCGTCTTTTAACGGAATCCTGATCGCGTCGTTAATCTCCGGCAGCGCGCCCTCTGTAAACTTGATATCCAGAACGGCACTAATAATCTGGGTAATTTTACCGACATTATTTGCCATCGCTTATTTCTCCTTAAATATTTTTGTTATTGTACGCCTGATAAACAGACTGCGTTCAACCTGCTTATCAGGATATTGCAGAAGCACCGGCAATAATCTCTGTCAACTCCTGCGTGATAGAGCCCTGACGTGCTCTGTTATATTTCAGTGTCAAATCACTAATCAATTCTTCTGCATTGCTGGTCGCAGAATCCATCGCCTGCATTCTCGCCCCGTTCTCACTGGCAACGGCTTCCACAAGCGCGCCGTAAAACAGGCTGGTCACATACTTCGGAATGATCATATCAAGCGCTTCTTCCTCGTTCGGCTCATAATTCATGAGCACGTTGGCTTCTGCTGCCTGACTGATCTCCTCCTCGTCGAACTCCACCGGAAGCAGCTTGATAAGCTTCGGCTCATGGCTTACCGTATTTTTAAAATGCGTGTACGCCAGATAGATTTCGCCGATCTTCCCTGCCGTGTAATCCGCTAAGATCTTCTTGCAGAGCGCCGCCGCATCCTCATAGGACGGGGATTCGATAATTCCGGAATCATCCTCTTTGATCTCATATCCCCTGCGTTCTAAGGTTTCTTTTCCCTTATTACCGATTGCGTAAACTTCTACGTCTTCCATCGGAAGCTCTTCGCTTCCGGTCACAAGCTTGGTAATATTGGAATTGTAACCGCCGGCAAGTCCGCGGTTGGAGGTAATGACAACAACTGCCTTCTTCGTGGATTCTCCTTTACGCAGATAAGGATGATCTATCGTGCCGGACTTTGCCAGCATTGAGGTCACAGTCTGATACATATAATTAAAATATGGATTGGTCTGCTCCGCTCTGGTTCTGGCTTTCTGCAGTTTTACGGTAGAAACAAGCTTCATGGCTTTCGTGATTTGCTGCGTACTCTGTATGCTGCCTTTTCGTCTCTTTATGTCCCTCATTGAGGCCATTATAAGCACCGCCTTTCATTCTTGTCTATATTTTCCGCGCGCAAGTTGTCTGTGTGGAAAATATATGCTACCGTTTTATTTCACGAAGTCCTTTTTACATTCCTCGATCGCCTGAATCAGCTTAGCCTCGATCTCTTCGTTAATGACCTTCTCCGTGCGGATTGATTCCGGAATCTCCGGATACTTGGTATCCACAAACTCGAAGAGCGCCTTCTCAAACGGAAGAATATCTGCAACCGGAATATCCATCAGATATTTTCTGGTTGCTGCATAGATGATCATAACCTGTCTCTCGACCGGCATCGGCTGATACTGCGGCTGCTTTAACATTTCCTTAATGCGCTCGCCCTGCGTCAGCTTCTCTGTCGTGTCTGCATCCAGTTCGGAACCAAACTGTGCAAATGCTGCAAGCTCTCTGTACTGTGCAAGCTCTGTACGAATCGGCGCTGCAATCTTCTTCATCGCCTTGATCTGTGCGGAACCACCGACACGCGATACGGAAAGACCTGCATTGATTGCCGGACGGAAACCTGCGTTGAACATCTCCGTCTCCAGATAAATCTGACCGTCGGTAATAGAAATCACGTTGGTCGGAATATATGCGGAAACATCGCCTGCCTGCGTCTCGATAATCGGAAGCGCGGTCAGAGAACCTCCGCCCAGCTTGTCGGAAAGTCTCGCTGCACGCTCCAGCAGTCTGGAATGTAAGTAAAATACATCTCCAGGGTAAGCCTCACGTCCTGGCGGTCTCTTAAGGAGCAGGGAGAGTGTACGGTATGCCGTTGCATGCTTACTTAAGTCATCATATACAACAAGAACATCCTGTCCGTTCTCCATCCATTCCTCACCGATCGCACATCCTGCGTACGGTGCAATATACTGTAACGGCGCCAACTCACTCGCCGTAGATGCTACGACTGTGGTGTAGGACATTGCGCCAAACTCTTCCAATGTCTTAACGATAGATGCAACCGTAGACGCCTTCTGACCGATAGCGACATAGATACATTTTACATTCTGACCCTTCTGGTTGATGATCGTATCGATCGCGATCGCAGTCTTACCGGTCTGTCTGTCACCGATGATAAGCTCACGCTGTCCGCGTCCGATCGGAATCATGGAGTCGATCGCCTTAATACCGGTCTGTAACGGCGTATCTACAGACTTTCTGGAAATAACACCGGATGCAACACGTTCGATCTGACGATACTTCGTTGTCTCGATCGGTCCCTTGCCGTCGATCGGCTGTCCCAATGCATTGACAACACGGCCTAACATCGCGTCGCCGACCGGAACCTCGACTACGCGCCCGGTCGTCTTTACGGTATCACCCTCGTTGATGTTCTTCTGGGAACCGAGAAGTACGGCACCTACATTATCTTCCTCGAGGTTCAATACCATTCCGTATACTTCGCCCGGAAACTCAAGAAGCTCTCCCTGCATTGCATTGTCAAGACCGTGAATACGTGCGATACCATCTGCCACCTGAATAACAGTACCAACGTCAGCTACTTCTAACTGCGCTGCATATCTTTTAATCTGTTCTTTGATTACGGAACTTATTTCTTCTGGTTTTAAATTCATGGAGCGCATTCACCTGCTTTCAACTGTATTTTCGATAATTCACGGGTCAGGTCGTAAAGTTTCGTCCTGACGCTGGAATCGACGACACGGTCGCCGATACGGATTATCATTCCGCCGATAATCGCGGAATCCACTGCATAATGCATTTCAAATTTCACATACTTCGTTGTCTCAAGCAAGCGTTTTTCAACTGCTTCCTTCTGCGCGTCGGATAACTCCATCGCAGTCGTCACATACGCAGTTCCGATATTCTTACACTCCTTGACCCTGCCATCAAAGTACTCGAGCACGTCGGTAATCTCATCAAAATGATCCTTTTCCACAATCATGCGCAAAAGTCCTACCAACTCTCCTGAAACTTTTCCTGCAAATATGTCTTCAATTATTTTTACTTTTTCTTCTTTTACGATTTTCGGATGACTCATTAATTTGAACAGCTTTGGATTCTCTTCCATGGCCGCCGACACCGACTTTGTCTCTTCCCAGTAGGCGTCGAGCTGTCCGCTCTCCACAGCGACTTCAAACAATGCATCACCGTATGTTTTTGATACTAGCTTTGCCATGTCGAATCACCCATTTCTCTCAATGTCTGTTCTACCAGCGTATCCTGCACCGACGCATCAATATTCGCCGCAACGACCTTTGCAGCCATCATAGACGCAACGGTAATCATTTCCTGCTTTACCTCATCCATCGCGCGCCTCTTGGAAAGCTCTGCTTCCTCGTTCGCCCTCTGGATAATGCGAGCAGCCTCTTCCTTGGCATCCGCCTCGATGCGGGCAGCATTCTTCTGCGCCTTCTGGCGGGCTTCGCTTAAAATCTGTTCTGCTTCTTTATCAATATTTTTCAGCTTGGCGTCATAGTCTGCTTTCAATGCCGCCGCATCTGTCTTGTCTTTCTCCGCCGTCTCGATGTCCGTCGCGATTCGGTTCTTTCTGTCTTCTAAAAGCTTGCGCGCCGGATTAAAGAGCAGCTTCGACATAAACAAGAAGAGAAAAAATACAGCGATTGCCATGAGCACTACGTCATGAAGCAACTGAAAATCCAAGCCGAAAAGTCTTAGCATTTCCTCCAAGGTCTGGCCTCCTTTCCGTTGTTATTATTGTGGGAAAAACGCCTATGCTCTTCCTCAACCTGTGAAAAATGGCTCTGCCATTTTTCTAATGAATCAAGCATCCCTGCCATGATTTGGGAAGAACGCCCTGCGTTCTTCTAATGGCTTGAGCTTGCTCGAGACTATATTTAGCCCAGAGGCTGTACGAAAAGTAAGAGCATTGCAATAAGAAGACCATAAAGACCTGTCGTCTCTGCAACTGCCTGACCAAGAAGCATGGTGGACATGATGTCGCCCTTTGCACCCGGATTGCGTCCTACTGCTGCAGCGCCGTGACCTGCTGCAATACCCTGTCCAATACCAGGTCCGATACCTGCGATAACTGCTAAACCTGCGCCGATTGCGGAACATGCCATAATTAAATCGTGTCCTGTGATATTCATAGAAAAATCCTCCTAAAAAATTATTCTGATTCGTAGTTCTGACCGATGTATGTCATTGTCAACATACAGAATACATACGTCTGAATTGCTCCTGAGAACAAGTCGAAGTAAACATGGAGTGCTGCCGGCCAGATAATTGCAATCTTACTCAGCAATCCATATACAAGCGCCATCATAACGGTTCCTGACAGCACGTTTGCGAACAAACGTAAGGACAGCGAAACCGGTACGGCAATCTCACTGATCAGGTTGATCGGAAACCAGATCGGCAGCCATGGCGGTAACGGGGAACACATATCTGTCCAGATCTGTTTTAGCGGCAGATTCTTGAACTGCGTAATATGGATCAGGAAGAATGTAATAAGACCCATTGCAAATGTTGTGCCGAAATCGGCTGTTGGCGGTCTTAAACCAAACAGACCGGATATATTGCTCATCAGGATAAAGATGAAGATTGTGCTGATGTAATTCACAAACTTCGGCGCAGCCACCTTCCCCATAGTGCCCGTAACCATATTGTCGAGCAGTTCGACAATAAGCTCTATCACATTCTGGAAGCCCTCCGGTACTTCTTTTGCATGTCTGATTGCCCGATTGCCGGCGATTGCCAACGCTAACATCAGCGCCATGACAATAAGGATGCAGACATGTGATGTTGTAATCCAGACCTCATGACCAAAGATTTCATATTTAAAAATACCGTGTATCATGAAATCAATGTTCTCGGCACCGGATGACATCAAAATCTCGTTATTCACTGTTTCACCTCCTTCAGATAGTTTCACTATCTTCGCTGTTCGAAGATACATCACCTCTTCCTTGCAGTTTTTGTATAGCTTTATGAATAAAAGGCTGTAAGTACGCAGACACTTTCAAGCCTGATACCCCAATAAATGCGGTGAAAAGATTCCCCAGATTCCACTTCATCATCACGAAGAAAACGATTACCACGACAATATACCGCAAAACAGACTTCGTGATAACTCTGGATTTCGCGCCGCTCTCACCGTAAATCTCGACCGTGTCGCGGACGACCACGGCAATATTGACCGCCATGCCGACGGCTAGCGCGATCCCGATCAGCAGACCGCTCGTATAGCGGAGCTTATCCTCCACAAACCAGACGCCCGCCAGTTCAATCACGATCCCATATACAATAATTCCCAGAACCAACCCGGGTAATGCATCATTTAGTCTTCTTAACATGGTTTCGGTCCGATTCACCACCCTGTCCGTATAGCTTCTTCACCATCTTAAAAATGTTGGTAAATCCCGCAAGCGCCCCCACAACAAAAAGCGGAACCGTAATAATCGGGATATCATACTTCTTCCCCAGCCATACGCCGAGCATCGTGCACATGAAAATCGGCACGATCATATTCAGCCCGAACTGTAAGATCAGCGTCAGGGATTGAAAAATTTTACGATGCTTGTTCATAGAAGATCCTTACCGGCATCACCACTTACCGTTCCTTGATGCCAACACATATATTATATCATTTTTCCCTTTTTTGTCCATGTATTAATCATTTTTATACGTGACTAATATTGTATGTTTGTCATTTTTACAAATACAAATCTTCTATATTGTATATTACGGCTTTAAAACCCACAATATGCACAAAGAGGAAAGACCCGCATTTCGTATGCGTGTCCTTCCTCCTTATTTTACAATTCAATATTGACGCTGCGTCCTGTGCGCTCATACCGCTGCAAAGCCACGCCCGCCGCTTTCAACATCCGCTTGGACGCTATGACTGCGGGAGTTCCGTCGTACTTATCGCTGTCGTACACAATCCGCTTAATGCCAGACTGGATAATCGCCTTAGCGCACTCATTGCACGGAAAAAGCGTTACATACATCGTCGCTCCCTCCAGACTGCCGCCGCGGTAATTCAAGATGGCATTCAGCTCACTGTGCGTCGTGTAAAAATACTTATTCTCGAGCGGCTCGCCCTCACGCGCCCACGGAAATTCGTCGTCCGAACAGCCCATCGGGAAGCCATTGTAGCCCATGGACAGGATCTTGTGATTGGAGCTGACAATGCAGGCTCCCACCTGCGTATTCGGATCTTTCGAGCGCATCCCGGATAAGGTGGCAACTCCCATGAAATATTCATCCCAGCTGATGTAGTCCTCTCTCTTCCCGCTCATGTATCTCTCCTTCCGTCTAAAACCTCTGCCGACCTGTGCCTGTCCGATACGTCTTACAATCTTTGTTCCCTGCTCCGTCTTCCGGTCTTCGCTCTCTGCTGTCCGCTCCTGTGCAACTGCCTATTTCGTGCCGAAAATACGATCCCCCGCGTCTCCAAGTCCCGGGACAATGTAGCCGTGCTCATTCAAATGATCGTCGAGCGCTCCGATATAGATATCCACGTCCGGATGTTCCTCCTGCATCTTCTTCACACCCTCCGGCGCCGCGATGATGCACATCAGGCGAATGCTCTTCACACCCTTGTCCTTTAACATCTGGATCGCCGCAGCCGAAGAGCCTCCGGTCGCAAGCATCGGGTCTACGACAAATACCTCGCGATTCGCGCAGTCCGCCGGCAATTTACAGTAGTATTCTACCGGCTCTAAGGTCTTGGGGTCACGGTAAAGTCCAATATGACCTACCTTTGCAGCCGGAATCATCGTGAGCATACCGTCTACCATACCAAGCCCGGCACGGAGTATCGGAACGACCGCGAGCTTCTTGCCCCTCAATTCCTTTACAGTCGTCTCGCAGATCGGCGTCTTAATCTCCACATCCGCAAGCTTCAAATCTCTTGTCGCTTCATAGCACATCAGCATCGCAATTTCGCTGACCAGTGTGCGGAAGTCCTTCGATCCTGTCTCTTCTCTTCTGATAATACCAATCTTATGCTGAATCAGCGGGTGATCCATAACCACTACTTTTGACATTCGGCTTCCCCTTCCTCATTTTCATTTAACAGATTAACCAACTTTAATATGGTCTTGCGCAGCGTTTCATAGCAAAGCCCATACGCCTGAAGCGTTCCGCCGTAAGGATCTATGATCTCCAGTTCATCCCCGACAAGCTCTGTCAAAACATAGACATTCTCCGGATCGGCGTTCTCATATTTCTCGAGAACCTTTTCCACCTGAATGTGCTCCATCACAAGTACCAGCGTATCCTTCGTAAAATCCTCTTCCGTCAGCTGCGTGGACATAAAGCCTTCCATATTAATCCCATTACTTATCATAACAGCTTCCGCTTTCTGATTCAATGGTTCCGGAAACAAAACCACAAGCCCTCTGGTGAGTACTTCCACCGGACGCTTTAAACTATATTCCTGCAGGATACCTGCCGCCATAGGCGCTCTGCAGGTACCGCTGTCCGCAACAAAAATGATTCGGTTATACTCTTTCATAATAAATATCTGCCCTCTCCGCGTACTTTATCCTATATCTGTATGACCTGATGGCCCGCAGCCTTTAACAGCCGGTTCATGATTGCCTGTCCGATTCTGGGCGTCGCAAAGCTTTCGGAATAAATTGCATCTACATTCTGATCGTCAAACTCCCGCAAAAGCTTGTAGAGATGCCTGGCTATCGCGTCTTCATCCTCTCTTGCTCCAATGCTGAACACCAGATCCGCCTGATATCTGTCACGCGTCTCGTCCGTCGCGATCACGCCCACACGCAGACCCGCTTCCTGCTTTTTCGCAGCAAGCCTGTTGATCTCCGCCACGACCCTGTCTGTCTTCCCCTCAACCAGGACAAGATCCGCTTTCGGCGCATAATGCTTGTATTTCATTCCCGGCGCTTTCGGCTTTTTCATAGAATCCGCCGCGATAATGCCCGGATCGATGCAGACCTCCCCGCCAAGCGTCTCCTCAAGCATTTCTTTCGTTATGTAACCCGGACGCAAAATCATCGGCGTCTTCTCGCTCAAGTCTATAATCGTAGATTCAATTCCGATTCCCACCGGACCGCCATCCAGAATCATCGGAATCCTGCCGTCCATATCAAGCGCCACATGTGACGCCTCCGTCGGGCTCGGTTTTCCCGAGGTGTTCGCACTCGGCGCCGCGATCAGGCATCCGCTCTCCTCAATCAGTCGCAGTGCGACCGGGTGATTCGGCATACGGACTGCAACCGTGTCCATCCCGCCTGTCGTCTCGCAGGGAACTTTCTCATTCTTCCACACGATCATCGTCAGCGGACCGGGCCAAAATGCATCGGCGAGCTTTTTCGCCTGCGGCGGAACCTCCCTCGCGATGGCGACCAGATCCTCGAACTTTGAAATATGTACGATCAGCGGGTTATCCGATGGTCTTCCCTTCGCGGCATAGATCTTCTTCGATGCCTCGGGAGAAAGCGCGTCCGCGCCCAGTCCATAGACCGTCTCCGTCGGAAATGCGACCAGTTCTCCCGCTGCGATCAAATCTGCCGCTTCTTTTATCGCGTTTCTGTCAATATTGGCAGAATCTATTTGAATCAACTTTGTATGCATAATGCTATCCTTACAATATAATTGCGTGCCGCAGTGCCACTCGCAAGCAAAGCTTGCTCGTTCACGGGCTTTCGCCCTATCAAGACAAAAAGAAACGAATATCTTCGTGCTTGCACGGCTGGCGTAGCTTTGCTTCTTGGCAAACCCTACTCCGCAGTGCACGTCCGTCAGCAGAGCTGCCGGACTCACGGGCTTTCGCCCTATCAAGACGGAAGGGAACGAATATCCTCGTGCTAGCTCTGGCACGCTTCTACCACGCAGTGCACGTCCGTCAGCAGAGCTGCCGGACTCACGGGCTTTCGCCCTATCAATCCGCAAAGATACAACAAGACTCGTGCAAGCACGGCTTGTTGTATCTTCACGGCTTGGCACTGCTCATTGCTTTCTTGCACATTATCGCACAATTCGGGGATTTAGGCAACTGGATATTGCAGGACAGCAGCCTATATCGGTCAACCGGACAGTGCCAAACGGCAGCCTATAGAGGGCAGTGCTTATGGAGTGTAAGACAGTGGCACAACCTACACCCCTTTTCCCATTTCATATGCCTGACGCATTGCAGGTGTTCCTTTGATCTCTCCGACCTTCCATGCGCCGACGCCGTAGATGATTCCTTTCTCCCGCGCTCCGGGCAGACAGTCGAGCGTAAAGCCCCGCAGCCCTTCGACCGTTTTCTCAAGGCTTGCGGTCTGTGTGTCTGCTGCCGTCATGATATAGTAGAACTCTTTGTTCCGAATCTCGGTGTAGCGCGGTACAGTGCGGTCGATCATGGTCTTTAACTGTCCGTCCATCGTATAGAAATAAACGGGTGTTGCCAGTACGATCACGTCGGCTTCCACCATCTTATTCAGGATTTCTGCCGCATCATCCTTCTGCACACAGACAGATGTCTCATTGCAGACGCCACAGCCCGTGCAAAAATGAATGTTTTTATCGCGCAGATAAATTTTTTCTGTCTCGTTCCCCGTCTCTTTCGCACCACGAATGAATTCGTCGCACAACATGTCTGAATTGCCGCCCTTTCTTGGACTTGCCGATATTACAAGTACTTTCTTGCTCATAAATGTTTCCTCCTTTGCTCCCCGGCGCAGCATTCATGCCTTCCTGCACATTTCCTGCACCGAATCAATTTTTCCGTTTTTCACTTAATTGTTCCGTCTTCTACAGCAGGCGCAAAACATCCTCCGCAATCTGCTCATCCGTCAAACGGTTCTCACGCAGTACCTCACTTACATCATAGCGGTCGAGAAATTCTTTTTTCAGTCCGTAATTTAACACCTTCATATCCGACGCGCCATAGAACCGTGCAATCTTCTCACCGAAGCCTCCGTCCAGCACACCGTCCTCGAGTGTAACCACAACATCATGGTCTTCTTTCAATGACTCGAGCAGCGCTTCATCTATTCCCGTTATGTAAACCGGATTGATGACAGTGGGCTGCACGCCTGCCTGTTCTGCAATCATTTCCGCTGCCTTTTCTCCCAGTGAATAGAAAGTTCCAAGCGCTATGACTGCAACCCTGCCGCCCTTCTTTGTCATCTCGTATCGATTGAGCTCACCGTAATCCTTTGTGACCTTTTTACCGTCCGAAATTACATTTCCTCCCGGCACGCGGATCGCGACCGGATGCTCCTGCTGCCCGATGCTCCATTCAAGCATGGCAAGATACTCTTCCTTCGTCGTCGGCGCAAGGTACACCAGATTCGGTATATTTGCCATCATCGGTATATCGTAAATACCAAGATGCGTCACATCATTCATCCCGTACACTGACGCCGCAAAGTTAAGAATGGTCGCGGGATTTTTATTGATGCACAGATCCTGTGACAACTGATCGTAGGTTCTCTGGATAAAGGTGCTGTATACACCATACACGGGCTTTCCGCCGTTCGTCGCGATACCGGAGGCAAGTGCGACCGCGTGCTCCTCCGCGATTCCGACATCGACGAACTGTGCTCCCGCCTCTTTCCGCTTCTCCTCCGTAAAACCAAATACCGCCGGAGTCGCAGACGTAATTGCAACCACTCGTTTGTCTTCTTTCATTTTCGCAAGCAGATACTCCGCTGTCATGCTGCCGTAATCTTCTCCCTGAAAAGTAATTGCCGGCGCTCCGGTCTTTACATCAAACGGCATGCACCAGTGCCAGCTCTCTTTGTCCCGCTCTGCAGGCGCGTATCCCTTTCCCTTCTGTGTACAGATATGTACCACGATTGGATGGTCAATGCCTTTGACCTTCTCAAACGCCGCAATAAGCTGCTCGATATCATTTCCATCCTTCACGAAAAGGTAATCCAACCCCAGCGCACGGAAAAAATTGCACTCCGCCGTTCCGTCCGTCTCGCGCAACAGCTTTAAGTTCTGATAAAGCCCGCCGTGATTTTCCGCAATTGACATATCGTTGTCATTTACAACGATAGTCAGGTTGCCGCCAAGCTCCGCCGCAAAATCCAGCCCCTCTAACGCCTCGCCTCCGCTTAAAGAACCGTCCCCGATGACCGCAACAATATTTTCATGCTCTCCCTTCACATCCCTTGCCTTTGCCAGACCGCACGCATCTCCTCCGCAAGTTCTCTCCTCTGTTCTTCCTCTAGCTTCTTTACGTCTGTAGGTTGTTTAACCGTCTCTAAATACATCTCGCACTCTCCTTATCCGTTTTAGTCCCAGGTCAGTTTCCCTGTCTCCACCGCTGCTTCATACCGCGAAATCTTATAGTCCAGCCGCTTTATCGTCTCCTCGATCTGCGCCTTCTGCTCTTCTAAGATTCTCCTCTGTTCCTCCAAAAGCTGCAGCCTCGCCGGAATCGTCGCGTTCCCTTCCTGATAAAGCCGCACATATTCGATCATGCTCTCCACCGCGAGCCCCGCGCTGCGCATACAGATGGCAAGCTCCACCCATCCAAGGTCGCTCTCCTGATAGTCCCGTATACCGCCCGCCGTCCGCGTTACCGGAGGTATCATGCCGACGCGCTCATAATAGCGCAGCGTGTCCTGTGAAATATTGTATTTCTCACTGACTTCCTTGATCGTCATCTTCCATTCCGCCTCCTTTCTTGCGGTTCATAAGCACATTTTAATCCCTGGAGTTCACTCCAAGTCAAGCTCATTTTTGAATAATTTTTATATTTTGGGAAACCCTGTCTCCCTTGTCTTCTATTTGTTATGGTTTGAAAAATATACGCGTTTGGCGCGTTCTATCCCAAAATACGGCAATCTACTTGCTATGTTTTGGCAAATGTGGCATAATTATGTCCGTTAGGTTCATCCTGATATGATCTGGAAAGGAGTTCCCTATGAAAATTACAAAATCTGATTTTGGTACGACAAACACAGGAGAAAACATTTATATATACCATCTTGAAAATGCGAGCGGCGCTTATGTTGAAATCATCAATTTCGGCTGCCGTCTTGTAAAAATCGTTGTTCCCGACCGCGAGGGAAATATGACGGACGTCTGTCTCGGCTTTAATTCCATGGACGGCTACGCCAACGACAACGCCAGTCTCGGCGCAGTCGTAGGACGTGTGGCAAACCGCATTAAGAACGGTCATTTTTCTCTGCACGGCAAGACTTATCAGCTCGCGGTAAACAACGGTACGAATCATCTGCACGGCGGTCTGATCGGCTACGGTTCAAAGACCTGGGATTCGAAAGTAAAAGACGACAAGCTTACCTTATCCCTGCATTCCGAGGACGGCGAGGAGGGATATCCGGGGAATCTGACGCTCTCCGTCACTTACGGCTGGTCGGAGGACAACGAACTTTCCATTTTGTACGAGGCTTCCTCTGACGCGGACACTCTGCTGAATGTCACAAGCCACGGTTACTTCAACTTAAACGGCGAAGGTTCAGGTAACGTGCTGTCCCACGAGCTTTTTATTGACGCCGACCAGATCACGGAACTGGACGACTCCCAGGCGCCGACCGGAGCTTTCCTTCCGGTGGACGGCACACCGTTTGATTTCCGCACCATGCACACCATCGGGAAGCTGATGCATTCCGATTATGAGCAGTTTCAGAAGTTCGGCACCTACGACCACAATTTTGTTATCAACGGTACAGGCTTGCGTGAAGCCGCCGTCTTACAGTCTAAGGAGAGCGGCATCCGCATGACCTGTTTCACGGATCAGCCCGGTCTGCAGCTCTATGTTGCCAATCAGCCGATCGAGCTTCCGGGCAAAGATGGAAAGACCTATGAGCGCCACACAAGCGTGTGCTTAGAGACGCAGCATTTCCCGGATGCGATCAACCACGAGAATTTCCCGAGCATCGTTCTTGAACCGGAAAATCCGTTCCGTTCCAAGACCTTATATCATTTCTCAACCTTTTAAATGTGCAAAATAAAAAACACGAGCTTTCTCTCTTGTAAAGCTCGCGTTTTTGTATTAAAATATCTTCAAGTTATCAAGTTAGGGTAACTAAATTTTTGTTTACATAATTATAAGGAGGGAATTTAAAATGGCATACGTTATTTCTGATTCTTGTGTAAGCTGTGGAACATGCGAGCCGGAGTGTCCGGTAGGAGCTATCTCCCAGGGCGACGGTCAGTTCGTAATTGATGCAGGTTCCTGCGTAAGCTGCGGAACATGTGCAGGTGTTTGTCCGACAGGGGCTATCAGCGAGGAGTAATCCGACAGACCGCATAGCAGAAAGCCGTCACGCTTGTGACGGCTTCTTTTTTCTCCAGAATCCTTTTTCCTTCTCTTCTTCCCTTTTCTTAAAGTTTCCGCGGATGGCGGCATCCAGCTTGCGGAAACGCTCCTCCTCCGCTTCTTCGCGCTCCCGCATGAGATAGTTCATCTCCTTTAACACCTGCTTTCCGACCTCCTCGCTGATACTCTGTCCAAGTTCCTCATTGTTAGCAGCAAGCGCTTTCCCCACAATTTCTGTCATAAGCTCGGTGAACTGCGCCATCCGGTCGGTGTTATCTAAAATGCTCTGCGGAGTTTCCACCACATTACGCTCCGCCAACGCCGTCTCCTGCCCTTTAGGCACAAGCTGTGCGGGCATCGTGTGCGGCGTTACCTCCGCCGCTTTCGGCACAGACTCCGGTACGACCGCTCCCTTTGGCACCGTTTCCGCAAGAGGCGTCCCCGGCTTCTGGTTCACAGGCATGTCCTCCGCCGCAAGACCTTCCAGCGGCCCATTATGTACAATCATACGGATTGCCTTGAGTTGATATCCCTGCTCCTTCAATTCTTTGATTCTTTGGAACTCTTTAATATTTTCCTTCGTATAATACCGGTGTCCCAATTCATTGCGTGGGATATCAAGCGCCAGTTCATCTTCCCAGTAACGTAACACATGTGATTCCACATTGACGATATTCGCCGCGTCGGAAATCATGTAACGCACTTTTTCCATGGCTACCTCTGCTCCTCTCTGACTTTCCTTAGCCGTATCTGTTCCGTTCCTTCCCAGATACCCTTAACCTATATTATAGGCATTCCCAGACGCCCGCACAACAAGAATCGCTCGTCTTATTGCGACAGGAATCGTAGCAAATCGTCTTAACCTGTGGTTAAATTTCTTTCTCGTTATTTAAACCAACGTTCCATTGTGCAGCGCTTCCCTATCTGCTACGATAGAATTACCGAAAGCGCTTTCCGAAAATCCGAAAAAGGAGAAAAATTATGTCAATCGCTCAAATTCTTCGCGAAAAAAGAAAAGAACACCATCTGACACAGGAACAGGTCGCCGACTATCTCGGCGTATCCACCCCCGCCGTCAGCAAATGGGAATCCGGCGCAAGCTGCCCGGATCTCTCTCTGGTCGCACCGCTTGCAAGACTTTTAAAAACTGACCCAAATACACTGCTATGCTTTAAAGAAGAACTTACAGAATTGGAAATCGCCGACTGCTTAATCGAAATATCCGACTGCGCAAAAACCGTGGGCTACGAAAAGGCCTTCTCCCTTGCCCTCGCTAAAATCCGGGAATACCCGAACTGTATGCCGCTGTTGGAAAACGTTACCGTCACGTTAGAGGGGCTTTTAATGATGTCAGGAACCGGAAAAGCCGAACGCGAAGCCTACACAAAGCAGCTCACCGCCCTCTATGAACAGGCCGCCGCCGGAAATGATCCCGCCATTCGGGAACGCGCTATTTTTATGCTCGTCCCGAAATATATCGCACAAAATGATTTCGAGAAAGCGCAGGAGCTGATCGACCAGCTTTCCACGCCGTCCGAACTGGATCGGCGGCTGGTACAGGCACAGCTTTTTCTTGCGGAAGAAAAATACGCAGACGCTGCGCTGATCTATGAACGAAAAGCACTCTCCTGCGCCAATATGCTGCTTGGTTCGCTGCTGCAGCTTGCAGAAATTGCATGGAAAGAGAATCGCACGAAAGATGCTGCCGCCATCGCATCACTTCACACACAGGCGGCAAAGCTGCTTGGTCTTTGGGATTTCAATTCCTATGTTGCACCGCTTTCGCTTGCACTGTCAAAGCGCGATGCCGCCGAATGTCTTTCTCTGATGAAGTCGCTTTTTGAAGCCTGCGACGCACCGTGGGATATGTCGAAATCTCCCCTGTATTTCCATATGACCGCGGACGCCGCGCCGGAAAAGCAGGATACGCGGATGAATTACAGAAAACGGATACTTCCGGGATTGATCGCAGGCTTGGAGCAGGATGAGCGCTGTGATTTTTTGCTGGAAAATGAGGAATTTCAGAAATTGCTGGCACAATACAAAGAAGAGGTGCAGGCGCACTAGCGCCTGCACCTCTCCGGCTTTACCTGTTCTGACGTGACATCTGACAGTATTCCTCATACACCTGCTCATCCTCCCACGCGGGATGCCGCCCGATAATCTCGCAAAGATGGGCGATTACTGTCACATCCTCCTCGAGGATGTCCGCTATTTGCTCCGGCGGTAACAATTTTTGTAACTTTTTGCGCACTTGTGAAATGAGCTTTTGCATCTCACCCTCTTTCAGAGCAATCTGGCGCTCATTTCTCAAATGAAGTTCCTCGTTATATTCCGTCAACAGCATATCCTTTACCTCCTGCCTGTTCTTGCTGAGAATATCCTCCAAAAATCCATTCCGAAGACATCTCTCCACCGCTTCATCTACCGCCTGACCAATTCTCATTTTGTGTGACAGATTCTCACGGACGCACGCAACAAATTGCGCATACTCCCGAAGTCTTTTGCTCTTTCCCATCAGCCGGGCATTACTTCCAAGGTTAATATTCAGCATGACCGCCGTACATTCTACACCCGGCAGCATTTTAGGGCTCCCTCTCCAAAATGCATCGCTCAGTTTTAAGCAGCTTCTCTCCGGTTCGCTCTGCACCCCATTATAAAAGATGACAAATTGGGGCAACGGCAGTTCAATCCTCTTACTGCTGTATAAGTCCTGCCGCTCTCCCACCATCCCGCGATATAAGTCTGCGAAATAAAACAATCCCCACAGCGGCAGATTGGGACTGTATGTGCTCTGATGTTCATACAGATTCAATACATCCATAACCAGAAAAGATAAGTCCTTTTTCTCACGAAAGATAAACTTGAACAACCGATCCTTATACTCCCGGTTCACCCTTGTGGTTTCTTCCTTCTCCATGAAGTACTTCCATTATAAATAATTTTTTCTTTCTCCGCAAGAATCATGCGAAAATTCTCATACAGGGATCTTATAAGATGGTCCGCGACCTGAATATAGAATTGTGTTCTGACCCGATATTATGACTACCGGAAAGATTCCCAGATATGTAATTCAAATTATATCACATATTTTCTTCTTATAAATACTTTTTCTGGATAGCATTCTCTTTTACGTAAAATAAATTACATACATAAAGAGAGCATTCACACGCTCTCTTTAAACTATCCTTATTTCCCGCCCTTCACGCGGTACTTCCTCTCAATCACCGTGACGTAGACCGCCATCGTTCCGATCGCCTCCACAAGTACTCCTAATATAGAAACTACGATCCACGGTGAATTCTGCCCGGCGAGCATCGGAAGACCAAGCAGAATAAACACTACGCCAAACACCATAAACAACTTTCCAAGCGCCCGGTTATAACCCTTCACATCCTTCACGGGAAATACTTCTGCATTCGCCCAGAAACCGAACGCCACCGGCTTTTTCGAGACATAATCGTAGATCCCAAGCACGATAAACGCCGCACCGACGGCTGCCCATATAAAAAATGCAATATACCTTTCCATACGCCCTACTTCTCCTCTCCGGGTCTGGGATTGCCCTGTTTGTCAAAATGTCTCCGCAGCGCACATTCCGTCGGAAAGATACAGCCAATCAGCGGCACTAGCTGCAAAACGCAGAGGATTCCTCCGGCTGTTCCGACCGTATCTGTGTCCTTTCCCAGTACGGCAAACATTACTATGGTCGTAGGTAAAAGTATCGCCAGACCGCAGATATACCACAGCTTCCCAAAATATTTGTGCGCAAAGTCCCATGTTTCCTTATTCTTCATAGACATGGATGTGCGATACCCGTATACCATGTTGATGGTCTTTGGCGGGTGTTTCATAAATCCCCGTCCGAAGCCGATCATAATCGCCGGAGTCAATAAATCCATAATCAACATAAATACCCAGAATCCCATTTGAGTTCTCCCCTTTCCACACCACCGCCTATAACCGATACTTGCGGAATGCTTTTTCGTTGTCAAGATGCACCTCTTTAAAGAACAGAACAAGCCAGACCGCATAGGCGGCTACCGCACTGTATCCGGTAAACAGCCACGCACCTGCTGCACCGAGCAGCATAACGATCGTCCACACGAGGCATTGATTCCTCATATCCTTTGCCATCCGCTCCCGGTCATAATGAACGCGCTCTTCCTTGGGCAGCGAGTTAAAACCGGATATCAGAATTGCCGTCTTCTCCTTCCCAATGCCGAAAACCAATGCCATCACGCCAAAGCACGGAACAAGCACCGCACACATCCAGAATCCAATATTCATAGTATCCTTCCGCCCCTTTCCAACCTGTGCTTCTGCTATTCCGCCACCGCACCCCTGTCTCTTCAATGCCGTGTCCACGCCTGTCACTCAAAGTCGTGTTCCCGCCTTGCCATAGCCGGATTCCTACCTTATATATAAGCCCGCAAGCTTCATATCCTCATCAAATGTTAGGGTGTAAGTCACACTCACATTTTGATAGCCCACCGTTATCTGCCCTACGGCGTACCGCTTCCTTTGCTGCTTCACCTGCACCGCGTACACCGTTCCGTATGTCTCAAGCGTTCCCCAATCATCTGAAACCGTCCCCCTCGCGCTCTCCATATACTCTGCCGTAAGCATCGGTTTCATCTCCTCTGTCGCCTTCGCCTGCATCGCTTCATAGTCTCCCCTGTCAAGCTCTGCAATGACTTCCTGCATCCTTGCCTCCACCGTCTCCTTGTCAAAATATCCGCCCTTCGAAAGTTCGTATGTCTTCGGAAGAAACCAATAAATTCCGCTCAAAAGCAGCACAAGCACGACTGCGATGCAGCCAAATATCTTCCACCGCTTTTCCCTTCGGTATCGCTTCTGCTCCGCCTCCAATAAATTCTGATTAAATTCCTCCGCTGCCTCCGCTGCCGATCCCATGCGCCCGATGATACTCTCCAGGCTTTCGCCTTCCTCGCACGCGGCCGTAATATCCGACAACAACTGCCGCCTAATCTCCTTTTTCTTCTCCCGCCCGCACCGGACCTTCCTCACAACGGAATCCACGTATTTCTCTGCGCTCATGCCTCTTCCTCCTCTAAAACCTGACGAACCCCTTCCGAAATCTGCTTCCACAATCCTGCGATTTCCGGCAAAGTCCTGCTGCCCTTCTCCGTCATGGCGTAATATTTCCGCGGAACTTTCCGGTCCTTTGGTTCGCTCCAACGGCTCTCTACCAACCCCTCTTCCTCCAGTCGGTACAAAATAGGGTACAGCGTACCCTCCTTTAGGAGAAATACCTCTCCGCTCTTTTCCCGAAGCTCTGTAATTAACTGATATCCGTATTTCGGTTCTTTTTCCAGAAGTTTTAGAACCAGAAGATCTAAAACGCCCTTCTTCATCTGCCGTTCATATTTTTCATTCATATAGCTTCTTCACGAATCTCTTTCTATATACTTAGTATTACTAAATATATTATAAAACACATCATTTAAATTATCAACATGGAAATTCCCAGCCATAATCTCACTTCGGAAAGCTGGGCGGTTATCTTCGCAATACTCTAATTTACAATTGCTATTGACTTCGATATATCGCAGTGCTATACTATATACATCGAAGTACGATATATCACAGTATTATACGAAGGGTAATATAATGGACGATCATATTAAAAAAGTATACGTGCCAATGACCGAAACAGGTTTCTATATTTTACTATGTCTTAGGGAAGAGGCACACGGGTACAGCATTGTTAAAAAAACAGAACAGCTAACGAACGGGGAAATAAAAATCAGCCCGGGAACATTATATGGCAGCTTATCTAAAATGGAAAAGGATGGTCTAATCCGGTTTGTCAGGGAAGAAGACAAACGCAAAATATATTGCATTACAGAATTGGGAATGCAGGTGCTCGCGTTGGAAATGAAGCGAATCGAGCGCTTATACAGAAGTATGATGGAGGCAAAATAATATGAAAAATACGAAAACCGAAATCAGATTTTTTTCTGTTCCCCAATGGAAGAAAGAAGAAGCGTATTTAAGGGAACAGCATCATAATGGTTGGGAATTTGTCGAAGTAAATGGTCTTTGTCTGTATCATTTCCGAAAATGTGAACCCAAGGATGTTGTCTATCAATTAGACTATAATCCTGACAGCGTTTCTCAAAAAAGTGAATACACTCAAATGTTCAGCGACTGTGGGTGGGAATATTTGCAGAATTATGTGGGCTACAGCTATTTCCGCAAAGCGGCTTCTGAAATGAACGGAGCGGAGGAAGAAATCTTCTGTGACGATGCTTCCCGGTTGGATATGATGAAACGTGTTTTTGTGGGACGTATGATACCTCTTTTAATATTTTTCTTTTTGATAATCATTCCGCAAATAATTGTACAGAATCAAATTAATACGCCTTTCAGTCGTGGGTTGATAGTATTTTTCGTTGCTATGTCTGGAATATATCTGACAATGTTTATTTCCTTTGCCATTCCATTCTGGAAATATTACAAGTCGATTCATCAGAAATAACAAAAAAGACAGGTTGCATTTATAGAGAAGCGGGAAAAGAAAAGTGATTCGTGATTCTTTAGGACGGCATTTCTTTTCCCTCCTTTGGGGGATACAGTATTTCCTATCGGGCAAATAATCCCTGATAAATCTCCTTATCCTTATCTCCGAACACGTTAAAAATCACCCGGTCAAAACAGTCGCCATGCCGTCTTAAAAAATCCGTCACGGTGTCTACTGCAATATTTGCCGCTTCTTCATTCGGGAAGCGGAATACCCCTGTCGAAATACAGCAAAATGCGACGCTCCTGATTCCGTTCTCCACACAGCACTGCAGCACACTCCGGTAACAGCTTGCCAGATCGCTCCGCAGGGCGTCGGTCAGGCGGGAATGCACGATCGGCCCTACCGTATGGATGACATGTTCAGCAGGAAGATTGTAACCGGCGGTGAGCACCGCGCCGCCTGTCGGCTCCTCATAATCGCTGCCATACTCCGCCTTCCTCCGGTTCATATATCTGCAGCACTCCTCCCGCAGTTCAATCCCCGCAAATGTATGAATACAGTTGTCAATACACGTATGCATCGGAACGAAGCAGCCAAGCATCTGCGAGTTCGCCGCGTTGACAATCGCTCCCACCGCAAGCCGCGTGATATCCCCCTGCCAGACCGACAACTTGTCCGCAAACGGCTTCACGCTGTTAAATTCTTCGCGCACTGTCTGAATCTCACACAGCCTTACAATTCCCTTCTCGACCGCACGCTCCTTTAAATAAGCATCCTGCACCTTTAAAATCTCTGCATCCATAGCGCGCGGCATACGGATATTCATCAGAGAGCGCAGCAGCGCCCGTTTGTCCTCCGCCACATTAGACGTTTTAAGATTTTTGTATTCCAGGGAATCCATTTTAAATTCATCCAACAGATAATCGAGCCTTTCTGATTGTGTCATATCGCCCTTCCCCCTACTCTTGTTTTCCGATTTTTAAAGCATTTTCTATTTTCCTATTTCTGCAATAACCAATCAACTATATTATAAATCTCAATACCCTCATAACTATATTTCGGATGTCGCGTCCTGGCAATAATCTTTTTCGGATATGCATCTCGGATTTGCAGTAATGGCAAACATTCTCTTTCAAGCGTTTTCTGATCCGAAATATTGTCACTGACCTGTATATATATTTTCTCGCTCCCCCTTTGGGCTACAAAATCAATTTCTTTCTGATACAATTTTCCGACATACACATCATATCCCCGGCGGAGCAGTTCCATGCAGACCATATTCTCATACACTCTGCCGTAATCCATATTCCTGCTCCCCAGAACGGCATATCGGATCCCCGTATCACACAAATAGAATTTTTCAGAACTTTCCAAATATTTCTTTCCGCGTATATCATAGCGCTTTATGTCATAAAAAACAAAGGCATTGCACAAATATTTAATGTATCTGCCAACTGTCACATGATTGGTTATTGTCTGGTTCGCTGTCAAAAGCTGGCTGACCTTATTCGGAGAGGTAAGATTGCTGATGTTATCCATGAGGAATTCGCTTAATCTCTGTAAGACCAACGTATCTGACAAAGAATATTTTTGTACAAGATCTCTCGTAACAACTGTCTCATAAACTTCCTTAATATAATTTATTCTATCCTTTTCCGTTTTGTAGACATAAGAGCCTGCCAGTCCCCCCTTTATGGAATACTCATCAAAAAGTTTTTCCATGTCGCCGGCCTCATCATAATACTGGCAGTATTCCTGAAAACTGAATGGGAAAACATGAATCTCGATATAACGTCCGGTAAAAAGAGTTGCCAGATCAGCACTCAATAAAAAGGCATTGGAGCCTGTAATATAAATATCATACTTTTCTTTGGAATAAAGGCTGTTGATTGCCAATTCAAATTTGGGACACATCTGAACTTCATCCACAAAAAGGTAGTTTATTTTCCCATCTTGATAATGTTCCTCTACATAAGCATGAAGCGCATGATATTCTCTTATTTCCTCATATGCAAGATCCATAAAGTCAATAAAGATAATATTAATATTTTCAAAATGATCTTTCAGATATTCAGTGTATGCCTGCATCAACTTTGACTTTCCCGAACGACGAATACCTGTAATGATTTTGATATCCGGGGTTCCGTTCAAATCGATGATGCGGTTTAGATACTTTGCTCTTGTTATTGTCTTCATACAATCACTCGCTTTCAAAAGTTAAAAAATTTTACTTTTTTGAAACTATATCTCAGATCCCATTATACCGCCATAAAATAGTGTGTGCAAGGAATCGGTTTCAAAACATTAAAATCTTTACTTTTTCGAAAACGGATTATCTGATCTGTTGTCTTATAATCGTTGCAAAACTTCTCTTATATCGTCATTAATGCAGATAGATCTCCCCATAATTTCCCTGGGCGCATATGCTTCTCCTTTGTTAATACATACATAAACTGCATTGGGATTCTGCTGTGCCATCTGCCAGAAAGAGAATTTCACTATGCCGGGCGTATTAAACCCTACTCCCATCTCCATATACAACGTCCGAAGCCCTCTGTGCCGCCGCTCAAACAGATCATAACGCTGTGCTGCCTGATCCCAGCCCGCATCCTGCACAAATGTCTCATCCGCCCGCAGATTCATCGTCATTGGTCTGCCGCAGTGCGGACATACCGGAAGCAGTTCCGTCGGCACGCGCATCTGTACCTGTTTCCCGCGCGGAACAAAAAGCCCGCCGTCCGCGTCAATCTCAAAGCCCTGTGAAAGTACCATTTTCTTCACAAGATCTTCATTGTCATATGTATCTCTATGACACGGTCTGCTGCACTGCAATAGCCCGTAATCTCCCTGTGTATAGAAAAGACGGTGCCTGTCAAAGCCGGCTTTCTGAAAACAGTGGTCTACGTTTGTGGTGATTACAAAGTAGTCCTTATCCCGTATCAGTTCATATAAATCATTATACACCGGCCTGGGCGCATCCACATAGCGGTTAATATAAATATGTCTGCTCCAATACGCCCAGTACTCTTCCAAAGTGGCATAAGGGTAGAAACCGCCGGAATACATATCATGAAAATCATACTTTTCTTCAAAATCCGCAAAGTATTTCTTAAATCTGTCTCCCGCATATGTAAAACCCGCGGCAGTTGACAGTCCGGCTCCCGCCCCGACGACAATCGCGTCCGCCTGCGCTATCGCCTTGCCAAGCCGTTCTGTCTCCGTGTGAAGCCGCTCTGTCTCCGTGTGAAGCCGCTCTGTCAATGTTCCAGGCTGTTCTGTCTCCTTACTAAACCGCCCGGCTACCTTTGTATTTGTCGTTCGAATTTGAACTTTCCCTCTCTGCATTATACACCACCCTTTCATTAAGAAAACTCTCTTTTCGGTTTCCTTCCATATTATCTTACCGCCTGCGTGCTTCCGTTCCCCGGGAGGACACAACTTTATTTTTTATGCATCCTCCCCGATACGCCGAACGGCACCGACGGGACAATGTGCGAAACAGTTTCCGCAGTGGAGACAATGCTCCTGCTGGATCGAATATTGCTCTCCTGCCGCGATACATTTCTGCGGGCAATGCGAAAGACAGGTTTCGCAGCCAATGCACTGCTCCGTGATCCGATAGCCCTTCTGTGCTGTGATACCACCGCCTATCGTATAGGTTTCGCGAAAAATCGGGGAAACGCCAAGATGAAAATATTCGATCTGTGCCTGCCGGATTTCATATATAATGCCTATCTCTCTGGTATCGCCCGGATAGACATTTTTCAGATATGGCTGCTCCATAAAAATCCTGTCCATCCATTTCTTTTGCTCCTCTGCGGGGGCAGCGACCGCTTTAGCAGAAACCCGGATCATTTCCTTGTATTTTGTATAGCCAAGAATCTGTACGCGTCCGTCCCGCTCCAGTTCCCGGGCAAATTCTTTTCCGCGCGCGGTGAAAAAGTACATTCCATCCGGTTCATAGTGAATTGCACTGATATTTCGAACCTGCGGTGCGCCATTCTCGTCCACTGTGGCAAACGCCAGCACACCGACATACTCTAATTTCTTCAGACATGTTGCCGCATCCATTTCTTATTCCTCCTTTCCAGATTACCATCACTCCACGATCTTCACGCGTCCTTCTCTTCTCGGCTTTGTGTGCGGCTGCGCGCCGTCGATTTTTCCGAGTATCACAAAGCACACACAGGAATAATTTTCCGGGACTCCCCACTCCCTAAGAAGCGCCCTGCCCTCCGGGCTTGCAAATGTCTCCTCGCCCCGCGATATGATACAGGACGCAACTCCGAGCTCCGTCGCCTGCAAAATCATATTTTCCGCACAGCAGAAGGCGTCTGCCACACGGAACATGAAATTTGTCTGTCCGAAAATAGCTACTACTGTCGGCGCTCCGTAGAAACCGTTTTTAATCGTCGGGTCGTCAATCGTGCTCGGCTGCTCCTTCGATACATAAGAGCCCGCCAGATGGCTCCGATCAAATTTCGCCATATTCATCGCCCCAAGCCTTGCTGTCAATTCTTTATTATAAACTGCGACCATCATGCTGCGCTGTCCGCCGCCTGCATTCGGTGCAAAAGTTCCCGCTTCCAGTATTTTTTCCAGATCCTCGCGCGCGATCTGCTCCTCTGTATATTTTCGGATGGAATGGCGCGCTTTTATAATTTCCATTAACTGCATAACATCTCTCCCGTTATCTCATTTTTCTGTTTCCAGCACTGCGGATCAACGTCATAGAAATCTCCGTGCGCTCCGCCTGCAACCGCTGGACATCCCCTGCACCAGGGCTTTAGCTCGCATTTCGCGCATTTCTTAAATTTATCATAATCGCGGTACTGCTCCATCTGGCACACCCATACGTCCGCAAGCCGCTCCTCAAACACATTTGCGACCCTGCTGCCCTGTACTCTGCGGCAGGCATACACGTCTCCGGTCGGAAGAATGGTCATATGGCAATTTCCGCAGTTACAGCCACCGTAAATCACGCCCTCCTTCGCATCCTTCGGGATTACAAATTCGCCTGTCTCATATTCGTACAGCGTCCACAGATGATCCTTTTTGTTAAAGTATGTCTCGCAGCCTGCCGCCCGGTACTCCTTATATTTCTTATCGCAGACAGCAAGCAGCGTTCGATATTCCTCCGGCGTCATTCCGGTGTCCTTTTCCTCACTTGTCGGACAATATCTTGCAAACGCAAATACATCCGCCTTATGCGCCACCACGGTGTCAATGATATCCGGTATTTCCTTCGCATTTTTTCCCGAAACGGTCGTCATAATTACGGACGTAATTCCCGCTTTTTTTATGGTTGCGATCTTTTCCAGCGTTATATCAAAAGAACCCGGCTTGCGAAACCAGTCGTGCGTTTCCCTCATTCCGTCAAGAGAAAGCTGGTATTTCTGACAGCCGCACGCCTTTAATCTGGTGCAGACCTCGTCTGTCAGGTAAAACGGATTTCCGAGAATCGTAAACGGAATTTCCTTTTCCTTCAGGCACTCCATCAGCTTCCAGAAATCGGGATGAAGAATCGGATCTCCTCCCGTGATGTAAAAATAGGGAATCCGGTTGTATGTCCTGCAGAAATCCTCGCAGTTTGCAAGAACCTCCTGCATCTGCTCCCAGGTCATACTGTCTAATTTCTTACAGTTATCCTCGGAAAAAATGTAGCAGTGCTTACACCGCTGATCACAGTCGTCTGTGATATGCCACTGAAAAGCGAAATACTGTGTTGCCTTCCCCAAATTCTGTTTCATCTCTATCCCTTCTTTCTCGTTTCTTCCCTATGGCAGCCCGGAGCCAGCGGTTCTCTGTCCGTGAAAAGAAAGTAAAACCGTCTGGCTCTGCACTTCCCGGGCATTCCTACTTATCGCCTGCTCCGCACGCGCTTCCGCACGCTGCCGGCTTCTCTTCCGGTTCGCCTGCCCCGCATGCGCTTCCACACGCTGCCGGCTTCTTTTCCGGTGCACTTGCTCCGCACGCTGCCGACTTCTCTTCCGGTTCGCCTGCTCCGCACGCGCTTCCGCACGCCGACGATGCCTTCTTGTCCTCGTTCCACTCTGCAATGTTTGATAATGCCATTGTTTTTCCCTCCTGATTCTCTATTGGGATTTCTCCCTGATTCTCAGACGTTTTTCCTTCGTCCTGACTGTATCATAGCAGGCTGCGGCTGCCCCGAAAAGTACGCACAAAAAAGTGCCGTAGTTACCTTTTTGTAACATTTGTGTATTTTCGCGCATTTCTTCTGCAAAAGAGGTTTTACAGGATTGCTTCCTGTCATAACTTACACTATAATATGAATATAACATTCGATTTTGAACTATTGCAGATTTGCAGGCTTGTATGAAAATACCTTCTGCTCGCTCTGCGCAAAATGGGGGGAATTTTTATGCTGACAAAGGAGGAATTACCGGAGTGTCCGGTGGCAACTACCGTCCAACTGATCGGCAGCAAATGGAAGCTTTTGATTATCCGAAATCTCCGCGAAAGACCCTGGAGATTCAATGAACTGAAAAAAGATTTGGACGGCATCAGCCAGAAAGTCCTGACCGACAGCCTTCGCGCCTTGGAAGAGGACGGCATCATCACGCGCACCGTGTATGCAGAAGTGCCGCCGCGCGTGGAATATGCCTTAAGCGAGCTTGGCGAAGCCATGAGACCAATTCTCGACTCTATGGCAGAGTTTGGATATACGTATAAAAGTGCTACAAAAGCTGCTGCCACAGGTGAAAAACATTAAAGCAGGAAATCTTGGATTTCCTGCTTTTTTACTCTATAGGCGGTACTGTGTTGTTGTAAGGCGTAAAAGTGATGATTCCTATAGAACCAAAATCCCTGCCGGGCAGGATGCGCATGTTACTTCTCCATATTCGCAAACTTCGTGTACTGCGGCAGCCATACCAGGTTGACCGTACCGATCGGACCATTTCTCTGTTTTGCAATGATGATCTCGGAAATGCCCTTCATATCCGAATCATGATTGTAGTAATCGTCACGATAGATAAACATTACGACGTCGGCGTCCTGCTCGATGGCTCCCGACTCACGAAGATCGGAGAGCATCGGACGGTGATCCGGTCTTTGCTCTACGGCTCGCGAGAGCTGGGATAATGCGATGACCGGAACGGAAAGTTCTCTCGCCAGCGCCTTAAGAGAACGCGAGATATCCGAAATCTCCTGCTGACGTGAATCCGTAGATTTCCCGGAGCCGGACATCAACTGCAAATAGTCGATGATGACAAGCTTCAAATCGTGCTCCAACTTATATTTCCTGCACTTGCTGCGCATCTCGGAAATCGAGATACCCGGCGTGTCATCGATAATCAGTTCGGAATTACCGATGGTTCCCGCCCCTTCGATCAACTTCTCCCAGTCCGCGTCAGACAGATTACCGGTACGGAGCGCCTGCGCATCGACTCTCGACTCAAGGGAAAAAAGTCGGTTGACAAGCTGCTCCTTGGACATCTCGAGCGAAAATATCGCGGTGCACATATTTTCATGGAATGCAACATACTGCGCGATATTGAGTACGAACGCCGTCTTACCCATAGACGGACGCGCCGCAATCAGAATCAGATCGGAAGGCTGTAAACCCGCCGTGCGGTAATCCAGATCGATAAATCCGGTCGGAATTCCGGTTACCGTGCCGGAAGTCTTCGCCGCGTTCTCGATTTTCTCGAGCGCGTTCATAACGACCTGGCGGATCGGTACATAATCTCCGCCGCCGCCTCTGCTGGAAAGGAGATCGAACACCTTCTTCTCCGTAATATCCATGACCGTCTCGACGCTCTCCTTGCCAAGATAGCACTCATTTTCGATCTCTTCGTTTAGCTTGATGAGCTTTCTGCGCATCGAATTGTCTTTCACAATCTGCGCATAATACTTGACATTCGCGGAGGTCGGCACTGCCGTCACGAGATCGCGGACAAATTCCAGACTGGCAATCTCCGCCGGAACATCCTTTTCTTTCAGCTTGTTCTGCAAAGTCACCAGATCTACCGGAAGCCCTTTATTATACAGTTCTATCATCGTATCAAACAAGACGCCGTACTGCTGATGGTAGAAATCCTCGCTGATGAGCATTTCCATCGCCGTCACGATCGCGTCCTTGTCCATAATCATGGAACCGATCACGGACTGCTCTGCCTCTAAGCTGTTTGGCATAATCCGCTTAATCAAAGCCTCCTCCATGATAATCCTCCTTGTTTTCCGAAGGAAAATGCCTGCCATGCTTGCATGGCGTGCGCCCCTGCGTGGAGCAATGCCCAGCAAGCTGTGCAGGATTTTCCTCCTTGTTTTCCGCTTTAATTAACACAGGCAAAGGATTCTTCTGCGAATCCTCTGCCTGTGCGTCTGTTCTTACTCTTCTACTACATGAACGGTAAACTTACCCGTCACCTTCGGGTGAAGCTTGATTGCTACCTCTGTCATGCCAAAGCTCTTGATCGGCTCGGGAAGCTGCATCTTCTTCTTGTCAAGTTCCATGCCAAGCTGCTCTTTGGCTGCCTGGGCAATTTCCTTTGTGGAAACAGAGCCGAAAGTACGCCCGCCCTCTCCCGCCTTCATCTTAACCGTTACCTTCTTATCCTTTAATTCCTCCGCCAGTGCGAGCGCCGCCTCATAATTCTCCTGCGCCACTTTATCCGCGTGCTGATTCTGCAGCTTTAAGTCGTTCAGATTCTTAGGCGTTGCCTCCACGCCCAGCTTCTTCGGAAAAATCGCGTTTCTCGCGTATCCGTCACTGACATTTACAATATCACCTTTTTTTCCTAATGCTTTCACATCCTGCAATAAAATTACTTTCACTTTCCATACCTCCTGCTCTATTTCCTCATGTCAATCTGCATCCTGCCGGACACCAGATAAAACTCCTGTCCATTACTCCTCGATATCGCCCTCTCTTAACATCTCATCAATCGTGTCCTGAATGATGCGCTTTGCCTGTGTCATCGTGCAATCCGTAAGCTGCGCCCCTGCAACATTTAAATGACCGCCGCCGCCGAGCCGCTCCATGATAAGCTGCACGTTGATCTCATCAATCGACCGCGAGCTGACATAAATCTTGCCCTGATACTCAGTCAACACAAAAGATGCCTTGATTCCGACGATATTAAGAAGTTCATTTGCCGCCTGCGCCCCTACTATTGTAGGACTCTCTACATTATCCGCGGGACACACAGAAATCGCAAATGCACCGCGGTATACCTCCGCATGCCGTACCGCCTCCGCGCGCGCCTTGTATGCTGACATATCATTCCGAAGCATCTTGCGGACTCTTGTGACCTCCGCGCCGGCTCTCCTTAAATACGCCGCCGCCTCAAAGGTACGCACGCCCGTCTTCGTCATAAAGTTGTTCGTATCGATCAGGATACCCGCGTAAATACAATCCGCCTCATGCGGCTTCAATTCGATGTTTTCCGAAAAGTACTGTAGTACCTCTGCAATCATCTCGCAAGCGCTTGATGCATATGGCTCTACATAAGACAACACCGGATTCTCAATGACTTCCCGGTTCTGCCTGTGATGGTCAAATACACATACGGTATCCGTGCGCTTAAGGAGCTCCGGGCATTCCGTGTAGCTCGGCCGGTTGACGTCCACGACCATAACAAGCGTGTTGCGGTTGGTCAAAAGAATTGCTTCCTCGCTCTTGATAAAGAGATCCGACGGATACCCTTTCTCCTCCGAAAAGCCCTCGACCAGCGGTCTGAGCGATGACGTCACTTCGTTTAAGACGATCTGTGCCTTCTTTCCGAGTACGCGCGCTGCACAGTACACACCGATTGCCGCGCCGAGCGAATCCACGTCGCTGATGCTGTGTCCCATGATAATCACATGCTCGCGGCTCTCAATGACCTCACGCAGCGCATGCGCCTTGACACGCGCTTTGACGCGGTTGTTGCGCTCTACCTGCTTGGTCTTGCCGCCGTAGTAGGAGACGTCCTCCCCCTCCCGCAGTACTACCTGATCTCCGCCTCGTCCGAGCGCGAGATCAATCGACATCCTGGCATATTCATAATTCTGCGTATAGCTGTCGCCGCCTACGCCGATACCGATAGAAAGCGTGACCGCCATCTCATTTCCGACCTTGACAGTCTTGACATCTTCGATAATACTGAAACGGTTCTCCCGAAGCTGCTCTAAATACTGCTTCTTGAACACTACAAAATACTTATCCTTCTCAATCTTGCGGACAAGCGCATCAATCTCGGTAAAGTATTTATTCACCTTACGGTCAATGAGCGCGACAAGCAGGGAACGCTTAACATCCTCAATGCTGTCGAGCGCCTCGTCGTAATTGTCGATATAGACAAGTCCGGCAACCAGACGCTGCTCCTCATTTTCCTTCATGTAGTGGTTCAGTTCTGTCTCATCGAACAGATACATCGCTGTCAGGTACTCGTTGCTGTCGTCGATTGACAAAATAGTACTATTGTCCACCATAGAATTGAAATAGATTCTCCGCAAGGACACCCGGTAATACCTGTCGTCCAATGTCACATGCAATGTCCCCTCCATGTCGTTCCGCTGGAAAAGTTCCTTCGTAAGCGTCGGGAACACGGTCATCACGGATTTGTGGTACTTTTTATCCTTCCCGGTAATCGCCGTAAACTCTTCATTGACCCACAGAAATTTCGCATTATAGTCAATCAGCGCATACGGAATCTCAAATTCGTTCAAAAGCTGCTTCTGCACCGTACCGTACTGCGTGGCAAAATTAATCAATTCGTCTATAAGCCGCGGCTTATTACGCAGGTATGATGCCAGCATCACCAGAAAATATACCACCACAAAGCCGGAAAACATGAATCCCGTACTCGTATCTTCTATATAGACAACAACATTTATCACAACCAGAAGAATCGTCAGCAACAATGGCCAGTATAAATATGTACGAAGCTTTCCTTTCAACCTTACGTTACTTTTCCTCACAAGCCCGCCTCCATATTCCTGAAAAAACAATAACGCTATTATAGTCACTTACCATAAATTATACCATTTTGGAGACACAAGATAAAGCCTTTTTTACAGGGGCGCTGTACAGTGCGCCGAATGCACTGCCAACCGCGCACGCAAAAAGAACCGCCCAGGGCAACCCGGGCAGTTCCGTCATTCATCTGCTATATATAGTTATTCATGTCCGCCTGAAAAAACCTTGCGGCAAAATACCCTTATTCCTCCGGGCACGGCGCCAGTGTCAGATAATTTCCCTTATCCATATCATCAATCAGATTGTTGGAAAGAATCTGTGTCCCGTCCTGCATCGGCTTATCCTCGAGCAGTTCATTAATTTCTGTCTGATACCCGCCGTTCGGATTATAGTGGCAAATGCGGTATCCATCTTCCGCTCCCATACCGTATTCGTTGTAAATAATATCATGCCATCCGTTCGTCGTGTTCTCACTGATCGTAATCGGCGTATGCACACCCTCGAACGCTTCGACCACGACAAATGCTCCAGCATCATCCTTTTGGAGAATCAGCATCGGATTGCCGAACGGCACTTCCGTGTACTCTCCAACGATAAATGCAAATAGTTCATCCGCGCCATCCTCATTTAAATCTATATAATTATAGTAGTAACGAGTCTCGCTCTGATATTCCTGCGGAATCTGATAATAAGAAATCAGGAACGCTGCAAGCTCCGGATATTCTTCCTTCTCTGCATACACCGTCTCCACAGAAAAATCCTCTGCAGCCTCAAACCCCGCCAGAAAAGATTCCTCCTGCTCCGAGGCCGGCATCTGCTCCGACGTATCCGCCGTCTTATTCCTCTGACATCCCGCAAGTAATGCCGCTGTCGTCAAGACAAACGCCAGCATGCATCTGTTCCCTCTCATATGCCTCTCCTGCCCTTCCCATGACTGTAAAACTCACAATCCTTATATTATATGATTCCACCCTCATTGCCAAGCACATTCCGGCAATATTAAGGAAAGATTTAGAATCTGTGGGAAATGGGCAGGTGATTTACATTAATTATCTTTCTCGCAGTTCATGTTGTTGAGTCCGCAGGTCTTGTCGTCCTCCTCCGGAACACAATTCATGTTGTTGAGTCCGCAGGTCTTGTCGTCCTCCTCCTCACAGTTCATATTGTTGAGTCCACAGGTCTTGTCATCTTCCTTTGTCATACCATTCTGATTCATGTAACCGTACTTATTCTTCTCCATGCAAAAATCCTCCTTTTTATGGCGCCGACTATGGCAATACTTTGATATTTTTATTGTAGGTTGCCACCCCCGCCGCCCGCAATAGACAAAAACCGGGAATTGTACAAACTGCTTACCCTCAAAACAGGGTATAATATACATATAAGCAATGAGCAGTGCCAATCCGCGAAAATACAACAAGCTGTGCTTGCACGAGGCTTGTTGTATCTTCGCAGATTGATAGGGCGAATGCCCGTGAGCTCGCAAGTTATACTTGCGAGCGCTGCACTGCGCATTACAAAATATCATACAATTCGTATGATACGCAAGGAGGTGTCTGCCATGTACCCTGTCAACACATTTTCTGATCAGAGCCCTCTGATCGACGCGGAACTTGAAGCGCAGCTTACGCCGCTTCTTAGAAAGCTCACCGGAGAAATCACGCTTTGCTCCATCATCGACCCAGAAGAGCCGACCAGTCGGGAGCTCGCCGTCTTCATCCGGCATTTCACACGCCTGAGCGATAAACTGTCCTGCGAGTTCTACGCCCCGGACGAGAACCACGCCGCCAAGCAGAAGCTGAACTGCCCGTTTCTTCCCGCAACACTGCTGCGCAAGGACGGCGCATACCAGAATGTCTCGTTCCACGGCATTCCCGGCGGAAAAGAGATCAACGCCTTCGTACTCGCGCTCTACAACTGCGCCGATCCCGGGCGGAAGCTATCTCCTTTCCTTAAGAAAAAGATTCAGGCGCTTACAAGCGATATTACTCTGAACGTCTGCGTCTCTCTCTCCTGTCATCACTGTGCAAACTTAGTCGCCGTCTGCCAGCAGATGGCTCTTTTGAATCCGCACATCCGTGCCTGCGCGATCGACGCGCGATTATACCCGGAGTTCGTGGAAGCCGAAAAAATAGAGCGGGTACCGCTGCTTATCATAAACAACGAAACCCGCGTCTTAGGCGACAAATCCATGGAAGAGGTCTATGCACTGATCAAAGATCTTTGATGCGTATGCTTTAGCGTCTTTTCTGTCGGTCTGCCCTACAGCAGACCGACCAGATCAAGACTCGGCTTTAACGTCTCCTCACCCGGTCTCCAATTTGCAGGACACACCTCATCCCCGTGTTCCTCCGCAAACTGGCACGCTTCAAGGCGACGTAGCAGCTCTGACGCATTTCTTCCGACATTTCCGGACAACACCTCGTAAGCTTTGATAACGCCCTGTGGGTTTATGATGAAATCGGCACGTTCCGCAACACCATCCTCCTCAACCATCACATCAAGGCTCCGCACCAGCCTTCCGGTCGGATCGCCCAACATGGGATATGCGATCTTTCGGATACGCTCAGAGTGATCCCACCACGCCTTATGCACGAAATGTGTATCGCAAGACACTGCATAGATTTCACAACCGCACTCTTTAAACTGCTCGTAATGATTCTGCAGATCCTCTAACTCTGTCGGACAGATAAATGTAAAATCTGCCGGATAGAAGAACAGCAGACTCCATTTCCCCAGCAAATCTTCTTTCTTTACCTCTTTAAACTCCTGATTGTGGAACGCCCATACCTTGAAATCTTCTAATTCCTTCCCAATCAATGACATATAATACCCTCCTTTGCTCATCGTTTCAACGGATTATCGGTTTATACGGCGGCATTTCATGTATTCTTTATCATTGCCTTCGCCGATTCTGATTTTAGGATAATAGAAAAAAGATGGTTTTACATTAGACATATCTTAACTTTTGTCAAAAAATATTAATAGACGCGTGCGCCGGAATACGCACAACAAAAAGGAGACAACTCCTTTCGGAATGTCTCCTTTTTATCGTAACAAAATCATTTGCTGCAAATTTACTCGCTGCGAATTTTACTTGCTACAAGTTTTACTTGCTGCGAGTTTTACTTGCTGCGAGTTTTACTCGCATACGTACGGCATCAATGCTACGTGACGAGCTCTCTTGATCGCTACGGTAAGCGCTCTCTGATGCTTTGCACAGTTGCCTGTGATACGGCGAGGAAGAATCTTTCCTCTCTCAGAGATGTATCTCTTTAACTTGTTTGTGTCTTTGTAGTCGATAACATTGTCCTTACCACAGAATACACAAACTTTTTTTCTTCTATGCATCGGGCGTCTCTTCATCGGAGCGCCTTCTTTGTCTGCTGCTTTATTGAAAGCCATGATCATTACCTCCTGTTGATATCGTAAATTACTGTGTAATCTCCATTAATTAAATGGTAACTCTTCATCAATTCCGTCCGGAATATTCATGAAGCCATCGCCTGCCGCGCTGCTCGGTGACGGGCGGTCGGAAGGTGTGTAACCGGAATTGTTTCCGCCGCCGGAAGCATTCTTGCTCTCCGCGAACTCTATATTCTCTACAACAACATCTGTCGTATACACACGCTGTCCGTCCTTGTTGGTGTAGCTTCCGGTCTGAATACGCCCTTCCAGAGCGAATTTCGTTCCCTTACGTCCGAATCTCTCCAGAAACTCCGCCGTCTTGCCGAATGCAACGCAGTTAATAAAATCTGCTGTCTGCTCATCTCCGTCACGACGGAAACGACGGTCTACCGCAAGCGAAAATCTTGCAATGGCAGTGGAATTCTCACCCTGTGAGTAACGTACCTCTGCGTCTCTGGTCATTCTTCCCATAAGAATTACTTTATTCATATTACGATTCCTCTCTTCCCTCAAACAAACCGTTATCAGTTCAAAGAATCCTATTTCTCGTCTTTTCTAACGCATAAGAAACGAAGAACGTTATCCATAATACGAACATCCTGCTCAACTGCTGCCGGAGCGGTCGGCTCTGCATCGAACTGAATAAAGTAGTAATAACCTTCGGTCATCTTCTGAACCTCGTAAGCTAACTTCTTCTTACCCCAGTCCTCTACTTCTGTTACAGTACCGCCGGCACGAGTGATGTACTCTTTTGCCTTCTCAACAGTCGCTGTTCTCGCATCATCTTCGATCTTTGCACTGACAACGAGTGCTAACTCATACTTATTCATGCGAATTTCCTCCTTTTGGTCTCTGGCCCACGCTTTTATTCGTGAGCAAGGAATAATTATTATATCACGAGCATCTACTATAGCATGTTTTTCCCTGGATTTCAAGACTTTTTGCGGATTTCTTTTGTATTTTTTTCCACGAGCTTTCTTGCAATCATGATCTGATGTCCGCAGCCCGTACACTTGAGCCGGAAATCCGCTCCGACACGCAGGACTTCCCATTCGCTGCTGCCGCAAGGATGCTGCTTTTTCAGGCGCACAATATCGCCTACTTCGTATTTATCCATAACATACCTCCACTTTCCGATTATACTTTATAATGAAACCAGAACCTTTTTATTACCCAATGTCTTAAATCAAATATACTAAGGTATCGGGTAATGCATCCAATCCGAATTTTCTATTCTGTACTGCAGAATTCTCACCGCCGCAGGCACGAGAACATCGCACCACATCAGGAAACAGAATACCGCAATCCCTATAACTGCCCCCATAATACAGCGCAAGAGTTCCATAATATAAAATCCTGCCGCTTTTTTCTCACAGTGAAATCTTAACAGCCGGCAGACGAGAACCCCCAAAAAAAGCAGCGGCGGGAAAAAAATAAGCACACCGACACACTGCTCACCCTTTTTTGTATATTCCATTGTCACACCGCCAAAGCCCGCCCAGCCTGCATACGCTGCCGCTGTCAGTATGATACATTCTATGAAAGGTACTGCCATATAAAATAAGAGTACCCAGGAAAAAAATTTCTTAATTTTGATTATGCTCATCTCCCAGTTGTTCAACGGCTCACCTCTTAGTTGTTCTATGTTGGCATTCGTGCTATGAACCGAGATTTATCTACGTATATAATTCAAACCCGTTATTCCGTTATAAGTTTGCGTATGAATTAATTTCAGTTTGATTTCCTTTGGGGATGTTTCAAAAAGACGGATTCCAGAGCCCAAAATTGTCGGTATGACCGAAATATAATATTCGTCAATTAAATCCGCTTTCACTAACTGCTGAACAATGTTCGCGCCGCCACAAATCCATATCTTTTTTCCTTCCTGCTGCTTTAATTCGTTGACAATGCCGCAAACATCTTTTCCTGTAAATTTAATATTATTTGTCGAAACTGCTTCTCTATGCGTAATGATATAGCTTGTTAAATCAGCATATACCCATTCTTCCGGGGAAAGCTCTGTCACAATTTGCTGATAGGTATTCCAGCCCATGACGACGGTATCGACATCTTTTATAAAATTTGAATAGGAATCCATATTTTCCTGATCGCTATTCTGTCCGCCCAGCCAGTCTACATTACCATTCTCGCCTGCAATATATCCGTCAAGACTCATTGCAATAAATAAAACTACGTTTCTCATATCATTGTTACACTCCACAATTTCAATTGCAAACTCACGATTTTATGAACGTTTATCACACCTCTTTGAGTTTTAATAAAGTCCTCCCAAAGCCTTGAACACAAAGGATTTATCACAATGTGTGGCAATCGGAGGACTGTGATGTATGTGCGAATATATTATACTTGAGGATTTCAATATAGACAAGTACATTTATCATGTTTCGCTTGTTTGAGCAAATATCTGAAAGAGCTGGTATTACTGAACAACTATTATTGAAAAATCCATGCATAGACTTGACTTTTTGAACATCGTTCAGTATAATGTTTTTGAACATCGTTCAACAGGAGGTACAACGTGGATAATAAAGAAGCAATCATACAGGCAACGATTGATCTCATTGAGGAAAAGGGCGAGCATTTAGAAGAAATTACGGTTCGTGAAATATGTAAAAGAGCAGGTGTTGGGTTAGGGCTTGTGAATTACCATTTTGGAAACAAGGATAAACTTATTGAGCAATGTGTAGAGCGTATAATAAATGGAACGGTTGAACATTTTCAGAATATACGGGAGAAAACAGAAGGAATGACATCTTTTGAAAAATTAGAGTATCTCGGCAATATGACGCTTGATTTTCTCTTTGAACATTATGCTGTATCCAAAATTTCGGTTCTTACCGATATGCAAACGCCAAAAGACAATGACAATACCAGCAGAACTTATACGGCATATTTGCCGCTTGTTGCAGCTTGCCGCCCTGACCTTGATGAATCAAGCATCAGAAGAAAAACGTTTTGTCTGATTACGGTTATGCAGCAGATGTTCCTACGGTACGACACAGCATCAAAGTTGATGGATATTGATTTAACGAAAAAAGAAAACCGCAAAGTGTGGCATACGCAAATTCTTCACGATATTTTGGAGGTATAGAAAATGAATATTACTGTCATAAACGGAACAGAAAAACACGGTATAACCTACCGCTTGAAAGAGATGTTTTTAGCAGAGTTTAAGGATAAAGCAAGTATTACGGAATATTATCTTCCAAAGGATTGCCCCAATTTCTGCAAAGGCTGTATAAATTGTACATTAAAAGGCGAAAACACCTGCAAAGACGCAGAATACATCGGAAAAATTGAGAAATCGCTTTTGGAAGCTGATTTAATTGTAATGACCTCTCCCGCATATGTGTTTCACACTACGGGGGCAATGAAAGCGTTTCTCGACCATTTTGCTTATCGCTGGATACCACACCGTCCTGCTCCTGAGATGTTCGGAAAGCGGGCGGTGATTATTACGCAATGTTTAGGTGCAGGAGCAAAATCTGCGGCAAAGGACATCAAACACAGTTTAGCCTGGTGGGGAATTTCTAACATTGGAATATTCACCGGCGCATTGATGAGCGATATTGTTTGGGATAAGCTTACTGAAAAAAAGCAGGCGGAACTTACAAGAAAGATTAAAAAGTTATCTCGAAAATATGCACATATGGATTACACAAAGCCTGCACATACAAATCAAATTACAAAAATTAAATTTTCCTTTTGCCGTATGATGCAGCAATCGTTACATAAAAACGACCCTGAATATCTTGATGGGAAGTATTGGGCGGAGCAAGGCTGGCTTAATAGCGGCAGACCGTGGAAATAGTGGGGCCGTGAAACAGCCTCACTTTTCCCCAAATACTTCAATCGCGGAAATAGCGTCCTTCTTTTCCCCACAGCAGCCTTTCTACCGGTTCCCGGTTAATATTCTCTACCTTCTTATAGACCGGCATACCTCTGATGCATGCGCCAAAAAAATATATGTCATAGCACCTGCTGCATTCCAGATAAAAGGATACCGTATAGTGCTGGTCGCTGTTTAAAACCTCGAGCGCCTCGCCAAAAGGACAATCCCCCGCGTACACCTCGATCCGGTTCTGCGCCAGCATTGCCTCCAACATACGGTATACCGGAAAATAATTCATATTCGCTTCACCTTTCGCTGCCTGAAAAACTTCTTCTATAATCTTACAATTCTTACACACGCTTTGTCTCCTTTATATTCCTGCTCCTGATTATGTAGGAAACTATTGATATGCTATTATAACACAACGAAATTGTTGTTTCTACTTGCCGTTTCCGTAACTATCATTTATAATTAGTTTACTTTCGTAGATATTCATTCTACGTAACTTCTATATTTGAAGTTCTTTTTATGCAGATTTTCTGCATCCGGCGAATCGCCATATATATTACCATCTAAGCTATTTCAAAGGAGAGCCTGCCTATGACAAACGCGCGAACTGCAACTACAAATCACAAACACCGCCCTCTTAAGGAACTGAATCTAATCGATGATTTCCTATTTCAGGAAATGCTGTCTCATGAAGATGGAGAAGAATTTTGCCGAATTCTTCTTAGAACGATTCTGAATCGCCCGATTCAAAAAGTAAAAATCATTCCACAGAAGACAATTTCCGGCATTGATACGAATCACCATGGCATCCGCATGGATGCTTACATCGAAGAACTTTCTGACACACCTTTGTCTCCCGAAGCGGTCATTGCTGACTCTAATGCCATGCCCGACATCTACGATGTAGAACCGAACAGGCAATACGAGAAACACACACTTCCACGACGGATGCGCTACTATCACGGTATACTCGATACGCAATTCCTCTCTGTAGGCGCTGATTACGACAGGCTTCCCAACATAGTAATTATTACAATACTTCCATATGATCCTTTTGGCAAAAACCGTATGGTATACACTATCACCAATCAATGTCTTGAAGATTCGTCTATTCCATATGATGACGGTGCCCGGAAAATTTTTTTGTATACAAAGGGAGTTGCCGGAAATCCTAGCCAGGAACTGAAAGATATGTTAAAATATATGGAAACAACAATCAGTGATAATGTGACAAATCCAGACATTGCAACCATCCACCATTTTGTAGAAAAGCTTAAGCATAAAAAGGAGGTCGGCATCAATTATATGAAATCATGGGAAATTGAAAAAATGTACCGACAGCAAGGCTTAGCAGAAGGCATTAAGGCTCTGGTGACAACCTGTCAGGAACTTGGTGTCTCAAAGAGCGAGACAACGACCAAAGTCATGCAGAAGCTGTCTATAAAACAGGCGGACGCAGAAGATTACGTCCGCCGTTTCTGGCAGTAATTCCCCCTACTCACCCGCCGCTTTGACCGGATGGCGAATGACCGTCTTTAATTTCTCCGGGGCGCATCGGCGCGCATCACTTAAATATATCTCATGATGCCGCCGCTCGTCCGTAAAATCAAGTTCATACCCCTGCGCCTTTGCATATTCATCCATCTGACGGACGGTCGCAGGCTCATCATCGTAAGAACCAATGTGCATGCATTGTACGCACAATCCTTCCGTAAAGCTTAGAAATTCCACCTTCGAAAAATCCGTGTTCTTTTTCTGCGCTGCTTCCGCGACTGCCCACTCAAACTCCGCCTCTGTCACGAATTCCGGCACACGGATTACGGAAATCCACTCGAAAGTCTCCTTGTGCGCATAGTCTACTCCCATGACTCCCTCCTGCCACCAGAAGCCTTCCAGCGGCGACACAACATAGTCGAAATAGCCCTCGATCCGATGATCTCCCTTATAACTCATCTTAATCGTAAATGCAATCCCGTAGAGCAGACCGATCGCTTCCTTGTATGCGCCGCCCTCTTCGTTGGGATCTCCTTTCCCGCGCACCGCGAGAAAATTCATGGCGGGAATCTCCACGATCTCCGGCTTCCTTTTCGGCAGGTAAAATTCTTTATATTCCTTCTTGTAATCAAATGCCATCCGGCTCCTCCTGTCTGCGGTTTTCCGCAATCATTTTCTCAAATTTTTTCTCCGATAAAATCTCGTTTGTCACGTAGCTTCCATTATAAAACAGGCAAAACGTGGTAACCGGAGCGGGCGCATCCTGCGCCTCTTTTACCGTCTCAAACCGCACTGCCGAAAACGCCGCGCCGTTTCGCGCCGCGACCTCCGCGAGCAGCGGTACATATTTTGCCGTAAACGGACACTGATGCGTGTAATATAGGACATATCCCGCTGTCCCGAGTTTCGGATGCTTCGCCCCCTCCTTAAAATGCGGCGTCTCCCAAGCTGCGTCAAACGGCAGATACATCAGTTCAAAATAAGGCTCCGCCGTGTCTGCCGTCTGAAAACCTTTATACTTCAGATATTTCGGATCGGAAAGAAATGACAGCTTTTTCTTTGCAGACAAGACGACCAGCCCTTTTTTCCCTTTCGTGCGGGCATCGCGGATACAGGCATCAAGCAGCAGATTGGAATAGCCCTGCCCTTTATATTGCCCGGACACCCACAGGCAGTCAATATACATATATCCTGCCGCTTCGATCGGCGCCCACGCCTTTTCCGCCGGGATATATTCGATAAAGCACTTTCCCCGGACATTGAGCTTTTTAAACACAAGCCCGTCCGCAAAACGCTCCTTCATCCATTCCTTTTTTGCGCGAACTCCAAGCCCCGCCTGCCCGCTGTCTGCAATCGCACAGCAGATGTGCTCCCTTTCAATATTTTCTTCCGTTACATCTATTAATTCCATAGGATACTCCCTTCCACGTACCTGCGCCGAAAACTTATCCCGTTCTCTTTCATGATGCCAACAGACCGTGTGTCAATTTTTCTATATCTTAACAGATAAATCCTGACATCCTATGTCATATTTTCTCTTCGTCTGCTTCTTTCTCGGTCTTTGGGGACTTATTTTTCTCGTAAATTTTCCTCGCTTCCTCCGCTAAGACCCCCCGCAGATATTCCGGCTCGATCACTGTGACATTACTTCCAAAGGACAGCAGATAATTTACAAGCCACACATCCTCCGGCATCCGGCTCCTCACAAGGAACGTTCCGTCTTCCTGCGGCGTGATCTGGCTTATATCAAATTCATCATAAACCCGGTATGCCCACTCCCTGGAAAAACGAAGTTCGATGTCGCAGAGCTTTGCTTCCCCTCCGTCCTTCTCCTTGGGAAATGACATCGGCACAAATACCTCCGCAGACATTGTCGCCTCGACAATCCTGCTGATTTTAAAAACCCTGAAATCCTGCCTTGACATACAATACGCCTTGACATACCAGTTTCCCGACTTACATAAAAGCTTTAAAGGCTGAATTTTTCGCCGCTTCACGCTGCCGTTTGCCCCGGCATAGAGGATTTCAACAACCCGGTGCGATAAAATGGCTGTTTTCAACAACGTAAATTTCTGCTCTTCCCACGGAGCGCTGCCCCATTTCGAAAAATCTATCTCGACCCAGTTCTCCGGCTGTATGCCAAAAAGAGCGGACAGCTTTCTTAACACATCGCCATCTGCCTGCTCTATCACCGCAAGATTCTGTATGGCGTCCAGTATCGTCTGCTTTTCCGCATTCGAAAACAGCGCCTTATCCAAAACAAAGTCTTCCATCAGCCGGACGCCGCCGTCCCGTCCCCGCTCCGCATAAACAGGGATTCCCGCCTCGCTTAAGGCGTCGACGTCCCGGTAAATCGTCCGAACCGATACCTCGAGTTTTTCCGCCAGCTCCGGCCCGGTCGTCCGCCCCTTTTCGAGCAGATAATATAAGATCTGAAATAAGCGGCTTTCCTTCATTTTTCCCTCGTTTCTGCACATTCCTCTGCGCATAGCCAATGTCTGCACAAATTCCGGCCGTAAACTTCAGCCCCGGCAGCTTCTAATCTACACACGTAAACGCTATTTCCACCGAAAAAATACCATTGTCGAGCGACGCACTGACCGTTTGCCCCATCCGTTCGGCAAACTGCTTTACAATCGCAAGCCCAAGCCCCATCGTCTTTTTCGTGCGCGACGTGTCCGTTGTGTAAAATCGGTCAAAAATGCGCTCCATATCACTCTGCTCGATACTGCTTGTCCGGTTGGATACGGAAAGATATGCCGAATTCCCCTGCCTTCTTAGACTGAACCGATAATCACCGACGCCGTGCACCAATGCGTTCTTGATAAGATTCTCAACAATCCGCGACATGGCGTGACTGTCCGCCAGAATAAGACATGGCGTCTCCGTAAGCACGATTTCCGGCTCACAGCCCTTTTTTACAAAATCATCATAGAACAGCGCGATCGTGTCCGCAAAAAGATTCCCGAGATTGATCCGTTCCGGTATAAACTCCATTTCCCCTGCCTCGACTCTCGCGTACTCAAATAGCTGGTTCAGCATATCCGTCACCGCATCAATTCGCCTTTCTACGGTTGTAATGTACGATTTCCTTTTCTCCTCCGTGATGCCTTCCCCGACGGAAAGCATCTGCATATAGCCCTTCGCACTTGTCAGCGGCGTACGGATATCGTGGGAAATACTCGTAATGCTTTCCCTGTAGATACGGTTTTCTCTCCCGAGCTCGGCAGCTTTCTGCTGCACCTCCGTGAGCTTCGCATTGAACAGCCGGATGACCTCCTCCGTCCCCCCGATATGACAATAAGAGGATAACCGATAATTGGTATCCTCTTTCTGTATCATCATAAGTTCCTCTTTCATATGCAGAATCTGTTTCCGGTAGAGTGACAGCCGGATTGCAAGTCCGGCTGCCACCATCAAAAGAATAATTACCGCCGCCGCCAGAATGATTGTCATAGCATACGTTCCTTTCTTATTCCTACACTACATCCGTCCTTTTGAAATGCACCATGCCAAGCACCAGTGAAAGCGCCGTCCACATAACCATTACAGAAATCGCTCTCCCAAGAAAATCCGCCGTAAGACCGATCGTCGGGCAATCTTTGATCACATTGATGATCCAGTAGGTGCTTGCCTTTATATCAAGCTTTGCCGCGGAAAACAGCAGATCCAGTCCCATCAGCAGCACATCGGACAGAAGGAGAATACACAGGCTGATAGAAATTCCTACCGCCATATTTCTGGTAAATTCACAGACGGCTACGATGATACCGCTCACCGCCACGCCAAAAAACAACTGCAGACCGATATAAGCAGATAAATCCCGGAAGAATCCGCTTCCGATACTGTCCGTTCCCAGATAAATGCATCCGACAATGACAATCGCTGCAAAGTAAATCAAATTCATGACCATCGTAGCTGCCACGCTCGAAAAATACTTCGACAGAAAGACCTGTTCTCTGGTCAATCCCTTTCCCGCAATATTCTTGATCGCTCCGTGGCTGTATTCACCCACCACCCAGATGCAGATAAAAATCGCCATAAAAATCGTACCGACCCCGGTAGAATTGACTTCACCCACCATCTCAAGTATGGTCGGTATCTCGCCCTTCGGATTCGTCAACGGTTCTCCGGCTAAATACGACGCCACCGCAATCATCAGATAAAGCCACACTACGACGGCGACGGCTATCACCGTACAGATTTTAAAGCTCCTGCTCTTTTTCCATTTATAAAACTCTCCGCCAAACAAATTAAACATTACGACTCCCTCCATTCTCAAGCAAATCCATAAAATAACCCTCAAGATCCAGTCCCGAAAGACAGCTTTCTGTAATTTCTACCCCTCCGGTGATCAGATCGCGGTTAATTTGTGCGGCATCCTCTATTCTTTCGAATATTCGAAGCACATTTCCTTCCAGAACATCGTAATATGAAATGGAAAGCTTCTTCTCCAGGATAGAAGCCGCAAGTCCCACATCGTTCACGGTAATCTTCTGGCATTTCCTGCATCTTTCTTCCAGTTCCTTCACGCCAAATTCTTCCATCAGCACACCGTCCCGGATAATGCCATACCTCGTCGCCACCTTGGACAGTTCGCCTAAGATGTGGCTGGAAATAAGAATCGTAATCTGTTTTTCTCTGTTCAATTTTAAAAGCAGCTCCCTGACTTCCTTGATTCCCGCCGGATCAAGTCCGTTGATCGGTTCATCCAAAACCAGAAAATCAGGATTTCTTATGAGGGAAACGGCAAGACCCAACCTTTGCTTCATACCCATGGAAAAGTTCTTTACCTTCTTCTTCCCCGCACTGTCAAGTCCTACAAATTCCAACATCTCTCTTGTTGCCGCCCGCTCGGGAATCCCAAGGTTCCTGCGGACAATCTCAAGATTTTCCTCCGCCGTCATGTTCGGATAGACGCCGGGATTCTCGATCAGTGTTCCAATGCGTTTTCTCGCCTGCTCTAAGTCGCTCTTTCCGAACAATTCCATGCTGCCCGCAGTCGGCGTCGCCAGCCCCGAAATCATTTTCATAAATGTAGTCTTACCTGCACCGTTCTTGCCGATAAAGCCATAGATGTCACCTTTTCTCACTCTCATGCTGACTTCGTTGACTGCTTTTATGCCACCGTATATCTTTGTGAGCTTTTCCGTTTTTAAAATGTATTCCATTTTCTCACGCTTCCCTTCCTTAATGTTTTGTCCTTACAAATACATCCTAACAAAGGACTTTTTAGAAACATTAGGAAAAGTATAAAGAAACCTTAAAGTTTTAGCCCATCTTAAATCCGATTCCCCACACAGTCTGGATATAATTCTCTGTATCGTTTGCCCGCGCAAGCTTCTGGCGGATGTTGCTGATATGGACATTTACCGCATTGTCCTCCCCAAGATATTCCTCGTTCCACACGGATTCATAGATATTGTTTTTGGTAAATACCTTTCCCGGATTGCGGATCAAAAGCTCCAATATCAGGTATTCCCTGCGCGTGAGCGCGACCTCCTCTCCCGCGACAGTCACCTTATAATTTTCTGTCTCTACAACAATGTCCTTATAATGCAGGACGGGCGACGCACTCCCGCCGGTTCCGTTCTCTCCGCCGTTTCTGCGAAGAACCGCTTCCAGTCTTGCAAGAAGCTCCTCCGTGTCAAACGGCTTCACAACATAATCATCCGCCCCCGCCCGGAGCAGTTCTACCCTGGTATGCACGTCGTCCTTCGCCGAGGCGACGATTACGGAAATGCCTCGGTCCGTTTCTTTGATTTTCTCCAAGAGTTCTTCCCCTGTCATGCCCGGCAGCATGAGGTCCAAAATTACCGCTGCCGGAGCTTTTCTTTCTATATATAAGAGCGCCTCTGTCCCGGAGAAAGCGGGCGTGGTCTGATATCCGTGATTTCCCAGCAATTCGCATACCATGTGATTAATATCGTTGTCATCCTCCACGACCAAAATATAATCCTGCATCTTTCTTTGCTCCTTACACCTCAATCTGTCCGAAGACCTCGCCAAGCCCCGCCTGAATCAAAAGATCCGCCCGCGCGTCCATCGGTGTTGTCGATTTATTGATAAGCACCAGTTTATGCCCTCTGTAATAATCGATCAGCCCCGCCGCCGGGTAAACTGCAAGGGAGGTCCCCCCGATAATCAGCATGTCCGCATGACTGATATAAAAGACTGCATCCTCAAGAGTCTGCTGGTCGAGTCCCTCCTCGTAGAGTACGACATCCGGCTTTATTTCTCCGCTGCACTCATCACAGAGCGGAACTCTTGTTCTTGAATTAAGTATATATTCCGCATCAAAGCCTTTCCCGCATTTTCTGCAATAATTCCGGTGCACGCTGCCGTGAAGCTCTAAGACCTTTTTACTCCCCGCCTTCTGATGGAGTCCGTCAATGTTCTGCGTAATGACTGCCTTTACCTTTCCCGCCGCCTCAAGCTCGGCGAGCTTCTTGTGCGTCGTGTTCGGTTCTGCATCCAAGCAGAGCATCTTATCGCGGTAAAAACGATAGAACTCTTCCGTATTTCTCATATAGAAGGAATGGCTCAGAATCGTCTCCGGCGGATAGTCATATTTCTGGTTGTAAAGCCCGTCCACACTGCGAAAATCCGGTATTCCGCTTTCCGTCGATACGCCCGCGCCGCCAAAGAATACAATGTTGTCCGATTCCTTTACCATTTGCAAAAACTGTTCCGTGTTCGTCATAACCCATCCTTCCTTTCCGTAACGTCATAAAACCTTCCAAATGATATTTTTATAAGCATAAGTATAGCACACCCGTCATTGCACTGCCAACGAAAAAGGCAGCACCACCAAAGTGATCCTGCCCTACTTTATCGTCATCGGCTCTTATGTACCATATCCCGCATTTGTCATTCCCTAAAACGCAAACATCAGAAATAGCAGCAGCCACGTTTTCTTAATATCTCTTCCGACCACAAGATACGCCACGCCAAACAGGAAACCATAGACAAGCCCGTTCAATCCCGTTACAAGGCTGCCCTTGGTAAAGATGTGCGCCAATCCCCAGGTCAATCCGCAGATAATCCCGCCATACGGAATGTTGCGTTTCTGAAACATTGTCTCACAAAGCTTCTGTCCGAACACCACAATCAACATGAAGAGCACCGTCTCAAACGCATAGTAGATATACTGGAATACAAACACCGGAAGCGTCTTATTTTGAAATTCTTTTATAATCTTAAACCCGCCCCAGTCAAGATAGTTGATTCCAACCGCAACGACAACGCAGCCAAGCGCCGCCGCCCACTGCCAGAGCTTCATCTGCTCGCCCTTTTCCATAAGAGAAAACCCGCAGCTCTTTTTCGCATCATGTCCGACCCAGAGCGCCACCAGTCCCCATGTTACACAAGTAATCGTCCAGTGCAGAATATTCTGCATCGTTGTCCATTCCTGCATCGGCGCACCATAAATCATCGGCTCGATCAAAAACGCCCACAAAATCTCCAGCCCCAGACCGCCGAACGCTGTCATTGCCAGCCAGAAATAATTCCATCCCAGTTTCTTTGTCGTATTCTTTTCCATAACTTACCTCCCGATTTGTTATCGACTGTCCGCCCCTCTGCGGCGCAGACTCTCCGTTGCTCTGTTTCCGTTTCTGTTACTTTGCGTCTTCTGTCCTCCTGACTTCCTGCAGCAGACGGTTCGCCTTCCTTATCTCGAAATAAAGTGAGATGTAATACACTGCTGCCGCAATTACATACGGTATCGTAAACGACCGGAACATATCCCGATATGCATCCTCGTGCAGCTCCACGAAAAATCCAGAAATCCATGTCACGAGCATGACTGCTGCAACCAGTAGCACATACTGCCCTGCCATCACCGCCATCAACGGAAAGCGCTCTAGCCGGTAATGCTGTGATAGTACAAATGTTCCCAGTGCGGAAAACAGGAACATCAGCAGCAGATTTTCCTGATCGTTGCCAAATACCCCCGCAAAAAGTGCCTCTATGGCAATTTTGCCAAGTACCAGACAGGTAAAGACCACGCATATTGTCGATATAAAGTTGCTTTTATCTATCAGCTTCATCGTCTCTCCTCCTTCTTCTGTTTTAAATACTCCATGAACTCCTTCTTAAACGCCCTTGAAAGCACAAGCCGTTCCCCGTTCTCGAGGGTCAGGTGCATCCGCATGTTAAGATCCGGCACGATTTTCTCAATATGGTTCATATTTACCGCGGCAGCCTTCCCGATCTGAAGAAATCCGCTCTCCTGATACCGGGCAAGAAAGCTTCGCAGCGTTTCGTCAATTTCCCAGACTCCCGATTTCAGATAAGCGAAGCAATGACGCTCCACGACCTCGACATAGTAAATTTCATTGAGGTACAGCCTCCGTTGCTCCCCCTCGCTCCTGCCGTACAGCACCTGTTCCGATTCCAGATATGCCATCAGATTCGTAATCCGGGCGTTCTTCCTCCGGTAGTAGACGTCGACGCGGTCATCCGCAAGCGATTCATCCCGATAGTAATTGATTTTCATATGCTCCCCTTGCTCCTCGATTTTCCTAAGTACACAGTACGCACTCGCTGCTTATGTGGACATTATACCAATTATGGCTTTTTGCACAATAGGTTTTCGCGTATCCTGCATCCGGGGAATACATGACCTGCGATATTTACTTTTCTGATTCATATACACATCGAAAGAATTTTTCAAGAATGGAATTCAGTTCTGTTGCATTGCGCATAGGGAAGTCGTGATTTGCACCTTGTAACGTGATCGTCCTGCACCTCGGATTTTCGGAAAGCAATGTAAGAGAGCCTTTCATATCTCTTGTTTCCCTGCTGCCGCAGATCGCCAGCATGGGAATATCTGCCCTTTTATATTCAGGAAGCTTTGACAAATCTAATGTATTAATGAAAAAGGATCGATACACCTGTGAGGTGATTTGTTTTGCATATTCCGCCATATAATTCGTCTGTTCTGCCGTGTATCGCCAATATTTTCCCTGAAGCCGCACTAACTGTTTCCAGTGAAGCATCTTTACGGATAATTCGGAAGCAGAGCAATACATTTGAATGGTCTTGGGTCTGGGGTTTACCCATGCGCTTAAGAATACAGCGAAATGAAACCGTTCGGGCTTTCTGCTTACAAGCATTATTGCAATTTGTCCTCCCAGAGAATGACCGATCACACCGATTCGCTCTTTATGTAAACTATCAATCAAAGCAAACAGTTCTTCTGTGGTATTTTCCGGCTCATATATTTTATCAGCCGCCTTCCCTGCTCCCGGCAGATGCGGCACGATAAGGTGATATCTGTCAGCGAAATCATATTGCTGACAAAAGGTATCCAGCGCACCTGCTCCATGTAAAAGCAATATCGTTGGATTGTTTATACTCCCGTATTCATCGTAATGCAGCATGATTATTTACTCCTGTAATAAAATCCTCTATTTCTCTGTTTACCTGTCCCGGATTATCCCCGTTCGCAAAATGCTTTCCTTTCTTTATAAAATGTAAAGGATAACCCGTTTGTTTCGCCCATTCCTTACAATATTCTTTGACTTTTCCTGTGCTATCCTTCTCTCCTACAAGTATCAATACAGGAAACAAAAATGCGGCATCTTTATTTTCCCTGAGAAAGTATTCATATGCCACCCGCATTTGTTCAATTATTTCTGCTTTTGAAAGTGGCCTTAGCATAGACATCATTTTTTGATAAGAATACCCGCTCATAGATACTGACCATGCCATGCTTTTCCGCAAAATATTTGCGGGAAAACATTTTGCCATCAGAGCAACTTGATTCAGCCACCACATATCAGACCTTGAATAATATTGTAGACCTAGCGGCGTTGTGTCCAATGCGATCAATCCTTTCACCATATCAGGATACAGAACGCCAAAATGCTGGCTTGGATAACCGCCCATAGACATTCCCACGAAAAACGCTTTTTCAATGTGCTCTGTCTGTAAAATATCGTGCAATATTTCTGCCGTATCCCGATAGGAAAACTCATCATATGGTCTTGACAGTCCGTGCATGGGGACATCCCATAGAATAATCGTATAATGCCCTGCAAAATATTCTACCTGCTTTTCAAACATTGTATGGTCTGCCGTTACCCCATGCGTAAAAACAATACAGTCCGCCGCACTCTCTTTTTTGTCGATCCAATAATGTACCGTTCCTCCTTTTGCCGAAATTGTCTTGTGCTGCATTTGAATTACGCCCCCTTTTTCGTATAAATCTTTTTCCAAAGATCAATTAATTTAAGAAGCTCCCGCTCAATTTCATCCGGGATAACACGGTCCAAACGATATTTTTTCAGCATATACCCGTCGACTGCATAGAAAATCTCATCATACATCATTTCCAGATCAATATCGTCCCGAAATTCCGACAGATCTATCTTTTCAAATATGATTCTTTTGCTCGCTTTACTGACGTCTGAATAATTCTCCTGAATGGCTTCCTGAATTTCCGGGATGGTTTCGTAATATGCCCTCAACGAAAATGCGTACATATACGGGTAATCGCGCATCAGGGAACATTTTGACAACAAACTTCTCCCAAGCATTTCAAAAAAATCGTTTGTTCCCAAAGTGTTATATTCTCTAACCGCTTTTCTTGTCATCTCAATGGCGTTCGACCATAGGTACATATATAATTCCTTTTTGTTTCCAAAGTAATGAAAGAGCAATGCTTTCGAAATACCGCCTTCATCCGCGATTTCTGACATGGGAGCTTTCTTGTAGCTGTTTTGAGAAAACACCTTATATGCGGCATTTATGATCCGTTGCTGTTTATCCAACGGGAGTTTAAAAAACTTGTCGTTCATCTTACCATCTCCTTGTTGACCGTATCGGTTAATGCTGGACATAGTATAAATCCGTTGACCGTTTTTGAGAAGATACCCGATAAGAATTCATCGTTTGGAAAATAGTTTTAAACGACGACAGACAGGTTGGAATCATTACTTTCACGCTTTGCGGCAGCACGGTATTTCCTGTAGAGCAAAAAAACAGCAGTAAACACTTTCGTGCTTACTGCCGCTTAAAAGTTGCGGGAACAGGATTTGAACCTGTGACCTTCGGGTTATGAGCCCGACGAGCTTCCAGACTGCTCCATCCCGCGCTGCTTGTTGACATAATGCATTATAACCCTTTTATACCGACTTGTCAAACCCTTACTTTCATACTTCATCGCGTTATTGACAAGACCTTCCATATTATACACTGATATCCCATATTTCCTTGCGATTTGACAGGTATGACACATCCATGGCCTTCTTCGCTGCCGGCAGATAATACCGTTTCTCCCACGCTTGGAACAGTCCCGCCATCCGGCGCGCTTAGTCCTCGAACAGTGGTGTGGAGAAATACCGCTCCGCCGTGTCCGGAAGCACTGTGACTACCGTTTTGCCCGGCCCGAGCACTCTCGCAAGCTTTCTCGCCGCCGCTACATTCGTTCCGCTTGATATGCCGCACATAATTCCTTCCTCCGATGCCAGCGCCTTCGATGTAGAAATCGCTTCCTCGTCTGTGACGATGCAGATTTCATCATAAATCTTCTGATTTAAAATCTCGGGAATGATACCGTCGCCGATTCCCATCTGGATGTGTGTGCCGATCGAGCCGCCGGAAAGAATCGCTGCATGTTCCGGTTCTACCGCCCATATCGTCATATCCGGGTTCTTCTCTTTGAGTACCTCGCCGATTCCGGTAATCGTACCGCCCGTTCCGATGCCGGAGCAGAAACCGTGAATCGGTCCGTTTACCTGTTCTAAAATTTCCAGTCCGGTCTGGCTTCTGTGCACCGCCGGATTTGCCGGGTTCTCAAACTGCTGCGGAACGAAGACATTCGGATTCTCCGCCGCCATGCGAAGCGCGGTATTTAAACATTCCTCGATGCACGCGCCGATATTTCCGTCGTCATGAATCAGAATGACCTCGGCACCGTAATGCTGCACCAGCTTTCTGCGCTCCTCACTGACCGAATCCGGCATGATGATGATTGTCTGATAGCCGCGCACTGCGCCCACGAGAGCAAGGCCGATCCCCTGATTGCCGCTGGTCGGTTCCACAATGATCGTGTCCTTCCCGATCTTTCCCTGTTTCTCCGCCTCTCTAATCATATTATATGCAGTCCGGGTCTTAATAGAACCTCCGACGTTAAGTCCCTCGACTTTCACGAGAATTTCGGCGGCATTTTCCTCCGCCAGATGATTCAGCCGGATCAGCGGCGTATGTCCCATTGCTTCTAATATATTATTGTAAACCATTTTCTTTTCCTCCTAAAAAAGAATATAAAGTCCAGGCATCCCATATGCCAAAGAATCCTACATGTATTTCGCCAACACGACGCTCGCCGCCGTCCCCGCGAGCGTTGCGATCAGTGCTCCTACAAGTGTATACCTGCTTTTCTTCACCTTCGCAGTCATAAAATAGACTGACATCGTATAGAAGATCGTCTCCGTGCTGCTCATCATGATGGATGCCATCTTCCCGAGAAGCGAATCCGCGCCGTACTCCTTATAAATATCAAGTAACAACCCTGTCGCCGCGGAGGAAGAAAACATCTTCACCACCGTGACCGGAAGCAATTCCGACGGAAATCCCAGATATTTCGTGAAGTGTCCGCAGATCTGTGAAAAAAACTCCAAAAAACCAGAGGCCCGAAGAATCCCGACTGCCACCATCAGCCCGATTAACGTCGGCATGATGCCTATGACCGTCTGAAATCCATCTCTGGCCCCCTCGATAAATTCCTCATAAATATTCTGCTTATTCAGCAGACCGTAACCGACGATACCGAAAATCAAAAGCGGTATCATCACGTCCGACAAAAACATCATCACTTTCATAATGCACCCTGTTTGCGCTCTTGGTACATTATATTGGTAACAACAGGCGAATATACTTACTCGATGCCATTCGTAAGCTTCTCATACTGTGCCTGCGGCATCGGTTTTGCAAAGTAGTAACCCTGAATATAATCGCATCCGAGATTCGTCAGCATGTCGACCTGACCCTTCTCCTCGACGCCCTCCGCGATCACCGTCATATCGAGCGACTCCGCCATCTTGATCACGGCCTCTATGATCTTCGCGCCCTTCTCTGCGGTGTTTCCCTTCGAAAAGAACTTCATGTCAATCTTTAACACGTCCAGATCGAGATCCTTTAACACATTAAGCGACGAATAGCCGCTGCCGAAATCGTCCATCATAATCGTGAACCCGGCTTTATGCAAATACTTGATCGCGCTCTGAATCGTTCTCGCCTCCTCGGAAAATACGCTCTCCGTCAGTTCCAGATGCAGATACCTCGGCGGAATCTTATATTTCTCAACCAGATTGATGAGCGTCTCCATAAACTGCGGATTGTAGAGATTCACACGGGAAACATTGACCGAAATCGGCGCCGGCTCCCTGCCTCCATCCAACTCACCGCGAATAAACTGACAGACCTTCTCCCATACATAGTAGTCCAGCTTGGTAATAAAACCGTTCTTCTCGAACACCGGAACAAAATCAGCCGGAGAAACCAGCGTACCGTTGGGTCTCTGCCAGCGTACCAGCGCTTCCGCCCCATACGGGCTCATGCTCTCAAGATCGTACTTCGGCTGGAAATAAACGATAAACTGCTCCTCCTCCAGCGCGACATCCATCTCGTCAATAATATTCTGCTCCTGTATCAGCCGTTCACTCAATTCTTTTGTGTACAATACATCGTGCACCATATACTGATCCTTGCACTGCGTCGCGGCAAGCGCCGCATTGTCGTACATGACCGCGACGTCCATCTCACGGTCTTCGATCAGGTAAATGCCGGAACAGGTTTCCAGATAATATTGTACCGGATGGCTCTTAATCTCCCGGCGGATACGGTTTATAATCTTATGGATATCGTCGCTGCTGTCATATGGCATACAGATTCCAAAGACATCCCCGGCAATCCTGCCGAATGTGCCTCTTCCATACTCCTCCATCGCCCCGCGGATCGCATTCGCAACAATTCCGATCAGGCGGTCGCCCTCCCTCGAACCATAAAATGCATTAATCATGCGGAAACGATCAATGTCGAAATGAATGAACGCGAACTGCTGTCCCGTACCGCTATCCAACATATCTCTTGTCATCTGGTAGAACTTCATCTGACTGTAGACGCCCGTCAGTGAATCATACTCCAGAAAGCGCACGCGGCTCTTCTCAATCGCGTTGCGCACGCGAAACCGGATAATCTCCTTATGAAACTCCTTCGGAATAAAATCCCACGCACCAAGCTCCAGACATCTGCACTCATTGTCAGCGTCGTCGTTCGTCGTTGATACAATGACCGGAATAAAACGGTACTCGTCTATCCTGCCAAATTCCTCCAAAAACTGAAAACCATCCATGACGGGCATGACAAGATCCAGAATAATCAACGCGATATGCTCGCTCTCACGGGAGAGAATATCAAGCGCCTCCATTCCGTTTTCCGCCTCAAGAATAAAATATTCATCCCTTAAGATTTCCTGAAACGCCGCCCGGACCAACTTCCCATCGTCCACTATTAAAATATGGTTTTTTCTTCCCATACGCTCACCGTCTTTCTAAAAACACGCTGATACATCTTTTCTATATCTTATTATAATTGCTGTGCGTCAAATCATCAATGATGATTTTTTATTTTGCAGAAAATGACGGCGGCGAGGGTACTGCACATTGTCGCAACCAGCGCCGGACCTACAATTGCCGCAGGGTTCACGCTCCCGTACTGACTGCGGTAGGCAATAATGTTGACCGGAATGAGCTGCAGGGAAGAAATGTTAATAATCAAAAATGTACACATTTCATCGGTGGCGATATCCGGCGCGCGCTTTGCCGATGTGCCGAGCCTTTTGCAGTCGCTTACATTTAGCTCCTGCAGAGCATCCATCGCCTTAAGCCCCGCCGGGGTCGCCGCCCAGCCAAGCCCGAAAATATTGGCGATCATGTTCGTCGCAATGTATTTGTTCGCGATATGTCCCTCGGGGATGCCGGGAAACAGGAACCGCAGCACGGGGCGCATCTTCCTTGAGAGTCCTTCGATGATGCCGGATTTCTCCGCAATTTTCATCAGCCCCACCCAGAACGACATCACGCCCATCATCGCGATGCACAGCGTTACCGCCTCCTTCGCCGAATCGAGCGCCGCCGTGGTAAGCTGCGGCAATGTTCCGTGAAATGCGGCGAAAACAACGCCGATTAAGATCATAAAAGCCCAGAGATAATTCACAGGTAGCTCCGTTCCAAAGCGTACAAACGCTTCATTTTATTTGATACATATATATTCATGAAATTTTGAATAATTACGTTTTTTGTGTCATATGATGTGCTAATTCGTCCGTGTGCAAAGCGCGCTCCACGACAGTGCCGTATATTCTCCCGCAACGCTGTGCACACGCTTATATGAGGTGTCTTTTTTGAAACATAATCATCCGAAACGTACCGCGCTCGGTACGATCCTTCTCCTTTTTACTCTCTGCACTTCCTGTCTCTGCTCCTGCGCGCTCCCCTTCGGCGGCGCATCCGGCGCGCGGGACGGCAGCTCATCGTCCGGTTTTTCGGACAGTGAAGCATCCAACCCAGGCAGCAATAAATCTGCCGAAGATTTCGATTCCTTTCTCGAAACATTCTTCCGGTCGGAAGTACAATCGAACACGATCAACCTGCATTTTACACTTTCCAACCCGGAAAACTATGGTATTACGGAAACACCGATCACGCTCGGCGTGATCTCCGATGAGGCAATCACGAAATCGCAGGCTTCTCTGGAAAATACCATTTCCGTGCTGAAAAGCTACGATTACGACTCGCTCTCTTTAAAGCAGCAGCTCACCTACGATATTCTGTCGGATTATCTGAAGACGGAACTTTCCGCTGCAGACCTGACGCTCTACGATGAAATCCTGCGCCCGACGACCGGAATTCAGGCACAGCTTCCCGTACTCTATGAGGAATATCGCTTCTATGATAGGCAGGACATCGAAGATTATCTGGCACTGATTGCTCTGACGGACGACTATTTTTCCCAGATCATCGATTTTGAGAAGGAAAAAGCGCACGCCGGACTTTTCATGTCTGATTTCGCATGCGATACGCTTATCTCACAGTGCGAGACGTTTATCGCTAACCCTGACTCCCACTATCTTATTCAGACCTTCAATCACAAGGTGGATGCCATGACCGATCTGACGGACGCCGAGCGGGAAGCTTACAAGGAAAAGAACGCTGTGCTTGTGAAAGAACACGTTCTTCCCGCCTATGAAAATCTCGCCTCCTCGCTCACGGAACTGCTCGGGAGCGGAGAAAACGATCAGGGACTTTGCTATTTCCCGAACGGAAAAGACTATTATGAATATCTTGTCTGTCACAACACGGGCAGCAGTTCGAACGCCAAAGAGCTTGAAGGAAGGATCAGTGAGACAAGAACTGCCGATCTCACCGAAGCCGCGCTGCTTTTAAGTGAGCACCCCGAGTTAAAGACTGCGGAAAACGACGCCGCCTTAAGCGGCATGGACGGTATCGCGACCTTAAATGCATTGCAGGACGCTATGCTTGCGGATTTCCCTGCAGCGCCCGACACGGAATTTACGGTCAGCTATATCGACGAATGCATGGAGGATTATATGGCCCCGGCATTCTACATTACGTCTCCCATTGACAACTACGAGAAAAATTCCATTTTCATCAACGCGTCAACGGACGCTACTTCCATGCGGTATTTTACGACGCTTGCGCACGAAGGCTTTCCCGGTCATCTCTATCAGACCGTCATGTCCTACGAAGCTGGGCTTCCACCCGTCCGCTCAATCCTTAATTTTCCGGGCTATGTGGAGGGATGGGCTACATATGTAGAAATGATTTCCTACGGTTACGCCGGGCTGGATGAAAACCTGGCAAAGCTGATGTCTCTCAATCAATCGGCTCTTCTAAGTCTCTATGCTTCGACCGACCTCGGCATCCACTACGACGGCTGGTCGTTCGCCGATACCGTAGCTTTCTGGAAGGACTACGGCATTACCGACCAGAAAGCGCTGCGCGACGTCTACGAACTGATCGTAGAAGAACCGTCGCATTATCTGAAATACTATGTAGGATATATGGAATTTCGTGATTTAAAAGAGAAAGCGAAGGAAACTTATGGCAGCGCCTACAGCGATATTGCATTTCATAAGGCGGTACTCGAGATCGGTCCCGCACCGTTCTCGATCGTAGAAAAGTATCTGGATGATTATTATATGGCGGAGGAAGCGGCTCCGGGGGAATAAAACTTCCCCGGGGGAATCCCCCATCCCGTGAAAACGATATTATCTATTTTTCTGTCTCCGGGGTGAGCGTGATGGTATATTCCCTCCGATGGCTTATGTAATCCTCACCATGATCGTCCGTATAAACTGTGTTTGCAAATATAAGACCTGAACAATCAAATTCATATGCATCCTCCAGTCCTGTATTCAATATTGTCTCTACAACCTCCCTGCAGATCGTTTTTATAGATGTGACATTTGTTTTCGCGCCCGCGTAAGCGACAGAAGCAAGCGTTACGCAGATCACGTCATCATTTCCACAGCCTTCCACTGTGATACTTTTGATTCTCCCATCCTCTGTCTCATATATGAAATCAGGCATAAAGCGCATTTCGAATTCACCCTCAAATTCCATATAATTCCTGATATCATAAAATCTGATTGGCATCTTATCCTTCGGTGAAATCCAATTGCCATCGGAGTCCAGACACGGCCCTACCTGGTTAAAATACGCCTGATAGTAGTTATAGTTCTCTGCAAACTCCTCCACCGTGAGTGTTTCCCTGTTCGGCGGAATCAAAAGCATTGTATTGATAAAGGGGGGCATCAGCATACAAAGCACATATACGCCGACAAAAAGAAATGACCGGTATTCCTTCGTGTCGCGAATCGTATAGTTGACATCTGCATCCCACGGCAGCGTTTCGCAGTCACTACACTTTTTATATGCCTTCCACAACATAATCAGCCGGATAAACGGTATCTGCAGACCCATTCCTTTTGTAATGACATATGCGGTTCTGTTTACCGCATCCTTATAGGAGAGCTTCTCTCCGTCATAATCACGAATTTCCAAGCCAAAAATTGCCTTCCCCGGCGTTGTCCCCCAAATGTGCAGTAAAATGGGTTCCACAAGCATTGTCAGTCCCAGTTCTGTGATTTCTCCGAATATCTCTAACATGGTTCCTTCATACTTTATCTGAGCCGTCCATAAAAACAGCAGATAGATGACCTGATAAATCTTAAAGTCAAGTATTCTGGCGAAAAATCTTCTCCAAGGATAATACACGTTTGACAACCGTTCCTCATTTCGTTCCATTACCGTATCCATTGCTCTGCTCCGTTCCTTCGTGCCGGCTGCCCATAAAGATTTTATCGTTGCCTGCACTACATCTCTTTATCTGTAATACGGTTCTCCTATAGGATTGGTTTCATTTTTCTTTTATTTCTTCCCAGACCTCCTCGCACAGTGCCTCACAATATTCTTTCGAAAAGGCTCCATCCTGCTGCACGATCGCATTTTCCGCTGCAAGCGCGTCCGTGTAATCGGACAGGCGGTAGACCGTCACACCGTTTATCCCCTCTGACACATGACAGACAAGCGGCGTTACATCGTAATCTACAATGAACGCTTCGCCATTTTCCATTCCGACGGTGATCTGCGCCATCCCGCCGACCATCCGGTTTGCAATACCCTCCCCAGAGCTCGCCGTCCAGTTCACGAAGTTGCCAAGCGAATAATAGACAAGCATTGTATTGCCTTTCTCATCCATGACCCACTTCACAGGCTCAATCACATGCGGATGTGTTCCGATCACCAGATCCACGCCGTTTTCCAGAAAAAGATTCGTCCAGTACTCCTGCTTCGCATCCGGCGCAAGCTGGTATTCCGTTCCCCAATGCGGACAGACCACTATAAAATCCGCCAGTTCATTCGCTTTTGCAAGGTCTGTCGTTACCTTCTCTTCCTCTAATAGGTTTACCGCATAGGGCATATCCGCAGGAAGATCAATCCCGTTCGTTCCATAGGTGTAGTTCAATATGGCTATGCGGATGCCGTCCTGCTCATAGACATATATCTGATTGTCCTGCGCATCCTGACTCTCATTGATACCGAGCACCGCTATATCAGGGTAGTTCTGCTTCCAAAAAGAAAGGCAGTTTTTAACTCCCTTCTTTCCCTGATCAAGCGCGTGGTTCGTCGCGTGAAGTACCACATCAAATCCGGCATCCACAAGCGCATCCCCCAGCTCGTATGGAGCGTTAAAGCTCGGATAACCCGACACGCCGAGCTCCACCCCTCCGATAATGACCTCCTCGTTAACGAGCGCAAGGTCGGCTGCCTTAATATCGTCCTTCACATTGGAAAAGATTGCCTCAAAGTTATATGTTCCGTCCTCCTGCATACTGCTCTCCGCGACGGGGGTATGAAGGAGGATGTCCCCAACCATTATAACAGACACTTTTTCTCCACCATATTCACTATTATATACACTTCCGACATTTTTTTCTGTTCTATCTGTCTCTTCCGTCTCGCCGGATTTGTGCGCCGCATCTGTCTGGTTCGTTCCTTCTGTCTCATTGGATTTCTGTGCCGCGTCTGCCTTATTTGTCTCTTGTGCTGATTCCGTGCCTGACTTATCAGCAGTTTCCTGCTGTCCGGATGGTCTCGCTGGACGGTTCTCCTCTGTCTGATATTCTTCTGTGGCTGTCTGGGTATTGTTTTCTGTAGCTTCTATCTGATTGAAGTATGCGATCGTCTCCTGCCTGTCGCAGGCGATCATTGTGGTGTTAAATATGACTATTATTGTAGTTATAGTGCAAATCCGATGTACGGTCTTTGATTTATCCATTGTGCGCTTTCCTTTATTATTCGATTTTGATACTGCCAATGCCAGTTACTGTGAGCATTTATGCCAGTTACCCATGTTGTATACATTATACTATAGAACTACCGGGAAAACTACCGTGGATGCTTGCAATGACATATGGCATTTGCTATAATCTACACAAAACATATCGATTCTGAAATTCACATACTTGATGCTTGACATCATATCTTATTCGGCTTTCTGCCAGTCTGATTTTTAAGAAATCTGTGCTTTTATTCCATTTTTACAAATGCACAGAATTCCTTAAAATACCAGGACCGGGCAGAAATATGTGATTCCTTTTTGTATCGGTTTTCCGGGATATCCGTGCAAGAAGGAGGATTCATGAAGAAAAAACGCCAAAAGAACAGCAGACCATCTGTCACCCGCAATTACAAGGATACCGTTTTCCGCAAGCTTTTCGAGGATAAGCGCGAACTCCTCTCTCTCTACAATGCGGTCAGTGGTACTGCCTACAACAACCCGGAAGAACTCGAAATTGTAACCCTGGACAATGCCATTTACATGAGCATGAAAAACGATTTAGCATTTATTATCGATTTTGAACTGAATCTTTATGAACATCAGTCTACCGGGAATCCAAACATGCCGCTCCGTTTCCTGCAATATGTGACAAAGGAGTACGAACGACTGGTTGAAAAGAATTTGCTCTATCGCAATCATCTGGTCAAAATACCAGCGCCTCATTTCATCGTGTTTTATAACGGGACTGCACCACAGCCGGAAAAGCAACTCTTAAAGCTGTCCAACGCCTTTTTCCATCAAGAAAAGGATCCTCAGTTGGAATTAAAAGTACTCGTTTTAAATATCAATCACGGAAACAACCTCCGTCTGATGGATCAATGCAGAATTCTAAGAGAATATACAGAATATGTAGATCTTATTCGCAGTTACGCTTCACGAATGGATATTGAGGATGCTGTCAATCTGGCAGTTGATGAATGTATCAAAAATGGCATACTGGAAGATTTTCTTAGAAAAAACAAAGCGGAGGTAGTTGCCATGAGTATTTTTGAATATGATGAGGAAGCCGTGATGGCTCTGATACGAAGTGACGAGAGAGAAGACGGAAGAAATGAAGGTCTACTTCAGGCAAGGCAAGAGTCTGTTCTGGAGCTTCTTGAGGATTTGGGAGAGATACCGGAATCATTAAGTATGAGAATTTGTGAAGAAACAAATCTCGATACACTAAAGCGCTGGCTCAAGCTTGCTGCCAAAACCGATTCCATTGAACAATTTGTTGCCTCAATGTAAACGAAGGCTACCGCATTTACAATCGTAATGCGGTAGCCTCTTTCTATTCTCCTAATCTTCACGTGAAAGCAACGCCTGATACACGTCCCGCTTACTGATGCCGCGGTCCTTCGCGACCAGCTTCATCGCTTCCTTGCGGTCGATGCCCTGATCCTCGTATACCTGCATATGATCCTCAAGCGACATATTCTCCCACGCCTGCTGCTCCTCTTTCTTTAATTCCTCAAATGTCTTTCCTTCGATGACTAAGACATATTCCCCGCGTGGTTCATTGTCTTTATAGTAATTAAGGATTTCAGAGAATGTCGTTAATGTCTTTTCTTCATAGTGCTTCGTCAACTCTCTGCAGACGGTGAGCCGCCGCTCTCCAAGTACCTCATAAAGCTCCTCTAAGGTCTTCACAAGATGATGAGGCGCTTCGTAAAGGACGATCGTGCGCGTCTCATTGACAAGCCCGGCAAGTACAGCGGCGCGTTCCTTTTTCTCCCTCGGAAGAAATGCTTCAAATGCAAACCGCCTCGTGGGAAGTCCTGACATCGTAAGCGCCGCAACACACGCGGCAGGTCCCGGGAGGGAAGTGACCTCGATGCCCTCCTCATAACAGATTCGTACAAGATCCTCCCCGGGATCAGAGATTCCCGGTGTTCCCGCATCCGTGATAAGTGCAATATTCTGCCCTTCACGCAGCTTATCAACAAGCTGATATGCTTTCTCGATTTTATTGAACTCGTGATAGCTTGTCATCGGTGTCTTAATGTCAAAGTGATTTAACAGCTTAATGGAATTTCTGGTGTCCTCCGCCGCGATCAGATCCACTTCCTTTAAGGTGCGCAGGACCCGGTATGTAATATCTTCTAAATTTCCGATTGGCGTCGCACACAGATACAGCTTTCCTGCCATCATAGTTCTCCTTTATTTCACATAGTACTTCTTCACTCTGCCCGTCTCATCTGTCCAGAGAACTGTCTCTCCGAACAGCTTCATTATCTCATCCTGCCGCGCCCCCGCATGAGCACAGTCAATCCCCTTTTCGCCTGTCGCACGCAATGCGAAAAAATTACTTCCGTAAATCCAATTTCCGACCTTGAACATATTCATGGGATCATATCCGCAAACTTCAAAATCTCCCGCGACCTCAGCGGACGCCTTGTGTATGAAATCCTGAACCATTTTCTCTTGTTTTTCTCTGCGCTGTCCCAAAACCTCAGACATCAGGTCATCCTCACAATCAAGCCTGCCCTTTAAAATCTCCCAGACAGACCTTTGCTCTGCGCCGACCTCATGCGCCAGAGAAACGCCTGCCTGCTTTGCTGCAAGAAGCAGCAACGTCCCCACATAATATGACTGGTTTCTCACGTCGAACATATCCTGTGAAAGCTCCCTTAACCGGGACTGATATGCGGCAACCCGCACACGGTACTTTTCGGGAGAAAGTACATAAAGTGCTCTCGTCCCCACATATTCTGCCATTCCCTCTACCGTCTCAATTCTGCCCTCGTAGCAGATTTTGGGACCGAAGCATTTTTGTCTCGCAGCCCGCAATACCGTAAATTCCCGCAAGAGTTCCCGGCATTCTCCCTCGTCTGTTACATCAAATGTCTGTGCCAGAATCTTATTTTCCGCATATTTCATCCGAAAATTATCTGTTTCCATCGGATAATCCAATGCTTCGATATCATCCGGAAACCGCATCTCACCTTGTTCCATCTGAAATGCATGGAACATCTCATGTACCATTCCCGCCGTAAGGATATCCACATCAGGTTCGTTTTGTGGGAATTTTTCCACAACGGAGAGCACTTTCTCTGTGGGCGGCTCCCCTTTGGCGTAAGCCTTTCTCTGCGCGGACAATTCCGCTCCGATATTCCAGATGGCAAGCTGCCCTCCCTCAAACGTTATGGTGGTATTCGCCAGAAAGCGTTCATCCCACGCAATCTCGCGATCCTTTAAATACACGGTATCACCCGTATAAAGCGCGAACTCATATTGATGAAAGCCCTGCCAGAGCTCTGCAAAATCAATCCTCCCCATCCGCTCTTCCACTGCTGCATATAGTTTTCTGATATCCTGCATAATACCTCCGTCTTGATTCAACTACAAGATTCTCCTCTCACTTCTTCCAACATACCACGATGCTGCCCTACATTTCTTCTTCCGCCGCCTCATTCTGCACGTGCTTCTTTGCAAAAAGCTTCGGCGCAAGAATATAGAGTGCAATACCGATTGCTATAATTCCAAGTGAAATAAACTGTGAGGTGGACAGCGCGCCGACACTGCCGCGGTAATCATTTCTGAGAAATTCCACCGCAAAGCGTCCCACGCCGTAGAGCACAAGATACATGGACGCCACACGCCCGTGCTTCGGCTCCTTCGACGCGTACCATAACAGAATGCCACAGAAAATAAAGTCCCCCACGGAGGAAATAATCTGCGTCGGAATCAGCTTCACGCCGTTTGGCGCCTGCTTTGAATTGTGAAAAACGATACCATACCAGGCATCCGTCTCTCTTCCATAACAACAGCCTGCAAAAAGGCATCCAATTCGTCCAAAGCCCTGTGCAAGTGAAACCGACGGCATCACCAGGTCAAAATACGGCACAAACGCCTCTTTTTTCACTTTACAGTAAATACAACTCGTCAGAATTCCCCCTATGACTCCTCCATAGACCACATAACCGTTCTTGAAATTCCAGAGGATCGACGGGTCCTCGATAATATGCGGAATTTCTACAATATAATATAGAATACGGCTTCCGCCCATTCCACCGATAATCGCACAGAAAAAAATGCCCCAAATGATATCCTCATTATAGCCCCTTTTCCTGCCACGGCGCAGCGTCATCATAAGCGCCGCCAGAAATCCCACCGCAATCATTACCCCGTACATATGAATTGTAACCGGTCCTATCATAATATCGTTAAACATAAAGCCTCCTATCTGACAGCATCCGCCTGTACCTGTCTGCCCATAGCTTATCCGTGCTGTCTGTCCATGTCTGTCCATCAATAACCGTAAATGTCATAGATCTCATCTGTATATACACCCTGCTCCTTATAGACAATCAAGGGCTTTTCTACCGTAAGACGCGATTTTCCGCCGCGCAGACCCTCAATGAGCACCATGTTCGGCTCCTTGTCGACATACGGGTACACAAGCTGCATGCGCTTAGGCTCAATTCCACAGAGCGTCATCTTGCTCATAATCTCGGCGAGACGGAACGGGCGGTGCACCATATAGAACCTTCCGCTAGGAACAAGCAGCCTCGCGCTCTCCCTTAAAATATCATCCAACGTACAGAGCACCTCGTGCCTTGCGATCGCCTTCGCCTCATTCCCGGAACTTAAACCGTGCCGCCCGATCATATAAGGTGGATTTGTGGTAATAACATCAAAAGAAGATGCTCCAAATTGCTTTGAAGCATCCTTAATATCTCCTGTTACGACCTTGATTCTATCTTCCAGATGATTGTAGAGCACGCTGCGGCGCGCCATGTCCGCACTCTCCTCCTGAATCTCGAGCGCCGTAAAGTCCTCCGCTTCCGTCTTGGCTTCCATAAGAATCGGAATAATTCCGGTGCCAGTGCCGAGATCCAGCACACGCTCTCCTCTTTTCGCCCGGGCAAAACCGGAGAGAAGCACCGCATCCATCCCGAAACAGAAACGATCCGGGTCCTGAATAATAAAATAGCCGTTCCGATGTAATTCGTCTAACCGTTCGTTTTCGTGGACAAGATTATTTGGCGTCATCGATCTTGGATTTTCCTCCCTTATCCTCCAATGCAGAAAGCTCCTTTAATTCCTGCGCGGAAAGCTTGACATTATCCCTTCTGCGCCGCGGCTTGAACCGAAGCTCGTCCACCCCGTATTCCCGAATTTCCTTCTCGTCCTCCACTTCGATTAACACCTTTACGGTCTGACGAAGGACGTTGACAGAAGATACCTGACCTTTGAAACCGTCAGATGTCGTCACGTAGTCTCCGTTGTTCGGGAGACGGCTGTTCAAATATTCGTAAGTCTCTTCCTCGTTCTTAAGGCAGCACATCAGTCTGCCGCACACACCGGAAATCTTCGTCGGATTAAGCGAAAGATTCTGCTCTTTCGCCATCTTGATCGAAACCGGAACAAATTCCGACAGATACGTGTTGCAGCAAAGCTCTCTTCCGCAAATACCGATACCGCCCATGATCTTCGTCTCATCGCGGACGCCGATCTGACGCAGCTCGATTCTGGTGCGGAATACCGCCGCCAGATCCTTTACCAGCTCACGGAAATCAATTCTTCCGTCTGCGGTAAAATAAAAGAGCAACTTATTGTTGTCAAATGTATATTCCGCTTCCACAAGCTTCATCTCCAGCTTGTGCTTGGCAATCTTTTCGAGACAGATCTTGAACGCATCCTTCTCTTTCTCATGATTTCGCTCCACGGTCTTCTCATCCGCTTCTGTAGCGATGCGGATAACAGGCTTTAACGGCGCGATCACCTCGTCCTCCGGGACTGTCTTAGGCTCTGTCATCACAGTTCCCATCTCCACCCCGCGGGCTGTCTCTACGATTACATGCATTCCTGCATGAACATCTAAATCTCCGGGTCCGAAATAATAAATCTTCCCTGCATTCCGAAAACGGACTCCTACTACCTTTGTCATGTTAGTTCTCCTTTATAGTCAGCAATAAAAGCTCGATCACCAGATCAAAATTCACGTTGGCATTCAGACGAATCTGCGCTTTGCGCAACGCCTCCAATATCGTCTGGATTCCTTCGTAGGAACTCTTCTCCGCCTGCCTCTTTATGTCATAGACCTCGTCTTTGAAAATAAGGCCGTTCACATCTCCTGTCGCCTTAAAAAGCAGCACGTCACGGTACCAGATCATCATCAGATCAAAGTAATCGTTGACCGAGAGCTTATACTCACCGATCTGCTTTACCGCTTCCGTCATCTCATACAATTCTATATCGCGCAGACGCTTGATGAGCTGCAGCGCGGATGCCTTTAACTCGTTGAAATCCTCCGAGGATGCGAGCTGAATCGCTTTCCCGACATTTCCCTGTGCGAACGCCACACAGACATCCGCCTGATAATCCGGAATCTGATATTTGCTCATCAGAAGCTTTTTGATGCTCTCATCCGGCACAACCTTAATGTTTAAAGTCACACAGCGGGAAAGTATCGTCTGCAGAAATGAGGCTGCATTCGTCGTGAGAAGTATCAGAACGGCATATGCGGGCGGCTCCTCGATCGTCTTAAGAAGTGCGTTCTGCGCCTGCTCGTTCATCTTCTCCGCCTCATCAATGATATAAATCTTATATCTGCTGCTGTACGGCTTTATCACAATATCATTGTTGACCTGCGTGCGGATATCATCCACCGATATCGTATTCGGCTTCTCATGCTTCACATAGATGATATCCGGCTGGTTCCTGCCGTCCGCCTGCTTACAGGAATGGCACTCCATACAGGGTTCCACCGCACTGCTGCCCGCCTCTGACACACCGGAATCCGCTGCTGTCTTTGCTGCCGCAATCGTCTCGTCGAGCCGTTCACACTGCAGCGTCTTTGCAAACGCTTCCGCCAACATCATCTTACCGGACTTATCCGGTCCGTTTATAATATATGCATGTGATACTTTATCCATGGTAATGGCATTCTGCAGATGCTCGATAATCTGCTCATGACCTATGATTTCCTTAAATCCTGCCATTTTTCCCTCCATATTATATTTGTCATCTACTGGTTGCCCGACAGATGAATTCTATCGTTGGATAATAATCTTTTACTTTCTGAAAGAATAACTTCCCTAAGTCAGAATATCCAACAGAAGTCCCCGGATTTCTCCGATCTTATTCAGAATTGAAATATGATCCTTCTCGTCCTTGACAAGCTCCTGCGCAAGCTCATCCAGATTTGCATCGATCAGCTTAATGAGTCCGTAGACCCTGTGGCGTCCTTTGCGGTCGAGGAAATTTTCCCGCGAAAACTTGTGGGAACGGTACACGACCTCGTTCATGAACTCACGAATCAGCTCCCTGTATTTCCTCATATCCCGGATATCCATGTGCTCGGCGATCCTGTTTCCCTGGAAAGTGATGTCGGACAGCAGGCTGTCTACCTTCGCCTGAAGCTCCGCATCCGTAATGGCACTCGCCAACGTGAACTTGAATGAGCCGTCGCCCGTCTCTGTCGTGACCGTATCCGGCACCTGTGTCACCGGAGCCGCCTGATTGACTTTAATGTCCAAAATGCCACCCTCTTTCCATAGTGTATCGCCCTATATTGCTATTGTAACATATAATTCTTAATATTTTGTTCGGTTTCTTCTAAATTCTTATTTTCAAATCTGGTCGTGATCTGCGCTTCCAGAAGCTTCTCCTCCGAAAAATCTGCAGAATCTGCAAGGAATCTGCGGCACATTTCCTCGTACCGCGGCTCTTTCTGTGTGCGCTCCCTCTGCAGGGCACGCTCTAAGCGAACGCCGTCCTCCACCTCAATATATATCGGAACGACCCTCTCTTTTCCGAAGTAACACCTCAGCTTCTGATAGGATTCCAGCGTACCGATGAGAAGATAGTTCCGCGTCTCATCTTCCATCTGATGATCGCTCACGGTAAAATACTTCCACACGCCGTGCACGGTATCATATGCCCGCAGCTCAATGACCTTTCCCTCTGCCTCAAGTTCTGCGAGCCGCTCTTCGTCACAGAAATAATACTCTACACCGTCTCTCTCGCCTGCGCGCATCGGACGCGTCGTATATGGAACGACCGTTGTTAACGACAACTCCTTATCCTGCAGAAGCATCTTATATAATGTATCTTTGCCCGACGAGCTTTTTCCCATCATACAATAGATTTTTCCCATTCGCTGTACCCTCTAGTATAATATAGTCTTTAAAAATATACAATCTTTATCCGCTCCGCAGAAAGATTTGCCTGCCCTTCCACACGAAGCCCGTATCTGATGCATTCCCGGATTCTCTCCAAAAACTCTGACGTGATGACCTCGCCCGGAACGATGAGCGGAATCCCCGGCGGATACAGATACACATAATCTGCGGACATCTCACCCCCAGCCTCCGCAAAGGATACCTCCTGATATGGCAGTTCCATCGCCTGGTAAATCTGCATTTCGCGTGGATTGCTGCGGTACATCTGCGCCGTGAACCCCTGCTCACATGGAGTGCTGACTGCCTCTATGCCCCCGGCAAGCTCCAGGTCAATCTCATGCAGCGCCGCGGACAGCCGCGCAAAGCCCTCGTCCGTGTCCATGATACTCGTCATACCGAGTACATAATCCGCCGACATCATCTCCATCTGAAGATGATAGTCGTGCAGCAGGCGTTCATGAAGCATCGTGCCCGCACCTGCGCACATCGAACTTTCAACGCCGCATTTTACATTTGTAATGTTTGTTTTTCCCAACCGTTTCGCAAAGATCACAAGCTTGGAGTCATCCCAGCCGTATGCCTCCTCCGGCATCAAATCCTCTCTTTTCATGATATGCAAATATTTCAAATCCGCTGTCTTTTGATAGAACGCATCCAGCCTCTTTCTGTAATCTGCAAAAAGACGCTCTCCCTCTTCGGCTATCATCCGCACACATGCATCCATACCCGCCATGAACAAATACGACGGTGAGCTTGTCTCGAAGATTCCAAGGTAACGCTCGATGCGCTCCGGCGCAATTCTGTCGGAAGTCAGGTGCAGAAGCGCGGTCTGTGTAAACGATGGAAGGGTCTTGTGCAGGCTCATGATAACTGCATCCGCACCGAGACGCACCGCATTCTCCGGAAAACCGCCGCCAAAACCGAGATGTGCGCCATGTGCCCCATCCACGATAAGCGGCACATCGTGCGCATGGGCGCACTCTGCAATTCCGGCAATATCTGAAATGATTCCCTCATAGGTGGGAGAGGTGATAATGACCGCCCGGATGTCGGAATGCTCTTTCAATGCATCTTCCACCTGCTCCGGCGTAACCTGCCCCTGCAGATCATTTCCGGTAATGACCGGATAAAGATATTCCGCATTAAGTCCCTGAATCGCCAGCGCATGATAAACTGCTTTATGACTGCCACGCGCCACGAGCACCTTATCCCCTCTTCCGGCAGCGGCGCAAATTGCTGCGAGCAGCCCGCAGGTACTTCCGTTCACCAGATAATAACAGCGCTTTGAACCATAGACCGCAGCGGCGCGCTCCTGCGCCTCCTTTAAGATTCCCTCCGCGTGATGGAGATTGTCAAAGCCGTCGATCTCGGTAATATCCGCCGTATAGGGATTCGGAAAGGAAAGCGGCTGTCTCTTGTGCCCCGGCATATGAAACGGGTACATATCCGTCCTGCCATATGAAATTAGCATATCGTAAAGCGGCTGCTCTTTTTTCATTTTCACACTTTCCTTTTCAAAAGTTTCCATATATAATAGGTGGCATATTGCAAAATGATTCCGTATGGATACAAACACATTGCGCCATATATAAGATACTTGTATACATTACAAATGACATGTCCGCATGACGCGGCAGGAAGGAATTTCCATGGAACACGCACTTATTATCCTCTGCGGCGGCAGCAGCCGCCGGATGGGTACCGATAAAGCGCTTCTTCCCTTCGGAGAAGAATGTCTGCTTACATATCTGGTAAAAAAATATCAGCCATATTTTCCAAAAATCTACCTCTCCGTAAAAACAAGGGGAGATTATGCTTCCTTATCCCTTCCGGTGACCGAAATCCCGGACCTCTATCCGAACGCCGGTCCAATGTCGGGCGTTTTCTCGGGCCTGGCAATGATGGACGAGGAGCAGGCTTTCTTTTTGCCGATCGACATACCTTTTCTCGAACCGCAGACCGCGCTGACGCTCTTAGAAGGACTCAGTGATTCCGACATCTGCACCGTTGCCGAGGAAAATTACGAGGAGATACCTGCCGCCGCCTACTCCAAAGGCTGCATTCCCTCAATCGGGAAATGCCTGCTGCTGCACCAGTTCACATTTCAGACGCTACGCGAGAAATGCAGTGTCTCATACCGGACGAAGGAGGAACTTTCCGAAAATACCAAAACTCCGCCCGATGTCCAGTTTGCGCATCTGGACACACGGACGGACTATTATCAGGCGCTTAGGCATCTGCACTGCATCTGCCCTCCGAAACACTAATCTAAAAATCTTCCTAGCTCCGGCATCCAGTCTCCGAAGAACACCTCGTCCTCGCATAGTGACTTCCATATTCGCGGCAGAAAACCTTCCAACACCGTCATGACTTCCTGCCATGACGGTTCCTTCCTGCTGCGATGACGCAGATATTTTTCCCAACGCTTTTTCATATAGCTGTAATTCTGATAGGAAATAATCTCTTCCACGCGCGCCATTTGTGGGACGATCTGCTCTTTCTCACAGAATTCACCCAGCATATCGCGAATATGACGTCCGTCGACTGCCTCCGTCCGAAGAATCTGATACGCAGTGTCGTAAGCACTCATCTCAGGAATCAATTCCATATTCATAATAATATAGAATAGCCGTTCCGTGAGAATGCTCTCTGCCGGATATCCCAGATAAGGAATCTTCTTTCCGGTCTCCATGAAAAGCGGAAATGACCGCCTCACCGGAACAAGCCCCTGCTCCTCCAGCTCCGTGATCCGAATCCGAATCGGTACCAACATCTCCTCAAATTCACCGGTAATCTCAAGTTCCACCGTATTTTCTCCGGCGGTCGCTCTGCCCTTCCATGAAATCTCAGGCACTTTCTCGACCTTGAGGATATATGCCAGCATAACATAACCCATCTTGAGCGACAGCTTCTGCCCCGGCACGATGCCTTCCTTCTTCATGGCAAGCTTGTCCGTTGTGTAGGCAAAGTCCAAAGTCAGAATATTCTTTTTGCTGTATTGTTCAATTCCAAGCGCGCTGCTGTTTTTCAGCCAGAGAAAAAGGGAAAACGGCGAATCCTCAATCAAATACATCAGTTCTTCAAGCACATACCCGGCAAGCAGATTTGAAAAAGGAATCTTAAGCTCCTCACTCTTCGCCTTAAGCGCAGCCTTTTCTATGATTGTATGTTTCATTTAAAGCCATACTCCTATCATCGTCTGTACTTTTTTTACGACTCTCCGTTCTCTTGCATACTTCATCAACTTCGCAACATCCTTTTTGGGATCTCTGATATAGGCGAGCAGCCCTTCCTTGAAACACTCGCGTTCCATCTTATCCTCATATTTCAGACACTCACAGACCAGACGCTCTTTGTCAAAAATCTTCATCTTCGCCCCGCCGTACGCAATTTCTGACACGCCAAGCGTAAGCGTCTCCGGCTCCGCGTAAAGCGGCGTCACCTGCGGAAAATCCAGACGGAACCTCGATTTTGACGTATTCTTGTCCACCGACAGCTTATACCCGAACGGTTTACGCTCCAGATAGCCATATGCGTAAAGCGCCGTCTCAAGATTGAGCACACAGTCCGGAAACAGGCGCGCGATCAATTCCTCCTCAGAAAAATCACTGAGCCGCACCGAATAATAGCCGTTCTTGATTCTGATAAGATCGCCCTTCTCCACGAAATCCAAAATTCTGCGATAGTCAATTCCAAGTTCATTCAACTGGCTCTTCTTCACAACGCCGCCATGCTGATAAATGAACTCCTTCACACGGTCTAAGATCAGCTCTCTTTTTTCGTTTATTACATATGAATCCGACATGTTTTTCCATACCTTTCCGTGCCAATATTTGGTATAATTTCTCCGCTCCCTGCACATTTTTGTGGTACTTATTTCTTAATTCTACTATAAGTTATCTGCAAGGATTTGTCAATTTATCATTTTTGTCTTTTTTTGCGCTTGTTTTGCATAATATGCTGTCTTATAATTGTATAAGGACATATATAGATGTCTTTTGTGAACCTTAAGATAATTTCCAAATATAATATGTGAAATTTTGGAAGATACTTTTATGAAAGGAATCACCATGGAATACGAAAAAACAACTCTGCGCAAAAACCCCTCCCGCGAGACATGCGAGGGAATCATCAAACGAATTCTAATGACCGAGATCCTCGAAAAGGGTAAGAACGAGCATTTCCGCACCGCCGCAGATTTCATGAATTATTTTGAATCACTCTATCCTGCCTCCAACGCTCTGACAAAACAGGTACAGCGCGCCATCCGCGCCCTCGATATGCCAAAGGACGAATTCGGTTATTTCATTCCGAACAAGACGGCAGAGCAGCTCACGCAGGAAAAAGAACTTCAATACCTTTTTCAGAAAGCGGGCGCGGCAGTCTGTTCCATGGAAGATTACAAACCCCTGTTCTTAAAAGCGGACGACGCTATTGCATCCTATCTGCTCGACGTAATCCGTCGTTCGCCCTTTTTTGACGGAAAATATCTGACGGCACACACGACGGCAGGCGGGATTCTCTTTTACTCAAAGAACCCGACACAGCTTGAAGTCCTTTTAAATAGCTTAATTGTCAGATAATTTAACACAATTTATACTATGTCTATATAGTAAAAAACGACAATATTTCCAAAAAAATATTGTCGTTTTTATTCTGATATTATAATTTTGTAATTCTTACTGTCGTTTTATATCATTTCCACCATTTTCTTCTGCGCCGTCCGTAATTCTTCTTCTCTAACTTTTCTGACTTCTCTGCTTTTTCTCTCTTCTCTTTCTTTCATCTCCGGCGCTGTTTGTGATACTTCCTCTCCGGCTTTTCTGGCTTTTCTTTCTTCTCTTACTTTTATCTCCTACGCCGCCTGCGATGTCTCTTCGGCTTTATTTTCTTGAATTGCTCTCTGCGGCTCTTCTTTACTTCCATATTGTGCTTGATGATGTAGTAATTGTCCACGACCTTCTTTATCGCAAATCCAAACACAGCAATGGCAATGATTCCAAGACCAACGAGAATAATCGTAAACGGATTAATGTGCACGGTAGACTTCTCCTGCTCCTTCATCTCCCTCTCCATATCCTCCTCGTTGTCGAACACAAAACCGTCAATCTCTGCGCCTGTTTTTACAATGTCCGCCCTTCCTACCTCGCGTCCTGCATAGTTATATACAATCGATCCTACTACGTTCTCATCAATATCATCATATACAATCTGGGAAGCCGCATCTGAAAATTCCGTCGTCTTAGGCATAACGATCTTGGCGTTCTTATCAATATCTACAAATGCCTTATTATTATTAAGCGCCCCGACTTCCACTGCCTCCGAAGTATTATATCGCGTCTCGTTATCCGCGATATTAAACACCTGAAAATTATCAAATGCATAATCAAACAAATTGATACTGTCTGTCCACTGGCTTGGTGATTCTGTATGCATCACAACGCACACCAGATTCATGCCATCCTTTTCCGCGTATGTCACAAGTGTACTTCTCGCCACATCCGTATACCCCGTCTTGCCTCCGGTACAATATTCGTAGCGGTAATTCAGTGTCTTAAACGGATAGAGCATTTCATTATGATTCTGCAGATTTGTCTCCTCGTCATGCTTATTCGTCGGCGGAATGGTGTAGCGCGCCGTCCCCGTAATAATGCGGAACGTCTCATTCTCATAAGCCGCCTTCGCAATCAGCGCCATGTCGTGCGCACTCGTATAATGATTTTCATCAAACAGACCATGCGGATTGGCAAAATGTGTATTTGTGCAGCCAAGCTCCGCCGCCTTGTCATTCATCATTTTTACAAAATTGTCGACTGTTCCCCCGACGTGCTCCGCAACTGCATAGGCGCATTCGTTTGCGGAATTGAGCATGACCGCGTAAAGGCACTGTTCCATCGTCATCTGTTCGCCGTAATCGCGGTATATGCCGGAACCTTCGGTATTGTTGATTGCATCATCCGAAAAGGTGACGATCTCATCCATCTTAGAATTCTCGAGCGCGAGCAGTGTCGTCATGATCTTCGTGATACTTGCCGGATAATTCTGCTCGTCACAGTTCTTCTCATAAAGCACCGTTCCCGTAGACATTTCCATTAAAATGACAGACGGCGACTCTACTTCCGGTCCTTCCGGCCAATATTCCGCCGCAGAAACTTCCGCTGGCTTCATCTGCAGCAGACACAAAAAGCTCGTCACCAGACAAACTACCTTTTTCCAATTTGCTCTCTTAGACATTACATTGTGCTCCATTCTATCAAAATCCGTGCGTAATATAAGCACAGACACATTTTCCCATTCACATAGCTAGTATCAGTATAATATTTCAAAAAAATACATGCAACAACTTTTCTTCCCAAACCTCTTTTTTTATCCACAATTTTATTGTAGAATAGTTGATAACTTAGGATTTTATGGAAAGGATGTATACAATGAGACTTCGAAATATACCAGGCGCGAATGACGCGATTGAACAGAGCGTCTATTGTGTCAAAGAGCCGGAGACACATAAAGGATACTGGCAGGAAGCATTTGAGACGACACAGCCCCTGCACATTGAGATCGGCATGGGAAAAGGGCGCTTCATCATGGACCTGGCTGCTGCAAATCCAGATATTAATTATCTCGGAATCGAGCGCTACTCGAGCGTGCTGCTACGTGCGCTTCAGAAAATGGAACAGAATCCTCTTCCGAATCTTCGTTTTATCTGCATGGATGCAGCCGATGTCGCGGACGTCTTCGCTCCTGGCGAAGTCGATCGGATCTACCTCAATTTCTCCGACCCATGGCCGAAGGACCGCCACGCTAAAAGACGTCTCACATCGAGGCAGTTTTTTGCGAGATATAACGAAATTCTTGCACCGGACGGGCGGTTGGAATTCAAAACGGACAATCAGGATTTATTTACCTTCTCTCTCGAGGAGATTCCCGCCGCCGGCTGGCGTCTTGATTCCTTTACAAGAGATCTGCATCACGATCCTGTCTTGAACGAGGGGAATATTATGACAGAATACGAGGAGAAATTTTCTTCTCTCGGCAATCCAATCTGCAAGCTGATCGCATCCCGTTGAAATTGCACAGATGCGAAGTACTTTTATGCAATAGGACGCTTTTTCTTATTATAAAAAACATCGGGCTGCTTTTCCTGTATCAAAGCAGTTCGATGTTTTCTTTGAACCTATTGATGCGTAATTCTACGCTTTTTCTTTCTCTCTGACCCGAAATTCCTATTTAATCTGGAATCTGTTTACATTATCGTTCATATCACCCGCAATATCCACAAGGTCCTGTGTCGCGTTATAGCAGTCATTGACAATATTGCCAAGTTCCATCATGGAAGCTGAAGTTTCCTCGGTGCTCGCAGCATTCTCCTGTGCAATCGCCGCAAGACTGTCCATGCTGTTCAAGACACCATCCTTCGCCTGATTAACGTAATTGATTTCACGCTGAATATTGTCGATGGCGACAACTACGTTTCCAACCTCTTCATTTAACTCACGGAAAACATTTCTCGTCGTATCCAGCATCTCGTTCTGCTCGTTGATTTCCGTAAGAACGCCGTTCATGGTCTGTACGCTGCGATTGGAATTTGCAATCAACTCTTCTACAATCTCTCCAATCTTCTTTGCAGACTCACTCGACTGATCCGCAAGCTGTCTGATTTCATCCGCAACAACTGCAAAACCTCTTCCGTGCTCACCGGCTCTTGCCGCCTCAATGCTCGCATTTAAGGAAAGAAGATTCGTCTGGCTTGCAATGTCCGTAATCATATCAACCGCACTGCCGATTTCCATAACGGACTTATTTGTAATATCTGTCTGACGATTGACTTCATCAATCGAATTTCTGGTCCGGTTACTGATTTCAATTAACTCTACAAGAGTTCCACGGAGCTTGACGTTCTGGTTCTTCATCTCCTCGGTACTCTCCACCAGCGTATCAACGTTCTTCGTTGTCTCCGTGATTGCTCCACCCATATCGCCGATCTGCTCATTTACTCTCTGCATCTCACTTGCCTGGCTCGTCGCGCCGTTCGCAATTTCCTCTACGGCTGTATTTACATTATGAATGGATTCATTGATTGTATTAAAGCTTGTCTGGAACTTCTCGCTGAAATCATCCAGCGACGTCGCCGATGTATGAATATTCTTGACGATTGTTACAAGACCGCCTATCAGAGAATGCAGCGCACGTGCGATATTTCCGATCTCGTCGCTTCTTGTAATCATACGGTTGCTGATCGTGCTGCTCAGATCGCCGCTCGCAACATCATCCAGGTGATGGATCATAGAAGTCATTGCCTTTACAATTACTTTCATCACTATTCCGATCAAGACGCAGGATGCAACTGCAATGGCAATCATAAATAGAATATTATTTATCATCAGCTTTTTATAAATCGCCTGCACAGAAGTAGCATCCATACCGACAAACAAAACACCGATCTGTGTGCCGTCGCTGTTGTATAGCGCTTCATAATATCCGAAATAATCCTTTCCCTCGATCACAATATCCGAAGTAAAATACGAACCGTTCTTTTTTACTTCCTCATTGACTTTGTCAGAAATCTCTGTTCCCACGGCACGATTACCGTTTTTATCCACAATACTGGTCGCCATCCGTGTTGTTCCCCAGCAAATAGTTACGTCAACGTCCGTATTTTCTTTGAATGCATCCATAAATCCCTGACTGTCTGAAATGTTATACTCCCCTTTGTATAACGCATTTCCATCGTAACTCCAATCTCCGTCCGACAACATGGAAAGCGTCTGCTCTAATGCATAGATAGAAGAATTGAGCTCATGCTGCACGCACTTCTCCGAGACTGATATTCCGACAGACCGGATGGCGAGACCTGCCATGAAGACCAAAATGATCAATGGAATAACCGATATTACAAGGATCTTCATCATCAGGTTCAAGCCCTTTTTCTTCTCCAATACGATCTTCTCCTGCTCCATTGTGTAATTCTCCTTAGTTTACTTAATTTTTCAATAGCACTGACAGACATTTTCCTGTGTATATCGCATGAAATATTCCTATCTATGTTATTTACTCCATATTTCTTGTATATGTTTATATCGGCTATTTTGTATTATGTGTTAATAAATATCTGCAATTTTATATATTTTTTCGTAATTCTCATACAATATTGCTATAAATCTTCCTGTTCCCGCATATACTCTTGATTATGACTATTTGAACACAAAAAAAAGCACCAACCCCGCAGTCACTGCTGCAAAATCGGTACTTTAAATGCGCCACCAGGGGTTCGAACCCTGGACACCCTGATTAAGAGTCAGGTGCTCTGCCAGCTGAGCTAGTGGCGCATATCTCTTGAACACGAAAGTTATTATATAATAAAAAATTTAGAAATGCAACATTTTTTTTAAAAAACTTCAATTTTTTATTTAATTATGTTATTTTATAGATATCAAGTGCATTGTAAAGGAGGTTTTTTATGCAAATTGAACAGAGATTTTTGAAATATGTCTCTTATTGGACAACCTCTGATGAGGATCATACCACAGATGGAAACACACGCATTCCTTCTACAGACCGTCAGTTTGAACTCGGCAAAGTGTTAGAAGAGGAATTGACCCAATTAGGTCTTGAAAATGTAACACTGACGGATCACTGCTATGTTTACGGGCTTTTGCCTGCGACCCCGGGATATGAGGACCGAAAAGCAGTCGGATTTATCTCCCATATGGACACAGCGCCCGATTACTCCGGCAAAAACGTTAAACCGCAGATTATCCCGGATTATGACGGAGAGGACATTCTATTAAAAGGAAACGGGAATTATTTGAAAGTTTCTGATTTTCCGAGTCTTAAATCCTTGAAGGGCAGAACGCTTATTACGACCGACGGGACAACGCTGCTCGGCGCAGACGACAAAGCGGGCATTGCAGAAATTATCACTGCATTGGAAGAAATCATTTCATCCGGACAGCCGCACGGTGATGTCTGGGTAGGATTTACTCCCGATGAGGAGGTCGGCTGCGGCGCAGACCTTTTTGATCTGGACTATTTCAAGGCAGATTTTGCCTATACTGTCGATGGGGACTATGAGGGCGAAGTCGCTTATGAAAATTTTAACGCTGCCAGCGCGACTTTTACGATCAATGGTATCAATGTGCATCCGGGCGAAGCAAAAGATATTATGGTAAATGCGGCTCTCGTTGCATGTGAAATCCAATCCTTACTCCCGTCAGACGAAACACCTGCGCACACAGAAGGCAGGGAGGGTTTCTATCATCTGACTGACATGAAAGGAAACGTGGAATCCGCGTCTCTTTCCTATATTATCCGCGACCACAACAAAAATATCTTTGAAACGCGCCTTAATAAGCTTCGCACATTGGAAATTGAGACGAATCAAAAATACGGCTCCGGTACTGTTTCCCTTACCATTACGGACTCTTACTCCAACATGTTGGAAATCATCGAGAAACATCCTCATGTCGTGGACATTGCTAAAAAAGCAATCTCTGCAGCCGGGATAGAACCGCTTTCCCGTCCGATCCGCGGCGGCACTGACGGTGCACGCCTGACTTTCATGGGACTTCCATGCCCGAATCTTGGCACCGGAGGGTATGGATTCCACGGGCCTTATGAGCATATCAGCGTTGAGGGAATGCAGACAGCAGTACAAATCATTCGCAATATTGTTTCTATTACGGCGGAAATGAATTGATCCGCTATCCATTACAAAAACAGACGGGTTTGTTCATTGACGTAATGATTATTTACGTCGATGGGCAACCCCGTCCGTTCTTTATAAATTTGGAATTGTTACATACTTGCAATCAATGCTGCAATCTCATCCGGCGTCATCATTTTATGCGGATCGGATGCCGCCGCTTTTGCCGGTTCTTCTTTCTTTTCCGGTTCCGGAACTGTCATTGGAATTACATTGGAAGCTGCCGTCTTCTCGGGTTCTGATACTAACTCCGGTTCTGATATAGGTTCCGGTTCTGATACTAATTCCGGTTCTGATACGGATTCCGGTTCTGGCTCCAATCCCAGACCCTCTCCGCCGAAATCGAGACTTTCCATTTCTTCCCCGAAGTTATCTGTAACTTCTTCGGCTCCTAAGCTGTCTGCAAAATCAATCTCTCCGGCTCCTTCCACTCCGGTTTCCAACTCCGCTTCCAGATTCATATCATTCAAGAAGCTTAAATCTTCTTTCTCCTCCTCTTCTCCGGAGCCTTCCGTGATCTCTGTGCTTTCTATCTCGCCTAAATTGTCTGCAAAATCAATCTCTCCGGCTCCTTCCACTCCGGCTTCCAACTCCGCTTCCAGATTCATATCATTCAAGAAGCTTAAATCTTCTTTCTCCTCTTCTTCGAAGTCGTCTGAAATTTCAATCTTTTCTGCCTCTCCAATACTGTCTGCAAATTCGATATCCTCGGCTTCCATTTCCGCTTCCAGATTCATGTCATCCAAGAAGCTCAGTTCTTCATTCTTCTCTTCATCTTTATAATCACTTGTGATCTCAACTTTCTCTGTATCTCCGAGACTATCTGTAAAATCTACATCTCCAATTTCAGGCAGCCCCATCTCCAGTTCTTCTTCTCCGATTCTATCCGCGAAGTCTATATCTCCAAGACTGGTCAATCCCGCTTCTTCTTCTTCTTCTGCCCCTCCAAGACTATCTGCAAAATCTATATCTTCGTCTCCTGTCAGTCCGACTTCCGGTTCTGTATCTCCAAGACTATCTACAAAATCAATATCCCCAATCCCCGTCAGTTCCATTTCTGATTCTGTGTCTTCGGAATCGTCTGCAAAATCAATGTCCCCAATCCCTGTCAGTCCCATTTCTGATTCCGTGTCTCCGGGATCCTCTACAAAATCAATGTCTCCAATCCCCGTCAGTTCCATTTCTGGTTCTGCGTCTCCAAAATTGTCAACAAAACCAATATCTTCTCCAACAGGCGGCTGCATCTGCGCAATCGGTGAAGCTGCGGGAACCGTCTGCTGTACCTGAGCCACGGCTGCCATCAGTTCATCCTTCATCTGAACATTCTGCTGCAATAAATTATCTTTTATCTGCGAGTTCTGCTGCATCAGTTCTTCCTTTATCTGCGAGTTCTGTTGTATCAGCTCTTCTTTCATGCTCAAAACAGATTCTATCGCCTGCGCCAAATTTTCCGTGACTTCATCTGCTGTCTCGGAAGAATCTTTTCCGGCAGAATTCTGCATATCCATAATACTTGAGAAAATTTCCTGCTGCTTTTCCAATATCTCATTTATGGAAGCGTCAAGTATACTTTGATTCTTCTCTAAAAACTCGATCTGGTTCGTATCCATTTTATCTTTAAATTCCAATATATGATCTAAGAGTCTTTCATTAGAATTCATGATAGCCATCGCATTTTCCTTACTTCTTGTAATGGTCAGCTTGGCAATCGACTTCTGTGTCGTGATCAGATCATCCGCAGGTATATCCATACTGCCTTCAATCCCATCGAGCTGTTCGAGCGCTTTCTTCATCATCAGATAAGAAGCTTTTCCAGATTTAAAAATCATATCGTACTGCTCTTCTGCCTGATGTTTACTTTCACGTATTTCTTTAAGAATCGCATTGACAGATAAGTAGACTCCGGCAAGCATCAGAACAGTAATAACGATAGGAGCCAGATTATTTTCCGGCATACGAATCAGTACAAACAAATCTGCAACAAGCAACGCAGCGGCAGCTAATATGGAAATAGCGGCAACTGTCTGATTCTTACCCTTTTTCTCCTTCGGTGTTAATGAATCCTTCTTATCCATAGTCATATCCTCCATGCATTTCTTTCTGCGTTAAATGCGCATCAATCTAGTTTTATATTATCACAAAATTCACAAAACTTAAATGATAATTCTTATTATTTTGTAATTTTTGTTGTGAAATTCTATTAATGCAGCAAATTTTTTCATAAAAAAATCTGAAGCCTTTCTCTTATAAGCTTCAGATTTCTAAAACGTTGCTGACTGGAGTCGAACCAGCGGCCTTCCGCTTAGGAGGCGGACGCTCTATCCTACTGAGCTACAGCAACAAATACACTGTATGCAGCATGGGTCTACTGCATACAACTTTATTATTTTATCACACTATTTCCAAAAAAACCAGAGTTTATTTTATTCTCTGTAACGAATGCTGCCCTGCATCCACACATTTCCTTTGAATCTCCTTCCAACCTCCGGCTCGCCCAACAGATCCTTCTGATTGATGCACACATCGAATACGATGTCGTTGCAGAGAATTTCCATAGAATAAATATTTTCCTGCGTAAGCTTATTCTGTAAAAGCGCAACATCCATGATTTCTCCCAGGATGGAATACTGGTCGCTTTCAATTCCATAGGGCATAAAATAGGAATCCACAATACTAAGCACGTCTTCGTGTGCGATTCGTCTGGAAAGCAGTGAATAAGTGTCGATATCCTCCAAAGTGAGATTCTCGATTGCATCTTCATCGCCGTCCCGTGCCGCAGCGATCAGGCAGTTGCGGTCCTTGCTCTCTTTCTTTGCGGAGGCAGCTTTCTTCTCCGTCTTATTGACCGGAAGCAAAATTTTTCCTTCGGTAGACAAAGCTCCCAAAATGATACCATCCGCCAGATTCATAAATCCTTTGCTGTTTTTGACAGCAAGATAATCAACTATATTTTGCAGATAAAAGATCAGGGTAACGCCAATGCGCACTTCGTCGCAGATTCCCGCATAAGATTCTTTCTCTGCATGCTTTTCTACCTCCGCCGGCTCTCTCGTAGAAATACTTCTCCCACATAAATACGGATAGTAATACTCCATTTCGAATGTATCATCTTCACGGTATATGCCGCGAACCGATATTCCGAAAAATTCTCCAAATTCTTTAGACAATTCCGCAAATTCGTTGCCCTCTGAATCGACAGCTACTTTCTGAACCGTCGGCGCTTTTATAATCTGTTCAAATATTTGTTCAAGTTCTTCTTTTTTGATTCCGGAAAAACCGATGGCCCTTAAATATTTGTGCATTTACTATCCTCCCTTCATTTCTTGATTTTTCAAATAAATTTCTAGCGATTAATCTGAAGAATAAATACTTCTTTATTCTCGTTCAGGTCATATCTTATTTCTGTCAGTTCATCTTTTTCATCCAGTACACCGATGATGGGACGGGTGGAATTTTTTGACTGCATCAGTACGACCCCGGACTCTCCCGTATTTAATGTAACCTTTGTTCCGACCGGGTAACGCGCCACCAGACCTTCAATCACTTTTATGATTTTCCGTTCAAACAATACATCCGAAGTCTCTACGAGATACTCCAACGCCTGCTGTACGCCGATGCGTCTGCACTCCATTCCGCTGATAAAACAATCCAGCGCGTCGCATGCCTGCACGATTTCACAATTAAAATCCCGTGTCTTCTGTTTCAAAGGAAATCCCGATCCATCTCTTCGCTCGTGATGTGAGAGAATGATTTTCTTTGCCAGCGGATCGATCCATTTCTCTTCCTCCAATGCGGAGTACGCAAGAATCGGGTGCTTTCTGAATTCAAAGATTTCCGATGACGGCAGTATATCCATTTCATAATTAAGATACGGTACTGTAATATAGCGCAGTCCCAAGTCGTGAAGCAGTGCGCCTAATGCAATCGAAAAAAGCTTTTCTTCTTCAATGTCCAGTTTTCTCGCAACCATCAATGCCAACGTTGTAACCGACAGTGTGTGGTCGTAAAGATTTCCGTTCCGCTCTTCCATATCGACGATGATATTTTCATCCGCCTGCAGTACGTCCTGTGATATATTCCGCGCTATCTGCTCCATTTCACGGAGCGAATTTTTTCCATGATAAATATGATTCTCTAATGTTTTCTGTACTTTATCAAAATATTTCTCATAGCTGGATCTACTGATGATCCGCTGCGGTTTTTCTTCCGCTTCGTAAGGATCTTCGATACAGACCGTCTCTATTCCCAAAAAGGAAATGAGATCCAGATATTCTGTCTTTAACACAGTTCCCTTTGCTATGAGAACTTCTTTTTCTTCTGTGATTACCGGCCCCGCAAGTCGCTCCCCCCCCTGCAGTGTCTTTACCAGTCGTATTCTCATTTTTTTTCCCCGTTTATTTGTCTGCTTTATTTCCCATGGCCCTGCTTAACGCCTCTTTTTCCTCCTCGGACAATACGATAATGGAATTTCCATCAACAACTTCTTTAATATATGTATAGCATCCCTCTCTCGTATGCATCGCGTTGATGATAAATCCATTGTTTTTTACGTCGAGCATCGCGAGAGAAAAACTGAGTTTTCCGCCCATCTCATTGAACGCGTCATACTTGATCAATCCCATCTTTTGATAGGTGTGCTGCATATCATCAAACAGCTCTTCGATATTTTTCTCGTTTTCACTGTTTGCGGTAAGAAGTGAATCTACCTGATTTAATCGTTTGATCAGTGTCTCCTCAAGATTTTTACCGTTCTGCCCCGTCATAAAAACTTTATAGCTCTTTTTTAATTTTCGCATCTGGGAAATATTGATAATGGTGAGCACCAACAAAATCAATACCACCGCCGCAAGACCAAGAATAATGTAATCAGAATCAATTCCCAAATATTTTGCTATCATATACTTCCTCTTTCTATCAGAACATATGTTTGTACTTATTTAAATGATGATTCTATTTTCTAATTGTGCGAATCATATCAATGATACGATCCAGTTCATCCATGGAATAATACTCAATCTCGATTTTTCCTTTTTTGTCATCTTTCTGATTAATAGCGACCTTTGTACCGAGAATCGCTTTTAAATTTTCTTCCAGATCATGATAAATGGCTTCCAACTTCGGGTCAAGCTTTGTCTCCTCTTTCGCAGTCGGCTGATCCTTTTCCTGCTGGATTTTCTTAACAAGCTTCTCCGTCTCACGAACACTCAGCTTTTCATCAAATATTTTCTGTGCAGTCGTGTACTGCTTATCATAATCCTCAATACCGAGAAGAGCTCTCGCATGTCCTGTGGTAATCATATCATCAATTACCATCTGCTGCACTTTATCATTCAGTTTGAGGAGACGCATGGAATTTGTAACAGCTGTTCGGCTCTTCGACACACGCTCTGCAACTTCATCCTGCTTGAGATTAAACTCTGTAAGAAGTCTCTTATACGCAATCGCTTCTTCAATCGGATTTAAGTTTTCACGTTGTATATTCTCGATCAAAGAAATTTCAACAACTTCTTGCTCTGTGAGATTCTTAATAATAACCGGAACTTCTTTCAATCCTGCAAGCTTTGCCGCACGCCATCTACGCTCTCCGGCAATGATCTCATAATAATCTTTTTTGTCCTGTACGAGAAGCGGCTGTAACACTCCGAACTGTTTGATTGATTCAGAAAGTTCTAAGAGAGCATCTTCATCAAAATTCTTACGTGGCTGTTCTCTGTTCGGCTCTACTTTATTAATGCTGACAAGAACACCTTCAACCACTTTTTCATTTTCGACTTTTGGTTCCTCTGTTTTCTCCACCGGCTTCGTATTATTTACTTTATTTGGAATCAGGGAATCGATACCTTTTCCTAATCCGCCTTTTTTAGCACCTGCCATATTCGATACCCCTACCTTTCCATAACTTCTTTTGCCAATAACCGATAGCTCTCTGTTCCGGCAGACTTTGCATCATACATATTAATTGGAAGTCCATGAGATGGTGCTTCCGCTAATCGGATATTTCTCGGAATTAGTGTCTCATAGATCTTCGTGTCCAAATTTTCTTTTACGTTCTCAACGACCTGATTGGAAAGATTCGTGCGGACATCATACATGGTAAATACTACTCCGTCTATTTTCAATTCGGGATTCAATCTCTGCTGTACAAGATCAATGGTATGTATCAACTGGCTTAATCCTTCAAGTGCGTAATACTCACACTGGATCGGAACCAATATGGAATCTGCTGTCGTCATTGCATTGATTGTGAGCATGTTCAGAGATGGTGGACAATCAATGATAATAAAATCATAATCATCTCTGATATAATCTACTGCATTCTTCAGAATATATTCCTTCTCGTTGATGCCCAACAATTCAATCTCCGCTCCGGCGAGATTTACATTAGATGGAATAAGTTTCATTCCTTCAACAACGGTGTCTGTCATACTCTCTTTTATGGAACACTCATCAAGCATTAGTTCATAAACAGTATATTCTAATTCCACTTTATCTACACCTAAACCACTTGTCATATTTCCCTGCGGATCGAGATCGATTGTCAGTACTCTTTTTCCCGCTTCGGCAAGACAGGAAGATAAATTAATTGCCGTTGTTGTCTTACCAACTCCTCCTTTTTGGTTTGCGATTGCTATAATTCTACTCATATCTTTTCCTCTTTTCATCCTCTTTTATCGTTTACTTGTCCATTATATCACTTCTACATTCTCATTGCTACACCCAAAAATGTTTCACGTGAAACATTTCCTCTTTATTTCTAATTGTTGTATTTCTTATTTTTTGTAAATACAAAATCTTGTGGATTTAGGTGTGAAACAATTTTGAAAATAAATGTTTCACGTGAAACATTTTCTTTTTTTAGTTCAAAAAAGGGCATTATTATATCTGAAAGCTTGATTATTGCATTGTTTTAGAAAATACCAATGCATCTATAATAATTTGGAATACTCTTATGTATATAATAAAATCCATATTCTGTGTAACACATTTAGATAACTTCTTTTTTATAAAAGATTTTGCTTACACATCTATTCTGATATTCTATTATTCTATTACCACATATACCCTACAAATTTTATCCATAATTACCGACCGCTTTATGCTCTCCTTTCTATTTTGTATTCGATAAATTTTTGCATTAATTTGATTCTTCAGCAGTTTTCGGTCGCATATTTCTGGATTCCTAACGGACAGCATTCCGTCTATTGACTCTGTATTTTTATAAATCGTCGCACGAATCTGACTCTTCACCAGTTTTCTGATCTTACATTCTTGAATTTCTAACAGGGAGCATTCCATCTATTTGATACTCCGTTTTTTTAATAAATCGTCGCATGAATCTGATTCTTCACAAGTTTTCTGATCTTACATTTTTGAATTTCTAACAGGCGGCATCCCCTCTCTTTGATACTCTTTGTTTAATAAACCGTCGTATAAAATCCGATTTTTTTGCAGTTTTCTGGTCTTATATCTTTGAATTTACAGGCAGTATCCCGTCTTTCTGATACTCGTTTCTTCAATAAATTATCGCATGAATCTGATCTTTACAGTTTTTTCCCATATCTCTGAATTTCTAACGGGCAGCATCCCCTCTCTTTGATACTTTATTTTTTCAATAATTTTTTGCTCGCATATTTCTAGCCAACTATGTTTCATCTCTTTAACACTGTGTTTCTTCAATAAAATCCTTGCATGGCTCTGATTTTTTAAGAGTTTTCTGGTCACATATTTCTGAAATTCCAACGGACAGAATTCCATCTCTTTAATGCCCTGTTTTTTTAATGAATTGTCACTCCGCCTGAATGCATTTCATGAGTAGCAGATATTATGAACTTCCGGGCAATACTTGGCGGATTTCTAAACAAAAGTGTAACTGCATAAATCTTTGAGACACAGATCTTACCGCATGGGTTTTAATAGCAAAAGATTCAAAGCTGTGCTGTTTTATCATAATTTTAAAAAGGAATCAGCTTAATACTTCCGAAAAAGTTTGTTCTATTATCCTCTGTTCATGAAAACACATCAGCAAACCATCACACATCATTTTGTGTAAGAAATGTGGAATATAACCAAAAAAGTTTAAAGAACAATCTAAACAGAATTCCATTGATTAAAAAAATCCGGAATTGTTTCACATGAAACATCTCCGGATTTTTAATCAATTAATGAACTGAAATCAGATTATTACGAATAGCAAATACTGCTGCCTGTGTACGGTCTGTAACAGAAATCTTTTTAAAGATATTTGATACATGATTCTTAACTGTACGCTCACTGATTTCTAATCGTTCTGCAACATCCTTATTATACATACCAAATGCAAGAAGCTTTAATACTTCTAACTCCCTCTTTGTAAGCTTGTTTAATTTCTCACTGTCATTATCACGGTCAATCATCTTTGCATTCAAGACAGGAATCAGACTAGGCTGTATATAATCATCTCCGCCGACAACCGCAAGAATTGCTTTCTTAAGTTCGGAGGATTCTGAATCTTTGAGCAGATATCCGTTCACTCCGATATCAACTGCTTTGAGCAAATATTCCACTTCATTGTGTACGGTAAGAACAAGAACCTTAACCTTATTTCTTCGCCGCTTTAATGATTCAAGAACTTCCAATCCATTCTTCTTTGGCATATTGATATCCAACAGCAAAACATCAGGATAAATATCTTCTAATTTATTAAGACAATCTATACCGTCACACGCTTCAGCAATTACTTCAAAATCTCCCTCCAACTCAAGCAACTGCTTCAATCCCTCACGAATCATAGAATGATCATCTGCAATCATTACTTTTACTGCCATAAATTAAATATCCTCCTTATTAATCGGTACCTGTACATTTATTGTCGTACCCTTTCCTATTTCAGATTCTATAGAAATTGTACCTGATAAAAAATAAACTCTTTCTTTCATCATCGGTAATCCAAAACCGGAATTATCTTCTCTGGACATCGTATCATCCGCTTCGACGTCAAATCCTGATCCATCGTCTCTGATCACGACCGAAACATTATCTTCCTCATACTTTAAAATAACCTGTATCATGGTCGGATCTGCATGACGAATTGCATTGCTGCATGCTTCCTGAATAATACGAAGAAGTGTAATCCCGATAATAGACTTAATCTGATAAGATTCACCTTCCACGGAAAAATGTATTTTCTTTGTTTCACTCCGTTCCAACTTATCAAGCGCACGTTCAATCGTGATATCCAGACCAATATCATCAAATGACATTGGACGTAGGTTATAAATCATTTGCCGCATATCATTAATAATTTCCCGCAGCGTCTTTGACATGGTAGTCAACTCCAACTTGCAGCGAAGAGGATCCATCTCAACAAGCTTACTACAAAGTTCTGTTTTATGTACCAGACTCGTCAGATTCTGAACGGTAGAATCGTGAAGTTCTCTTGATATACGCTTTCTCTCATTCTCCTGTGTTTCCAAAACAGAAGTCCGATATTTCTCATTATTGAAAGCGTTCTGCGCATTTCTGGCAGCATCTTTTTTTGCTTCTTTTAAAACCTGTTCCAACTCCGTGAGTTTCTTTTCACAGGTTTCAAAATATGTACGCGCCTGTACAATCAATTCCTGTATTTCCTTTTGCTCTTCCCTCAATTCAGTAATCTTCTTCTTATTCTTGGAATTGACTTCCCTCGGAGTAAACGATTCGTAATTTGGATCATTTGTCTCCTCGAGCAAAAGGATAAATTGTTCTGTCTCCCGAGCTGTAATCTGCAGACGATTTAATTCTTTTTCACTCTCAAGCTTCTCCTGTAAATATTCTTCCCGAAGCTTATCCAGATATGTAATTATCATATTTCTCCACCGAATATATGTTTGTATTATAAAATAATATATCATCATTATTTTATAACAATTAATTTACTATGAAAAGTAAAATATTTCCCATAGAAAAATTTTTTTGGTTATCCAAATATTTAATTTGTATAACAATGGAAAAGCGGCTATAATATAACTATAAATCCATGCTTGTTCAAAGGAGAATTCTATGAATCATTCAATGAAAAAAAATATTAAACATTTTTTCATTTTGACTGCTTTTGCCGCCGGGACGATTCATTTTGTGAACCGCTTTATCGACATGACTGCCGAAATGAAAAACATATTAAAATCTCAGAACGGCGAATATTACGACTGGAAAAATGGAAGGATTTTCTATTCCAAACGCGGATCAGGTTCACCGATCCTTCTGGTTCATGAGTTGAATCCTATCGCATCTTCCTATGAATGGTGCAGGCTTGTGAAAAAGTTGGAAAAGACTCATACCGTCTACACACTTGATCTGTTAGGATGTGGTCGCTCGGATAAGCCTTGTCTGACATATACCAATTATCTGTATGTTCAGCTTCTTACTGATTTCATTCATAATATCATCGGAGAAAGCCCGGATGTTATTACAACAAATAATTCCATATCATTTGCAGTTCTTTCCCAGAATATGGACAGAAGCCTGATTCGCAGAATCATCGCGATCAACCCTCCGGCGCTTGGCACTTTTGAACGGAATCCGGACAAGTACTCATCCGTGAAAAAAATATTGTTAGAACTTCCGATTATCGGTACATTTATTTATAATATAAGGACACATGAGATGAATATCCAGAAGATTCTGCGCGAGACATATTTTGCAAAACCGCAGCTTGTTTCCAGTAAGATGCTCGATGCCTATTATGAATCTGCTCATATGGACAAGAGTCACGGCAAATATCTGATGGCAAGTATTGAGGGTCACTACACGGACAACGCGATTACACATGCTCTGAAGAAAATTGAAATTCCTCTTTACATCATCGAAAGCCGCAATATGAAGGATGCGGTAGCGATTGCAGATTCCTATACGCACAAGAATTCTTATGTCGAAACATCCTACATCTCCAATGCAGGACTTACCCCGCAGCTTGAAGTTCCGGATAAGCTGCTTGGAATTATCAACATGTTCTTAAACGACAAATAATACCCGATAAAAATATCCCGCCATAACCTTGATCTTACATACAAGGTTACGGCGGGATATTTCTCTATCTTCACATAGAAATAGTCTCTCAAATCTAATTTTCACAATGGTTCCTTCGTCGGCGTTCCCGCCTTTCTCGGATACGCCTTCGGCGTTTTCTTTTCCTTATCAATAATCACAAATGATCTCTTCTGCTCATACAGATCGAATTTATAAATATCCTCTGCTTTTCCGCCAAGCAAAAAAATCGCTCTCTTCGCCTGCTCGACTTCCTCATCAATTTCACCCGACTTGTAGGAGATGAACTTGCCGCCTTCCTTAACAAATGGAATGCAGTATTCACTTAATGTGGATAGATTTGCCACGGCACGCGATATACAGAGGTCAAATTGTTCCCGATATAATTTATTTTTGGCAATTTCCTCTGCTCTCGCATGAACAGCCTCAATTTTCCTAAGTCCAAGCTGCGAGATCACATCATGCAGAAAGCGGATTCGTTTATTTAGAGAATCCGCAAGGACGAACTCAATTTCCGGAAAAGCAATCTTAAGCGGAATTCCCGGAAAGCCCGCCCCCGTTCCAAGATCAAGTACTTTGACTTCGCCATCCTCCCCGAGCACTTTCTTAAAATCATAGACGCGGCAGATAGAAAGACTGTCAAGGAAATGCTTTTCGATCACTTCCTCAAATTCCGTGATGGCAGTCAGATTCATGACCTTATTCGTCTCAACCAGAAGTTCATAATACGTCATAAATTGATTCAACTGTTCATCTGTTAAAGTAAGGTTCAAGTCGGCAAGACCCTGTTTGAATTTTTCCAGATTATATTTCATAAATATATTTTCCTCATATCTTTTATATAGTTACTGCATTCTATTTTTTTCTTCTTCCTGCTTCTACCGCTGATATTCTATCTCCTCTTTTTCAAGCATATCGATTCCCCCCTAAAAAATCTTAATCCTGTTTCCCTTCATCCTTCTCATGATACTTCATCTGCTCCATATATACGAGCAGCACAGAAATATCTGCCGGAGATACACCGGAAATACGTGAAGCCTGTCCAATGGAAATCGGGTTATAGGTCTTTAACTTCTGGCGCGCCTCAATTCTAAGACTCGGCACTTCATCATAATTGAAATTTTCCGGTATCTTCTTCTTCTCTAACTTCTTAAAGTTTTCCACCTGCTTGATCTGTCTGGAAATATAACCGTCATACTTAATGAGAATATTAACCTGCTCCTTCACCTCTTCCGGAAGCTCTGGTCTTTCTTTATCTATCGGAGCAAGCTTCTCGTAATCAAGCTCCGGTCTGCGAATCAATTCCGTCAGTGTCACTCCGGTATTAAGCGGAATACTGCCGTAACTGTTCAATAATGCCTGCACTTCTTTGTTCGCTCCGATATGTACGTTCGCGACACGTTCAATTTCTTTCTGAATCAATTCTTCCTTTTTACATACCCAGTCGTAGCGTTCCTTCGAAATCAGACCGATTTCATATCCTTTCTTTGTAAGCCGCAAATCCGCATTATCCTGTCGTAAAATGAGACGATATTCCGCTCGTGAAGTCATCATGCGGTAAGGTTCGTGGTTTTCTTTGGTCACAAGATCGTCGATCAGAACTCCAATATAAGCTTCCGACCGATCGAGCACCAACGGCTCTTTTCCAAGAATCTCCATCGCCGCATTGATTCCGGCAATCAATCCCTGACATGCCGCCTCCTCATAACCGCTGCTCCCGTTGAACTGTCCTCCCGAAAAAAGTCCCTTGATTTTCTTGAACTCCAACGACGCATAGAGCTGATTTGGATTGATGCAGTCATACTCGATTGCATAAGCATTTCGAACAATCTGCGCATTCTCAAGTCCCGGCAAAGTCCGGTACATCTCATGCTGCACATCTTCTGGAAGAGAAGATGACATACCGCCGATGTACATCTCATTTGTATTGATTCCCTCCGGTTCAATGAAAATCTGATGTCTGTCTTTATCCGCAAACTTCACGACCTTGTCCTCGATCGAAGGACAGTAACGCGGACCGGTTCCTTCAATAATTCCAGCGTAAATGGGGGAACGATCCAGATTATTTCTTATAATCTCATGCGTCCGCTCGTTCGTATAAGTCAGCCAACAGGAAACCTGATCAATCTGCACATCCTCCGGGTCTGTCGTAAAGGAAAACGGAACGACGCGCTCATCCCCCTTCTGCTCCTCCATCTTGGAAAAATCAATCGATCTTTTGTCTATTCTTGCCGGAGTACCAGTTTTAAAGCGGAATATTTCTACTCCATTTGCAAGTAAAGAGTCTGTCAGATGATTTGCTGCCTGAAGACCGTTCGGTCCGGTGTAGGTAATCATTTCTCCGGTCAGACAACGCGCGCGAAGATATGTTCCGGTACAGAGAACCGCCGCCTTACAGTGATAGGTTGCGCCGGAGACTGTTCTAACACCTTTAATCCTCTTTTTCAAAACGTCCCGTTTTTCCAAAACAGGGAAGTCTGTCATATTTTCCGTAAGAATCTCAGAAACCTCCGCCTGGCGGATTGTCAGATGCTTTGTACTCTGCAGCGTTTTCCGCATCTCCATGCTGTAGTTTGCTTTGTCCGCCTGCGCGCGGAGAGAATGAACCGCCGGGCCCTTTGATTTGTTCAGCATCTTCGACTGGATGAACGTTTTATCAATATTGATTCCCATCTGTCCGCCGAGCGCATCGATCTCACGTACCAGATGACCCTTCGAGCTTCCTCCAATGTTCGGATTGCAGGGCATGAGTGCAATACTGTCCACGCTGACCGTAAAAAGAATCGTCTCAAGTCCGAGTCTCGCACAGGCAAGCGCCGCCTCACATCCGGCATGACCTGCACCGACCACCGCTACGTCATATGTTTCTTCTAAAAAATTGCGATTCGTTTTCTCTCTTTTTGTTTCTATAGACATCTTCCGTCCTTCTTTCTATCTAACCTTCATTTTCTAAATCAGCTTTATACCAAAGTGTTCCTCCGTTTTTCAACACAAACTGTCGGTGAACTTCTGCAAGCTCATTCTTTTCCATCTGTCGCGCTGCCTGATACATATAATAATTCTTCATTACCTCAACAAGCATCGAATTGTAATAGGAATTAGAAGATTGATATAAATCATACATTTCATCATATCTTCCCTGTTGCTCTAGATTTAAAGAAGTAAATTGACTCAATGCCACATTCAAGAAAAATTTCATTATCTTATTTAATTTGATTGTCCTTGAAAGAGATGTCAGAATTTCACAATCTCTCTGTAACTCTTCCTGATTCTTTTCGAAATAATCAATATGAGTACTTAAAAGTCTTCTTAAGAATAAATCCCGCTCTGTCACAAGATATTTATCCATAAGCCACACTATCTTTTTTGCATCTTCGATTCTCCCAACATAATAAAAAACACATCCCATATTATAAAAATGTACTCCCCAGCCCTTTTCGCTTTTAGCATATGCAGTCAATGCGCCATACAAGGAAATCATATGTTTGGGATCACATTGGCTTTGAAGAATTTCGCTGGTTTTCTTTCCAAATCTTTTCTTATTAGAATAATACAGAAAAAAAATGAAAACAAGCAGCAACATAATTATTGAGTCAAATTGTCTGTACTTTTCCATCAGCAACGAATTGCCTGTGAAACTCATAAATATAAGAAAAAGAAGAATTATAAGTAGAATAAAATAGATAATTTTTATCCCATTCATTATAGATATATACCGCTTACATACCTTCTTATCCTCTTCTCTAATATCAATATCCACCAGGGAAATCATTTCTTCATACTGCCTCATCATAAAACGTCTTACTTTCATCCTTTCCTTTAGGAAAATCTGTAATCAATACAAGCTCTGCTCTCTCTGACCTGTTTGATAAAATCTCCGAATGCGATATGTCTTTCATCCTTCTGATATGTCATGAGGTCATCCATATTCTTAAAATCAAAAATCAAAGAAATCTCATAATTGCTCTCCGGCGCCTCACTGTCATTTACAACCACTTCAAATCTCTGAATCTGCTCAATTCCGCGCAACATTTCTACACGTGCCAACGCTTCCTTTAAGTTTGCCTCCTTGTTTTCTTCCTTCAACTTGAACATACAAATGTGTCTGATCATCTTAATCTCCTCTCAGCCTTTTTATTAAATTTTCTTGTATCACTTTCCCATACAGAACTTACTGAATATCTCATTCACAAGATCATCTTCCACCGCTTCCCCGATGATACTTCCAAGCGCTTCATACGCATTCATCAGGTCGATCGAATAGAAATCCTCCGGCATCCCATCTTCAATACTTTTCTCTACTAAATGTAAACCAGAAAGCGTTTCCTGTAAAGCCGCTTTGTGACGAACATTCGTAATACACACTTCATCATTAAAGGAAATCTCTCCTGTCAGGAACATTTCTCTGATTGTCTCTTCCAATTCCTCAATTCCCGTCTGCTCCCTTGCAGATACGGAAATTATACTATATTTTTTCCGCTTATTATCGTTTAAAGCGGCTTCTTTTTCCTCTATATTTCCACGCACATCCTCATCTACGGATTGTTCTACACAAGACACAGATTTCTCTTCATCCATCTTATCCATATATTTCCGAATATCCTCGAAATCCGTCACCGTCTCCAAATCCGACTTGTTCAAAAGGATAATGGCCTGGCGTCCAATAAGCAATTCCATGATTTCAAAATCATTTTCATCGAGCCTCGTGGAAGCGTCCACCACGTAGATAATTAAATCTGCATCCTCGAGATATTTCTTCGCCTTATCCACACCGATTTTCTCTACCACATCCTCCGTCTCACGGATGCCGGCAGTATCAATAATATTTAAGAGAATGCCGTTCAAATTAATCTGTTCCTCTAAAACGTCGCGCGTTGTTCCGGCAATATCCGTGACAATCGCACGCTCCTCCCCGACAAGGGTGTTGAGAAGGGAAGATTTTCCCGCATTCGGTTTACCTACTATAACCGTGGAAATTCCTTCTTTTAGAATCCTTCCATTATCACTGGTCGCTAGGAGCTTCTCTACCCTTTTTGCTTCAACAGAAACAATTTTTGCAAGCTTTTCGGGATAACCATCCAAGCTGATATGCTCCGGGTCATCAAGTGCAGATTCGATAAAGGCAATCTCATGCAGGATTTCTCCCCGGATTTCCCTCACTGCTTCCGAGACAGCGCCTGAAAGCTGACTCATCGAACTTCTTAACGCAAATTCATTCTTTGCATTAATGACGTCAATCACAGACTCCGCCTGCGAGAGGTCGATTCTTCCGTTCAAAAAGGCGCGCTTTGTAAATTCACCCGGCTCTGCACATCTTGCACCGTACTTGATGACTGTCTCCAAAATCTTCTTCATCACATAGACGCCGCCGTGACAATCAATTTCAACGGTATCTTCTCTGGTATAGCTGCGCGGACCGCGCATCAAAAGCACCATGACTTCGTCAACCACCTCGTCGCCGTTGCAGATATGCCCGTAATGAATAGTATGCGACGACTTCTCAGATAAGAGTCCGCCGCCCGGCATGCGGAATATCTTGTCTGTAATAGAAACTGCATCTTCCCCGCTGATTCTCACAATTCCAATTCCCGAACCCGCCATTGCCGTAGCTATAGCCGCAATCGTATCTGTCCTCACATTTTCTCCCTTCCGAAAGACGTTGCTTTTGCATCTTTCCCTACAAAATTTAGAAACGCAGCCATGACATCCTATGGCGGCATGTCTTAGATTTTCTCCTTATAAGAATAGGGTTGTCCAACGACAACCCCATCTTATCTTTCCTATGTATAAAACTAACGATCTCTCTTCGGTGTCACAACAACATGTCTGTACGGCTCTTCACCTTCGCTGTGTGTGGTAACAAACTTATCATTCTGCAGTGTTGAATGAATGACTCTGCGCTCAAACGGATTCATCGGCTCCAAAGAAACAGGACGTCTCGTTCTTTTAACCTTAAAAGCGATATTCTTTGCAAGATTCTCAAGAGTCTCTCTTCTGCGCTTACGGTAATTCTCTGTGTCAAGCTTAATCTTTACATACTCTTCCGCATTCTTATTGACTGCGAGGTTTGCAAGATACTGGAGTGCATCTAAGGTCTGTCCTCTCTTTCCGATCAGAATTCCCATGTCGCTTCCCTTTAACTCTACATTAATAACGTTACTGTCCTCTTCCTTCTCTATTAAGATTTCCGCATCTATATCCATTGCGTTAAAAACCTTCTCTAAGAATTCACGGATATTATCAACAACATCATTCTTCTTTCTTGCACGAATGACGGCATCCTTTCTTGCAATGCCAAGGAAACCTGCGCTGCCCTTCTCAATTACCTCGTATTCAATCTTATCGTGGGTTGTCCCCAATTTGATGATGGCTTCTGTGATCGCTTCATCCACTGTTTTCGCTGAAATCTCGATATATTCCATTTTCATCACCATACCCTTTCTGATTGTTCCACCCCAAATTTATTTTCTGCTGTTTCTTTCATTAAACTCGCGAACCATATTCGCCTTCGCGCTCATACTTCCTGCTTTAGCTTTCGCTCTTGCAGCATTTGCTTTCTCAAGTTCAAGTTCCTTCTCCGCAGAAGTCATCTGCTTCTTATCTGCATCCACCATCTGTCTGGTGTTCATTCTTGCCGCATTGGAAATCTGATTTTGTGCGATTCCCATCTTCTCCCGCTTTTTCTTTGCCTTTTCCTGATTCTTCTTAATAATATCCTCGAGATTAATCTTCTCAAAGTGCTTATTTAATAAATACTGCTGTACACTTCTAACGACAGCACCGGCAATCCAGTAAACACCAAGACCGACCGGAACTGTAAAACACATTACCAGTGAGAACAACGGCATCGTCTTATTCATCATCTTCATCTGCTGCGCCATCGCATCACTCTGCTCATTTCCTGAGGATGAAGTCGACTGCGGCATCAGCTTCATGTTAAGCACCTGTGTAATATAAGAAATAATCGGAATCAAGAGTGCTGCAATTACAAGCAGATAAGAATGATTCTGAAAATTCGTCGTAATGATGTGCCATGGCGTATCGGAAATGTTCATTCCGAAAAAATTATTCACATGAGATACCGCCTCATACGTGGACGAAACCACATCAGAGAGAGAAGGAAATGCTTCCCTTAATGTATCCCATCCGGCAGAATTCATCTTATAGATAACATCGACGATAGAATTTGCAATCGCACTGGTATCGGAAGACATAAAATCTGCCATCGGTGATGTCACAATCTTAAGTTCCGTAGCAAGATCTGTCATAGTCTGCTGGTAACCGTTCGTTGCCATGATGCCGTCTACGAGAGATGTTGCATTTCCTTCAATCGGCTTTATAAACAGATTCTTGACTCCGCTTACATAAGCAGGAACATTCATAAATACACGGTACAATGCGAATAAAAGCGGCATCTGAACAAGCATCTGCACACAGCTTCCCATCATGGAAACGCCATATTTCTCATATACAGCCTGTGTCTCTTCCTGCATCGCCATCATAGATGCCTGATCCTTTTTCCCCTGATACTTCTTATTGATCGCATTAAGCTCCGGCTGCATCTTCTGTGACAGCTTAGAAAACTTCTGCTGCTTATAAGTAAGCGGGAACAATAACAGATAGATTATGATTGTAAACAAGATAATAGACAGACCTACATTTCCGATACCGATCAAATCCATCAGATAGTAGATTCCGTTCATCATCCATCCAAGTAACCGTGCAATCGGTCCAAGAATTGCACCGTCATACGCTGTTAATAACATTTCTGACACTTAAAATACCTCCACTATGGAACCGGATCATATCCACCTTTTGAAAAAGGATTACATCTTAGGATTCTCCATAACGCCAATGCCCCGCCCTTTATCGCACCATACTTCTCAACGGCTTCTAACCCATACAACGAACAGGTCGGACAATACGGACACTTAGTCGTCTTCATCGGAGAAAGATACTTTCTATAAAATTTAATCAATGCTATCAATATTTTTTTCAAAATGATTCCATCTTCTTTTTTCTGAAATACAAACTATGATTCTCTACTGATAATCTTGTGAAGACCCCCAAGATGCAGCAGCGCACTCTCCGCTTCATGATACGAAATATCACGCGCCGTGCTCCTTGCGACGACTACTATGTCCAAACCACTATTGAACATGTCCTCATGCAGCCTATAGCTTTCCCGGATCAACCGGGTCAGATGATGTCTTATTACACTGTTTCCTACTTTTTTGCTGACGGAAATCCCCAAACGATTCCTTTCTGTCTGATTGTCAAGAACGTACATCACCAAATATCTGTTTGCATAAGACTTCCCCTTGCGATATACGTTCTGAAAATCTCTGGTTTTCTTCAATGACTCCGAATATTTCATTCCCGATTCATGCCCTTTAATAGAAGAAAAGACCACATATGATGTGGCCTAAGCTGACAATTTCTTTCTACCCTTTAATCTTCTTGCAGCCAATACTTTTCTTCCGCCTGCTGTACTCATTCTGCTTCTGAAACCGTGAACTTTCGCTCTCTGTCTCTTTTTTGGTTGGAATGTCATCTTCATATCGCATTCACCTCCTCTACATTAAAAAACATCATTCTCAATTATATCAGAAAAAGCCGCCAAGTCAAGTAAAAAATCGCATAGCAGGACGCCCGGAACTGTCTACATTTCCACATTGATCTGCCTGTGAAAAAATTAACCACTATATATATAAGGAAGAAACTCATTCCAACTATATCTTGTAAAAATACTTTCCACAATTTTTCCACAAACATTCAAGATCATATACACGAAACTATAAGGTAAAAACAGTGTTTACATAAGTTATCCCCAAAATGTGGATAACTTGTGGATAATATATGGATAATAGACGGACAACCCGTCTATAACACACAAAACCCTATTTTATGAATCCAAAACGCTGTATTTTGCCCAAATAGCCATTTTTTTTCATTAACAATATCCCCTACGCCCCACCCTTTCTATGGCAAATTAGACATTGATTAAAGCTTTAAAATGGTGTATGATAAAGAAAGTAGATTTTTTTAGAATGTATAGAAATTGGAGCGTTTACATGGACTTGATTTTAGAAAAATGGGACGAGATCCTGATGACCGTCAAGACAGAGCATGACATCAGCGATATTGCTTTTAATACTTTTTTACGTCCTCTTGAATTTTATGGTGTGGAAAATAGCACTGTATATATCCTTGTCCCATCCGAGCAGCTTGGGCTCAGCTATATTTCCAAGAAATACTATCTCCCACTAAAGGTGGCGATCACGGAGATCACCGGCACGGAATACGAAATTAAATTTATCCTGCCGGAACAGACCAACCAGGTTTCCATTGGTGTCAAAAAAGGAAATAAGCCGATCTATTCAGAGAATGCCGCAAGGTCCAATCTGAATTCCAATTATACCTTTGATACTTTTGTCGTAGGAAGCAATAACCGTTTTGCACATTCCGCATCCCTCGCGGTTGCGGAATCCCCGGGAGAAGCCTACAACCCTCTTTACATTTACGGAGGACCCGGACTCGGCAAGACGCACCTGATGCATTCCATCGGTCACTTTATATTAGAAAAGAATCCGAACGCCAATATCATCTACGTCACCTCGGAGGAATTTACCAACGAAGTCATCGAGTCGATTCGAAGCGGCAACGCCTCGGCAATGAACAAGTTCCGCGAGAAGTACCGCACCATCGATGTACTGATGATTGACGATATACAATTTATTATAGGAAAAGAAAGTACACAGGAAGAGTTCTTCCATACGTTCAACGCCCTTCACTCTGCCGGAAAACAGATCATTTTGACTTCCGATAAGCCGCCAAAGGAGATGGAGACATTGGAAGAGCGTATTCGTTCACGTTTCGAATGGGGTCTGATGGCAGACATCGGCACTCCTGATTACGAGACGAGAATGGCTATCCTCCGCAAGAAAATAGAAGCGGACGAGATGCATCTAAGCGATGATATTCTTAATTATATAGCTACGAACATCAAGTCGAATATCCGTGAGCTGGAGGGCGCGTTAAATAAGCTCTTAGCTTACTCCAACCTCGAGAAGACGGATATCTCAATGGAGATCGCACAGAAGGAGCTGCAGAATATCATTACACCGGACAAGCCAAAAGAAATCACACCGCAGCTCATCATCGAAGTAGTGTCCGAACATTTCCAGATTTCACTGGATCAGATGATCTCTAAAAATCGCAGCAAGGATATCGCCAGACCCAGACAGATTGCGATGTATCTGTGCAAGAATATGACGGATACCCCGCTTGATTCTATCGGAGCGCTGCTCGGAGGAAGAGATCACTCGACGATCATTCACGGCGTACAGAAGATTTCCGATGAATACGAATCCGACGCGACGACGCGCAGTCTGATCGATACCATCAAGAAAAAGATTAACCCGAACTAGATATGAACATCAGCATGTTGAAATTCTGTTAAAGGTCTGTGCAAAAATATGGACAAGTTACATTATGTAAACACTAAATAATTTTTTTTGCTTTTCCTTTATTGTTTACATAATCATTGATTCACAACTTATCCAAATCCAATCCGCAGACTTTTCACCGGGTTTTAGCCCTTCATTTTTTCTAAAACCTCTTAAGGATGAAGGGTTTAGAGGGTTATAAACATATTCACACCCTCTAATAATATTACTTTTAATATCTTTTCATAAATAACATACACGGCGTGCACACTGCATGTTCCACGAATCACAGGAAGGAGTTATTAACAACTATGAAATTGATCTGTTCGAAATCAAATTTACTGCACGGTGTAAATATCGTATCGAAAGCGGTTCCCACCAGAACCACCATGGCGATCTTAGAATGTATACTTATTGATGCTTCTGCAAATGAAATTAAGCTTACCGCAAATGATATGGAACTGGGAATCGAGACAAAGATTGAAGGAGAGATCGCAGAGCGGGGCGTGATAGCCTTAGACGCTAAGATTTTTTCCGAGATTGTCCGCAAACTTCCGGACAGCGATGTGGTGATTGAGACAGATGCTTCCTTTAAGACGACAATTACCTGTGAGAAGGCAAAGTTCAACATTGTAGGAAAATCCGGGGATGATTTTTCCTATATTCCTTATATTGAGAGAAATGAATCGATCACGATATCTCAGTTCACCTTAAAAGAAGTGATCCGTCAGACGATTTTCTCTATTGCGGACAATGATAATAATAAGTTGATGACCGGAGAGCTTTTTGAAATCGAGGAGAATCATCTCAAGGTGGTATCTCTCGACGGTCACCGGATATCCATCCGTAATATCGAACTTAAGAATCAATACGACCACAAGAAAGTCGTCGTTCCGGGAAAGACACTGCAGGAGGTGAGCAAAATCTTACCGGGCAGCGCGGAGGAAGATGTCAATATGTTCCTGACGGACAATCACATCGTGTTTGAGTTTGATAATACGACAGTTGTCTCTAGACTGATCGAGGGCGAGTACTTTAAGATTGAGCAGATGCTTTCCTCTGATTATGAGACAAAGATCAAAATTAACAAGCGGGAACTGCTTAACTGTATCGACCGTGCGACGCTCCTTGTGAAAGAGGGAGACAAGAAGCCGATCATCATGAATGTGACGGACGGCAATATGGAACTTAAGATCAATTCCTTTATCGGTTCTATGAATGAGGATATTGACATTGCAAAAGAAGGTAAGGATATTATGATTGGATTTAATCCGAAGTTCTTTATCGATGCACTGCGTGTTATCGATGAGGAGGAGATCATTCTCTATATGGTTAATCCAAAGGCTCCGTGTTTTATCAAAGATGATGAGGGCAAATTCATCTACCTGATTCTTCCGGTAAACTTTAATGCAGGTACCGTGTAATTCTGTGAGTTGAAGTATAAAAGTAGATTTTCAGGCAGGAAATTGTGTCATGGCAGTCTGTCATATGCCAAAAATTATATGATGGCAGTGTGTCGTCAGATGGGAGATTTATGATAGAAGTAAGTATCAGAGCAGAGGATGAATTCATCAAGCTGGGGCAGGCGTTAAAGAAAGCCGGCCTTGTGGATTCCGGCGTGGATGCCAAGGTGGTGATTCAGGACGGACTCGTTACGGTGAACGGGGAGGTCGAGGTACAGCGCGGCAAGAAACTGCACGGCGGGGAGCTTGTTTCCTACAACGGTGAGACGGTGAAGATAGTCAGATGATTATTAAATCTATCGAACTAAAGAATTTTCGAAATTATGAAGAACTACAGCTTTCTTTTGACGATGGCACGAATATATTTTACGGCGATAATGCGCAGGGGAAGACGAATATCCTGGAAGCCGCTTATATGAGCGGAACGACGAAGTCTCACAAAGGAAGCAAGGACAGGGAAATGATAAGGTTCGGGGAGGAGGAGGCTCATCTTCGGACGATCGTCCTGCGGGGAGGAAGAGAGTATCAGATCGATATGCATCTTAAGAAGAACCGCGCAAAAGGTATTGCAATCGATAAAGTGCCGATCCGCAAGGCGAGTGAGTTGTTCGGAATCTTAAATATTGTTTTTTTCTCTCCGGAGGACTTAAATATCATCAAGAATGGTCCGGCGGAGCGCAGGCGTTTTCTGGATTCGGAGCTTTGCCAGCTCGACCGCATCTATCTTTCTGATCTCACCAATTACAATAAGATTCTTGCACAGCGGAATAAGCTGTTAAAGGATATGGTATTTCAGCCGGAGCTTTCTGATACGCTTCCGGTATGGGATATGCAGCTTGTGGAGACAGGGAAGAAGATCATCAGAAGGCGCAAGCAGTTCGTGGAGGAGCTTCGCGAGATCGTATGCGATATTCATTATCGTATTTCCGGCGGAAAAGAGAATCTTCTGTTGAATTACGAGCCAAATATAGATGATATTTTCTTTGAAGACGAGTTGAACCGCGCAAAGTTAAAGGACAGAAAATTATGTCAGACATCTGTAGGACCACATCGGGATGATCTTTTCTTTTCAATCGGGGACGTCGATATACGCAGATTCGGGTCGCAGGGGCAACAGAGAACCTCTGCACTCTCTTTAAAATTATCCGAAATAGAGTTGGTGAGACGATCGATTTTGGATACGCCGGTTCTGCTTTTGGACGACGTATTATCAGAGCTGGACGGCAATCGGCAGAATTATTTATTGAACAACATCAGTGATACACAGACGATGATTACCTGTACCGGATTGGATGAGTTCGTGAGGAACAGATTTACGGTAAACAAGGTATTTGAAGTGATAAGCGGGCATGTTTTCGAGAAATCAATCGATTCAGAATAGCAGTAGAAAGCAGGGCGTTCGCGCGCTGCGGAAATGAGGAAAATATGGGTACAGAGAATGAATACGGAGCAGATCAAATTCAGATATTGGAGGGACTTGAAGCAGTAAGAAAAAGACCCGGTATGTACATCGGAAGTACGTCTGCGAGAGGACTTCATCATCTGGTATATGAGATTGTGGATAACGCGGTGGATGAAGCGCTCGCCGGTTATTGCAAAAGCATTGAGGTGACGATCAATCCAGACAATTCTATAACTGTAGAGGACGATGGGCGCGGAATTCCGGTCGGGATGAATCACAAAGCCGGGAAGTCGGCGCTTGAGGTTGTATATACGGTACTTCATGCCGGAGGAAAGTTCGGCGGCGGCGGATATAAGGTGTCCGGCGGACTGCACGGTGTAGGAGCTTCCGTTGTAAACGCGCTTTCTACGAATCTTTCGGTTGAGGTATACAAGGACGGGCAGATTTACGGACAGAGCTATAAGATCGGAAAGCCGGATGAGCCTGTCAAGATCATTGGTACGTGCGATATGGAGAAACACGGAACAAAAGTAACGTTTATGCCGGATCCGACAATCTTTGAGGAGACGGTCTATGATTATGATACCTTAAAGCAGAGACTGCGCGAAACGGCATTTCTGACGAAAGGTCTTAGAATCATACTCTCCGATACAAGGGAAGAGCCGGTACACACACATGAATTTCATTATGCAGGCGGTATCAAAGAGTTTGTAACCTACCTGAATAAGAGTAAGGAAGCTCTCTATCCGGATGTTATCTACTGTGAGGGATCAAGGGACGGTGTGTATGTAGAGGTTGCAATGCAGCACAATGATTCCTACAATGACGCGACCTATAGTTTTGTAAATAATATCATTACGCCGGAGGGCGGTACGCATCTGGCGGGTTTTCGAAACGCCCTGACAAAGACCTTCAACTCCTACGCAAGAGCAAATAAGATTTTAAAGGATACGGAGCCTGCGCTGACCGGAGATGATATCCGTGAAGGTCTTACTGCAATTATCAGCATTAAGATCGAAGAGCCACAGTTCGAGGGACAGACAAAGCAGAAGCTTGGAAACAGTGAGGCGAGAGGAGCGGTGGATTCCGTTGTCAGTGAGCAGCTTACGTACTTTTTAGAGCAGAATCCGAACATTGCAAAGAGCATTTGTGAGAAATCTCTGCTTGCGCAGCGTGCGAGAGAGGCGGCAAGAAAAGCGCGCGATCTCACCAGAAGAAAGACGGCGCTTGAAGGGATGTCTCTTCCGGGCAAGCTTGCGGATTGTTCCGATAAAGATCCGAAGAATTGTGAAATTTTCATCGTAGAGGGAGATTCTGCAGGCGGTTCTGCCAAGACTGCGCGAAGCCGTGCGACGCAGGCAATCCTTCCTTTGCGCGGTAAGATTTTGAATGTAGAGAAGGCGAGACTTGATAAGATTTACGGCAATGCCGAAATAAAGGCAATGATTACGGCGTTCGGAACGGGAATCCATGAGGATTTCGATATCAGCAAGCTGCGTTATAACAAGATTATCATTATGACCGATGCCGATGTCGACGGCGCGCATATTGCAACGCTGATGCTGACATTTTTGTACCGTTTTATGCCGGAGCTTATTAAGCAGGGGCATGTCTACCTGGCAACGCCGCCGCTCTATAAGATAGAAAAGAACAAGAATGTCTGGTACGCTTATGATGATACGGAATTGAATAAGATTCTGACGGAAGTCGGGCGTGACGGCAATAATAAGATTCAGCGTTACAAGGGACTTGGTGAGATGGATGCCGAGCAGCTATGGGAAACGACCATGGATCCGGAGAAGCGTATCTTAAAACGTGTCATGATAGATGAGGAGAATTCTTCGGAGATTGATGTGACCTTTACGACGCTGATGGGCGATAAGGTCGAGCCGAGACGTGAATTTATTGAGGAAAATGCGAAGTACGTACAGAACTTAGACATCTAAAGATGTCTAAGTTCTGTGAACTTGGATATATAAGATATATGAATAGCCGGATATCTAAATTCTTTGAAATAAGTGTGATTCCGATGGAAGGAATAGGTTCCTTCGGAGAGAAATGGAGAATAGTCCTATGGATGACAAAATTTTTGACCAGATACATGATGTCGATCTAAAGAAGACAATGGAAAGCTCTTATATCGATTATGCCATGAGCGTTATTGCACAGAGAGCGTTGCCGGATGTAAGAGACGGACTGAAACCGGTACAGAGACGTGTGCTTTATTCCATGATCGAGCTGAATAACGGGCCGGACAAGCCGCATCGTAAGTGTGCGCGTATCGTCGGTGATACGATGGGTAAATATCATCCGCACGGTGACAGTTCTATCTACGGAGCGCTTGTCAACATGGCGCAGGACTGGTCTTTCCGTTATACACTTGTAGATGGTCATGGAAATTTTGGTTCCGTGGACGGCGACGGCGCCGCAGCAATGCGATATACAGAGGCGCGTTTATCTAAGATTTCCATGGAAATGCTTGCAGATATAGGCAAAGATACCGTTGATTTTGTTCCGAACTTCGATGAGACGGAAAAGGAGCCGACCGTGCTTCCGTCTCGTTTTCCGAATCTTCTCGTAAACGGTACGACAGGTATCGCAGTCGGTATGGCGACCAATATTCCACCACATAATCTCCGCGAGGTAATTAATGGCGTGGTAAAAATTATTGACAATCAGATACTTGAGGACCGTGAGACGGACATTGATGAACTGCTTGCAATTGTGAAGGGACCGGATTTCCCGACCGGAGGTACAATCTTAGGAACTGCCGGAATCAACGAGGCTTACCGCACCGGACGCGGCAAGATCAGAATTCGTGCGGTCACGGATATCGAGCCGATGCAAAACGGCAAGAACCGCATCGTTGTGACGGAACTTCCTTACATGGTAAATAAAGCGCGTCTGATTGAGAAGATGGCGGAACTGGTGAGAGATAAGAAGATCGACGGAATCACCGATCTGCGTGATGAGTCTGACCGTCAGGGTATGCGCATCTGTATCGAACTGCGTCGTGACGTGAATCCGAATGTCGTATTGAATCTGCTCTATAAGCATACGCAGCTTCAGGATACATTTGGAGTGATTATGCTCGCGCTTGTGGATAACCAGCCGAAAGTTCTGAATCTCTGTGAAATGCTCGGCTACTATCTGATGCATCAGAAAGAGGTAGTCACCAGAAGAACGAAATACGATCTGAACAAAGCGGAAGAGCGCGCTCATATTTTACAGGGCTTATTAACAGCACTTGACAATATTGATGAAGTTATCAACATTATCCGCAGCAGTAAGAACACGCAGGAAGCAAAAGAGCGTTTGATGGAGCGTTTCTCCTTAACAGAAGTACAGTCACAGGCAATCGTGGACATGCGTCTGCGCGCTCTGACCGGATTGGAACGGGAGAAGCTTGAGGCAGAATATGCGGAACTGATGGAGCGCATCTCGGAGTTAAAGGCAATTTTAGCGGATGAAAAGAAGCTGCTCGGCGTCATCCGCGAGGAGATTCTTGCGATTTCCGATAAATACGGCGACGACAGAAGAACGGCAATCGGATTTGACGAGTACGATATTTCCATGGAAGATCTGATTCCGGTGACAAATACCGTGATCACAATGACGAAGCTTGGATATATCAAGCGTATGAGCCTTGACAATTTCCGCTCGCAGAACCGCGGCGGAAAGGGAATCAAGGGAATGGAGACAATCGAGGACGACTACATCGAGGAGCTTTTGATGACGACCTCGCACCATTACCTGATGTTCTTTACAAATACGGGACGTGTATACCGCATGAAGGCTTACGAGATTCCGGAGGCGAGCCGTACGGCGCGTGGAACGGCGATTATCAACCTCTTACAGCTTCAGCCGGGCGAGAAAATAACGGCGGTCATTCCAATCAAGGAGTACACCGAAGGGCATTTTCTCTTCATGGCGACCAAGAAGGGAATCGTTAAGAAGACACCCATTACGGATTATGCGAATGTGAGGAAGACCGGACTTGCGGCGATCAATCTCAGGGAGGACGACGAACTGATCGAGGTCAAGAAGACCGACAATAATCAGGATATTTTCCTTGTCACGAAATACGGTCAGTGTATCCGGTTTAAGGAGACAGATGTAAGAAAGACCGGAAGAACTTCTATGGGAGTGATCGGTATGAATCTGGCGGACAGGGATGAAGTGATTGGTATGCAGATGGAGTCCCAGGGAGAATCCCTGATGATCGTCTCGGAGAAAGGTCTTGGAAAATGCACTTATATTTCCGAGTTTACGACGCAGAATCGCGGCGGCAAAGGCGTGAAGTGTTACAAGATTACCGAAAAGACCGGAAATATCGTTGGTGTGAAGGCGGTCAATGCAGATAATGAGGTCATGCTTATAACGACGGAAGGTATCATCATTCGTATAAAGGTGAATGATACGGCGATTCTGGGGCGTATTACTTCCGGTGTGAAGCTCATCAATCTGGACGAAAATGTTACCGTGGCGAGTATCGCGAAAGTCAGAGAGGATAAGACTCTCATGGAAAATGCAGATACATCGGAACTTTTGACGGACGAAGAGGAAGCTAAGAGCGCGGCGCTTGCGGCGGAGAATGCGAAGAAAGCCGCAGGAAAAACAGACAACACGGAGACGGACGAAGAACTGATGGAAGAATTGTTGAAGCGTGCCGGGGAAGACGGAGAAGAAGACGAATAAATACTTTGGAAGCCAGAAAAGTAATAAAATAGTCAAAATAATACTTTGACAGTCAAAAAATTATTGACAAGAAAAAATAATTCTATTATAGTTATAACAGTTTAATAAACATCATAAAATTTTTATTAAAAATTTATAAAAAGACAGGAGAGAGAAAAATGGATAACATGAATTTACAGAATAATGGGATGAATGAGCCGGGAAAGGCTGACGGAATGGGAATTGCCAGCCTTGTATTAGGTATTGTTGCAATCGTTATGTCATGCTGCATTACATATATCGGTCTTGGATGCGGTATTGTAGGTGTGATTTTAGGATTCATGTCGAATAAGAAGCAAAAGAACGGTGTTACAACAGCGGGTATCGTTTGCTCTATCATCGGTATTGTGCTTTCCATCATCATGATTATTGTAGGAATTGTTTTCGGTGCCGCTTTAACAGAAGCTCTTTATAATATGTAAATTATGAAAAAGGAGCTTTCGCTGGAGGATGAGCTTTACAGAATTGGAATCTGGTTTTTGATAATCGGAGTGAGTGGAATTTTTGTATATTTCAAGCTTATCTTGCCAAACGTAAAAGTACCGCCGTGCGTGATGTATTCGATACTTGGGGTATATTGCCCGGGATGCGGAGGTACAAGAGCTGTAAGAGCCCTGTGCCATGGAGAAATATTGAAGTCCGTGTGGTATCATCCGATCGTATTGTATTCAGCAGTTCTTTTTGGAGCGTTTATGATGACGCACACATTAGAAAAGATTGGAGTGGCGCGCGTAAAGGGGTTGAGATTCCATAATTGGTACTTATATGGAGCAATCGTTATATTGGTTGTGAATGTCGTAATGAAAAATGTGCTGAAGTTTTGCTTTGGAATTACGATGTAGCCCCGAAATAGGTGAAGCAGATACAACGCTATCGTCTATTGAAGTTAATGATGGGAGTCTGTTAGGAAAATAGAATATAAGAATAAAAGAAACCATATTTGCGAAGGTAACATAGCAAATATGGTTTCTTTTATTTTTAATTGGTCATGAAAATGATATTTTTACAATGATTTTGATTTTTTGAGGAAGTTATTTCGGATATGATTGTACAAAGTCAAGCAGTATGACAGGAACAGATGAGAAGCTATCATCTGCCAGAAGGAGGACAAATGGAAACAGTACGGTTTTTAGATAACAACGGCACGTTTACATTAGATAAGCCGGAGAATTACAGCTATCTGTATTTTCCGATTGCACAGGAAATGGGATTAAAAGGGGCAGTAACGCCGAATTTCGGCGGAGATTGTAAACGAAATCAAAATGCTTTTTTGATGGAACCGGTGAGTGCTGAGAATCTTCATAATAACCGGACAGGAAGGAATTTCTGGTGTCGGGTAAAGAATAACGGAAGCTGGTCTGTTGTGGGGGCGTCCGCGGAGGAGGAAGCCAAAAAGTTTACTGCCGATCAGGATGAAAGCAAGCTGAAAGCCGGTTTTATGTGGCAGACAGTGACAAGAAAATCTGCGAAATATCAACTGGAAGCAGAGGTGACTGTTTTTGCGCCGTTAGAGCATGAGGTAGAACTCATGCAGGTGAAAATTTGTAATATTGGAGCAGATGTTCAAACAATTACACCGATTGCTGCAATTCCGATATATGGAAGAAGTGCTGACAATATCAGAGATCACAGACATGTAACATCACTGCTGCATCGGATTTCCACAACTGATTATGGGGTTTGTGTAAAACCTACGATGTCTTTTGACGAGCGCGGACATCAAAAAAATGAATTGACTTATTTTGTCTGTGGAATGACCGGAGAAGGAGAGGCGCCGATTGATTTTTATCCGACGGTGGACTGCTATCTCGGTGAGGGTGGCAGTTATACGCATCCGCGTGCAGTGCTTGCAGAGACAGCCGGGATTCCGGCGGGAAGCTGCATGGAGGGAAAAGAAGCGGTTGGCGGAATACGTTTTCGTGAGATGACACTGCAGCCGGGGGCGAGCGCGTCTTACACGCTAATCATGGGAGTTACCGACCAGAAGTCCGGGATTGCACAGGCGGTGGCGGAATATAAGACAGCAGAAAAAGTCGATGAGTCTCTCACGAAAATGCAGGAACACTGGCAGAAAAAAGTGAATGTCAGATACTATACCGGTCAGAAGGATTTTGACAACTATATGCGCTGGGTCAGCTTTCAACCGATTTTGCGAAGAATTTACGGCTGCTCTTTTCTGCCGCATCATGATTACGGAAAAGGCGGAAGAGGCTGGCGCGACTTGTGGCAGGATTGCCTGGCACTTCTCTTGATGAATCCGTCCGGTGTTGGACAGATGATCCTTGACAATTATGGTGGTGTCAGAATGGACGGTACAAATGCAACCATTATCGGGGAGAAACAGGGTGAGTTTATTGCGGATCGAAACAACATTACACGTGTGTGGATGGATCATGGTTTTTGGCCGTTTTTAACAACGAAGCTTTATATTGACCAGACCGGGGATATCGGGATCCTTAATAAGGAGGTGCCTTATTTCAAGGATCGTCAGATTGAACGCGGAACCGGTATTGACAGTGCGTGGACAGAAAATTATGGAAATCAGCAGAGAACAGAATCGGGAGATATTTATTATGGAAGCATCTTAGAGCATCTCTTGCTGCAGAATCTATGTGCGTTTTATGAAGTAGGAGAACATAATATTATAAGACTTCGCGGGGCAGACTGGAACGATGCGCTGGATATGGCGGAGCAGCGCGGTGAGAGCGTTGCATTTACCTGCGCTTATGCGGGCAATTTAAAGCAGTTGGCAGGATATTTAAAAGTGTTGACAGAAAGATTTGGCTGTAAAGAAATCGAAGTGCAGGAAGGAATGCAGATATTATTTACAGATGATGCGGCTCTCTATGAAGATATCCGCGCAAAACAGGAACTTCTCGCAACCTATGCAGCAAGCTGCGCACATAATATCAGCGGAAAAAAAGCTGCGCTGGATGTGAAAACTGTAATCGCTGGTTTAAACCATAAAGCAGACTGGATGATGGAACATATTCGTCAGAACGAGCGGGTAAATGACGGAGAGGGAAATGAGTGGTTTAACAGCTACTATGATAACAGCGGCAGAGTAGTGGAAGGAAAATTTGAGCAGAGCGTGCGCATGATGCTTACCGGTCAGGTTTTTGCGATTATGAGCGGTACAGCAAAAGAGGATCAGGTGACTGCAATCTGCAAGAGCGCAGACAAGTATCTTTATGAAAAGGAAATCGGCGGGTATCGCTTAAATACCGACTTCCATGAGACAAAATTTGATCTGGGAAGAATGTTTGGATTTGCTTACGGAGAAAAAGAGAACGGAGCCGTTTTCTCACATATGACGGTTATGTATGCCAATGCCTTGTATCAAAGAGGGTTTGTGCGCGAAGGCTATAAGGCATTGCAAACGCTTGCGGACACGGCGCTTCGATTTGAGGTGAGCCGCATGTATCCGGGAATTCCCGAATATTTTAACGGGGAAGGCCGCGGTATGTATTCTTATCTGACCGGTGCGGCCAGCTGGTATATGTTGACCCTGATTACGGAGGTATTTGGAGCAAAAGGGGAACTTGGCAATCTCATTCTGGAGCCGAAGCTTGTAAAGGAACAGTTTGACAAGGATGGTGTGGCATGTGTTGAATTGGAATTTGCAGGGAAGCGGCTGAAAATTTGTTATGAAAATCCGACAGGTAAGGATGCAGGAGAATATAAAATTTCGGAGGTTCTTTCCGAGGTTCCGGCAGAGATTTGCAGCGATGGAAAAAGAGCAGTGCTTTATGGGGCAGATGTGCAAAAGTTCAGCGGTCAGATAAACAGGATTTTAGTGAAGCTTATGTAAGAAGAAGTAAGACGATAAATTTATAAAGAGGAGAATACAATGCAATACGGACATTTTGATGAGGAAAAAAAGGAATATGTGATTACAAGACCGGATACGCCGGCACCTTGGGCTAATTATTTGGGTTCGCCGGAGTATGGTGCTATTATATCAAATAATGCAGGAGGCTACAGCTTTGCAAAGTCAGGCGCAAACGGACGTATTCTGCGCTATATTTTTAATAATTTTGATCAGCCGGGTCGCTACATTTATATTCGGGATAATAATAACAGGGATTATTGGTCTGCATCATGGCAGCCGGTCGGTAAAGATTTAAAGGATTACAAAAGCACCTGTTGTCATGGTACGGCATATACCAGAATGTTGGCGGATTACAGCGGGATTCATTCGGAGGTACGCTACTATGTTCCGATGAACCAGTCCTACGAAGTATGGAATCTTATTTTGAAAAATGAGTCTGATCAGGTGCGCAATTTAAGCGTAACCGGCTATGCGGAATTTACCAATAACAGCAACTACGAGCAGGATCAGGTAAATCTACAGTATTCTCAGTTCATTACAAGGACAGTATTTTGTGGAAATCGCATCTGTCAGATGATACATGGAAATCTGGATGGTTTAGAAGAAGGTAAAGACGTCGACAACAAGATTGTTGAAGAACGTTTCTTTGGCTTGGCGGGACACGAGGCAGATTCTTATTGTGGTGATAAAGAAAAATTTCTTGGTCATTATCATGGCTATGGAAATCCGGTCGGTGTTGAGAATGGAACACTTAGTGGTGAACTGAGTTATAACGGCAATGGCTGTGGTGCACTTTCATGTATTATCGAATTACAGCCGAATGAGAGTAAATCGGTTGCATTTGTGCTTGGCATGAAATCGAGTACCAAAGCAGCAGAAATTATGGCGTGTTATGAAAATCCGAAGGAGGTTTGCGACAAGGAGTTAGAGGAATTGATCTCTTATTGGCATGGCAATCTTTCACATTTTCAGATAAAAACGCCAAGTAAAGAATTTGATACCATGATAAATACATGGAATGCATATAACTGTTTTATGACATTTATCTGGTCTCGCGCTGCATCCTTTACCTATTGCGGACTTCGCAACGGATACGGATATCGCGATACCGTGCAGGATATCCAGGGGGTAATTCATCTTGCGCCAAAGATGGCTGCAGAAAAGATTCGTTTTATGCTTTCAGCACAGGTTGACAACGGTGCAGGGCTTCCTCTTGTGAAGTTTACGCATAATCCGGGATATGAAGATACGCCGGACGATGCTTCTTATGTGAAAGAGACCGGTCATCCTGCATACCGGGCAGACGATGCGCTGTGGCTGTTCCCGACCGTATACAAATATATTGCGGAATCCGGTGACGTTTCTTTTATGGATGAGGTAATTCCTTTTGCAAATAAGGATGAAGGAACGGTATATGAGCACTTGAAACGGGCGATTGATTTCTCTATGAAACATCTGGGTATCCATGGGATGCCGGCAGGCTTATATGCAGATTGGAATGATTGTCTGCGCCTGGGGAAAAACGGTGAATCTTCTTTTGTGGCATTCCAGTTCTACTACGCAATGACGATCATGAAAAAATTTGCCGAGTACAAAAAGGATATGGAGTATATATGTTACCTTGATGAGAGACAGGTTGCTCTGGGAAAGGTAATCGAGGAATTTTGTTGGAATGAGGATCGCTTCATTCGCGGATTTACAGAGACCGGGGAAGCAATCGGTAAGCGCACGGCGCCGGAAGCAAATCTGTGGTTAAATCCACAAAGCTGGAGTGTGATCAGCGGATATGCCTCCGTGGAGCAGGCAGATGCGGCATTGAATAACGTATATGAAAGGCTGAATACAGAATATGGCGCAGTTCTGATGGATCCGCCGTATCACAAGCATGCATTTGACGGGGCATTGGCAGTAATTTATAATGCCGGAACAAAAGAAAACGCAGGAATTTTTTCTCAATCCCAGGGGTGGATTATTTTGGCGGAAGCGTTGCTCGGACATGGAAATCGTGCATTTAACTATTTTATTGAAAATGCGCCGGCGGCACAGAACGACAGGGCGGAAATACGTGTGTTAGAGCCGTACTGCTATGGCCAGTTTACGGAAGGAAAGGCAAGTCCCAGATTTGGACGTTCTCATGTGCATTGGCTGACCGGTACAGCATCTACGATCATGGTCGGCTGTGTGGAGGGTATTCTTGGTATGAGACCAGACTTCTACGGGCTTAAAATTGCACCGTCTGTTCCAGAGACATGGGAATCTTTTGAGATAGATAAGGAGTTCAGAGGAAAGCATCTACATATTACGGTAAAAAATCCAGGTCATATGGAATCGGGCTGTAAACAGCTTATCGTAAATGGCAAAAAGATGGAAAGTAATTACATTCCAGAGCAGTTGCTTGCGGAAGAAAATATGGTAGAACTTATAATGTCATAAGCATTTTATATTTAAACGGAGGACGGGTGCCAGTTGCTACGGAAATACTTTGTGCGGTATTTGTGTGGTGTGGTTCCCGTCTTTTTCTGAAATACCTGAATAAAGTGGCTCTGTGAAGAAAATGCAAGATAGTTTGAGATGTCAACAATGCTGTAATCAGAGTATTGCAGTAGATTTTTGGCTTTTTCTATTTTGAGGTTTAAGATGTATTCACTGATAGGAATGCCAATTTCCTTGTGAAAAAGCTTAGATACGTAGCTTTCGGACAGTTTTAAGTGTGCGGCAAGGTCTTTTATGGTAATCCGGCAATGAATATGACTATAAATATAGTCCATACATAATACAATCGGCTTTGAAAGGACTTCACTTTTGCGGATAATCAGCATCTGATTGCAAAAATCAAGACACATTTTGTCGTGCAGATCAGCGATTTCGGCAACGGTGTGAAGCTTGTCCATCTTTTGGATATAGAAATCGCTTAAGCTGTAAGCTTTTTCCTGTTCCATGCCGCTGTAAACACAATAGCGTGTGGTCATCGCCGTCGTAATGACAAAGTGATAGCGCATATTTTGTATCGGGTTTTTTGATAAAATACCCATTCCATCTGGGTTGACAAATGTTTTACTATAACAATTATCTTTTACATAGTCTATATTGCCATCGGCAATCGCGATGTAGAATGCAAATTCATTTTCTACTGCACGGTGCGCTAAGAGCATCTCGTGTTGAACAAATTCGCTTCGGTACCATTCTTTCTCTAAATTCATTGTATTAACTCCTATTTCCTCTTCATTTAATAATAACATTAAAATGACAAAAAAACAAACAAATTGATATTTTTGAAGGAGGTTCTTTTCTATAATGGGTATTGTTCAAAGGAAAACAACAGTATGAAAAAAGGAGGTTATTTTTATGAAGAGGAAAGTAGTAAGTGTGTTACTGATTGCTGCAATGTCTGTCGGTATGCTTGCAGGCTGTGGTGACAAAAAGGCAGCTGCCGATAATGGAGAAAGCAGCAAAGCCGGGACAACAGAAAGTGTTGCGTCAAATGCTGGCGATGCGGCGGAGGAAGATGGAAAGGTGCTTAACATCTACTGCTGGAATGAGGAGTTTAAGTCACGTATTACAGACCATTACCCAGGTTATGAGAAGGTGGATGCTACACATGGAACCATCGGAGATGTTAAGGTTGTATGGAACATTACGCCAAACGACGACAATGCATATCAGAATAATCTGGATACTACATTGCTTGCGCAGGAAAGTATGGCGGCAAACGATAAGATTGATATTTTCTTAGTGGAGGCTGACTACGCATTGAAATATGTTGACACCGATTACACCATGGCGGTAGCGGATCTTGGTATTACAGATGCGGATCTTGCAAATCAGTATCAGTATACGAAAGACGTTGTTACAGATTCCAACGGAAATTTAAAGGGCGTTTCATGGCAGGGATGTCCGGGAGCATTATTCTATAACCGCGAGATTGCGAAGGAAGTGCTTGGAACAGATGACCCCACAGAGGTTCAGAAGGCAGTTGCAGACTGGGATACTTTCAATGAGACTGCGAAAAAGATGAAGGATGCTGGTTATTTTATGACATCTTCCGTGGAAGATACTTATCGTGTATATTCCAACAACGTAACTTCCAAATGGGTTAATGACGGCAAGATCAGCATTGACGAGAATATCATGAAGTGGGTAGATGATTCTAAAGAATTATATGATGCAGGCGAGACCGGTACACATGAGTTGTGGAGCGACGACTGGAAAAAAGGTTTTTATCCGGAAGGGAATGTGTTCTGTTACTTTGGACCTGCATGGTTAGTAAACTTCAGCATGGCTGCAGATGACGAAGGAAGTATTGCAAATCTTGGCGGCTGGGGAGCAGCGGAAGGTCCGCAGGGCTTCTTCTGGGGCGGCACATGGATTTGTGCGGCAGCCGGAACGGACAATGCGGAGCTTGTAAAAGACATTATGATCCAGATGACAACCAACGAGGAAATTATGAAGGAAATCGTTATTAAGGATGACGATTTCGTAAACAACAAGCCGGCAATGGAAGCTATGGCAGAGGATGCAAACTATTCCAGCAAGGTATTAGGCGGACAGAATCCGCTGGCTATGTACTGCGCAGGTGCAGAGAAGGTAGACCTGAGCAATCAGTCTGCATATGATCAGGCATGCAATGAGGAATTCCAGAGTGCAATTAAGAATTATTTTGAAGGAAATGCAACATTGGAGGAAGCGTTGGATCTGTTCTACAAAGCGGTACAGGAGAAACATCCGGAATTGACATATTAGTTGAGACTTGAAATAAGCAGGGATGCTGTGAGTTTTGAGAAAGGGTAATAAAAGAGGAGGCGGATGTGATGAAGAAAAATGCAAAAGCGGTCCGATACAATAAATGGGGATACATATTTTTAATACCCTTTATTGTGGTATACGGGGTGTTCCAATTAATACCGTTATTTACGACAATTTATAACAGTTTCTTTGAAAACTATATGTCGGGATTGACGCAGATAGGGCCGAATTTCGTGGGCTTAGAAAATTATAAGAGTCTGTTTTCACAGGGAGATATCTGGGTTTATGCAAAAAATACAATTGTCTTATGGATCATGTGCTTTATTCCACAGATTCTATTATCATTGCTTCTGGGAGCCTGGTTTTCTGATGTGAGATTGAAAATAAAAGGCTCCAGATTCTTTAAGACCGTGATATATTTGCCGAACTTAATCATGGCATCCGCATTTTCGATGCTGTTCTTTACATTATTTTCGGATGGCGGCCCGATCAACTCATTATTAATGCAGATTGGATTCATCGACACGCCGTATAAGTTTCTTTCCAACACATGGAGTGCCAGGGGACTGATTGCTTTTATGAACTGTCTGATGTGGTTTGGAAATACGACTATTCTTTTGATGGCAGGTATGATGGGAATTGATACTTCCCTGTTTGAAGCCGCAGAGGTGGACGGTGCGACATCCACACAGGTATTTTTCAGAATCACATTGCCGCTGCTGCGACCGATTCTGGTTTACGTTATGATTACATCACTGATTGGTGGTCTGCAGTTGTTTGATGTGCCGCAGATTTTGACAAATGGAACGGGTGATCCGATGCGTGCGACAATGACGCTTATCATGTTCCTGAATAAGCATTTGTACAGTAAGAATTATGGTATGGCAGGTGCGTTATCTGTTGTTCTGTTCATTATTACCGGTATTCTCAGCTTAATTATATTTAAGGTGACTGGTAACGATAAGCGGAAGGGGTGATTGATATGGAAAAAGAGGATCAGAAATTACAAAAGGGACTTGGACTTCATGCCAGAAGGAGCATTGCTTATGTTGTACTGACCATTATTACATTTTTCTGTTTATTTTGGTTCTACATTCTGTTTATTAACGCAACGCGTTCCAATGGACAGCTGCAGGCAGGATTTACACTGCTGCCGGGCGGACATTTGATGGATAATTGGAAAAATCTTTTGGCGGGAACTCTTCCGGTGTGGCAGGGGCTTATTAACAGCCTTATCATATCCACATGCAGTGCGGCGTTATGTGTATACTTTTCCACAATGACGGCTTACGCGATTCATGCCTATGAGTTTCGTTTAAAGAAATTCATTTATCCGTTTATTCTGATGGTTATGATGATTCCGACGCAGGTAACCGCACTCGGCTTTGTACAGTTAGTAAGTAAAATGAAGCTGGAAGACAGTTTTATACCGCTGATCGCACCTTCAATTGCAGTACCGGTCACATTCTTTTATATGAAGCAGTATATGGAAAGTGCATTGCCGCTGTCTCTGATCGAGGCTGCACGCATTGACGGCTCCGGCGAGTTCCATACTTTCAATGCGATTGTGCTGCCGCTCATGAAGCCAGCAATTGCGGTACAGGCGATTTTCACGTTTGTAAGCAACTGGAACAATTACTTTACGCCGGCATTGATTCTGCACGACGACAAGAAAAAGACATTGCCGATTCTGATTGCACAGCTGCGTGCGGCAGACTGGCTGAAGTTCGATATGGGACAGGTGTATGTCATGATTGCGTTCTCCATATTCCCGGTTATTATTGTGTATCTCATTTTGTCGAAACACATTGTACAGGGTGTGGCGCTTGGCAGCGTCAAAGGTTAACAGAATGAAATATCTCCAATCAGTAATGATTGGGGGTATTTTTTTAATCCTGTCCTCTGGTGGGGGATTACCATCCGGCATTTCAGAGCGTGGATTTTATTTCCCGCGCTTCCTGGTGTGGGAAGCACATGCTAATAATTTCAGGTAACAGTCCGTGAAAAACAGACAAAATAAATTCCAATATTTACATTCAAAATCCCAAGTGCTATAGTAAATTCTGGATGATATTCCGCAGTGGGCGGAAATGATACCATGTATTCAAATAGAAGTAAAACTTCATTAGAAGTGAAACTTCATTAGAAAAGAGAACGAACCGGACCGCATACTGCTTCCGAAAGGAGGCGGCTGTATCGAAGTGAATTGGAACCGAAAGGACAATATCCAGACAGACCATATGCAGATTGGTTTTATCGGCGCCGGCAAAGTCGGCGTGTCGCTTGGAAAGTATTTAAAGGAAAAGGGCAGGAAGATAGGAGGCTATTATAGCCTGACCCGGGAGTCTGCTGCGTGGGCGGCAGAATTTACAGGAACAAAATGTTATGAGAGTTTAGAAGAAGCAGTAAGCAGTTGCGATATGATCCTATTTACCGTACCGGATTCCTCCATTACAAAAGTATGGGAGGAGGCAAAGCCATTTGCATCCGGAAAATTGGTAGGTCATTGCAGCGGTCTTTACAGTTCGCAAATCTTTTCTGGTGCAGGCAGCATAGAATGTCTGACCTGTTCAATTCATCCCCTGTTTGCGGTAAGCAGCAAGGAACATTCGTGGAAGGAGCTGTCAGAGGTTCTCTTTACGATTGAGGGGGATGCCGTCTGTCTTCACGCATTGGAGGCAATGTTTCAAAGCATGGGAAATCATACCCTCATCATTTCAGCAGAAAATAAAATCAAATATCACGCGGCGGCAGCAGTATCATCCAACTATATGACTGCTTTATTTGCGATGGCAGAAGACCTCTTCTTAGAATGCGGATTCGGGGAAGAGGAAGCGAGGAAGGAGCTTTATAAGCTGGCGAAAGGAAATCTGGATCACATTTTGGCGCAGGGGTGTGCAGGATCGCTCACTGGTCCGCTCGAGCGGGGCGACCTTGAGACGATAGAAAAGCACCTTGATGCACTGGACTCCGAAAAAAGCGAGGTCTATCAGAAATGTGCCGGATATCTGGTAAAAGTAGCCAGGGAGAAGCATCCCGACCGCGATTACTCTGCAATCAGCCAAAGGTGCAGCAGTCGGTAAATACACATTCTATGCACATTAAAGTGCAAGAAAAGTGGAAAGAGAGGTCAGAAAATGAAGAACACAGTTTTAACGCTACAGAAGCAGAAGCAAGAAAAAGACAAAATTATCATGGTGACGGCTTACGATTACACTACAGCAAGGATTATGGATGAATCCGGTGTAAATACGATTCTCGTAGGTGATTCTCTTGGAATGACGATGCTTGGTTATGAAGATACGCTGTCTGTTACCATGGAGGACATGATCCATCACACAGCGGCGGTTTCCCGCGGTGTAAAGGAGGCGTTTGTGGTTGCCGATATGCCTTTCATGTCCTACCAGACGTCGGTGTACGATGCGGTGGTAAATGCGGGACGGTTGATGAAAGAAGGACGCGCCAACGCGGTGAAGCTCGAGGGCGGTGTGGAATTTGCTCCTCATATCGAGGCAATCGTGAAGGCTTCGATTCCGGTCGTAGCGCATATCGGACTTACTCCGCAGTCCGTCAATGCGTTCGGCGGTTTTAAGGTGCAGGGTAAGGATGTGGAAGCGGCGAAAAAGCTGATTGCAGATGCAAAAGCCATAGAGGCGGCTGGAGCATGTATGGTTGTGCTGGAATGTGTTCCGGCAAAGCTTGCGGCAAGAATTTCGCAGGAGCTTACGATTCCGACCATCGGTATCGGCGCAGGCGCAGGCTGCGACGGGCAGGTACTTGTCTACCAGGATCTTCTCGCAATGTACGGCGATTTCAAGCCGAAATTTGTCAAAGTGTTCGCGAACGTCGGGGAAGTTATGAGAGAGGGAATGAAAGCCTACATCAAGGAGACGAAGGAAGGAACGTTCCCGGCGGAAGAGCACTGCTTTAAGATAGACGATTCTGTGATAGAGAAGTTGTATTGATGATTCAAATCATAAGAATGAGCTTTGAATCTGTAAAATGGTATCTGCAAAGTAAGGAGCAGATAATTGGATAAAAAGCACATGATTTGAGACTGTAAAATGGAATCTGAAAAGTAAAGAGCAGATGATAGATAAAAAGGAGCATATAATGAAAATCGTATCAACAGTGGAGGAAGTAAGAAGTCAGGTAAAAGAGTGGAGAAAAGAAGGCTGTACCGTCGGTTTTGTACCGACGATGGGTTATCTGCACGAAGGGCATATGAGCCTGATCGATGCAGCAGGCGAGAACGACAAGGTCGTTGTAAGTATTTTTGTAAATCCGATGCAGTTCGGACCGAACGAGGATCTTGCAAGCTATCCGCGCGACCTGGAGCATGACGCGAAGCTCTGCGAGGAGCACGGCGTCGATTTGATTTTCCATCCGACCCCGGAAGAAATGTATGGCGACAACTTTTATACATATGTGGATATGAACACGCTGACACAGGAACTTTGTGGATTGAGTAGACCAGTACATTTCCGCGGTGTATGTACAGTCGTGGCAAAATTATTCAATATTGTAACGCCGGATAAGGCATATTTTGGTCAGAAGGACGCGCAGCAGCTTGCCATCATAAAGCGTATGGTAAAGGATTTAAACATGCCGCTTACTATCGTTGGCTGCCCGATCATCCGTGAGGAGGACGGACTTGCAAAGAGTTCCCGCAACACCTATCTTTCCCCGGAAGAGCGGAAAGCGGCGCTTGTACTGAGCCGCTCGATTTTCCTTGGCAAAGAGCTTGTAGAAAACGGGGAGTGCGACTGCACGAAGATTATAGCCGCCATGACAGCAGAGATCGAAAAAGAGCCGCTCGCGAAAATTGATTATGTGAAAATCGTAGATCTCGGTACAATGCAGCAGGTGGAGAAGATCGGGGGAGGAATCCTCACGGCGATCGCTGCTTATATCGGAAAGACGAGATTGATTGACAATTTCATGTATGAGACAGGAGTTTAGAACATTTAAGATGATGTCAGGCAGCATTATGGAGGTAGAAAATGACAATTACAATGCTAAAAGCCAAAATACACCGCGCAACAGTTACACAAGCGGAATTAGATTACGTCGGGAGCATCACGGTCGATATGGATTTGCTGGAACAGGCGGGAATCTTTGAATACGAGAAGGTACAGATCGTGGATGTCAACAATGGCGCGCGTTTTGAGACTTACACGATCGCGGGGGAGCGCGGAAGCGGCGTGATGTGCTTAAACGGAGCGGCGGCGCGGATGGTGCAGACCGGAGATAAGATTATTCTGATGGCATATGCGCAGGTTTCGCCGGAAGAGGCAAAGGGGCTGCGCCCGACCGTGCTTTTTGTGGATGAGAAGAATCAGGTCACAAAGGTGACAAATTATGAGAAGCATGGGGAAATATCATAAAATCCTTTGCATATCCCCCTGGGTCATATGTTACTTTTTATTTAGAAAGAGTGTAACTATTCAGGGCAGATTTATGCGGAACCGCATAAATCGTATGAAGACGTATCGAATGTAGGAGCAAGCCTCATTAGCGAAGCTAATTTTTATTGGCTTGCGGCTTGTATCTGTGAAGTACTGAACAGATACGAAAGAGTATAATAAACATAGGACAGGGGGCGTTTGTATGACAATCAAAGAGGCAGCAGCGAGAACCGGACTTACGGAAAAGACCATCCGCTATTACGAAGCGCAGGGCTTCATCCATCCTTCCACTGAGGAGAAGAACGGGCGCAATTTCCGGGCATACAGCGAGGAAAATGTGCAGGAGCTTAAAAACATTGCCGTCCTTCGCAAAATGCGCTTTACAATAGAAGAAATCCGTAAGTTGCAGCAGGGGAATGCCGATACTGCGGAAATTCTTACAGTCTATCGGCATAGAATCGAGCGGGAAATGAAGGAAATCTCTGAAATCTATGAGCTGACATCCGGTATGAATATGGAAGAAATGCACAGCATAGCGGAAATAGCAGCAAAGACGGCGGCGGATTTGAAGAAAGCATCTTTGCCGCAGACGGATATTGCACCGGATTTTGGCCACATAGATGAGATGGAGCAGAAGCAGCATGTGCGTTCTATCAGAAGTATAAATGTGCGAGGAAAAAGAAGCATTTTGCCAACGCGCCTTAATATCGTACAGGCACGCATTGTTTTTTATCTGATAGAAAAAGAACACACATTCACAGAAATCTGTCATTATTGTATCGCTCAGGGAATCACAAGAGACTCCCGCGCGGTGCGAAAGGCAGTGAACAAGATGAAGCGCAGGAAAATCATTTCCGAGAAAAACGGAATGTGCCGGGCGCTCATTGACGGAAAAAATATTAAAGTAGAAGATATTGAGCGAATGGTGCAGATTGCGTCCACCGGATCGGGCGATCTGCTTTTTGTCTACAACTGGAACCCGCCGGGAGGCGTCAGTTCCATGCCCTATACGGGTATCTGAATACAAGACCTCCGGTGCAGCCAGCCTGCCCGGAGGTCTTGTGATCTATAGGAAATATCATATAAACTATCTGGTCGAAAATCATTGTTTCATCATATTTAATAGGCTATAATGTTTCTCAAAGGCATTTTAATGCTGGACAGAAGAATTATGCTAAGGAGTAAAGAACATGCCGCAGAATTTTTATGAACTTGTCTGGATTTTTATTATTTACGCATTTATCGGTTGGTGTACAGAGGTGTCTTATGCTACGCTGGACACGGGAAAATTTGTGAACCGGGGATTTTTGAACGGACCTTATTGTCCCATTTACGGCTGTGGTGTGGTGATCGTAGTCACGATCCTAACGCCGCTTAAGGAAAACCTGCTCATACTGTTTGTAGGTTCCTTCGTGCTCACTTCCGTTCTTGAATATATAACGGGATTTATTCTGGAAAAAGCATTTCACAATAAGTGGTGGGATTATTCCGATAAGCCCTTCAATATTAAAGGGTATGTGTGTCTGAAGTTCTCGATCTACTGGGGACTTGCATGTACTTTTATCATGGATGTTATTCATCCCATGATTTACGCGGCAATCACATGGATTCCGCATGTCGTGGGGATTATCCTTTTAAGCATCTTAATGTGCGTATTTACGGTAGACTGTGTGCTGACCGTGATGACGATTCTAAAATTCAATAAGCGTCTGAAAATCATGGATGAACTGGCGTCATCGATTCATAAGCTTTCCGACGAGATAGGTGAAAGCATCTATGAGAACGTTACAGGCGTCATTGAAAAATCCGAGGAATTTCAGGAAAATCATGTAGAACTCATGGATAAGCTTGCCGAGACAAAGGACAATCTCACAGAACTGCCGCAAACAGCGAAAAATAAATTTGCCGAGACGAAGGATAATCTCACAGAACTGCCGCAGACAGCGAAAAATAAACTTGCCGAGACGAAGGACAATCTCACAGAACTGCCGCAGACAGCGAAAAATAAACTTGTCGAGACAAAGGACAACATCACGGAGTCGCTTGAGGAAAAGAGAAAGGAGCGCGAGCTTGCTCTGGAACTTAAGAAAAAGGAGCGCGCAGAACTGGAAGAACGCTATGAGAAGCTGTACGAGGAGAAAAGCTTTGGCTTTAAGCGTCTGGTAAAAGCGTTCCCGGATATGAAGTCCCGTGACAACAATGAAACGCTCGAGAAATATAAGCTTCACTTTAATATAAGGAAGAAAGAAAGTAACGAGAATAGTAAGTAAAAACGAAACGGTATCAGGAAGTGAGGAAAAGCATGATTAGAACAGTAAATACGGATGAAATCATAGAAAATGTCAAAGAAATGTGCATTGAGGCAAACCATTACCTGTCGCCAGATATGGATGAGGCAATGAAAAAAGCCGTCACGACGGAAAAGTCCGAGCTTGGCAGGAAAATATTAAACCAGCTTCAGGACAACTTAAGAATTGCGGATGAAGAGACGATTCCGATCTGTCAGGATACCGGAATGGCAGTGATATTTCTTGAAGTCGGTCAGGATGTACATTTTGAGGGAATGGCAATCGAGGACGCGGTCAATGAGGGCGTGCGCCGCGGCTACACCGAAGGATTTCTGCGCAAATCTGTCGTCGGTGATCCTTTGATCAGAGAGAACACCAGAGACAATACGCCCGCGGTTGTCCATTATTCTATTGTACCGGGAGATAAAGTGAAGATTACAATGGCGCCGAAGGGCTTCGGCAGTGAGAACATGAGCCGTGTATTCATGTTAAAGCCCGCGGACGGCGTCGACGGCGTTAAGAATGCGATTTTGACAGCGGTAAAAGACGCCGGACCGAATGCATGTCCGCCGATGGTCGTCGGCGTCGGAATCGGCGGTACATTCGAAAAATGTGCGCTTCTCGCAAAAAAGGCGCTTACAAGGCCTGTAAATGAACATTCCGATATTCCTTATATTAAAGAAATGGAAGAAGAGCTGCTCGACAAGATCAACCGGCTCGGCATCGGGCCGGGAGGTCTGGGAGGAACGACAACGGCGCTTGCCGTCAACATCAATACTTATGCGACTCATATTGCAGGTCTTCCGGTAGCCGTCAATATCTGTTGCCACGTCAACCGTCATGTCGTGCGCGAATTGTAAAAGATGATCAGCAGAAAATCCGATTGGAAGTAAAATCATTGTAGATGTAGCACATAAAGAAAAGAACAGGAGACATATATGGATAAACACATTACAACTCCGATTACGGCAGAGGTCACAAAGAATCTGAAATCAGGAGACTACGTTTATATTACAGGAACGGTCTACGTGGCGCGCGATGCGGCGCACAAGCGCATGATAGAAGCGCTCGACAGAGGAGAGAAACTCCCGATTGGTATCAAGGATGCGGCGATTTACTATATGGGACCGTCTCCGGCGCGGGAAGGTCGTCCGATCGGTTCCGCCGGGCCGACCACTGCATCCCGCATGGACAAATACGCGCCGAGGCTTCTTGACCTTGGAGAAAAGGCGATGATCGGAAAAGGAAAACGCACAAAAGAAGTCATCGACGCAATTATCCGAAATCATGCCGTTTATTTTGCGGCAATCGGCGGGGCGGGCGCGCTTCTCTCAAAATGTATCACAAAATCCGATATCGTGTGCTATGAAGATCTCGGTGCAGAAGCAATCCGCAGAATTGAGGTAAAAGATTTTCCGGTCATTGTTGTCATTGACAGTGAGGGAAACAATCTCTATGAGACAGCCATCAAAGAATATTACACATTAGAAGAGATGTAAAAAATTTACTTTTTGAGAATAAAATTGGAAGAAAAATACATAATATGGAGGACGACAATGCAGAATAATTTAAAATGGGCAGTGCTCGGATGCGGAGTGATTGCAAATGAGATGGCACAGGCATTGGAAAAGATGGGAAAACACCTCTATGCGGTAGGAAACCGCACGTATGAGAAGGCGGCGGTTTTTGCCAAAACATACCATGTGGAAAAAGTCTATGAGGATTTTCATGAGATGTTCCATGATCCCGATGTGGATGTAATATACATCACAACGCCACACAACACCCATATTGAATTTGCAAGGGAAGCGCTTTTAAACGGCAAACATGTTCTCTGTGAGAAATCCGTGATGCTCAACAGCCGCGAATTGGAAGAAGCGATCGCGCTGGCAGAGCAGAACCATGTTATTTTTGCCGAGGCGATGACAATCTGGCATATGCCTCTGTACAAAAAATTATGGAAGCTCTTGAAGATTGGACAGTCTGAGAATTGCGCAGACAGCATTGTACAACCACGAGATAAGGACGAATATACACAAAGCGGCATTCCTCCCCTTGGAAAAGTTCAGATGATCCAGCTTAATTTCGGGAGCTTCAAAGAATACGATATGACAAATCGTTTTTTCAATATGAATCTCGCCGGAGGGGCACTGCTTGATATCGGGGTCTATGCGCTCTCTCTTGCGCGCAGCTTTATGGAAAGCCAGCCTAAGCAGATACTAAGCCAGGTAAAATACGCTCCTACCGGGGCGGACGAGCAGGCAGGCATTCTTTTGATGAACGAAAGCGGGCAGATGGCAACGCTTGCACTGTCACTTCACTCGAAGCAGCCGAAGCGCGCTGTGATAAGCTGCGAGAATGGTTACATTGAAATTATGGAATACCCGCGCGCAGATCGTGCCGTTATTGTGGAAGCGGAAAGCGGAAAAATACATGAGATTACTGCCGGAGCCACGGCAAATGCACTACAATATGAAATGACGGACATGGAAGACGCGATATTAAATGGAAATACGGTTGTAATGCGTCTGTCAGACACCCGTGACGTTATGGAGATCATGACGCGCCTGCGAAAAGAGTGGGGAATGAAATATCCGGCAGAAGAATGGTAGGGAGCAATAGGAGGTTTAAAATATGACATTTGAAGAAATGAATGAAATCGTACAAAAGAATCCTTTTGCAAAATATATTGGAATGGAACTTCTGGAAATTACAGAAGGATATGCGCTCGGAAGAATCAGTTTTGAAAAGCAGTATGAAAACATATACGGCGGAATGCACGGTGGTTGTGCTTATTCCCTTGCGGACACGCTTGCAGGGATTGCAGCATCTACCTACGGGGAACTTGTCACGACCCTTGATGCATCCATGAACTATCTTCTGCCTGTTGAGAATACGGAATATGTCTACTGCAGGGCAAAGGTGCTGCGTCATGGCAGAAAAGTCTCTGTCATCCGCGTGGAAATCTACAATGACACGGAAACGATCCTGATTGACGGAAGTTTTACTTATTATAATTTAGGAAAAAAGAATAAGTGAAAAAAATTAAAAAAAGTGAATAATGTAATTGACAAATGGCAAAAGCTTTAGTAATATTAAATATGCGTCATGGCGCAGAACAATATCATATTGTCAAATAAGAACTTTGGAGAAGTACTCAAGTGGCCGAAGAGGTGCCCCTGCTAAGGGTATAGGTCGGGTTGACCGGCGCGAGGGTTCAAATCCCTCCTTCTCCGCTTTATTTGAAGATATGGGTTGTTCAATTTTTTTTCTCAAAAAGTTATTGACAGACACGATAATATATGATATCTTATAAAAGTTGTCGCGTTTGATAAATACAACATCATCACTTCAAAAAAGTGATTGAGAAAAGAAAAAAGTTGTTGACAAACAAGTTCAAAGATGATATATTTAATAAGCTGTCGTCAAGAACTGATCGACAACAAAGCAGATCAAAGATTTGCAGCTGACTCTGCGAAGAAGAGGCAAAAGTGAATCGGAGATTTATCCGAACATTGATAACTGAACAGTGAATAAACCTTGAAAGATTCAATTAAAACATGAAAAAACTTCGTTTTTTCTATTTGAGATTTCAAGCTGTCAAAACATTGACAGACGAAAACCTTAAAACAGTAAATCTTGATGCAGATCAAGATAAGCCAGATAATATCTGGACAGGACGCGTTTTAAGAACGCACAAACTTTAACATGAGAGTTTGATCCTGGCTCAGGATGAACGCTGGCGGCGTGCTTAACACATGCAAGTCGAACGAAGCACTTTATTAGATTTCTTCGGAATGAAGATTTGGTGACTGAGTGGCGGACGGGTGAGTAACGCGTGGGTAACCTGCCTCATACAGGGGGATAACAGTTGGAAACGACTGCTAATACCGCATAAGCGCACAGGACCGCATGGTCCGGTGTGAAAAACTCCGGTGGTATGAGATGGACCCGCGTCTGATTAGCCAGTTGGCGGGGTAACGGCCCACCAAAGCGACGATCAGTAGCCGACCTGAGAGGGTGACCGG